>VMHT01170621.1_pt1 | contig 47460 bp, 52 predicted proteins | sample 4693611 | NCBI WGS metagenome assembly VMHT01 (sample SAMN12280063, study PRJNA550983) | marine metagenome | isolation source: seawater sampled from same location over 5 years 0.02-0.2 micron viral filtrate | place: USA: collected off the coast of southern California halfway between the port... ... | reverse complement strand
TAATGTAATAATAGATGGCGTAGTTAAAGAAAAATTAGCTATACTGTAATGACACTTACAGGTATGCCTTAAAAAAAGGTAAATAATGGCTTCTAATGACAGTTTTATAACTAATGACCATGCTGATTTAACTGTCCCCATCGTAACTGAAATAGATCTCGACATTAACTCCGAGAATATACTTAATATCATTGCCTATATCTTCCCTCGACAAGAAGATACTTGTGCAGAATGTAGAATAGAGTTTGAAGAAGTAATAGATAAGTTAATTAACTACTACGAAACATCAGAAGATAGGGATAATCTTAATCAGATATATTCGATAGCACACGAATTGACTCGACAAGCAGAACGCTTGAGAGCTGTAGCTTCTAAAATAGAGGAATCTGAAGAGAACTATCATCCACCTCTTTATGAGGAAGATGAAGTAAATGGAAATTCCTATGACATGGAAGAAAAGTGAACTAGACAGGATAGACCTAGAACAATTATTAGAATATGCAATAAAACAAAAGCTGTCTAATACTCTTACTACAGTAAAAGCCTGGTGTAAGAAAAATAAAATCCCCTATAATATTACCTTAGAGGATTTAAAACCTTTCCCCCTTACCTGCCCTGTATTTGATACCCCTATTGATTGGTTGAAAGAAGGACAAGGCCCATCAAATGATTCTCCATCAATAGATCGTATGAAACCAGACTTAGGATATGTTCCAGGCAATGTAAGAATAGTCAGTCAGAAAGCTAATAGACTAAAACAAAATGCTACGAAAGAAGAATTAGAAGCAATCGTAGAATATATGGACAAATGATAATTAAATTTTTAAAAGCACTAAAAGATTGGGTAGACCCTAACTATTGGGCAACCAAAATAGGCGAAAAGAGTGGTGCTTATGATAAAGCAAGAAACAGTAAACTCAGACAATGGGTAGATAGTTTAAAAGGTTGGAAATGGTGGGCATGGCAATTAGGGCCATGTCTATTGGTATTCATATTATTAGAGTTAGGTTTAAATCAACTTGGTATGACAATGTTACCTTGGAGATAAAATGATAATATTAGATAACTTTTTAGACCCAGGTACTTTTTACTTGCTGCAAGATCCTATTCTTTGGAAGAAACCCCTAGCTTCAGACTTCATACATAAAGATAAAGAACCCCATGATGATTTAATTCTAAATGTAATTAAAGATAGCTGGGAAAAAGTAAGTACTTTAGATGATAGGATTAGAAATGCCTACTTAAATAGATCAGGTATAGAAATGTGGACTCACATCATAAGTCCAGATAGAGATAAAGGATTAGATTGGCATATAGACAAAGACGAAAAGCTATATGAAGAAAAAGGGATCATAAAGACCCCTGTATATGGAAGTATATTTTACTGCCATCAAGATATTAGTCTAATAGATGATATGGGAATGTTAGAAATAGGTATTCCCCCAGGATCAGAAAGAATCAAACCTGTTCCTAATAGACTAATTATATTTAAGAGTGGAACACCCCACCGAGTTACTAATGGATTAGAGACTAGCCCTAGAAAGAGTATCGTATCTAATTTATGGGATTACAGCCTTGACCTATAAAAAGAATGTAATAATAGGTATAAAAAAAGGGAGTTAGTATATCCTATATACTATACCCCCCCGGACTGCCATCCTGTTATACCATGTAATTTGCAATCGGTCAAACTAAATTTTAATTAATTTCATCTGTTGACATAACTATGCCCTTAATGATATAAATACTATGAGCACAACTCAGATTAACCTTCATTATATTCGTGCTGCTATTCTGGCGAACACCGGAGTAGATCTTGGGTTTGATGAGATAAAAAAACTTCTTGTCGAAGAAAAACTCATAACTCAGTCCCAAGCGAGTAAAATAAAGATATTAAAAAATTATAGCGAGTACTACGATGACTATACTATTGGTAAGTCATCTTCTAGTGGTGGCTCATCCAACGAGGAAAAATAATGAAACTTAAAGTTGAAAAATCAAATTGTGGTGCATCAGTCAAAGCCCATAAAGGGTTTAGTATGGGTGGTGGGTATCAAAGTGTTTCTAACACTAGCCGACTATCTAAAGATCAAGATAGAGAGCAAAAACTTAAAAAGATGGGGTTAAGCACAGGAGCTATGGTAGAGCGTAGAGAAAAATCTGACGCTAAGAAAGCTGCTGACAAAAAAACTGAGTCTATGAAAAAGGGTGCTCAAAAAGGATCTAAAGCTAAAACTGTTCAGTCTCTAAAAAAGAAAGATGAGATTAAGGCGTATGGTGGAAAGCACATGATGAAGAAAAAGAAGAAGTCTTACTAATGTATGGGGAGTAACTTTAACCCTATAAAATTTTGTAAGAAAGCTAATTTAGTACCCACAAATAAAAAATACTTACAGATGATGCGAGTGTTTAAAATAACCATAATAGCGACTATAATAATAGTATTGCTATCTTTCTAAAAGAAGGAACTTACTATTGAATATTGAAGATTCGTATTATGCACAGAAAAAAATCATCTGTGAAAATGAAAAGCTAACATCGTATGATGCTAGTTTTGTCATTGATAACGATAACCCAAATATAAAAAAGTATAACGAGGTTATCCCAAGAGTTTATACAACTCCTTTTCTAAGTGCAGAGTTTTGTAAAGAATTATTAGAAGAGTCAATAAGGTTATCTACAAAAGAAGATACCTTTGAAGTAAATCCTACAGAAGTGGGATCAGTTCAAGTGCCTGAGTTTAACTTTAAAAAAGTTCCAGGTGTTTATAATTTAATTATTAGAGCTGTAAAAGAAAACTTAGTACCTATATTTAATCATCTATGGGGCAGAGCTAAGTATTATGAAGCTACTATACAGATAGCTAATTACAGTCCTAAAGAAATATCTGAAATATCGTATCACTTCGATAGTGCTGGAGATGTTTCAGTAGTAGTCCCACTTAATACAGGAGAGTACGAAGGTGGGGGAACAGAATTTTTGAATCGAGGTATAGTTGAACCATTACCAAATGGAACAGCTTTATTTTTTGATTCTTTTACTAATAAGCATAGAGGTCTAGCTGTAACAAAAGGACAACGATATTTATTAGTTATGTGGATAAAAGGTTATAATTATAGCTTTGACTTAACCAGGGAATAGAACATGGAATTTATTTATGATTTTATAACAACTTGTACTTATATAGTTACAATAGCATCAATTATTGCTGCTTACACTCCTAGTGAGAAAGATGATCGGTGGATCTCTAAGCTATATGGGTATTTAGATATTATTGCGTTAAACTTTAAAATTAGACGCTAGGAGTAAGTATGTCTTTATATAGAAATATAAACAAAAGAAAAAAAGCTGGTACAAGTAGACCTAAAAGTAAATCTACTATATCCGATAAAGCATATAAGAATATGAAAGCAGGTTTTCCTAAAAAGAAAAAGAAACCTAAGAAAAAGGCATAAGTAGTGGCTCATGAAAAAAGACGAGCTGCAATGCTCAAAAAACATGGGCTAAAGGGTGTAAATAAACCTAAGAGAACACCCAAACATAAAACCAAGTCTCATGTGGTATTAGCCCAGAAAGGGCATGAGTTAAAGCTAATTCGATTTGGACAGCAAGGCGTTACAGGGGCAGGTAAAAACCCTAAGAGTGCAAAAGATAAAGCAAGAAAAAAATCTTATTACGCTAGACATAATGCTCAAGATGCTAAACCGGATAAGTTTAGTGCACGATATTGGAGTCATAAAACAAAGTGGTAGAAGAAACTAAAAAATTAACAGAAAAACAAGAAGCCTTTTTGGAAGCTCTGTGTGGAGAAGCCAAAGGTAATATTCGTGGTGCTATGAATATAGCTGGATATTCTGAGAATACTAAAGTAAGTGAAATAGTAAGTTCACTAAAAGATGAAATAGTAGAAAGATCTTCTTTGTTATTAGCAATGAACGCCCCTAAAGCTACCTTTAGTATGGTAGATGTATTAGATGATCCTGGACAGATGGGTGCACGAAACGCAGTTTCGGCAGCGACCCAAATTTTAGATCGAACAGGGCTTGTTAAGAAAGAACAAATACAAGTAACTACAGATACAGGTGGGCTATTTATATTGCCACCGAAGAAGGAAAATGACTCAGAAGATAATAATTCAGGAGAAATGGGAGAGTAAGACTCGCCCTAATCCTACAGCTAAGATACCTTATGGGTATCAAGCAAACAAAGAAGACCCACTACTTCTTGAGCCTATTCAAGAGGTGGTTGAGAAGGTTAGTGTTGCATTATCGTATTTAGATAATGGACATTCTTTAAGAGAAACTGCCCGGTGGTTATCTGAAGAATCTGGACATACTATATCTCATCAAGGGCTTTCTAATATTTGGAAGCGTTTTAGAGGAGATACTAAAAATAACCCAAGGGCAAAGAAACTATCGGAGAGGAAGAAGAAAAATACTCCTAAGACAAAGAAGGCGAAGGAAGAGTATGCACTTCGACAGAAAAGAGCAGCAGGAAAACGATCAGTTACTGTTGCAGAAAAAAAATTAAAAGAGATTACTAAAGCGACAGATAGTGTCGCACCCAATGGGTTAGGTGGTACTGAGAGTATAGATACTATACCTCAAAGCAAAGAGATTTTATTTAAACCTAATCCGGGGCCACAAACAGAATTTCTCGCAGCAAACGAAAGAGAAGTTTTATATGGTGGTAGTGCCGGGGGTGGCAAGACTTATAGTTTAATAGCCGACCCCATGAGGTATTTCCATAATAAGAATTTTAATGGATTGATCCTCAGAAGGACAAACGATGAATTAAGAGAGATGATCTGGAAGACTCAGGAATTATATCCTAGAGCGTTTCCAGGAGCTAAGTGGGGGGAAAAGAAATCTCAATGGACTTTTCCTAGTGGAGCTAGATTATGGCTTACTTACTTAGAAAGGGATGAAGATTGTTTAAGGTATCAAGGACAAGCGTTTAGTTACATTGGTTTTGATGAATTAACCCAACACCCAACGCCTTTTGCGTGGAATTACATGAGATCTAGGTTAAGAACTACAGATCCAGAACTTCCAATCTTTATGAGGGCAACGACTAACCCAGGTGGCCCTGGGCATAATTGGGTAAGGGAAATGTTTATAAAACCAGCTCCAGAAAACAGGAGCTTCCCTGCAACTGACATTGACACAGGAGAGGTATTAGAGTATCCTGAAGGACATGAAAAAGCTGGTCAAACTCTATTTGACAGAAAGTTTATACCGGCTAAATTAAAAGATAACCCATACTTAGTTAGAGATGGGGCTTATGAAGCCAACTTGCTTTCATTACCAGAAATGCAAAGAAGGCAACTCCTAGAGGGAGATTGGTCAGTAGCCGAAGGTGCTGCTTTTTCAGAGTTTAAAAATAGTGTCCATGTTGTCGAACCTTTTGAAATACCTTACGATTGGACTAGGTTCAGGTCTTGCGACTTTGGTTACTCTAGTTTTAGTGCAGTACATTGGTATGCTATTGACCCAGCTTACGAGAATTTAATTGTTTATCGAGAGTTATATGTCGCTAAACATACAGCAAGAGATCTAGCTAGAAGAATTTTAGCAATAGAAACAGAAGCTAAAGAACAAATGGCGTATGGAGTATTAGATTCTTCTTGTTGGCATAATAGAGGACAGTTTGGCCCTAGTATCGCAGAAGAAATGATGGCTGAAGGAGTCAGGTGGAGACCTTCAGATAGAACAGCAGGTTCTAGGATAGCAGGGAAAAACAGGTTACATGAACTATTAAAAGTAGATGAAGTAACAGATGTACCTGGCATTTGTTTTTTTGAAACTTGTAGGCAAGTTATTTCTGATTTGCCTGTTATACCTTCAGACCCAAAAGGGACTGATGATATTGATAAGAGATATGCTTCAGATCACGCCTACGACAGTATTAGGTATGGAATCCAAACAAGACCAAGAACTGTATCTTTATTCGACAGGGAAAAGCCACAGTATAAGTGGAGACCTGCCGATACAACATTTGGATATTAAAAAATTATGGCATTAGTAAAAAAACCAACCGATGATGAAAATTTATCTTTTGATGCAAAGAAAGATAATGATTCAGTAATATCTCTTGATGAAAGTGGAGATGTTGAGAACCAAAATCTTTCTTACTCAGGATTAGTAGATTATATTGAAAGTAAATTTACCAAATCAAAAGACAGTAGGTATTCTGACGAGGAGCGTTGGTTAAACTCTTACAGAAACTATCGTGGTATTTATTCTACCGATGTTCAATTTAATGATACAGAAAAGTCTAGGGCTTTTATTAAAATTACCAAGACTAAAGTATTAGCAGCCTACGCACAAATTATAGATGTTTTATTTGCTGGTAATAAATTTCCTATAGGTATTAACTCAACTCTATTTCCTAATAATGTTTTAGAGTCTGCTTATTTTGATCCTAAAGAACCAACAGAAGCTAAGATAGCAGAAATTACCGGAAAGAAATCTGGTACTGTTAAAAGAAAAGATATTCTTAAAGAAGTAGGTGCTTACGAAGATGCACTAAAAAGCATTGAAGACGAATTACAAGAAGGTGCTGGAGTAACGCCAACATCTTTTACTTTTGAACCAGCTAAAAAAGCTGCAATGGGTATGGAAAAGAAAATTCATGACCAACTAGAAGAATCTCATGCAAGTAAACATTTAAGATCTGTTGCTTTTGATATGTCTTTATTTGGTACAGGTGTTCTTAAAGGGCCTTTTGCTTTTGATAAAGAATATCCTAGATGGAATGAAGATGGAGAGTACGATCCTATCTTTGAAACTATACCTAAGGTAGAGTCAGTTAGTATCTGGAATTTCTATCCAGATTATGATGCTAGAAGTATGGCTGATTCTGAATTTGCGATTGAAAGACATCGTATGAATAAATCAGAACTTAGAGGTCTAAAGAATAGACCTTACTTTAGAGAAGAGAGTATAGAATTAGCTATTGAAAATGGTGCTAACTATATTAAAGAATATTGGGAAAATGAACTAGAAGATAATAACTCTACTTTTGAAGTAGATCGTTATGAAGTCTTAGAGTATTGGGGTACAATGGATGCTGAGACTGCTGAACTAGCAGATCTTGACATCCCAGAAGAATTAGAAGATAAAGATGAGGTTCAAGTCAATGCGTGGATATGTAATGGAGAGGTACTACGATTAGTACTTAACCCATTTACTCCAACAAGATTACCATATCATGCGACACCTTATGAGTTAAACCCTTATTCATTCTTTGGTATTGGTCTTGCTGAAAACATGGATGACACCCAATTACTTATGAATGGGTTTATGAGAATGGCAGTTGATAATGCTGCACTATCTTCAAACTTACTTATAGAAGTTGACGAAACGAATTTAGTTCCTGGACAGGACTTATCGGTATATCCTGGCAAAATATTTCGTAGACAAGCAGGAGCACCAGGACAAGCAATCTTCGGAACTAAGTTCCCTAATGTAACGCAAGAATGTTTACAGATGTTTGATAAAGCTAGGCAACTAGCAGATGAATCAACAGGTATGCCTTCTTATGCACATGGTATGACAGGAGTAATGAGTGTAGGTAGAACTGCATCAGGAATGTCTATGCTAATGGGAGCTGCTGCACAAAATATTAAAGCAGTAGTAAGAAACATAGATGACTATTTACTAGCTCCTCTAGGTAAATCTTTGTTTGCGTTTAATATGCAATTTAACTTTGACAAAGACCTAATCGGAGATTTAGAAGTAGTTGCTAAAGGCACAGAAAGTCTTATGAGAAATGAAATAAGATCTCAAAGACTTATTCAGTTTATGCAGATGTCGGCTAATCCTCAGATGGCCCCATTTGTTAAGTATGATTACATACTAAGAGAACTAGCTTCTTCAATGGACTTAGATGAAGATAAGATTCTTAATGATCCTAGAGAAGCAGCAATACAGGCTAAGATGATGGCTGAGTTAGCTGCATTGATGCCACAACCACCTCAACAAGCACCTCAACCACCGGAAGGTGGTGGTGCACCAAGCCCACAAGATCCAACAGGGACAGGTGGTGGAAACATAGCCCCAGGTAATGCACCAGAACCAGGAGCACCTGGATTCACAGGAGCAGGTGGGGGAGCAAACACTCCACCCCCAGAAGAACCACAGGGTTAGTAGATGATAAAAGAACAGGCTAGAGAGATACTACCTCTCGTAAATGATCCTGAGATGCACCCTCGGTTAATTCAATATGCCGAGCAAAGATTAGAGATTTTAAGACAACATTTAGAGACAGAAAAGAACCCTCAAAAGATGTCTGAACTCCAAGGAGCTATAGCTGAGATAAAGCGTATATTTACCCTAAAAGCAGAAGTTAGGGGAGAACTTGAAAAGAAAAAGTAAATGGATCAAGAACAAATAGATAAAATTCTAAAAGAACATCGAACTAAAAACTTTGTTCAAAGAATATTGAATCCAGAAAATGCTCCAGAGCCTTTAATAGTAGAAGGACAAAAACAAACTCATTTTATGAGTGCTGAATTTTTAGGAGAAGAAGATAAAATACCAGCAGTATTTCCTAGAGTTATTGAAACAGAAGAAGGAGAGCTTACTAAATTATCTTTAGAAGAAGCTAAGAATCATGCTCGTACTACAGGAGAGTATATAGAATTTGATTCTATAGTAGAAGCAGATAATTTTTCACAGAATTATAAAGGCCCACAAGACTCTGGGTTTAATCAATTTTATAGTCCAGAACCAAATGAAGGACTTATGAGTGGGGAGACAATGAATAAAAAAATGAAAAAAGAAATGTATCATGGTGGTATGATGATGCCAGAGATGATCGTAGGTATTGATGAGGTTTCAGGAAATGAAATTCCACCAGGTTCAGATGCAGAGAATGTTCGTGATGATATTCCTGCTGCTTTATCTGAAGGCGAATTAGTTATTCCTGCTGATGTAGTCAGGTATCATGGTCTAAAAGCGTATGAAGATATGCGTATGGAAGCAAAGATGGGTCTTATGTCTATGATGGCAGAAGGTCAAATTGTATCTTTAAATGAAGAAGAATCAGAAGAAGAATATGATGAAGACTATGAAATGAATCCAACCGATCATGTTGAAAAAAATGAAGATACAGGAATGTATTGTGTTTATGATAATGATGGCAACAAAGTTAAAGAGTTTAAAACTAAAAAAGAAGCTAACGAATACGCCAAACAAAATCATGATGAGTTAATGGCTTCTAGTAATGTAGAAGAAGTTGAAGTCTCTGTTGAAGAAGAGGGTATGGATCTTAAAGAAGACTCTGAAGGAGTTAAATCCTATCCAACAGAAAAAGACGATATAGATATGATGGAACTTGGAGATAGTTCTATTATAAAACTATTTGTTAAAGGTTTAATGGGAAGATAGATGGCTCGTCAAGGACATGAGTTTGTTGATAGTCAAAATGTGGCTAGAGAAAAGCTACGAAAAGAGTATGTCAGTAAAAAGTGGCATGGGGGAAAGGGAAGTTCTCCACGCCCAGGATACTATTCCCAACAATACAAAGATAATTACGATAAAATCTTTGGAAATAAAAAGCATAAAACAGAAATAGATTCGGCTAGAGAAAAAAGTAAAACCTTTTCTTCCGATCAAGATTAATTATAAGAATTTTGCAGAATGGCTACCTGCTTAACCCTCATATTTATATGAGCTACTTAACAGCCCCATAAGGAGTAAAATTATTATGGCAAAATATCAAGGTGCTTATCGAGCCGATCTCGATAAAGAAGATGAAGTTCCTCAACAGGAACAACAAGAAGAAGCAGTAAATACTGCCCCTCTTAATGCTGAAGAAGATACTTTTAAAAAGCGTTATGGAGATTTGCGTAGACATTCTCAAGGTGTTAAACAAAAATACGAGGATGAACTCGCTAAACTTCAGGGACAATTAGCAGATGCTACTAAAGCCCAAATAAAGTTTCCTAAGACAGAAGAGGAAATTGATAGCTGGTCAAAACGCTACCCGGATGTAGCAGCAGTTATTGATACTATTGCGAAGAAACGATCTCTTGAAGTTCTTGAGATTGGCGAACAAAAAATGGAAAGGTTGAAAAATCTTGAAGATACTATCGTCAGGGAAAGAGCTGAAAAAGAACTTAAAGACGCTCATCCAGATTTTGATGAGATTCGCATGGATAAAGGATTTCACGAATGGGTGGCTACGCAACCACAATCTATTCAAGATTCTTTATATAAAAACACAACTGATGCAAGAGTGGCTGCAAGATCTATTGATCTGTATAAAGCAGACATGGGTATTCTTAAAACTAAAGGTAAAAAACCTAGTAGAAAAGATGCTGCTCAATCTGTAGGTCGTTCTACTAGAACAGCCCCTCAAGGTTCAGTTCAAGCAACTTTTTCTGAAAGTATGGTTTCTAAAATGTCTGCTCAAGAGTATGACGCTAATGAAGATGCAATTATGGAAGCCATGAAGACAGGAAAATTTGAATACGATTTATCAGGTGCAGCTAGATAATTAATGTATAATTAAATAGTAGCACTTGCTAATTCACTTATATTCTGTTATATATAAGTGGAATGAATTGTATTTCGGTACAGTTCGCCCAAAGTACTAACGAGCCGATTCGTTCCTACCTCAAGTACTTTTATTTCAAGAAAACAACGAATAAGACAACCTTACCCTTAGACCCACTAGACCTTTAAAGTGTTACTCTAAGTTAGTTAAGCCCTTTTGCGTGGATTTTTTTGTATATGTATATAAGTAAAGCTCTAATGCTTTGCTTTAGCTATATTTCAAAGGAGAAATGATATGGCATTTGCAAAAGCTAGTGGATACGCTAACTTACCTAATGGTAATTTTAGTCCAGTAATCTACTCACAAAAAGTCCAAAAAACATTTAGGAAACTAAGCGTTGTTGAGGACATTAGTAACACCGACTATTTCGGTGAGATCTCTGACTTCGGTGATAGTGTAAAAATTATCAAAGAACCAGAAATCACAGTAACAGCTTATGAAAGAGGAACAGCAGTAGCTGCCCAAAACTTAGCTGATGCTGATTTTAGTATGGTTATTAACCAAGCTAACTATTTTATGTTCAAAGTTGATGACATTGAAGCGAAACATTCTCATGTTAACTTCATGGATCTAGCTACTGATCGTGCAGCATACAAACTAAAAGATACTTTCGATGCAGAAATTCTTGGTCATTTGTCTGGTTTCACAGGTAGTGCAGGTTCATACGCTGAAAGGTCAGCTCTTGAAACAGGAAGTACTAAAGCCAACTCAGGTGCAGGTAATGATGAACTTCTAGCAGCTAACAAATTAGATATTACTGATTTCGGTGGTTCTGATATTGGTGGCGATTCTAGTCTTACATCTATCCCTGTAAATGCAGCAGGTAATGTAGCAACACCTCTTGATATTCTTAACAGAATGGCAAGATTGCTTGATGCTGCTGATGTACCTTCTGATGGTAGATGGTTTGTAGCCGACCCGGTTTTCTGGGAAATTCTAATGGATGAAAACAGCAAATTTATCAGCAACGATTTCGCTGGTGGTCAAGATGCTGGAGACATTCTAAGGAATGGTAAAGCTACTCAAGGTATGATTAGAGGGTTTAGAGTATATAAATCTAACAACCTTCCATACTTAGGTACAGGCCCAGGAACTGTAGCAACTGCTGGTTCAGAAACTAACTTCGGAGTTCTTGTCGCAGGACATGACTCTGCTGTAGCGACTGCACAGCAACTGTCTAAAACTGAAAGCTATAGAGATACAGCTTCTTTCGCAGATATTGTGAGAGGACTTCAACTCTATGGTCGTAAGATTCTTAGACCAGAAGCTATTGTTACTGCTCAGTACAACAAGTACAGCACTTAATAGGTAGCACTTTGGGGTAGCTCCACTTTTGGGGCTACACCCATTTTTTATATATAGATTTATCGGATAACCTAATCGTGGCAACTACTTTCATAGACCTTACAAATAAAGTACTAAGACGCTTAAATGAAGTAGAACTCACTTCATCAGACTTTAGTAGTGCAACAGGTGTCCAGGCTTTAGCAAAAGACTCAGTAAGAGATTCGATAGCTAAAGTTAATCAAGCAGAATTTGAATGGCCTTTTAACTCAGCCGAACACACTCAAGTTATGGCTGTTGGTCAAGAAGAATATACTTGGCCTACTTTTTTTAAAGTGGCTGAATGGAACAGTTTTCAAATACAAAAAGACGATAGTATTGGATCAGACTACAAATCTTTACAATTTATAGAAAGAGATGTCTGGTATAGAGATTATCGAGACCAGGATGATAGTGCTGGTACTTCAGGAACAAGCATACCTGATTTTGTATTCCCTTCTCATGGTAATGGTTATGGCGTTAGCCCTAGCCCAGACAAGGCTTACACAGTTAAGTTTAGATATTATTTAACACATACAGATCTTGATTTGTATTCAGACACTTCAAGGATACCAACTAATCATGATGCTGTAGTTATTGATGGTGCACTTTTCTATATGTACTTATTTAAAGATAATATGGAAGCTGCTCAGATTTCTGCTGGTTCATTCCAACAAGGAATCAAAGAAATGCAGTCCATTCACATCAATAAGTATGAAAGTGTGAGAGATAGACGAGTTAGATTCTAATGGCTGATCGTGTCCAATCCTACAAAGTAATATGTAGTGGGGGATTAAACAGCAACGAGAATCACTTAGATCTTGCTGAAAATTACCCAGGCGTAGCAACTCGTCTAGTTAATTACGAAGTATCTGATTATGGTGGGTACAGAAGGATAGAAGGTTTTGACGAATACGATACCAATTATGGAGAAGTAGGAGTTGGATCAGCAGAAGGTAAAGTTTTAGGAGTATTTTTATTTAAAGATACTACAACGCAACAAGATATGATTCTTGCTGCAAGAAAAGACACAGGAGCTAATACTTACAAATTTTATAAGTATGTTTTTGGAGCAGGTTGGGTAGCACAATCAACAGGTATTACCCATAATACTGTAAAGAATACCCTGACTGTATCTAAAATTAGACACACTAAGTTTAACTTTGGATCAGGAAACCATATAGTTTTTGTAGATGGCGTTAATCATGCTGTCGTATTTGATGGAACTAATTGGAAGGAGATAAAAGTAAGCAACTCTGGTGGCACAAGTTCCCCAGGTGGTGTGATGGCTTTAGATGCTCCGACTGTAGTAGAAGTCTTTGAAAACCATTTATTTCTAGGTTCTCAAAGAACAAAGTTGTCAGTAGTAGCCTACTCTGCACCTCAAGATCCTTTTACATGGACAGCAGCAGCAGGTTCAGGACAAGCACAGATAGGTTTTGATTTAGTTAATTTTAAACCTTTTAGAGATGATTTATTTTTATTCGGATCTAATGAAATTAAAAAATTAACTGCTGATGTTTCTTCTGGATTTAATCTAGGACAAGTAACAGCCAATGTAGGTTGTATAGCTAGAGACTCAGTTTTAGAAATAGGTGGAGACTTAGTGTTCTTAGCTCCGGATGGTTTAAGACCAGTAGCAGGAACATCAAGGATTGGAGATGTTGAATTAGAAACAATATCAAAACCAATTCAATTAATATTAAGTACTCTATCTAAAGATTTTGATTTAGATACTTTAAATGGCTTAGTCATAAGATCTAAGTCTCAACTAAGATACTTTGTCGGAGATGATGATACAGCAGTCATAGATAGTTTTGGAATTATCGGTGGCTTGAGGACATCAGATCAAAGAATAGGTTGGGAGTTTGGGGAGCTTATAGGTATAAGAGCTTCATGCTGCACTTCAGGTTATGTAGGTACAAATGAGATTGTTTTACATGGCGATTACGATGGAAAGATTTACAAACAAGAAAATGGTAAAACTTTCAATGGGGCAGATATAGTAGGAATTTATACTACTCCTTATTTTGACTTCGGAGATACTGAAGTTAGAAAGACACTTAGAAAGATTAATACTTTTGTTAGAGCTGAAGGCCCTTTCACAATGAACCTAGCTGTAACTTATGATTGGGATGACCCAAATACAGCAGTTCCTAGTTCGTACTCAGAAGAGTCTCAAGGAGCACCAGTTAGATACAAAGGTACTAATATTAATTATGCAGGAGCTAACATTAACTATGGGGGAAATGATAAACCGATCATGGTAACAAATGTTCAAGGATCAGGTTTCGCAGCACAGGTTACATTTGTAACAGTTGGACAGTTCGACCCCTATTCAATTCAAGGAATAGTTTTTGAGTTCTCAGCAGCAGGGAGAAAATAATAAATGGCAGGATATACTAGACAGTCAGTAGCTTCAATTATTAATGGTGCTAATATTACAGCACCACCACTTAATGCTGAATTTAACCAATTACTAGCAGCGTTTTCAGGTTCTACAGGACATGGACATACAGGTGGATCAGGAGATGCTCCACAGATTCCTTTAGCTACTTCAGTAAGTGGCTACTTATTACCTGCTAATGGTGGTGTTGGTGGATTAAATTCCAATGCAAAATCAGCTAATCCTGTTGTCGGAGATGACGCTAATGATGGGTATGCCCCAGGTTCTATTTGGTTAAATGGAACTAATAACAGACTTTTCGTAAACCTTAATAATTCTGCTGGTGCAGCAGTTTGGGCAGAGTATCTTTTAAATGATGCTTCTAATAAAGTATTACCCCATACAGACAATACTGTAGACTTAGGCTCGTCTTCAAAAGAATTTAAAGATTTATACATAGATGGAACAGCATATATAGATAGTTTAAATGCTGATGCTGCTTCTATTGGTACTACTCTTGGAGTTACTGGTGCAGTTACCTTTGCATCCACAGCAGCTATTACAGGAAATACCACAATCGGTGGTACTCTTGGCGTAACAGGTGCTACTACTCTATCAGACAATTTAACAGTTTCTGGAACTACTACAGTTGCAGGAGCTACAACATTAAATGGCAATACCACAATCGGTAACGCTTCTTCGGACACAGTTACAGTTACTGCTCAAGTAGCTAGTGATTTAGTCCCATCCTCAGACAATGCAAGAGATCTAGGAAGTTCATCTAAAGAATGGAAAGATTTATACATTGATGGAACTGCAAACATTGATAGCTTGGTTGCTGATACAGCCGATATTAATGGTGGTTCTATTGATGGTACAGTTATTGGTGGAGCTGTTCAAACCTCTGGACAGTTCAGTTCTGTTACTTCAACAAACCTAACAGCTTCAGGTGCAATTTCTTTTGCAGCAGCTACTATCTCAAATCTAGGTACAGTAACTACTGCCAATATAGATGGGGGTACTATTGATGGTGTAACACTCGGAGTTAGTTCTCCCATCACTAATGCTCAAATTGATAATATTAATATCAATGGTTCTGCAATTACTTCAACAAATACCAATGGTAATATTTCTATTACTCCAAATGGTTCTGGAGAAGTTGATATATCGAAAGTCGATATTGATTCAGGAACAATCGACAATACTTCTATAGGAGCTTCAACAGCTTCAACAGGTTTATTTACAACAGTAGGTACAAGTGGATTAGCCACATTAGCTTCTGTTGATGTCAATGGTGGTAATATTGATGGTACTGTAATAGGAAACTCTACTCCTCAAGCAATTACAGGTACAACAATTACTGCTAACACAGGATTCGTAGGTGGAGTTACAGGTAATGTAACAGGAAACCTAACAGGTAATGTAACTGGAAATGTTACAGGAAATCTTACAGGAGATGTAACAGGTAACATTACTTCTTCTTCAGGAACTTCTACAGTTCATGATTTAGTTGTAGATGGAACTGCAAACTTTACTAACACTCCTCTTACAAACATTTCTGATCCTTCAAATGCTCAAGACGCTGCTACTAAAAATTATGTAGATACTGCCGATGCTCTAAAAGCAAACATAAACTCCCCAAGTCTAACAGGAACACCTTTAGCTCCTACTGCTTCTGCTTCTACTAACACAACTCAAATAGCTACAACAGCGTTTGTATCAACAGCAGTTTCAAACTTAGTAGACTCAGCTCCTGGGACACTAGATACACTTAATGAACTAGCTGCTGCTCTTGGAGATGATCCAGACTTTGCTACAACAATTACAAATTCAATAGCTACTAAACTTCCACTAGCCGGTGGAACAATGACAGGAAATATAACTTTAGCTGGAGCACCTTCAGCCAATCTTCATCCTGCTACAAAAGCATACACAGATACAGCAGACGCTCTTAAATTAAACCTCTCAGGTGGAACTATGAGTGGTGCGATTGCTATGGGAACTTCCAAGATCACAGGAATGGGAGACCCAACATCAAATCAAGACGCTGCAACAAAGGCTTACACAGATACTCAAAGAGATACTAGACTTGCTACTGCTGGTGGCACTATGTCTGGTGCTATCGCTATGGGTACAAATAAAATTACAGGTGCAGGAGATCCTACTTCAGCACAAGATGTAGCTACTAAGAACTACATTGACACACTATTTGGTAGTACCTCTTCTGCTGCAAGTTCAGCAAGTGCTGCTGCAACCTCGGCAACTGCTTCGGCCAATTCAGCCACAGCTTCGGCTGCTTCAGCTACTGCTTCGGCAAACTCAGCGACTGCTGCTGCTGCTTCGTATGATGATTTCGATGACAGATATTTAGGTGCTAAGTCTTCAGCTCCAACAGTTGATAACGATGGAGATGCTCTAGTTGTAGGTGCATTATTCTTTGATACTAGCTCTAACTCTATGAAGGTTTACTCTTCAGGTGGATGGGTAGCTGCTGGTTCTTCAGTTAATGGTACATCACAAAGATTTGATTATGTTGTAGGTACTAACTCAGGATCTTACACAGATAGTTCAACAACAACTTTCCCATGTACTTATGATGCTGGTTTCGTAGATGTTTACCTTAATGGTGTTAAGCTCGTAGTAGGAACAGATGTAACAGCTACTTCAGGAACTACTGTAGTTCTAGCTTCGGCAGCAGCGACAGGAGATAATATATCCATCGTAGGTTATGGAACATTTAACTTAGCAAATTGGTCAATATCTGAATCTAATGATGTAGACCTAACAGGAAACGCTAACAATGCTATCCTAGCTTTTGATAGTACCGATTCAAGATTTGAACCTACCTTAACTCCAACACTAACTTCACTAACAACTACAGGTAATGTATCTGTAGGTGGTAACTTAGATGTTACTGGAAGTTTTGATATGAGTGATGCCAATATTACTAATATAGGTAGTATTGCGTTAGACACAATTACAGATGATGGTGGAACAATAACCCTAGACTCATCAGGAAATATAGAACTTGATGCCGATGGTGGACAAGTAATCTTCAAAGATGGTGGTACAAGTATTGGTAGAATTGAAAATAGTTCTAGTGATCTTGTTATTAAATCAATGGTTGATGATAAAGACATTATTTTTAAAGGAGAAGATGGTGGCAGTAATGTTGTAGCCCTTACCCTTGATATGTCAGCAGCAGGTAAAGCCCTATTCAATAGTGGTGCAGCCTTTAATGGTAATGTAGATTTTGTAGACAACGCAAAGATTGTAGTTGGTAGTGGAGATGATTTACAGATTTATCATAATGGTTCTAATAGTTATATTCAAGATAGTAACGCTTCTTCTGATCTACTCATACAATCAAACAACATAGTTTTAGAAAAAACTGATGGCGAAAATATGATTCATTGTGCTGGAGATGGTGCAGTTCAACTTTATCATAATGGGAATTCAAAACTAGCTACAACTAGCACAGGTATAAAAATTGGAACAGGAGATAGCCCAGTTGATGGCGATGCCAATGATCTAGTTGTAATGAATACAAGTGGGGGTAGTGGTATAACTATATCTTCTGCATCTAACTCTGTAAGTTCTTTAAGATTTGGGGATGCTGACTTAGCTAGGTCAGGAATGTTTTACTATAACCATAATGATAATTCTTTAAGAATAGATACAGCAGGAAGTTCAAGAATGTTTATTTACAGCAATGGGATGACAACCATTGATGCTAGTTCAGGTTCTTCTATAGGTAATTTAAGGGTTAAAGGAACAAGTGGACATTCTTATATTGGTGTAAGTAGAGCAGCCGAGTCGCAAGGAGAAGTTGGTTATACATGGAATAATAATGTTTCTAATGTTTGGTGGAACTATCTAGCAGCTAACAGTAGTATTTTGACATGGTACTCTACTACTGGCACAAAAATGACTTTGAACAATAGTTCAGGGGATTTAGGTCTATCATCAGGAAATTTAGTTGTATCTAATGGAAAGGGCATAGACTTTAGTTCTACCGGTGGGCCTACAAATGGTTCAGGTGGTTCAGAACTACTTGACGATTATGAAGAAGGTACTTGGACTCCTACTATAGTTGCAAATAGTGGAACTCAACCAACTGTTACTTTTGCAAGTGGATATGTAGTTTCAGGATATTACACCAAAATAGGCAGAGTGGTTAATGTTAATTTTTACATACCCAACTTTACTGTTACTGGAACTACTAGTGGTACTTTGAATATAGGTGGTCTGCCTTACGCACATGGGGCATTTGGTTCACAAAATGGCGATGTTTTATCACACTACAATGTTACTTTTGCAAGGGGTAGTAATGGTAGTATTGCACTTAGAACTTATAGTGGAACTGCTTTAGGAATTTTAACTGTAGACAATGGTGCAACATGGGGCTGGGAAGCTGTATCTTGTTTAAGTGGTGGGAGTAATAGATACCTCACAGGATCTATGACCTATATGACAGATGGGTAATAAATTATATATGCTTAGTGGATTCTAGGCACAGACAATAAGGAGAAAAAAAATGGCATTAGAAAAAATAGTAAAAGAAGACAAAATAGAAATTGTCGGAGATTATAAAATAGTTCAAATAAGGACAGCTACTGTAATTGAAGAAGATGGAGTTGAATTATCAAGCTCGTTTCATCGTCATGCAGTTAGCCCAGGAGAGGATCTTTCAGAGCAAAGTGCTGAAGTACAAGCAATTTGTAATGCAGTTCATACCCCTGAAATAATTGCTGCTTGGGAAGCCCATCAACAAGAACTACAAGCAAATATGGCAAGTTCTGATGAGACTAATTCAGGAGAATAATTAAAAATGACTAAAGCAAGAAGTTTATCAGATTTTATAGAGTCAGATGGCTCAGTTACCCTTGTAGATAATCAGAAGATTAAGATTGGTACAGGTAATGATCTTCAGATCTATCATGATGGTACTAGCAGTTACATTGTAAACACAACTAATGATTTAATACTGCAAGATGATTCAAGGATACGACTAAGAACACCATCATTAATGGTAAACAATGCTGCTGATACGGAAAATCTTTTAACAGCAACAGAAAACGGAGCAGTAACACTTTACTACGACAACGCTGCAAAACTAGCCACAACCTCAACAGGCATATCTGTTACAGGTAAAGTTGTAACTACTGCTATGGAAATGGGTGGGGGTACATCCTCTGCTAGTATTTATCGAACAGGATCTGATGGTTCAGGTTTTCATTTTTCTACAAATGCTATTTTACCAGCCGATCAAACAGGAGCAGTAGCCAATGGTACAGAAGACTTAGGGGGAAGTGGAAATAAATTTAAAGATTTACATTTATCTGGTAGTGCTAATGTTGGTTCTGTGGGTATTGGAGTAAGTCCAACAACTCTATTACATATAAATGGGTCAGGCGATGCAATACGAGTTGAATCAACTAATACAGGAGCAGGTGGAGCACAAGTAGACTTATTACATTTTACTTCAAGTCCTGCCGATGATGATGTTCATGGTGTAATTAATTTTGGTGGGTACTATTCAGGAACTAACTCTGTTTATGGTTCATCAATAAAAAGTGTTTGGACTGATGTAAGTGCAAAAGAAGCAGCATTAGAATTTTATACAAAAGATGATTCAACATTTACCCACCACCTAAAAATTAATCATCATGGTGGAATTGCTATTGGTGCAGGTAACAATGGGTATGATGGTCAAGTACTATCAGTAAAAGCTGGTTCAAACGATAATGTATTTTATGGAGAAAGTTCAGACGCTAACTGTATAGTTTCTCTAAGAGATAATTCAAGTACAGCAAATATTGGATATGGGGCTAATGCTAATGCCCATATACTATCTAGGGATGGGGTAGAAAAATTTAGATTTGATGGTAGCAACCTTCATTTAGTTGGGGGTTCAGATGCAAGAATACAATTAAGCACAAGTGGTTCTGGTAACGCTGCTGTTTCAAATAATACAGTTCATATTCGTGGAGATAATGACAACCTTAAATTAAACGCTGCTGCTAATGGTGGAATTTTTATTGAAGAAGATGGTACAGCTAGACTTTCAATAGCTTCTGGGGGATTCACAACTATTGAAAATGGTGGTACTGATTTTGGAGTAGCTTTTAAAAGTCAAAGTGGGGGGTCTAATAGATCTGGTTTTGTAGTCCACAAACCAGGTACATCTACTGTATTGGGTTCTGCTTTAACACTAGGATCGGATGAAAGTTATAGGTTTGGTACAGCAAGTCATTATCATCAGATTATGATGCAAGATGGTCGTACTAGCATAATGGGAGATGATAATGAAGTCTTTAGAGCTGGGTCTGATAGATTGTGGTCTCTAGCAACAGGAAGTTATGCCCAGGGCCATGTTAGAGTCTATGTTGCAGAAGGTACTCTAAATAATGGTTCTACTTTAAATCTATTTAATAATTCTTCTGCTCATACAGATATTCATTATTGGATGGTTTTAGAAGCCTTCCATTCAGGTAGAACCTACAGAACAAGTATAGGAACTATAGGGGGATATGGGTGGAATGCAACAAACACAGGTAGTGGGGCTAATTTTAATAATTACTCTGTAGCTTCAGGTAGACAAGGTTTAAATTGGAGTAATAATTCTGGGTATTCTGCTTCATACTATATTGCAGCGTATATATGGGGCGATTCTGGTGTAACAGTAGAAAATGGAGCTATTTCAGCATTAATTTAATAGGGAACTAATATGAGTGATAATGAAAATGTAAAAACTGAACTTACTGAAGAAGTGGGACTTACTGAAGAAGTGGGACTTACTGAAGAAGAACAGAGTAAAGTTTCTAATAATCAAATTACAGACAAAAAAATAAAAGTTTTTGTAGATGGGGTAGAAACTGAACTTCTTGAATCAGAGGTAGCAACACCAAAACCTGTAGAAGCTGAAAAACATGAGTTAGATGATGATAGAGAACTAAAAGAAGTAGATGGAACAGATTTTACTCTGGTTCAAAGATTTAGTCATTTTGAATATTTAAAAAATAAACACATACACGAAAGGAAATATCCTTCTATAGAAGAACAATTAGATATGTTATATTGGGATAAAATTAATAATACTGAAGTTTGGAAAGAAACTGTAGATAAAATAAAAGAAGATAGTCCAAAGACAGATACTTCTGATATGTCTAAAGTATTTGATGAATTTGGTAACTAGGATCAGTTTCTGATTGAGGAGATATACTAAATATAGTATAATTAGTATAGCAGATACTAGCAATGATGTAGAGTACACATAGGATACCTACTCATTATGCCTTCCGAACACAAACAAACCTATGATGCTTTTGTGGTAGATGGATTAAAGCTATTTAGTTTATCAGACAATCATAAAAACTACACACTAAGGGAGTTCACAAACTATTTTTTGTATCCCTTAAACCATAGAAAGATTCGATTTTTTTATGAGAATAGTCAACCTAGAGGTTTAGTAACCTGGTGCTTTCTCTCACATGAAAAATCAGAAGCCTTCTTCAAAGATGATTACATTGTCCAAGAAGAAGATTATTTAGCTGATGAGGGAGATCAGCTCTGGTGCATAGAATTTATTGCTCCATATAGTAACACTCTCAAAGTCGCTAGAGGGATGCAACAGCATTTCCGAAACCTTTACCCAAGGGGACATAAAACAAGTTGGAAACGATTTGGCAGAATGGACTACAAAGGTACAGGGTATTTTTAATTAGGATAAATTATTATGGGATCTAAAAAGAAAACAGTAGTAGAAGCTGATCCAGGTATAGCCGAAGATCAATTTACTACCTTAACACAAGGTCAAGAAGGTATTAGTGGTCAGGTAACTGATCTAAGTACTAATCTTGATACTAGAGCCGATACTATAGATGAAACTCTTGATACCGGCTTTGGAGATATGGGAGATCGTTTTGATACAGTAGACAGCTCTCTCGATACTATAGGTACAGATATGGGTACAGGCTTTGCTGGTGTCAATGAAGGTATCGCAGGTCTAGGCACAGATGTAGGTAAACTATTTGAGGGTCAAGACGAAACAATAGCTACAGGCTTTGATACTCTAGGAACATCTCTAGGAGAAGAAGCAACAGCTATTACAGAAAATGTAGACACTCGTACAGGAGAACTAAGCGACCAAATAGGTACAGGATTTACTGATCTAGGTACTGACATGGGTACAGGCTTCACAGATCTTACTGATGTAGTTACTACAGGTAATACAGCTCTAGGGGATCAGATTACTAAAACAGGCGATGCTTTAGGTACTCAAGCAGAAGCTGGATTTGATGCTACTAAAACAAACATTGATGAAACAAAGGCTGCAATCGTAGCTGGTCAAGGAGACATGACTACTCTTATTAATGAGTATGGTGGTAATCTTGATGCCTATGCTACTGCATTGCTTGAAGGTCAGGCTGCTGCTCAAGAACAAGTAGGAACTCTACAAACAGGGTTAGATACTTTTGCTGAACAGTACGCAGATGATTACACACTCGCTGCTCAACAAAGAAATGAAATGACTTCTGGTATTGAAGGTGGTTTCAAACAAGCAGCAGAACAAGCTGGTAATATAGCTAATTCAGCAGCAACTGAAAGAATGAATCTATCCCAAGGTTTAACTGACTTAGGTGCAGGACAAGCTGGTTTAGGCGATGCTCTAGGATCAGGTTTCAAAGGCATGGGTAAATTAGTTAGAGATGAAGCTGGTAATGTTATCGGACAAACAGTACAAAGTGCTGCCGATGTAGATACTGCTATCAGAGATGCTCAAGGAAATATTATTTCTAAAACAGCTAACTATGTCCAAGATGCTGAAGGAAACATTGTAGGGGTTCAAAATAAAACTTTTGCAAGGATAGCTAAAGAGTTAACTGTAGGATTTGATGATGGCTCAGTCGAAGCTAAAGCTGCTCAAACAGACTTTACTAATAGACTAGCTGCTATTGATAATGTCCTTAATGTTCAAGGGGATCAGTTAAATGACAGCGTAAGAGATTCTTATACTAAGCTATCAGATGCTTTTGATGAACAAGGTAAACTTATAGCCAACTCAACTGATACTTTTGGTAATAGAATTTCAAGAGCTTTAGATGCTCAAGGAAATCTTCTTATAGCCACATTTAATGAGTCAGGTAATAAACTAGATCAACAGTCTCTAAGCATTAATCAGATGATGGGACAGATGGAACAGTTTGGCTATCGCCCAGGATCTAATAGAAACATGGGTAATTTAGCACCAGCAGGTAGACGAGTTCAACCTGCTTATGTTCAGTCTGGAAGAGGTCTCATGACTCCTTTCACTCAAACGAGGGAAGTAGCATAGAGACATGGCAGAAGGAGAAAATAGACTTCATCGAATTGAGTTAAAACTCGATAAACTAGCAGAAGCAGTAGTTCAACTAGCAAGAATGGAAGAACGATTGGTTACTTTATTTAATCGTATGGATAGCTGGGAAACAAGACAAATAAAACTTGAATCCAGGGTAGATGATTTAAAATCAGAAGTACGAACAAATAAGAGTGCTGTTATGTTCGGAGAGAGATTGTTTTGGGTAGTTCTAACAGGATTAGTCGGAACTTTATTTTGGATTTTTAGAACATAATATTAAGGAGTTTATTTTATGGAGAATCTTAAAATTTCTCCTTCAGGCATTAATTTAATTAAGCAGTTTGAAGGGCTACATAAACAAACAGTAGAGGGCGATGTCAGAGCTTATAGATGTGTAGCAGGTCGTTGGACTTTAGGTTGGGGCCATACTCAGGGAGTAAGGTCAGGTATGAGAGCTACTATAGATCAATGTGAAGAATACTTATTAGAAGATCTAAGAGAAGTAGGACAGTACATTAACGCACTTGTAGAAGTACCTATTAACCAAGCACAGTTTGATGCTCTTAGTTGCTTTATATTTAATCTAGGTGGTGGCAACTTTAAAAAAAGTACACTTCTTAAAAAGTTAAATAAAGGCGAGTATGACGAAGTTCCTGCTCAGTTAATGAGATGGAATAAAGCTAGAGTAGATGGAGTGCTAACTGCCCTTCCTGGACTAACAAGAAGGAGAGCAGCAGAAGCTGCACTATTTAGTATGGGTACTCCTCTTGCTTCTGAGAAAGATGGCGAACCAATGCCACAGAAGATAGAAGAAGAAAAGAAAGAAAGTTTATTTGGGAGATGGTTTAAAAAATGATTGAAAAACTGATAGCACCTGTAAGCGACATTGTAGGAAAGTTTGTAAAAGATAAAGACTTACAAGCTAAACTAGATCATGAGCTACAGACTTTATTTCATCAGGCTAATTTAGCCCAGATAGAAATATTAAAAGAAGATGCTAAGTCTACTAATTGGTTTCAAAATTCATGGAGACCCTTCGTGGGTTGGACTTGTGGCGTGGCAATGGCATACCACTTTATCCTACACCCACTTCTTCACACTATTCTTACAGCGTTTGGAGTTCAAGTAGATCTTCCAGACTTTGAGTTTTCTCAATTATCTACAATCCTAATGGCTATGCTCGGAATGAGTGGTTTGCGTAGCTATGAGAAAACAAAGAATGTTCATGGTAAATAATGGTAAAAGAAGTATTAAATGAACAATCCAATTTAACAGTTAGTCTAAGCTATTTAGCTCAAATAATATGTGCTATTGGGGCTGTAATTTACACTTATGTAACTTTAACAGCAGAGATTACGCAATTAGAAAACCAAGTTGCGTTAATGAAAGATGATTTAAAAGAAGTTCAGACATGGACAAGAGATTGGGAGTCAGGGGGAATATTACCACTTGATGTATCACAAAATGAGAAGATTAATTATTTAGAAAAAGAATTAGATCGGCTTCATGAACAAATGTATGGAAATTAAAAACTATGGCAGAGCAACAACAACAAAATCCTGTAAAAATGAATGAGCCTGTTGAAGAACAGGAAGTTCAGGCTGGACAAGCTCAAACCCAAACAAATACAGGAAATCCTAATAGTGATGCAGTAGTGGGTAACGCAGATGCTTTACCTGGGGCTACAACAACGATTGCCCCGGCTGTAGTTACAGGAAATCAAACTGTAGGACAATCAGGGATAGACCCAACTAGATTAGCAGGAGAGCTTGTAGGCGATCCTGGTTCTTTTATGCAAGGAGATATGACTCTTGCTGATAAAGTAGAAGGAGTAGATCCTAATACTGTAGGAACAAACATAGATGGCTCAGACCCTAAATTTAGTATGGATGCTGATGCTTTATCTGTTACAGCACAGACAGGAGTAGTTAACCAAGCTACAGGAGTAACAGAAGAAGACGCTAGAACTTATACTGCTGAGACTGCTGCTGATAGAGTAGCTGCTCAAGACATGGATGCTGCTACAGGAGAAGTTAGTGATGCAGCTACAGTAGATGCTGATGGCATTGTAGTTGATGTAGATGATGTAGAATCAAGAGTAAGTGGGTTTGCTACTCAGAATATATCTAAAGTAATTGATACTTCTACCATTGCAGGAAAAATGTTAGCCGAACAATTAGGAGAAGGTAATTATACTGACTCTAAGGCTACAGTTAAAGGACAGATGGATATTCTGTCAAAAGAATTTGTAGATGCTAATGGCAACCCTAAAATACCTACCTGGGCTGCTAGTAGTGCCAGGGCTGTATCTCGTATGATGGCTTTTAAAGGAATGACAGGAACTGCTGGAACAGCAGCTATGGCTCAAGCAATCATGGAAGCATCCTTACCTATAGCTCAACAAGACGCTAAATTTTATCAAACTGTTACTTTAGAAAACCTAGATAACAAACAAGAATCAATAATTAACACAGCAAACATTATTTCTAAAATGGAACTAGCTAATTTAGATGCCAGGGAAACTGCTGCTGTCGTAAACTCTAAAAACTTTATGACTATGGATTTAGCTAACTTGGATAATGAACAACAAGCTAATGTAATTAATAATCAAAACAGAGTCCAATCAATATTAGAAGATCAGAAAGTAATTAATACTCAAAGAATGTTTACTGCTGAAAATCAGAACGACTTTGCTAAGTTCTATGATAATTTATCAGCTAGTATTAATATGTTTAATACTGAACAGCTTAATGGTATGGAACAATTTAATGTAAGTGAAGCTAATGCTATTAATCAGTTTAACTCTCAATTAGAAAATGGAAGAGAGCAATTCTACAAAGATATGCAATACAATATTGACTTAGCCAATACTAAATGGAGACAGTCAATTACTCTACAAGAAAACGATCAACTCTTTGAAGCTAATGCTAGAGATGTTCAAAATATGTTTAACCTATCTACAGAACAATTAAATAGAATATGGGATAGAGCAGACTCTCTTTTAGATTATTCTTGGAAGTCTAGTGAAAACGAATTAGATAGAGAAAATAAAATTGCTTTGGCTAAGATGGAACTAGAATGGCAGAAGTATTCAGCTAGAAAACAATCACAAGGGGCTATAGGAGAAGGACTAGGTACATTAGCTGCTGCTGCCTTACCATTTATATTCTCGGATGAAAGATTAAAAGAAAATATTAGAGAGGTTGGTAAATCTTCAGATGGACACACCTTATATCGTTGGGATTGGAATGAAAAAGCTAAAGAGCTAGGTATAGATTCACAAGTACCATTTGGAGTCTTGGCTCAAGAAGTAAATGAAACTGATCCAATGTCAGTAGTAGAAACAGATGAAGGTTACTACGCAATAAACTATAAGGGGTTAAGTTAAAATGGCCGATACTTTTGAAGATATAATAAGACAATCAATTAAGTCTTTTAGAAAAGGCAAAATGCCTGAACAAACTAAAGCCTTATTAGAAGAAGAAGGGGGCGAATTAAAATACACCCCTGAATATTTTGATGAGTTAGAAAAAGAACTTCTAGAACAAAAAGAAAAAGAAGATAAAAAAGAAGCTAAAAAGACTAAAGGAAAAAAGAAACCTAAAAAAATGGCTGGTGGGGGTCTTACTATGGCTGTTGCTGGAGCAGAAGCATTAGCAAGTATTAGTTCGGGTATAGGAGATGCTTATGCCAACGCTGCTGCAAATACAGATAGGTCTAAATTTGTAACTCAAGATCCACCAAGGAGAAGATAATAATTATGGCACAGATACCTACAAAATCTTTTGATGCTCCAATACCAGGAGAAAATTATACTTCAGATGTTAAAAACTATCCCTGGCATAGACCAGCAGATATTATTAACTATGATGAAGCAATAGATTACTCGTTAGAACAACTTAGTACTGCTGAAGCTAGTCATTCTATTATGTCTCTATTAAGCGTAAATGTAAGTTTGCCTACTGTAGTAGATATATTTTTAACTTCTCAGATTAGTAGGGGTAAGTTCCCAATAGATTTAGCTATTTTAATATCTGGGCCTATAGCTCGTTTTTTAGAAATCATGGCTAAGATGTATGACATTGAATACACAATGGGTAAAGACAATACACCACAACCTGTAACCCCGGCTTATTTAACACAAGTAATGGATAATTCTGAAATAGACGAAGAAGAAGCAGAAGTAGTTTCAGAAGATATAAATGAAATACTTAATCCTGAAATGGGATTAATGGGAGCACCTTCTCAACTAGAACAAGAAATGATGTTAGGTCAAACTGATGTTATAGAAGATGAAGAAGAAATCATAGAGGAAGAAGAATAATGTCAAAAGTAATGGGATTTGGTGGTGGTTTTGCTAAAGGCTTTGCTGAAGGCATGGCTAAAAATTTAGATAAGTGGGCAAAAGAAGAAGGGGATGCTGCTGCTGTAGCTGCTGCTCGTTATGAAGAAAATAGAAAAAGTTTCTTTGAACAAAATAGAGAAGACGAAGAAAAAATAAAACAAGCTGAAGCTATGATTGAGCAGCTATATCCAAAGGCTGCTGATATTGATAAAAGAGCTAGAACTACTGATGCTGTAGAACTCCTAAGAGCTGGGTATAGCATAGATAAGACTTTAGACTTGATGCAAGACAGGATTTATAAAGAAATACAGCAGACAGAAACAAAAGACTCTACTGAAGTAAAAACTGAAACAAAAGACTCTACTGAAGTTAAAGATATAAACGATCAAACAGACGAACTAATAAATTCTGCTAATACAGCTCTTAATGAAGTTGATGAAAAGGTTGATCTCAAAGAACCTGAAATAAATGGTGGGGCAGGTACTTTAAACATAGATACAAATACTTTTGATAATGATGCAGAAGTAAAAGATGAATCTGGAGATAAAGGGTTTAATGCTAATATAACAGATGAATCTGGGGATACTGAATTTAAAAAAGAAGAAAAGGATGAATCAAACGATCTAGGATTCTTAGGAAACATGAGAAAAAGGCAATCTGATCGTAGAGCATCTAGGATTAGTAACCGAGTAGATGAACTTACCGGGGTCTCTTCTGAAGAAAGAGAAAAAATATCTAAAGGCTTCCTTCCAACTGATTATGTCAGGATTGATGGAGAAGGCAGAGCTGAGTTTAATCTTAAAGTAGATAAAGAAGATGAACTTAATGGTTGGGATTACTATAGGCTAGAGCTACAAGATAATGAGAACTTCCAACAATTAGATAATCTAGGTAAAGCTCAATGGCTAACTCAAGCTGAAGGAGAGTACAAAGCTATTACAAGTGGTAAGAACTACTCCAAAGGTACATATCTTGCTGAGTTAAATCGTGAAGAATTACTAGAGCAAAAGATTCTAGAAAACCCAGATAATTTTGATGAGAAAACTGTAGCTAATAATAGGTTTATGTTAGACATCATCTTGCCTATGAGAAAAGGTAACTTAGATATTCTAGGGGATGATAATAGCTCATCATCAGGTAAGAATGATAAGAATTTAGTTTCATACCAATTAAGAATAAAAATACCAGGGGAAGATGGAGCAGAGCCTACTTTTAAAAGAAGGTCTGGTTTATCCACCTCAGTATTTGTAGATGAAAACTTTATTGAAGCTTATCCTGAATACGCAGAACAAGCTGGGCAGAGAGTTAATGTCTATAAGATGCCTAATCCTATCTATGGTGCAAATAATAGTTCTGTTTACTTACCTCATGGGCATAGCTCTATTGATAATGCAGAAGGGGATGAGTTTGCTGAAGAACGAAGAGATCTTTGGTCAAATATTCAATCTAAAAATCTATCTAAGACAGTAATAGATGGTAGGGGTAGTGTTGGTACTGCTTTAAGAAGTGCCTATGAAATAGACGAGATGGTTAGGAAACAACCAGGGGTATTATTAGCAGGAGATGCAGTAGGAACATTTGTAGAAGAATTAGGTAAAGATATTAGCTCAGTAATAGGGTTAGTTACAGACAGATATGGAGAAGGTAAGAGAATATCGGAAACACAGGCTTTAACAGAACTAGATAGCTATTACACAAGTCAATATGGTGGTATAGGACAATTATCAGAAGAAGCTAAAACCCATAGATTATTCCAAATGAGAATGATTAAGTTCGCCTATGCTTCTGCAAGAATAGATGGGAACTATGGTCAAGGCTTATCAGACAAAGATTTAAAATTAACTTTTGATTCTATATCTGGAGCTAAAGACTATGATACCTTCTCTAAAAACCTAAAGATGATCGTAGGACAATCTGTTAATGAATTAAATGAAAACATTAGACAATGGGGATCAGATGGTAATGTTCAAGAGTATGTAGAACTAGGTGGAAAAGTTAACCTTAAAAGCGTTGGAGATGACGCTCAAGATGGTGGCTGGGGAGATGCCTATACTTGGTCTCAAACTCCTGTGGATGAGTGGATAAAAAATAATCCTGTAACTGCTGCTGGAGAAAAAATAGAACTACCTGAAGGAGTTACAATAAGTACCGATATGCCTGGTGTAATTCTTAATGAAGGCCTTATTGAACAACTTAGAGAACGAGGATTTAAAGTAGATGACAAATATCTAAATAGTCCTAATTTTAGAGTTTTAAGTGATGAAACAGTAATAGGATACTAATAACTATGGCAGATACAACATTAAGTAAAGACCAACTAGATTTTTTAGATACTTTAAAACCAAAGGTTGAAGAAGAAGAAAAAAAAGATGAGGGTGCTTTTTCTAAGGACAACTTAGATTTTCTATTAGATTTAAAAAACAGAGCTGCTCAAGATGCTAACCCTTCATATATGGTTAATCCTTTTGAAGACATTACTATGGAAACAACTATAGAAGATGTCAGAGCTAAATATCCTGGTAATATACCTCTACAACAAATAGTTGCTTCAGACGCATATCAAAATGCAACTACCCAAGAAGAAAGGCAAGATCTTATAGAAGAAGGAATTAATGCTTTTAATCAACAAGTGTATTCTGGAACAGGAGAAAAAGAAACAGGGATAAGAAGCCTGACAGGGGGTAGATTCGTAACTGTTGTTGACCAAACTAAATTAAAAGAAATACAAGAATCCGACAAGTATTTAAAGGCTGTAGCTGATAATGACCAAGATAAAATAAATCAATTAGAAGCAAACGCTAATGTTAAATATGCTGTTAATAGGCCTAGTGGTGGATTTTCTTTAAATCCCTTTGCAGTAAGTAGTTTAGACGATAACCAAGAAAGAACAGGGTTAGGGGCAACACTTGACTTTGTTGAAGGTAGTGGAAAAAAGTTTCTTAGAGAAACTGCCCAGTTTGGAGAAGACCTTTTAGAAATGTATGGGTTTAATGATCCCGATACAGACTATGTAAAACAAAACATGGCAGTATTAGCCCCTCAAAACAAGTATGAAGACCTTGTTACTGATATAGGTAGTATAGTAGTAGGGGGTGCAACAGGTGCAGGTATTGTTACTAAACTAACTAAAATACCAGGGATTACTTCTTCAGTAGCCAATGGGTTTGCTAAATCTTGGGATAAATTAAGAAAAACAGCTAAAAACCCAGAAGAACTTTATAATGCTTCTAAGAAATGGGAAGCTGGTATTAGAGCTTATTTGGTTATGAGGGGTGCAAACACAGGAGCTGCTGTAGCTACCCCAGATGAAATAGAAACTCTTTTCGGAGATGAGGTATTAGAATCTTTTGGTGTAGACCCGAAAGATAATCAAACCTTATCCCATTTTATTGACAATGAAATATTCACAGCCGGGTTAAAAGCGTTTGGTATTTTAGGTAAGTACACTCTTGGTAGTAAGGGTCTTAATGTCCCTCAAAAAGCTGCCGGGTGGGTTAAAGGATTAAAAGCTCCAACAGAAAAAGAAGCAGCTTTCATCGTAATGAAGAGTATAAATCAAGGATTAGATGATGCTCCTTTAGAAGAAGTAGCTTATCACATGAGTATACTGAGTAGGGTTATAGCAAACAATGAAAACTTTGCTATTACTATGTTTGGTAATGCTGAAAAACAAGTAGGTCTTGATACTGCTATGGCTATAAGTCAAGGTGCTAAAGAGTATGCAGAACAAGCCTATGCACACTTTAAGAAGTTGATGCCAGAAGATGAGTTTCAGGCCTTTATCCTACAAAAACAAGAAGACATAATTAAAGGTATAAATAGCGTTAAGAGTGGATTTTTAAATAATCCTAGTGTTAAATCTGGATCAACTAATATAAATCAAAGTGTAGATAATATTATAGCTGAGACAGCAGAGGATATTGCACCTGGGACAAAGGTATCTGATGATATTCTAGGAGAAGCCCAAAAAGTAGCCGATGATGTTACAGAAAATGCAGCAGCTAAAGAAATGGCTGAACTTGGTTTAGATACAGCTAACGCAGAAGCAAGGGCTGTCCAAGATAAAAATAAAATTATTCTCATGTTAAATGAAGCTGTAGAAAACAACAGTCTAGGTACTTCTATTGCAGAAAGAACAGCATTAAATGATTTAAGTGGAGAAGTTCTCTACAATGGATGGAAAGATAGTTATACAAATTATAATAAACTTTTCCAGGCAATTCCGGATGGGATAACTTTTGATGTAGGGGACTTTATTTCTACTGTTAATAAAAACTTTAAAACAGTAGATGATCTCGACATTATAACTCAAACAGCTACTAAGGCAGATCCTGTAGCAGATATGCTAAAAGCATTTAAACCTCAAGCAGTCTTGGATGATGCTGGGGAAGTTGTAATGAAAGATGGTAAAGCAGTAATGGAAACTGCTGAAGAAGTAATAGAGAGAATATCTAAAGGGGACATAGACCTTAAAAGACTATACACAGAAATTAGACCAGCTTTATCTGGATCAATAACCACATTAAAAGATGCCGGTAATCCAGCGTATAAGAAACTAATAAATATTAAAACTTATATAGATAATCTAGCAGCACAATCAGGAGATGACTCGTTTGATGCAGCTATGACAGCGTATAAAAACCATGAAGGTATTTATGGTAATACTGTTCAACTAAACACTTGGGAACAGAGTGCTAAACAAGTAGTAGACTCAGTAGATGAAGTAACAGGGACATTAAAAGTACCTACAGCTATGGGAACACCTAAAGGGTGGGCTAACATGGTTGAAACAGGTGCTAAAATGCAGAACTCGTCTTTTGAGTCTTTAACACCTGAAATAGTAAACTCTTGGATAAAAGCTGTTGGACAAGGTAGTGTAGACGAAGTATCTCCACAATATGTTAAACACTTAGTTGGATTAGCTATTAATGCTATAGGTAAAACTACACAAGCAGGAGATGCAGTAGGAAGCCAGAATATTATAAATGCTATACAAGATTATGTCGTAGTTCTAGAAAAGATGGGAACAGACGAAGCATTAGATGCTGTTAAGTTATTTAAAACTACTGTAGATGATATTAAAGCAGTAGAGTCTGGGGTTATTACTTCTAATGATTTACTTGCAAATACTGCCAAAGATTCAAAAAAACTTTTAGATGAAGCTAAAGAAGAAACTATATCTAAATTTATAGAGAATTTAACCGGGAAAGCTCCAGTAGTAAAAGCACCTGGAGAAGTTAAAGCAGAACTTGCTTCTATCTTTAATTCTAAAACAGCTATAACAGATATTAAAAATCTAATGTCTAGGGTGGATGAAGCTGGAGATCCTCTATTAAAAGAAGCATTACAGGCTCAATATCTAAGACATATAAGAGATAAAATATTTACTAACAAAGGCATAGACCTAAATGTAAATACTCAGGGTAATGTGGGAAGAGTAAACGAAGCAAGTCCAGCTCAACTAAACAAGATGCTGAGTCAAGATGATATGTCGTTTGCTATCTTAGATGAATTATTCAAAAAAGGTACAGATGATGAGATTATTGCACAGGGAGTCAAAAACCTAGTTGTACTACAGAGTCTTGCAATCAACCCCCAAGCAGTTAGGCCTTTAACTATGGGTTCTTCTACTATTAGTGAAGCTGAAATGATGAAAGGTGTTAACCAGCTTATTACTTGGACTTTGGGTATCCTTAACCCAACAGCTACTAAAGCTAGATCTATAGCTTCAGGGGTAGTATCCGAAGCATCTGCAAAAAATGCAGAAGCAGCAGAAGCTCTATTAGTATCTTTCTTAGTTAATCCAGCCTTTGCTAGAAACGCATTAGATCAAGCTGTAAATAATAGTGCTAAGTTTGATAAAAAATCTTTCTTAGAGATGCTTACTACTTATAATATGAGAGGTGTTTTTACAGAATATAAAGACACAGGTTCAGAAGCAGAACAGATGGATGCTATTATGAATATAAAAGCAAACCAGGAAATGCCTGGAGTTAGTGGTGGCCCGGTTCAATAGAAATGCCACCTGAGAAATGGAAACCAGACGAAACAAGAGTAGATCGTCAAACTAAGAAAGTAACTAAGATAAAACACTACTTACATCATACTCCTACCCAGGAGTTGAAAGATTACCTAGAAAAGAGTTATACTAAACCTAAACTTATTCAAAAAGCATTAAAGGAATTAAAGCGAAGAAGTGAAAGAACCTGATCCAGATGACTTAACAGTAGACAACGCCTATAAAACTAGGTGGATTTGGTATCATACCATCTTAGGATTAGAGCTATTAATAGTAATATTAATCCAATTAGCAATTTTAGTCATACTAGCTGTAAAGTTTTAATCTTAAATTGGCGTTCTCGGCAGGACTCGAACCTGCAACCCTCGGCTTAGAAGGCCGATGCTCTATCCAGTTGAGCTACGAGAACTATATATCAAATTTTTACTACATTTCTAAAAAACGACCTCACAGGAAGCCCATACAGGGCTTTTCTTGTATATAGCCATACCAAAACATCAAAAACACCTAAAACCTCTTAGGGAGCATCTCTGGGCTTCTCAGAGCAATAGGCAAAAAAAAGCCCCAATTAAGGGGCTAATTTCCGGAATAAGAGTAATTTTAACAATTAGGGAGTAATTATCTCTGAAGATGGAGTTACTATCTTAGAGTCCGACTCTTCTTCCTTGGGAGAACCCTCTTCATTAGATGCTGCTCTTTGATTTTTCTCAAAAAGATTCATCTCAAAAAGACCTCTATTCAATAGCCAATGAACCATAGGTAGAGCATTGTTACTTGCAGTAACAGCAGCGTTACCTTTTTTATCCAATCCTACCACAACTACCATTTCAAAGTCTTGGGCTTTTAGATCCTCAAGAACATCTGATACTGCTGGTGCAGTTGGTTGTTCATTAGTCTTTGTTTCTTTTGATTTAGCCATAAGTGATATATCCTCGGTTAGCTTTGTTTTGTATAATTAGGGTTTATTTTAACACTACCAAATGTCAGAGTCCACCCTTTTCTTATCATGTAGCAAGAGCCACAGTAATGTTTTTTATCTTCTGTAATTACAGCGTGTTTATCACACTTAGTATTTTTACATTTTACCATCATTCTCCTTTTCAATAAAATAATTACGCCACTCTTCAGTCTTCTTGTCCCAATACATACGATCTATCTCTTCTTCAGTATGTTTAAAGACAGGATTTTTCTGTTGGTCGAAGTAGGCCCTATCCCAACCTCTTTGCCATTCTTTAGCCAAGATGCTTTCTTTCCTATAAGGATGATTGAACCTACCATCCATAAAAGATTTCCTACCCATCAAAAAGGCAGTATTCATTGGATTTTTCCCTTTCTTTCTAATGTTAGTCCTGGGCACTCGCACTCCCCCAAATTTCTCCCCAATCCCCTTTGATAGCTCCTTTAGCGTAATCTACTACTTTGTTCTCAAAGAAGTTTGTATGAGTTACTCCAAGCATCCCATCTACCCAGGGAAGGTTATTCTTTTTGACTTTAAAGATTCCTTTCATACCCAAAGCAATTAATCGCCTATCACAAATGTACCGGATATACTTTTTAACTTCTTCTTTAGTTAATCCTTCCATCTTATGATTGTTAAATGCTAGATCTATAAACTGATCCTCTAGCTCAACCATCTTCTCTGCAATAGTGTAGATTTTAGATTTTAAAGCATCTGTCCACAGTCTAGGGTTTTCAGTCATATAAGTTCTAAATAACTTAATCATACTTTCTGTATGGAGAGTTTCATCAGCAATAGACCAGGCAATAATCTGACCCATACCTTTCATCTTTCCCCACCTAGCAAAATTAAGTAGCATTACGAAAGAGCTGAATAGTTGCATACCTTCAGTAAAAGCAGAGAAAGCTGCAATCTGTGCCGGTAGACTTTTTTCTTCCTGAAGTTTTAAAAAGAAGTCATGTTTCTCTACCATCTCCCCATATTCTAAAAACTCATTATATGTGGACTCTGGCATACCTACTGTCTCAATTAAGTGAGAGTAAGCTGCAACATGGATGGCTTCTCTAGCAGCAAAGCTAGATAACATCATCCTTACTTCTGGTTGAGGGAAGTGAGGTAAGTAATTCTTTACATACGCACCACTAACATCAATATCTCCTTGAGTAAAAAATCTAAATATCTTAGCTAGAAAATCTTTCTCATCATCAGTAAGTTTCTTCTGCCAATCTTTTACATCTTCGTTCATAGGAACTTCAGTCCATAGCCAATGCATTTGTTCTGAAGCTACAAAGGCATCATACGCCCAGGGGTAATTAAAGGGCTTGTAGTAGTCCCTTGTATCCATTAATTTCAATTTCTTTTTCCTTGCCATTATTTGTTATCCTTCACAGGCTACGCATACATCGCCATCTGCCACAGCAGTTAAATCGACTTCATCTTCAATCCTTTTACGCTCTATACGAGTGCCCACCTTATCTGCCTTTCTTAATTTGTCGGAGCGACAATAGTACAAAGACTTCATCCCCTTTTTCCATGCAAGGAAGTGAACACTATGTAAGTATTTAATATTCACATCTGCATTAAAGAAAAGATTTACTGACTGTCCCTGGTCAATAAAAATCTGTCTGTCTGAAGCAAGATCAATAATCCATCGTTGGTCTAATTCAGTTGCAGTCTTAAAGACATCTTTAACATCCTGGGGCAGTTCTTCTATATGTTGTACCGATCCATCTTTGGCAGTTATAGCCGACCAGATTTCATCTGTATCCATATCTAGTTCTTGTAGCTTTTGTTTTAAAAACCTGTTCTTATAAATATGAGCACCAGACAAAGTATCTTGTCGGTACACATTTGCTCTATAGGGTTCTATAGAAGGGCTAGTGTTTCCCATAATTAAGCTAGAAGAAGCATTTGGAGCTATAGCAGTCCAATGACTAAATCTTCTCAGCTCCCCATAATCTTGAGCATCTGGACATGGCCCTCGTTCATTACATAGGTATTGGTCAGCTTCAGCACACTTTAATTTAATGTGTTGAAAAATATCTTTGTTTCTGAGTTTGGCTACCACACTTTCAAAAGGAATCATATTCTTCTGGAAGTAGGCATGAAGACCTAACGCACCTAAACCTACAGACCTTTCTCTAAAAGCACTTAGTTTTGCTCTAGCGATTGAGTCTGGGGCGTGTTCTATAAAGTAATTAAGAACATTGTCTAACATTTCCATAGCATCACGAATAAACAGAGGGGAATCCTTCCATTCATCATAGTGTTCTATATTAAGACTACTTAAACAACAGACTGCTGTTCTATCTTTATTAGTAGGTAAAAAGATTTCAGTACACAGATTAGATCCATGTATTTTTAATCCTTTAGATTGTAACCAATTAGGTAGGTGGTCATTAGCATTATCAATAAAGACAATGTAAGGCTCTCCTGTCTGCATACGCATTTCTAAAATACGCTGCCATAATTCTCTAGCACTTATAGTGTCTACTACTTCATCAGTAGCAGGACTAACTAAATTCCAGGTGTCATCATAATCGGGATCTCTCATGGAGTTTTCAATCTTCTCCATAAAAGCATTACTTATATTTATACCATGATGTAGGTTCAATGTCCTAAAATTTTGATCCCCTGTTGGTTTTCTCATCTCTAAGAACTGAATAATGTCAGGGTGGCTTATATCCAAGAAAGTAGCATAAGACCCCCTTCTTGTTTTACCTTGTCGATAGGCTAGAGTAGAAGCATCATATACTTTTAGATGGGGCATAACTCCTACAGACTTAGCATCAGATTCTCTAATACCTACATGAATACCTACACCACCACCCATCATAGATAGCCAATTAACTTCAGATAGGCAGTCTACCAATCCTTCAGAACTATCATCTAAATACGATAGATAACAGGATATAGGTAGCTGTCTTTTTTCATTCTTAAATGAAAGAATAGGGGTAGAAAAACTCAACCAATGTTTAGAAGAGTATTCATATAATCTTTCTGCGTGTTCTTCATTAGATGCAAAGAAATCACAAACAAACTTAAATCGTTCTTGTGGACTCTCTTCATCCACCTTCATATAACTTTCTTTTAGTCTAGTTCTTCCTAACTCATCAAAGAGAGCATCCCTCTCTAGGTTTACTTCATACGCCATTTTGTTCTACTTTTTCGATTAGTTTGTTTAAATAAAATGCTGCTTTCTTTAGATCTTCTACAGGCTTACCCTTGTAGACATATCTCCAAATATATTTCTGGCAGTTGCCTTTTAGATAACCTCTGTATTCAACAGGGGTCATTGATGCTTCTATAGCAGTTAGGCACTCAATACCGAATTGATTGTAATGACTAGGATGATTAACAGGATCATGTTCTTCTTTATATTCTTCTCCTGGGTAAACTCCCTTAGTCATAATTGATTCTGTCTCTTCTCCAAAGTCCTGAACCTTTCTCATTTGGTCATCTATTGAATCTCCCTGTTTAATAGTATCAAAAGGGGGAAAATGAGCAGTAGGTATTCTAGCGTTTTTACGACTTCTACTTTCTTTATTTTTATTATCTTCTGCCATAGGTTCTCCTTCTTAATGAAACTTTTTAGGGTCTTTCTTTGTAGTTACAAATTCTTCCATATCTACAATGTTACTTGTTTTGCCATTCATTTTATTTTTAGCATTTGGTTTACTATCCATTTGTTCTATAAATTCTTCGTCAGGGGTAAACACAATTTCAGTCTGTGGATCATCAGGGAAGAGGTCTTTTGATAGCATCTGTTCTTTAATTTGTAGCCCTGCTTCTATAGCTTTACCCATCTGGAACACTTCATAAAAACGAGTGTGCATATATCCAGATAGCCCATGTATTAGTGTAATCATGGTATCTATTTCTACATCACTAGCAGCAGTATCTTTAGGAAAGAACCATTCTACTTGGCAGTCTATCGCCCCATCTTCTAACAGATATAAAGTTATCTGGGCTGAATTATCTTTATTGTTATTATCATAAGACATATTATTTTTTTTGCTCCTGTTTTAGTCTTTCGACTATGTTAATGGATCTTAGTTTTGATTTTTCTTTTACCCAGGATTTAGGAACTTCCTTGTCTGCATAAGTAAAACCATGTTTTTCACACCACTCCCCATAATTAGATTTTGCACCCTTCCTCAGTTTTGTTCTTGAATTACTAAAAACAAAACGAATATCTAAGTGGGGGTATTGCTCTTTTATAAGAAGATGTTTCTTTCTATCTTCCAATACGAATAGGCCTTTGAGTTCCAAGACAATACCATTGGGTAATAGATAGTCAGGTGTATAAGTCCTATGAATAACAGGGACAGTATAAGGAATTTTAAAGGATTCATATTCTGCATTTACATTTAACTTTTTAAGTTGTTCTCCAACTTTTTCTTCAAGCCCACTCCGATAACCTTTGGCTATAGCTCTTTGTCTAGGCCCAAATTTTTTTCTGGTCATTGTGCATTTCTTATGTATTCATCCACTAAAGCACCACCAGAAAGTTTTTCTCCAAAACAAACAACCTCTCCATTATGAAGCCTTCTTTCTATACGACCATCGTTGTACTGAATGTCTGTAACATGGTGTTCGTCTGTATCTTGAGGGCGAGTGTCATACCACATTGATTTAAGCCTGTGGTGGTGTAGAGTTTTAACTCCTTTAGCCCATTCTTCAGCTTTTAATCTCTTTGCTTGTCTTTCTACCATTTCACTAAACTGCCCCATAATTACTCCTCTTCTTTTTTATTATTAAACTCTGAAGGGTCATACTTTTTGACTAATTTCCAATAATCCAACAGGTTATTGAACATAGCTAAATGTCTAGTATGACTGTCTTTGTCCCATAGATAAGCAGCAATTAAATCTGTCTGCTGTCTGTCTACAAAAATAGAAACTCTTTCCGGTTCTGAGAAGCCACAACCTTCAGCATAGGCCGATAGTTGCATACCATGTTCATCATAGACTAAACGAGAAGGCTCTTTACCTTCTAGGCCATCTTTAGTTTTAAAGTCCACGAAGATTCCAGATTTTGAGTATAGGTCTATCTTTCCCCCATACCCAGAAGGAGCACAGAAAGAATCCTCTGCAACCCATTCTTCTCCAGGGAAGTGTTCATCTAAATATTCTTTTATAGCCCTGTAAGGCTTAGTGTCGGATTCCCCTAAAAATCCTTGTTCAATCATAGCATGAATAGCAGTTCCTCTTTCGGCTGCTTTCCTTCCTATTTCTTTTGAATCTTGCTTACACCTGTAAGTAAACTCATTAAGAGTTTCTCCAGGGTTTTGTTTTAGGGTTAAGGCTGAATTTAAAGCCTGATCTATTTTCCAATTCTCTAGGGAAGGTTTAGCTGCAATACCTATGACAGTAGTTACAGAAGGTACAAAACCTTCTTTCCTAGCATCTCTTAGTGTAGTGTTTCTTTCCTTACCATTTGCACCAACGATTGTATACATTGGTTCGCCATCTTGAGCATACCAATGGCCTGACTCTGCTGTGAATTTACTAGCCACATCATTCTCCTATATGAAAAGCCCCAGAATGAACCGGGGCTTAGATTAACTTTCGTTGAAGTCTTCGTTCAAGTCAGAAGAATTAGAGACTACTGCATCAATGGTTCTGATGTCATTCTGAGCATCGGTCAATGCTCGTTGGTATTTACCTTGGATAGCCTTATTCTCTCTAACAATCATGTCAGCCATGCCTTGCATAGTTTCAAGAGTAAGATCATCTACAGGTATCTTCTTTTTAAGATTAGGTTCAAAGTGCATTACAAAATATACAACACTACCTTGCTTTCTGCGTTCAGTAGTAACAGTTGCACTATAGTCCCAAAGGTTTGAGCCTTTCGGTAATGCCTTCTTATATTCATCTTCAAAGGGAGAAAAGTTACTTCCTTTTAGTAAGATGATTGCTGGTAGGTTCTCATGCTTAACTTTAGTACCTGTTGATGTTGCACCATCAAAGTCTACTAAACATCTAACTTGCCTAAAGCATTTGACTTCAGAATATTTGGCTCTTTCATCATCAGTTAGCTGCTTGAGAGTTTTACTATCAGGTCTACCACACCTAACAGTTCCCTTTTCATCAATAGGCTCTTGTCCCCAATTAGTGATTAGGATAGTTTTGTTTGCCATTTTCTTTTCAGCCTGACTCCAATGTAAGTATTGGTAATGGTGGGCTAAAGGTCTAATGGTAATAGTTTCAGCAAAGGCTCTTTCGCCCTCGACTCCCTTGATCCAGAATAATCCCTTCTTAATTGGATTACCTTCATCATCTTCATCATCTACATTCATTTTTATCTCAGGGAGATACTCAGCTTTTGTAGGTGCTGCATCTTCTGTCGATCCTAGAATCATCGCTAAGTTCCTTTCTTGCTCTGGGTCGATTAGTTGTGTATTACTTTTTGGCATAGTTTTTTCCTCGGTTATTTTAATAAAATTACTATGACACCTATAATACCCTTACTTATGCCATTTGGTCAAGTGCCAACTCTTCATTGTTCAACCAATTAGGGCCATAATTTACCTCTACATCTAGTGGTAATAGAGGTTTATAATCAAATCTTTGTATCATTTCTTCTTCTATTTCGCTCATTGCCCACACTAGAATTTTAATAACTGCATTAAATTCCTGGGGGTGGCAGTCTACTACTATTGAGTCGTGGACTGTTAATATGATCTTACTCTTTAGCTCTAGTTCTTTGAATTTTCTAAGGGCACGAATACACGATAATGGAACAATGTCAGCAGTAGCAAAACTTTGAACAGGATAATTAACTACAGCAGTCTGGTTAGATATTCTTCCACCATGTAGTCTTTCTGCATAAGGAAAAGCAAACTCCCTACCACTTGGAGTTCTTATCACTCCTTCAGACATTACTGCGTCTACAAGTTCAGTATGCCAATCCTTTAACCCACGATAGATATTAAAATACTCTTTAAAGTAATTACGAATGTGGTTCGGTTCTCCCATACCAAGTCCACCATAAAGGGGGGCGAATGTGAAGGCCTTGGCCTGTTGGCGAAGATCTTTAGTTATCTTAGATTCATCACATTGATTAATGATAGCTGCTGTCTGTTTATGCACATCTTTACCATTAGTAATGTCTTCTATAATCTGAGGGTCTTTGGACAACTCTCCAGCAACACGAAATTCTAGACCGGAGTAGTCAATCTCAATTATGTGTCCCTCATCAAAACGAGAAACTACGCATCTTCTTACAGGAAACTTTGAGCCTTTGGGCTGGTTCTGGAAATTAGGATTAGAAGAAGATAGCCTTCCTGTCCTTGTCGTAGTCTGGTTAAAGTTAGCATGAAGTATTCCATCATGCCTAGTCCATGTTTGTATTCCTTTAACAAAACTATCTAGGTAAGTAGAGATAGCGTTAAGCCTAGTAACACCCTCTAAAAATTGTATAGCCTGGTCATTATTTTTATCTCTAGCTTGAGAGATTAATCTTTGGATAGTTCCTTTATCAGTCTTGAACCCATTTATACTTGCATCAATCGGGCCACTAGGTACTAACTTTAATCCTGCAACTTGAGGGGTATCTTTTAGTATAACACCAAGAGTATCACACTCTTTGCAATTAGAAGTCTTAGCCCAAGGATCTCCATTCTTTTTATATCTTTGATAGAAACCTCTACCCTTGCAGTTAGGGCATTGATGAGCAATGGTCTTTTTAACTACCCTAGTAGTATTTCTTACTGCATCAGCAAACTTCTTAGGATTCATCTTCGGAGCGTATAAAGATTTACCTCTACTATCTACTCCTATATTAAAAGTAGATTTATGCACTTCCCTATCTTTTACTACTCTGGAATACACAACCTTAGTCATATCAATACCACTATTTAGATTGATAGGTGTATCTCCCATAACATCAGAAACAATGCGATTAAGAGTAGATTCTATTTGTTCCTTTTCTTTTTCAAACTCATACTCCACTCTTTCCAATTCATCTAAATCAATCTTAATACCATTGGATTCCATATCACATAAAAACAATAGCATTTCATTTGTAAGGTCTAATACAGGTTGAAGAGAACCAAACTCTTCTAGTTGTTGTAGATATATTTGCCCACAGGCTAAGACATCAGCATCTGCATATTCAATGACTGTATCCAAAGGCATAGACTCAAAACCTGTACCTTTTTTAAATAACTCATCTACGAGATCAGATTTCTTTTCCTGTACCTTTCTTCTAAGAGCAGTTGCTTTAAGGGATTTTTCAATGTGCTGTCCTCTAGCTAAAAGGTATTCTCCTACCATAGTGCAATGTACCTTTTTTGGGATAGGGAAGTTAGCTTCTTGAAGGTACAGCAAATCAAACTTAGCGTTGTGGGCTATAACTTTAGATGCTTTTGTTAGATCTAAGATTAGCTCATTAGGACTGTCTGGATAGTCTACTTCATCATGATAAAAGATAGCTTTCTTAGGTTCTCCTAGTTCCCCATCTTCAATCATTCTCCAATGAGCAGAAACAATTTTGTTCCTCGGATTAAAGGGAGAATTGTCTTTTATGTTGTCGGTAAGTTCTTGAACTGTTGTTTCTAAGTCTACTACTATCTCAATCGACATATCTTGAAACCTCTGGTTTGATGTTACACACGATTGTACCATGCCACCCAGAGAGTTTATTCTTTGATACTGTTATGTATCTAGTGTAATCCTGTTCAGCTTCCTCTGATTCATTCTCAATTTTTCCTATACCCAGGATAAGATCTGTTTCTGCACTCTTACCTATCTTACTGCCTTCCATTTCAAAAGGAGATAGTTTAGTTCTGCCTTTAGCTTCTGCACTTGCTTGAGATACAACTAACAATGCACAATCATATCTCTTGGCTAATTCTCTTAATCTTCTATATAGCTCTCTAAGTCTTTCATGGGATGCTGCAAAAGATCCCCCTATATGGACTTTATCTGCTTGGTCAATGATAACCACATCTGGTTTCATCTTCTCAACAAAACCCTCAACTTCATCCAAAGACCAATCTTGAATATCTTTCATATCAATATTGTTTGTTATCCGGTCAAAAGATTCTGAAGCCTTCTTGGGGTCTGCTAATATTTGTGCTTGGGTCATGTTGGTACAAGACTGTATAACTCGTAGCATAGTCCTACTTGTCTTCTCTTCATTACCTAGATAAAGAACCTTTGCCCCTTGATGGCAAAAGCCTTTAGGAGCTGCACAAAAAGAAACTGCACAGGCTGTCTTACCGGCTTCTGGTGTAGCAAAGATAACTCCAAACTCTCCAGGGCCAATACCATAAACATTCTTAGAAAGGTGTCTTAGGTTAAACTGCCATCTGTTTTTATCGGAAGTAGAGTCAAGTAATTCTGTGAGATCTTTTGTCGTTAAAGGGCCATAATCATCTGGCATAAAAGATTCTTTAGTTTTGTGTATTAACTCTTCTAAATTTCTTAATGCCCCATGTTGTCCTTCTGTAATCTCTAAACCAATGTGGGCGATCTTACGACCTATCTCTCTTTTCCATAGGTCTTCAATGACATCATTAGCAATATCAAAAGCGATTGGCTGGACTTGTTGAATGTGATTAATAAGATCCCTCATGGAATCTATTTCAGCTCTAGTGGCTACAGGGTATTTCTTTTTCCAAAGTTGGAAGACTTCTTCTTCACTTAGATCATGTTCGTATTTATTGTGGGCTTCATTGATTACCTGGTAAACATCTGCAACCTCTTCATCAAAGAGAGTGGCTTTTAATCTGTTTTTATTTGAATCGAAGAACTCGTAGTTAAGAAGGGATTTAAGTATTTTGCTATCATCTGCTATGCTCATTTGCTAGTGCCTTTTCTTTTGTTTTGGTTAATTTAAGTATCATATCACATCAGAGAGTAAATTATATAATTTGTCTTTGTTTATATATTTTATATCCTCTTCTAACAACAAAACTGAAGGCTGAACCCCAAAGAAAAATTTATTACTAGCATCAATAGACTTTTTTCTTGCGTCTTTATCAAGAGCAAAAGTAATCTTTTTGAAATCTTGTAGCTGCTGTCTTTGTTTGTGTTCTACATTAGTTCCTAATAAAGCCACACCTACATATCCTGGAATAGTACTAACAACACAGGCAGAAGGAATATCCTCTACTACGACTGCATGATTTCCTTCTCCAATAATAAAACAACCTGTTGTATCCCCATAAACTTTCCATTTAGATATTTTATATTTCTTATTAGTTGGGGGATCTCCAATATATCTTCCAACAGCCCCTTCGTTATTATTCATAAAAAAGAGTACCCTATCCTCTTTTGCTGTGTACTTGATGTGTACCTGATGTGTCTTATACACATTCCAACAATTTACTTCTTTTAAGTAGTCTACAGCTCTAGGATTGTTTTCTATTTTAGAGAGAATTGGTGGTATTTCATTTGGATTAGATCTTTTCTTTTGGGCAGTTTCTTTTGAACTTAACCGACTTTTAATAGAACTCAATGAAAGTTTATCATCTTTAATGCCTTTAGCATTGCAAGAAGCCTTATAACAGTTCCAGAGAAACCTTCCTTGTATTTTAGATAAGGATAATGTTTTATACCCACCACAAAAAGGGCAATCTATTCGCTTACTTGAGTTATCACGAAGGATTACCTTTTTTATGATAGAGTATTGTTCTTTAAGAGAGTACATAACTTAATCTTTTATAAAGATGCCATCTCTCATTACTCCTGTCCTATCCTTGATGTCTCCATAGGCTAGTTCCATACATTCTTTAAGAGTTACCCCTCTTCGCTCAACAATGTTAATTAAGATAACTAATATATCTCCAACATCATCTCGTATGTCATTCCCCTTGCAAACATTATCAGAAAGTTCTCCAACTTCCTGTATAAGTTTAAGGACTTGATCTTTCTCGGTAGAGCCTTCAATTAAGTTCTTACCTCTGTGCCATCCAATTATCTGATCTATTATTTTATGTGTGCAAATTGACATTATCCAAACCTCTTTTCTATGCCTTTTTCGGCTAATTTATCTGTAGGTCTTACATATATTGATAAGACATCTCTTGATTGATGGCCTGTTACTGATCTAAGCTCATCTTCTGTGCATCCACTTTCAGCCATCTCGGTAGCACCTGTTCTCCTTAGATCACTAATCTTCAGTTCTTTAGGTAGTCCTGCCTGATCTCTAATGGTGGCAGCGTGTTTAGAATATAACCTTCTGTCATATCCTTTCCCTGTACTCTCACAGATAACAATAGGCTCATCTTGAGGTTTATTAGTCTTCCCATTGTCTACTCTAGCAATCAATCTAGGAGAGCCGGGTATGTTTACCTGCGTATCTGTTTTCTCTTGAATGAAACGAAAGCTATTGCCATCAAAATTACTCCAGGTAAGCTGTCTCATATCTCCGGGGCGTTGGCATAGATCATAACAAAGTAATGCCATAGTGCCTAAAGAATGTTTACCTAGCTCATCTGCTTTAGCAATGAAGGCTGATACCTGTTCGGGTGTCCATAAAACAGTTCTGCTATCTAAACCTTTAATGCCCATCTTCTCAAAAGGATTAGATTGAACTTTGGAATGGCGTTTACCTACAAACCATATCTTACGAAGAACCTTGACTGTATGCACAGCCCTATGTCTACTAACATCTTTGGTTATGATGTCATACAATTTGTCAGCATGGGTAGGGGTAATAGTTCTAGCTAGATAGTCTTTGAATAGAATCTTAGATTCCCCAATACGAGTATCTAGTGCTGTTCGTATCATCAAAGTGTAGAGAGCTTTAGTGTTATCCTTTAGCTTAGACCATTCATTAGTGCCTTGATAGAATAAAATCAGGCCTTCTACAGTATCCTGTTTGATAGAAACATCTATTTTATTGCCTTTTTTGTGCTGTTTAAAGGCATCAGCTACCTCTATAGCCCTGTTTGTAGCGTCTTTTTTGTTGTCATACTGCTCATATCCGACATCTATTGCGTCTTGAACATACTTCGGTGGGCTTACTGCAAAGACATTCCTGCCATTCGCCCTCTCTCTAATCTGTAGATACTTGACTTTCATAATCACTCCTTAGTGTTTTAGTTATGTGAACATCAGAATATACCTATCAAATAATACTTGTCAATACTATTGTCATAATAAATGTAATCGTATATCATATAAGTTCTCTCCTAGTTAGAGACTTCATTGCTAGTGAAGTTGAACCCCCTGGAGCAATCTGGGGGGTTTTTTTATCTACCTATGGGCGATCTAGTCAGTATAGAGTTTAACAACATGGAAATCGACAAACCGGCACTCAAAGAAACATTACATGATGTATTCTTAGGCCTGTTGATTGCCTTTCCTGTTGGCTTCACTACTCTCTCAATATGCAAAATGGTTGGCTTGTCTACCCTGATAACCAGCTTTATTCAGACCAGCATATTTCTTTTGGTATCTATCATTAGAAAATACTACATCCGGATTCTCTACCAGAATAAACTAAAGTGAATCTATTGTCTTCGGGATCTAGTCTGCCCGATCTACTCATATACACACTCATATATAAC
>VMHT01105352.1_pt1 | contig 47482 bp, 50 predicted proteins | sample 4693611 | NCBI WGS metagenome assembly VMHT01 (sample SAMN12280063, study PRJNA550983) | marine metagenome | isolation source: seawater sampled from same location over 5 years 0.02-0.2 micron viral filtrate | place: USA: collected off the coast of southern California halfway between the port... ... | reverse complement strand
AACCTCAACGTAGCACCATACTTTGATGATTTTGATGCCACGAACGATTATCATAAGGTATTATTTAAACCAGGATTTCCTGTTCAGGCTAGAGAGTTAACCTCTCTTCAATCGATACTGCAAAATCAAATTGAAAAGTTTGGACAGCACTTTTTTAGTGAAGGTGCTAAAGTAATTCCAGGGAATACTGGATATAGTCAGATATATTATTGTATTCAGTTAGAAAATACTTATCAGGGTGTTCCCGTAGCAGCATATGCTGATCAGTTAGTAGGAACAAAAATAACAGGACAAAATTCTGGAGTAACTGCGTTTGTAGATAGTATTTTATTACCAGAAGATTCAGAAAGAGGTAATCTGACATTATACATTAATTATTTAACATCAAGTTCCTCTAATAATTCAACTCAAATTTTTAGTGACGGTGAACCAATTGTTTGTAATGAAGTTTTATCCTCAGGATTACTTGGAAACTCAACCATTGCAGCAGGAACTCCCCTTGCAGTAACATTAGAGGCGGCAGCAGCTGCCACTGGTTCTGTATTTCAAATCGACAATGGTGTATATTTTATTAGAGGAAACTTTGTAAATGTAAACAAAGAAAGTTTAGTATTAGATCAATATACTACAACTCCAAACTACAGAATTGGTCTTCTAGTCGATGAAAGTATTGTTACCTCAGATATTGATGAAGAGTTAAATGATAATTCACAAGGGTTTAACAATTATGCTGCGCCTGGAGCAGATAGATTAAGAATTAGTGTAAGTTTATTTAAAAAAGCACTTGATGATTTCAATGATGATAACTTTATTTTACTTGCTACTGTTATAAATGGCGTTCTTCAAATAAACAAGAGAAAAACTGTCACAGGTGGTGGTATTGGATTTAGTGACTTAACAGATGTTCTTGCTAGAAGAACATTTGATGAATCTGGACACTATTATGTCAAACCATTTGATGTAACTGTTGTAAACTCTTTAAATGATAGAGTTGGTAATGGTGGAATTTTTAATACAGGACAATTCTCTCCTGGTGGAGTAACTGTTTCTGATGATCTTGCTTTATATAAAATTTCCCCTGGAAAAGCATACGTAAAAGGATATGAAATTGAATCATTAAATGCTATCTATCTTGATGTAGATAAACCAAGAACAACCAGAACACTTGAAGATCAAAACATAATTTATAATACTGGTCCTACTTTAAGACTTAATAGAATTTATAGAAACCCAACAGTTGGATTAGGAAATACATATTTTATAAGTCTTAGAGATCAAAGAGTAGGATCAGATCAAGAAACTTTACCAGGCAACGAAGTTGGAGTTGCTAGAGTTTATGATTTTAGATTAGAGTCTGGTTTATATAATACATCTGATGGAAACTTGAATGAGTGGAATCTTGCACTTTATGATGTTCAGACAAATGTCGAAATTTCAATAAATCAATCTCATACATTATCAACCCCAACTTTTGTAAAAGGTGCTAATAGTGGAGCAACAGGATTCTTAAGACATGCAGTCAGTGCTGGAACTGCACTTACAGTGTACGAATCAGAAGGATCTTTTGTAGTAAATGAAAGACTTATCTTTAATGGTGTTGATGATGGAAGAATTGCTATTGCCATCACGGAGCATAACATTTCAGACGCAAAATCTGTTTATGGAATGGTTGGATTCGATGGAACTGATTCTTCAGTAGGTATTAACACATTTAGTGCAGATGTAATTCAATCAACTAAATTTACTGTTGGAATTGCAACGGTAAGTCCTCTTGTTGGAGGAGTTAGCACTGTAAAAAGTAATAATCCTGCATTCCCAGGAACTTTAGTAAAAGAGAACGATTTAATTGAATATACCGATAATACTACAGGTGGACTTCTTACAGAAGATCCTATTGTAGCTAGAGTTGTCAGTGTTGGTACAACACATATTGACATTGAGGGTGTAACTGCAGTTGCAGGAATCTCTAGTGGACTTCTTCCTGCTGCAGCATTAAATGTAACTGACTTTAAAGTTATTACAACAGATCTAGCATCATCTTCAGATGACTCTTTATTTACTGCACTACCAAAGATAAATATATCTAATATAAGTCTTGATGATGCATCATTAACGATTAGAAAAACTTTTAATGTAACTATTGCAAGTAGTGAACTCTCTACTCAAGTGGTTGCAGGAACAAATGAAACATTTTTACCGTTTGATGAGGAAAGATATCTTTTAATAAGAGATGATGGAACAACTGAATCTTTGAATGGAGATCAGTTAGATATTTCACCAAATGGAAAGACATTACAAATTCGTGATTTAGGATCTAATAGTGGTGCTACTTTAATCGCTTCTCTGAAAAAAGTTAAACCAAAAGCAAAGCAAAAAATTAAAAATAGAGTTAGTTCAATAACTATTGATAAATCAAAGTTAGTTGGATCTGGAATTGGTACAACAACTTTGAACAATGGACTGACTTATGGATCTTTTCCATTTGGAACTAGGGTTGAAGATGAGGTTATTTCTCTGAATACACCTGATTTGATTCAAATTCATGGAATCTTTGAGTCTGCGGATACTTCTGCAGCATCTTGTCCACAAGTCACACTGCAGGCAATTAATACCACATCAACTACAACTCAAGAACTTTTAATAGGTGAGAGACTTATTGGTCAAACAAGTGGTGCTGTTGCAATTGTAGCAGAAAAATTAGACAATTCTAATATTTCCTTTATTTACAAGAATGAAATTAGTTTTATTGAGGGAGAAACTGTTGAATTTGATGAATCTGTAGCGGACGCACTCGTTTCATCATTAGTAACATCAAGTTTTAATATCTCATCAAACTATTCTTTCCAAACTGGTCAAGAAAAAACATTCTATGACCATGGTAGAATTAAAAGAAAGGCAGATTCCTCTGCACCTACTAAGCAATTGAAAATATATTTCATGAATGCTTCCTTCTCTTCAACAGATGATGGTGACATAACAACTGTAAACTCATATGATCAATTTGACTATGTAAAAGAAATTAAAAACATTGATAATAAAAGTAATACTGACATTATTGATATCAGACCTAGAGTTTCCACATTTGTTACTGCCTCAACTAATACCAGATCTCCTCTGGAATTTCTTGGTAGAACATTTACTGCGTCTGGTCAATCAGCAACTACCGTACTGGCATCTGATGAAGCTATATTAGCAGATGTTTCGTACTATCAAGGTAGAATTGATAGAGTCTACTTAACAAAAGAAGGTAGATTTCAGATAATGTATGGAACTCCTTCTGATGTTCCTGATAGACCTGAACCAATCGATGATGCAATTGAAATCTGTAGGGTTAATCTTCCACCATTCCTTTATGATCCTAAGCAGGCATCTTTATCTTTTATGCAACATAAGAGATATCAAATGCAAGATATCAAGAAACTTGAAGATAGAATCAAGAGTCTTGAATATTATACTACGTTATCTCTTCTTGAGAAAGAAACAGCAAACTTCTTTGTTCCAGATGACAATGGTCTGAATAGATTTAAGTCTGGTTTCTTTGTTGACAACTTCAATGATTTTCAGGCACAAGAACTTGATATTCGTGTTAATAATTCTATTGACAGAAAATTTAATGAACTGAGACCAAGACATTACACAAATTCTGTTGATTTGATATTTGGTCCTGTTATTGATACAGATCCTACTGCCGATTTAGATTTTGCGGATATTGAAGGAAATAATACAAGAAAACAAAATGATGTTGTAACTCTTGACTATTCTGAGGTTGAATTTATCAAACAGAACTTTGCTACAAGAACTGAAAGTGTCACTCCTTTCCTTATTAGTTTTTGGAATGGAACTATAGAACTTACTCCAGCATCTGATAACTGGGTTGATACCAATAGACTTGAAGCAAAGATTATCGAAACTGAGGGTAACTATAACGAAGTATTCAACGATAATGTTGAAGCTGGAGTAATTGATCCTCAAACAGGATTCGGTCCTATGATTTGGGATTCTTGGGAAACAAACTGGACTGGTATTGAAGTTGTAGATTCTACTAGACAAAGAGTTATTCAAAATGGTCCTGATACGATTCATCGTCAAGGACCGGGTGGTAGAGCAAGGCAACGTATCACTAGTGGACAAGTTACTGATCAAGTTATTGAAGAACAACTTAGAGTAACAAGAGAGTTTGGAACTACTTCTAGAAGTGGTCTAAGGACAATTGTTACTGAGCAGTTTGATCGTGAATCTGTTGGCGACAGAGTTGTAAGTAGAGATCTTATTCCCTTTATGAGATCTAGAAACGTTGAATTCGTTTCTAAGAAGATGAAACCACTCACCAGAATGTATGGATTCTTTGATGGTGTTGATATTACAGAGTATTGTGTTCCTAAACTTCTAGAAATCACCATGACATCTGGAACTTTTCAGGTTGGCGAAACAGTTGTTGGTGAAATGGGAACAGTTGGTCGTGGTGAAACCACTGCTGAATCTAATGCTAACATTAGATTTAGAGTTGCTCAATCAAATCATAGAGAGGGTCCTTATAATTCTCCTACTAAAACTTATGTAGAAAATCCATATTTGAATCTTCCATTATCTGCATCTTACTCCTCTACCTCTACCATTCTTAACGTAGATACATTCTCTCTTGCATCTCAAGCAAGAGGTGACTTCTACGGTTGGGTAAAAGAAGGAATGACATTTATTGGATCGACAAGTGGTGCTATTGCTACTGTTGAAAACGTCAGATTAATCTCTGATCTTTCTGCGACTCTGATTGGCAGTTATTATATTCCAGATCCTAATAATATTACTTTCCCAAGATTTGAATGTGGAACAAAGACTTTCACTCTTACTAATGATATTGACAATAATCAGGATAATTCAAGCACCATCGCAGAAGAAGCATTTAGTGCATCTGGAACTTTAGAAACAGTTCAAGAAAATATCATTTCTGTTAGAAATGCAAGAGTTGAACTGAAGAACGAATTTCAGAGTAGAAATGTTAACAGAGATCTTGGAACAGAAGTTATTGACAGCAGAGTTGTTTCTTCACGAACAAGGACTCAGACAATTATTACTTGGTATGATCCTTTGGCACAATCTTTCTTAGTGGAGGATGAAACTGGTGTATTCTTGACAAGTTGTGATGTTTTCTTTAGATCTAAAGATGACATGGATATTCCTGTTGTCTTCCAATTAAGAACAATGATAAATGGATCTCCCTCGGCAAGAGTTCTTCCATTCTCTGAGGTTGTCTTAGATCCAGATGACGTTCAAACATCAGCTGATGGATCAATTGCTACTAATATTCAATTCAAGGCACCTGTATACGTTGAGGGGGGCACTGAGTATGCTGTATGCTTAGCATCCAACTCTACCAAGTATAGTGTCTATATTTCAAGGATCGGTGAAAATGATCTTCTGACGGATACGTTTATTTCCAACCAACCATATCTTGGATCTCTGTTTAAATCACAGAACGCTTCTACATGGGAACCAAGTCAGTGGGAAGATCTTAAGTTTACTCTTTATAGAGCAGACTTCCTTGATACTGGATCGGTTGAGTTCTATAGTCCAGAACTTACAAGGGGAAATGCACAGATTGCAAAACTCACTCCTGATCCCATTGTCCTTCAATCTAGATCAATTAGAGTTGGTCTAGGAACCACTGTTGCAGATACATATGAATTTGGAAATACTTTCTTCCAATCAGGAACAAATGCAACTGGTGATCTTGTAGGAACTGCTGGTTCTGCCGTGGGAAATCTTTCAATTACCAATGCAGGTCTTGGATATACTCCTGCTGACGGTGGTCAGACATTTGCTGGGGTCAATCTCATCACCTTAACTGGTAACGGTAGAGGAGCAACAGCAGATATTACTATAAGAAACGGAAGTATTGTTTCTTCTGGTGCCACTATTAACAATGCTGGAGGATCTGGATATCAAGTTGGTGATGTTGTTGGAATTACTACAATTGGAGCAGCATCTGTTGGTAGAAATGCAAGACTAACAATTGCAGGAATTGGAGTTACTAATGAACTCATACTCAATAATGTTCAAGGTGAGTTTGTTGTTGGTGCAGCAAATACAATATTCTTCTTCAATAGTTCTGGTATTTCTACTGAATTAAATTCTTCTGGTGCTGTTGGACTTGGAACTGGTGGAGATGTTCAACTTTCAAATATAATTACCAATAGTGATGGATTGCATCTTACAGTTAATCATCAAAATCATGGTATGTATTTCTCTAATAATTCCGTAAATATATCCGGAGTGCATCCTGATGTTAAACCTACTAAATTAACTGCAGAATACTCTTCCACTTCTACAAGTCAAATTGCTGTTGGTGGAGCAACAACATTCTCAACTTTTGAAAGTGTTGGAGTCGGAACAACTAATGTAGGTCATTTATTAATTGGTGATGAAATTATTGAATATACTAATGTAAGCGGAAACAGTATTGGAGGAAACATAGTAAGAGGTACAAATCCAAAAACGTATCCAGTTGGTACTCCTGTTTACAAATATGAACTTGGAGGAATCAACCTTAATAGAATTAACAGAACTCATGATTTAAGTAATGTTACTACTTTAAATCCATTCACATTTGACAAGTATCAAGTTAAAATTGATACTAGTGCAACCACAGGAACTGACAGAAGTACTGATGTTGGATTCCCGAAACTCTACATAACGGGTGATAGATCTACTGGAGGATCTAGAGTTAGAGCAACTCAAAACATGCCTTTTGAAATTATTACCCCACAAGTTCAAAATCTAACTGTTCCTGGAACTAGTATTACGGGTGAAATAAGAACAACCACTTCTCAAAGTTTTAGTGGAAATGAATTACCTTTCGTTGATGCTGGATTCCAAGATATTACTATAAATCAAAAGAATTATTTTGATACCCCAAGAATGATTGCTTCTAAGATAAATGAAGATGCACAACTTACCAACATTGTTGGTGGTAAGTCAATGCAGATGAGACTTTTCCTCTCATCTATAGATAGTCGCCTAAGTCCTGTTATTGATGCTCAAAGAGTAAATGCAATTCTTACTTCTAATAGAGTAAATAATATTATTACAAACTATGCGACAGATTCTAGAGTAAATAGTGCTACTGAAGATCCAACAGCATTCCAATATCTTTCTAAAGAAATTATTCTGGAAAATCCAGCATCTTCTATTAAAATTATTGTTGCTGCTCATGTTAATGAAGGATCTGATATTAGAGCATTCTTTGCAACTAATAACAAACCAGGATCAGATCCTGTGTTTACTCCTTTCCCTGGATATGCTAATCTTAATGAAAGAGGAGAAGTTATTGCACCTGAAAACAATAATGGTGAATCCGATTCCTTCATAACTAAGTCAAGCACTCTCTCCTTTGAGAGTAGAGAACTTGACTATAGAGAATATACATTCACTATTGATAGATTACCATCATTTAGAACATATAGAATTAAACTTGGAATGACATCTACGGGACAATGTTTCGTACCAAGAGTAAAAGAACTTAGAGTTATTGCTCTAGCATAATATGGAATTTTACGAAATGGAAGGTCATAAGGATCTCGCAAGAGATCCTGAAACCAATGCAATCATTAATGTAAATAATTTGGAATATACTCAGTATCTTTCAAGACGTGAAGTAAAAATTGAAAAGAGTGAAAAAGTAAAGACAATGGAAGAAGATCTTGCTAACGTGAAGAGTGAACTTAATGAAATCAAGTCGTTACTAAAGGAGTTATTACATGGATCCTGATAGCATAACACTAAGCAACTTATCAAAGCAATTTGCTTATACTAAGATGGCATCACAAATAGATAGTTGTGATGATCGTGAAGAATTAAAAAATATTGCAAAATCTTTTTGCAAACTATATTATAAACAGCAAGAAACCATGAAACTTATAGGAATTGCAAATGCCGAGTAGAAGTATTACATTCAATCCTGATACAGGAGTACCTTATGGTGCAAATTTAACCATTTATGGTGGTTCTGATTTTAATACTACTTTCAATATTACTGATGATGCAAATGCAAATTTTAATCTAACAAGTTATAGTGGTTCTGCTGCTATATCAAAGAGTGTATCTATTGGTGCAACTTTAGGTATTACAACAACATTTACAGTCGGAATCACAAGTGCTATTGGTGGTAAGTTAGAAATATCTTTAGGATCAACTGCAACTAGGAATCTTGCAGAAGGAAGATATGTATATGATGTTTTGATTAGTAGTGGATCTACAACTTATACTTTGGTAAATGGTAATATAATGGTAGTCCCAGTAGTATCGGCAGCACCATAAATACATTTAAGAAACTAGAGAATAAATGGCTCAACCAGCAAGTAGAACAGATCTAGTTAATTATTGCAAAAGGCAACTGGGAGCACCAGTGCTTGAAATTAATGTTGCCGACGAGCAAATAGATGATCTTATTGATGACGCAGTGCAATATTTTCAAGAGAGACACTTTGATGGTGTAACTCAGACATTTTTAAAATATAAAATAACCCAAGAGGATATTGATAGGGGAAGAGCAAGAGGTGGTTCTGATAATGCTGCAGGTATCACAACATCAACTGGAACTTCTACCATTGATGGGAATTCTGTATCTTTTTCTTTTGAAGAAAATAGCAACTACCTTCAAGTTCCACCAGAAATTATTGGAATAACAAAAATATTTAAATTTGATGGATCAAACACTGTAACTAATAATATGTTTAGTGTTAAATATCAGTTGTTCTTAAATGATATGTATTATTGGGGGTCAACTGAAATTTTAACTTATGCAATGACCAAAAGATATCTTGAAGATATTGATTTTGCTTTGAGTACTGATAAAGCAATAAGATTTAATCAGAGACAAGATAGATTATATCTAGATTTTGATTGGGGATCTGCAACCAAAGATGATTATCTTATTATTGATTGCTACCGCATGTTAGATCCAAATTCATATTCAAGAGTTTGGAATGATTCATTCTTAAAAAAATATGTAACCGCACTTGTTAAAAAACAATGGGGACAAAATTTAATAAAATTTCAGGGAGTTAAATTACCTGGGGGGATTGAGTTAAATGGTCGTCAAATTTATGATGATGCTCAGAAAGATTTAGACGTTATTAGAGAGCAGATGTCTAATACTTATGAACTTCCTCCATACGATATGATAGGTTGATATCATGGTATTAAATCCATTTTTTACTCAAGGAACCACTGGTGAGCAAAATTTAGTTCAAAGTCTAATTAATGAACAATTGAGGATGTATGGTGTTGACATCTATTATATCCCAAGAAAATATATGACTGAAAATACAGTCATAAGAGAAGTAATACAATCTAAATTTGATAGTGCTTTACCAATCGAGGCATATGTTGATAACTACGATGCTTATTCTGGTGCTGGAGATGTTTTATCAAAATTTGGTATTGAATCTAAAGATGAAGTTAGATTGATTATATCAAGAGAAAGATATGAAAATTATATTACTCCATTAATTCAGGGACAAGCAAATATAAAACTCTCCACTCGACCAAAAGGTGGAGATTTAATATGGTTCCCTCTAGATGATCGTCTTTATGAAATTAAAGACGTTGAATATGCAAAACCATATTATCAACTACAAAATCTCTATGTTTATGAGTTGTATTGTGAACTCTTCCGTTTGGAGGACGAAGTTATTGCTACAGGAATTGATGATATTGATAATGAATTACTTGGCGACGATTATAATGGACAAACGGATGATGGTATTAATACTATCCAAGGTCCTACACAAACACTTACTTTAGTTGGTGCTGCTGTTCAGGCAACTGCAACGGTTGCTATATTTGATGGTGGTGTAAGACAATTCACAATATCAAACAGAGGTGGTGGATATAGTAGTGTACCAACTGTAGTTGTCTCTGCTGCCCCTTCAGGAGGGACCACAGCAGTCGGTATTGCAACTATGATTGGTGGTATCAATGTATGTAATTTAAATGCAAATCCAAGATTACAATCAGTTCAAAGAGTTGATATAGCAAATTCTGGTGCTGGATACACTGTAGCACCAGGTGTTAGATTTACTGGTGGTGGATCTGGTGGAACTGGTGCTGCTGCAACTGCAACGATTGGTGATGGTGTTGTTGGGATCGTTACCATTACAAACGGTGGTTCGGGATACATAGTTCCTCCTACAATCACATTTAGTAGTGAAGTATTTAAGAGTGGTGTCACAACTGTATCTGCTGCTGCAACATCTGTTGTAAGTGCTGCTGGAACAATTTCAAATATCTTCCTAACAAATTCTGGTGTTGGGTACTCTGTTGCACCTACAATGACTATCACATCTTCCGGAAGTTCCGGAAGTGGAACATTCCAATTTAATGAAATAGTAATTGGATCGTCTAGTGGAACAACTGGAAGAGTTAGAATTTGGAACTCGGAAACGAATGAACTTGAGGTTGGCACTGTAACTGGAGAATTTACCCGTGGAGAGACTATTACTGGTCAAACTTCTGGTGCAGCATATGAACTGAGAGTGGCAGATGCACAACCTGTGGACGATGGATTTGCTGATAATATTAATATTGAGTTAGAGGCAGATAAGATACTTGACTTTAGTGAGCAGAACCCATTCGGTACGCCCTAAATAAAAATATCTTAATATAAGATATTGTAGGAATTTAAAAATGTTTGAGTATTTTTATAACGAAATTTTGAGGAGAACCATTATCTCTTTTGGTACTCTGTTCAACAATATTTCAATAAAACATGAAGATTCTGATGATAAAGTTGTTAGTGTTATAAAAGTTCCTCTATCATACGGTCCTACTCAAAAATTTCTAGCAAGACTGGAGCAGTCCCCAGACCTTAATAAACCTTTTGCTATTACTCTTCCGAGAATGTCATTTGAGTTTACTGGACTAACATACGATCCTAGTAGAAAAGTTACTACAACATCAACATTCACCGTAAAGGATCCTAATGATGGCACTGAGTCTAAAAAGTCTTACATGCCTGTCCCATATAATATGCAATTTGAACTTGCCATCATGTGCAAATTAAATGATGATGCACTTCAAATTGTAGAACAAATTTTACCATATTTTCAACCAGCATATAACGTCACAGTAGAACTAGTTGAAGCACTTCAAGAAAAAAGAGATATTCCTGTTATCCTAGAAAATGTTACTTTCCAAGATGATTATGAAGGAGATTTTACTAATAGAAGAGTTCTTCTTTACACTTTAAGATTTACTGCAAAAACATATCTTTTTGGTCCTGTATCTTCCGCAACAAAAGATATCATCAAAAAAGCAACTATCAGTTATCTTACTGGAACAGATACTTCAAATGCAACAAGAGAGGTTTCTTATTCTGTCGAACCAAGAGCAATTAAGAACTATACAGGAAACGCAGCAACAACATTGGCAGAAGACATTACGAAAGCAAAAACAGCATTCAACGTTGCTGATGCTAGTGGTCTTACTGCTAACACCTATGTTGATCTCAATGGAGAGGAAATCTTCATTACTAAAATAACTGGAAATAGAATCAATGTAAAGAGAGGTCAAGATGGAACTAATATCACTGATCACTTAACAGGTGAAGAAATCTTTATCATTGATGCACAAGACAGTTCATTAATTGAAATTGGAGATGATTTTGGATTTAGTGGCGGGTTCTGATGAAAATGACAAAAAACTTTGACGATTTAAATGACACATTTAACATCTCTGGTGATGTTATAAAACCAGAAGTGGTTGAGAGTAAAATTGAAAAAGTCAAAGAGAGTGTTGATGACATCAAAAAAGATTATGATTATACAAGAGGTAATCTCTATTCAATCATAGAAAAAGGTCAAGAAGCAATTAATGGTATTCTTGAACTTGCTCAAGAAAGTGAAATGCCAAGAGCATATGAAGTCGCTGGACAGTTAATTAAGAATGTAGCAGATGCTACTGATAAATTAATGGATCTTCAGAAAAAATTAAAAGATGTTGAGGAAGAGAACCAAACAAAAGGTCCATCAACGGTTAACAATGCATTATTTGTTGGATCAACAGCAGATCTGGCAAAGATGCTGAAAGATGGATTAAAAGAGGACAATAAATAGTAAAATAGAGGAGATATATTAAAGTGGCACTAAAGAAGCCTTCAGATTTTTTTGGTAATAATAAAACTCCCCTGGACGAGGTAAAGGAGAGTTATGATTCTGCACGTCCAGAAAAGATAGAGCAAATATCTGAAGCTTTTGATGTCTTTAAGTCAAACTTAAATCATATCCAATCTCTATCCGATTTTACAAATACATTTGATAGTTTTAAAGAGAACTTAGAAAAAGTTGAAATTGTTTCTCAAGAAATCTCTACAATAAAAGAAGATTTAAAAGAATTAATTAAAAAGGAAGATCTTGATAGTGCTATGATGGCACAACTTCTTTTTTTACAAGAATCTATATCCAAAATTGAATCTAAGATATCTTCTATTAATGGAGAAACTATAGATAAAATTAAAGAAAATTTTTCTAGTTTATCAAACTCAGTAGAATCTTTTCTTAATGTTGATGCTCCAAAGTATAAAAAATTAATTTCAGAATCTGAAGTTAGAATAGATGGTAGATTTGATACTTTTAAAAATAATGTAGAAGAAAACTTAAATACTATTAAAATAGATGTAGGTAACGAAGTTACTACTGCTTTAGAATCTATTGAAAGTGCAAATGAAAATACTATCAATATAGTCAAAGCAGAATTTAAAGAAACTATTAGAGATGTTAATAAAAATGTAGATGAGTTAGTAGAAAAAGAACTTCCGAAATATAATAAACTTTTTGCAGAAACAGAAGTAAGAACAGAAGAAAAAATTAATGAAGTAATTGATTCTTACAAAAAAAATATTGAAGATCTCAATGCAAAGGTAAAACTGTTTACTGAAACAGAAATACCAAAGTATAACAATCTTTTAATTGAAACTAAACTTAAGTCCGAAAAAGAAGTAAAAGATTTAGAAGAAGAAGTTCTTTCTAAAGTTAATGCCTTATCAGAAAAAGTTCAATTTATTTCTGAAGGTATTCCAGAAAAAACTTCTGAAAAAATACAAGAACTTAAAGATGTAACTGATCAGTATAAAGAAGAGATAGATTCTATCTCTAAAAAATATCAGTCTCTGTATAAAGATTTTAAGAAAAGAGAAGTTAGTGAAAATGAAAAGTTAGAAAATTATTCTCAAGATATTGAAAAATATCATAAGAGATTTGATTTTCTAGCAGAGACAGTTACTGAAGATATTGTAGAAATTCAAAATGTTTTAGTAGCATCTAATGAAAGTTATCATGCTAGTTTAAAAACTGAAGTAGTAAAGTTTAGAAATAAAATTTCTGAACAGATGAAAGGTCTTGAGATTGACCTTACTGTTAATGAGAAACATATTAAAAAACAAAATGATAATATTGAGGGTATTAGAGAAGAAATAAAAGGAGTATTTGATAAACTTCAGTTAGATTTATTAGAAGAAAAAAATAAAGAATTAGTTGATAAAATAAACCTCATTGAAGAAAAAATATCAGACTTCAATGAGAAAAAATTTTTAACTGAAGATAACCCTAATTTACCAGGAGATCCCTCTAACAAGTCCTCAGACCCTCTTACACCATTAGATCAAAAGTTTGTTACTCTAGATCAATTACAAGAGCATTACAGACTCTTTATCAATAGAGTTCAACAACAAATTTCCACTATAGGTGGTGGTGGAGAAACAAGACTTCAATATCTTGATGATATTGCTGGTATTTCGACTAATATTGGTGCATATGAGGGAATGACCCTCATTGTCGATACAAATCAAACGGGAAAGGATAAGCACAAGAAATTTAGATTTGGAGGCAGTGTTGGAGCAGGCGGAACGTGGTCTTCTGATGCTATTGGTGTTAGTACAACTAAAAATGTTGGTATTGCCACTACCGCAAGAACTGATTTTGCTCTTTATGTTGGTGGAGATCAGTATGTTGATGGTAATGTAACTATTGGTGGAACTCTCAGAACTGAGAATAAAATTAATGTTGATTCTATTGGTATTGTAACTGCTAGAACAGAAATAAATGTTGGTTATGATTATGACGGTGGTCCTGGAGTTGGAGTAACAATACTAGCTTCTGGAAATGCAAACTATGCTGGAATTGTTACTGCATCTACAATTAAAGCATCAACTGCTTTCTACCCACCAATCTACACAACAACACAAAGAGATGCAGGAACCTTTTCAGAAGGCGCAATAATTTTCAATACCACAAGTAAAAAAATGGAGTTCTATGATGGTACTAATTGGCAGTCACTACCTGGAATGACACTTGGTCTTACTGTGGCACTTGATGGATGATAAATAATAATGAGTATTTTAAACTCATTTAAATGAGCAATCCTCGTATTCCAAGAAAATCTGGGCAACCAGCAAATTCCAAGAAACATTCAGACCTTTATACGGATGAAAATCCTAAAGGAACAATTCATGGACTTGGATTTAAGGATGTTGCAACTTCTAAAGCATCTGTTTCTAAAATTCGTAATTCATCAAGATCTCATGCTCACAAAATCCAGGCAGCAGTTGCTATGGAACAAAGAGCAAGAGAAATGGGTAAAACTTCAGAAGCAGCGATATATAGAAAGTATATCAATACAATGAAAAAGAAGACCAAAGAGATGAACGAAGAAAAAAAGAACGGTCGATGTCCTGAGGGACAATACTATTGCTACACTGATGAAAAGTGTAAACCCATCCCCAAAGGGTTTAAAATGGTTGGTCGTGCTGGAATGCTTCGTAAAGAAAACGGTCACTCTGTTGATGATACTAAGAAAAATGGTAATGGCAATGGAAATGGTAATGGCAACGGAAATGGTAATGGAAATGGTAATGGAAATGGTGGTAACGGAAACGGTGGAGGAGTAAGTGAATCGAAAAGTGGTGATTCTTCTCTGCGTGACTGGTTTAGCAAGAGTAAGTCTAGTGATGGCAAGCCTGGTTGGGTTCAACTGGGTGGGAAATACGCTGGAAAACCTTGTGCCAAGCAACCAGGACAAACCACAAAACCAAAGTGTGGTTCCAGTAAAATGAAACGCAATCTCTCTAAAGATGAGGAGCAAGCAGCGTTTCGTAGAAAAAATGCAAAAGATCCAAATCCAAATAGATCAGGGAAGGCAATTAACGTGAAGACTGAAGAATTTACAACACTACCTCTTCAAGTTGAGGTCCCTACAGATATTAGAGATTTCAATCTGGGACTCATGTTCCGTGAAAGTCTTGATATAAACAGTGGTATGCTTTTCATTTTTGATGAAGTTGCAGAACAGTCTTTCCATATGAGAGAGACAAAAATTTCTCTAGATATTGCTTTCATTACAGAAGAAGGAATCATTGAAAGTATTAAAAAATTAGAACCATTTGATGAGAGTTCAGTACATTCTGAAGGAGAAGTACTGTGTGCATTAGAAGTTAATCGTGGGTGGTTCTTAGAAAATAATGTTGAAGTAGGTGACGAAATTGATATTGAGGAAGCAGCAGGAGAAAAAGATGCTTGCTACCATAAAGTCAAATCACGTTACTCTGTTTGGCCAAGTGCATATGCGTCGGGAGCACTAGTCAAGTGTCGTAAAAAAGGTGCTGCTAATTGGGGCAATAAAACTAAAAAAGAAGAATTTATAAATTGGAGAGATACTTTTACTCCAACCGAGTATGAATCCATAGATCTAGTTACACCAGAACCTTTACAACCAACTAAAGGTCTTGGTAGTGAAATGCTTGGCGAAAAGTGTTGGAAAGGATATACCAAAAAAGGTATGAAGACTATGTTTGGAAAGAGATATCCAAACTGCGTGAAGAAAGAAGAAGTTGAACAGATTGATGAAAAGAAAGGGTGTATGCATAACCATAAAGGGGAGGAGTGTCCCGTACATGGTGCTAAAGAATGTCCAACATTAGAGAAAGTAGATGAAGCAGTGAGATTACCAGCAAAAACTGGTAATCTTGTGAATGTTGTCTTCCGTTTTAGAAGTTCTACAATCATGTTGAAGATGTTCTTCCCTCAAGTATCATTACCAACAAGATCTGATGTTCAAGATCAGATCGACAAAGTTTATCCCGGTGCGAAACTATTAACGTTTACCGTTTCCCAGTATGAACCAGGGCAACCAATCCTTCACGCAGAAGGAGCAGCATGGACAAAAAAATCAGGAAAAAATAAAGAAGGTGGACTCAACGAAAAAGGACGAAAGTCTTATGAAAAGGAAAATCCAGGATCTGACCTCAAAGCACCAAGCAAGAAGGTTGGAAATCCCCGTAGAGCATCGTTCTGCGCTAGAATGAAGGGTATGAAAAAGAAACTTACTTCTTCAAAAACAGCAAATGATCCTGATAGTAGAATCAATAAATCATTGAGAGCCTGGAATTGTTGATTAACTTATGACTGATAATGTATATCTTGGCAATCCAAATCTAAAAAAAGCAAATACTTCAATTGAATTTTCTGAGAATCAGATTCTAGAATTCATGAGATGTAAACAAGACCCTGTTTACTTTGCAAATAATTATGTAAAGATTGTCTCACTGGATGAGGGTCTAACACAGTTTCATCCATATCATTTTCAAGAGAAGTTAATTAACAACTTCCATAATAATAGATTTAATATCTGTAAGATGCCACGACAGACTGGTAAATCTACTACCGTTGTATCTTATCTTTTACATTATGCGGTCTTTAATGACTCTGTTAATATTGGTATTTTGGCAAACAAAGCAGCAACTGCTAGAGAACTTCTAGGAAGACTACAGACTGCATATGAAAACTTGCCTAAATGGATGCAGCAGGGTATTATTGCATGGAACAAGGGATCTCTGGAATTAGAAAATGGCAGTAAGATATTGGCAGCTTCTACATCTGCAAGTGCTGTCCGAGGCATGTCGTTCAATATCCTCTTCCTCGACGAATTCGCATTCGTTCCAAACCATGTTGCAGACTCGTTCTTTGCATCTGTTTATCCTACTATTACTTCTGGTAAAAACACCAAAGTAATTATTGTATCTACACCACACGGTATGAATCATTTCTATCGAATGTGGCATGATGCTGAGAGAAGTAAAAATGAATATGTTCCTACTGATGTCCATTGGTCAGAAGTTCCTGGTAGAGATGATAAGTGGAAATCTACAACCATTGCGAATACTTCAGAAGCACAATTCAAGGTTGAGTTTGAATGTGAATTTTTAGGATCAGTCAATACTCTAATCGCTCCAAGTAAGTTAAGAACTTTTGTCTATGATAATCCAATTCAAAGAAGTGCTGGATTAGATGTTTATATTATACCAGAAAATGATCATGATTATGTGATGACAGTTGACGTTGCTAGAGGAGTTGGAGAGGATTATTCGGCTTTTGTTGTTTTTGATATTACAGAGTTTCCACATAAAATTGTTTGCAAGTATAGAAATAATGACATCAAACCAATGTTGTTTCCCAACATCATATATGAGGTAGCAAGGAACTATAATAGTGCTTTTATTTTATGTGAAGTCAATGATATTGGTGATCAAGTTGCAAGCATTCTGCAGTATGACCTTGAGTATCAAAATCTATTAATGTGTTCTATGAGAGGTAGAGCAGGACAGATTGTGGGACAAGGTTTCTCTGGCAAAAAAACACAGCTAGGTGTTAAGATGTCGAAGACTGTTAAAAAAGTTGGATCACTTAATCTAAAAACTATGATTGAGGAAGATAAACTTATCTTCAATGACTATGAGATTATTTCTGAGTTAACAACATTTATCTCAAAGCATAATTCATTTGAGGCAGAAGAGGGGTGTAATGATGATTTAGCAATGTGTCTTGTCATATATGCATGGTTAGTCCAAATGGACTATTTTAAAGAACTTACTGATCAGGATGTTCGTAAAAGATTATATGAAGAACAAAAGAATCAAATTGAACAAGACATGTCACCATTTGGTTTTTTAAATAACGGACTTGATGATGATAGTTTTATTGATAGTGAAGGAGATAGATGGACAACAGCAGAGTATGGAGATCGATCTTATATGTGGGAGTATAGATAATGGATTTAGATGGTCAAATTAAACTTGGCCACCTTCTACTTCAAGATAGAAAATGTAGAACTTGTGGTGAGATAAAAAATTTAGTTGAGGGTTTTTATAGAACTCGCAAAGATAGAGGACCTGTTGCATCTTCATATTCTTATGAGTGTAAAGATTGTACAATTAAAAGAATGATAGAGAGAAAAAGAAAGAAAGATCCTTTTGTTGATTGGAATTATCCAGATTGGTAGTTCACGTCTTGTTTCCCCTGTCAAACTATGTTTTTTAATAAATATTTGAAGATAAACTGAGACCACGGAGAAAAAAACATGGCGACTCCTCAATTATCTCCAGGCGTATTAGTCCGGGAGGTTGATTTAACAGTAGGAAGAGCTGATAATGTATTAGACAATATTGGTGCGATCGCTGGACCATTTAAGATCGGACCAATTGACGATCCAATCGACATTTCTACAGAACAAGAACTTATCAATACATTTGGTAAACCTCTTTCAACTGATACACAATACGAATATTGGATGAGTGCATCATCCTTCCTTTCTTATGGAGGAGTTCTAAAGGTTGTTAGAACAGATGATACAAATCTGAACAATGCTAACGCAGGTGTTGGTATTGGATCAACAACTAGTTTGAAGATTACCAACTACGATGACTATGTTGGTTTCCATACTTCAGATACTAGTTTTACATATGCTGCTAAAAACCCTGGAACTTGGGGTAATGGACTGAAGGTTTGTACAATTGACGACTTTGCTGATCAAAGAGTCGGTATTGCAACAACTGGTCTTGCTGATGCTGGTGCAACAATCGGATTCGGTGTAACCGCATCACTTGACAATGCAGTTATTCCTGGAACTGGATCTACTTCTGGTTTCACTGGATTCCTGAAAGGTATCGTCGTTGGAATGGCAACGGATGTAACTGGTGGTAGTAGCACGGTTGATATTAAAGTAGTTTCCCGTGTTGAAACCGTTGGTGGTGGATCTACAGAAACTTCTGTTACGTATCAAGAAGGTTCCAATACAAGAGCATTCGGAACTAGTGTAGGACTGCACTTTGTCAATAACTCAGGTATTAACAGTACAGGAACTAATCCTAGTAATACTGTTTATACTCCTACAACAGCTGTTGACTGGTATGAGCAACAAACTCTGGGTCTGACCAACGCAACTACTTTCTGGAAAGCAATTGCACCAAGACCTACTTCTAACGTTTATGTAACTGATAGAAACGGCAAAAACGATGGACTTCACGTTGTAGTAGTTGATGACGCAGGAACCATCACTGGAATCAAGGGCAACATTCTTGAGAAGCATGTCAACTTGTCCAAAGCAGGAGATGCAATTTCTAATGTAAATGCTCCCCAGAGAATCTTCTACAAAGATTATCTTGCAGACTTCTCAGAGAACATTTATGCTGGGTATAATCCTTCTCAGCAACATGATGCAGAATTTGGTACTACCCCAAGAGCAACTGGATTCTCCACTGATTTTGTTCAAATTACAACTGCAGACGGACTCTGGGGACAACCTGCTCAAGACGTTACATATGCTGGTCTTGGTGCTATAACCTACACCTTCGGTGGTGGAGTTGATTACTCCTCAACTGGTGGAATGAAGGCAGAACTTTCCAACCTAATCACTTCATACGGACTCTTTGCTAACAAAGATGAAATAGAAGTTGATTATCTGATCATGGGTCCTGGTTGTGCAACTGAAGCAGAGTCGCAAGCAAAAGCAAACTATCTGATTTCTGTTGCTAACGACAGAAAGGATTGTATGACAGTCATTGGACCTCACAGAACAAATCTGGTTAACATCACTAACACCAACACTCAGACAGAAAATCTGATCAGCTACTTCAGTTCACTATCCTCCTCGTCTTATGCGACATTTGATAGTGGATACAAGTACCAGTATGACAGATTTAATAACGAGTTCCGTTATATTCCAACGAATGCTGACGTTGCTGGTCTTATGACACGCACAGCAATTGTTGCATATCCATGGTTCTCACCTGCTGGACAGCAACGTGGTGTTATCAATAATGCCGTTAAACTGGCATATAATCCTAACAAGGCACAAAGAGATCGTCTCTATCCTGCAAGAATCAACTCCTTTATCACAACACCTGGTATTGGAACACTTCTCTTCGGTGATAAAACTGCACTCGGATATGCTTCTGCATTCGATAGAATCAACGTCCGTCGTTTGTTCCTTACTATTGAACAGGCACTAGAAAGAGCAGCACAAGCTCAACTCTTTGAACTCAACGATGAGTTAACTAGAGCTAACTTTAAGAACATTGTTCAACCTTATCTCCGTGATATTCAAGCGAAGAGAGGACTTTACGGATACATGGTTGTTTGTGATAGCACGAACAACACTCCAGACATCATTGATAATAATGAGTTTAGGGCAGACATCTTCCTGAAGCCTGCTAAGTCAATTAACTATGTAACACTTACCTTCGTTGCTACCCGCACTGGTGTTAGTTTTGAAGAAGTAGTTGGCAGAGTTTGATAGCATTATCTAAATAACAAAAGGAGGATTAACAAATGCCACACTCTATCGAAAAAATTAAATCAACTCTGATTGGGGGCGGTGCTCGCCCCAATCTATTCCAGGTAGACTTAACGTCTTTCCCTGGATCAGGTGATACTGGATACGATTCAGATAGTTTTTCTGTTCTCTGTAAGGCAGCACAGTTGCCTGCATCAAATGTAGCATCAATTGATGTCCCATTTAGAGGCAGAATTTTCAAGGTTGCTGGAGACAGAACCTTTGATACATGGACTGTTACAGTCATCAACGATAACGATTTCGTTATCCGTACTGCAATGGAACGTTGGATGCAAGAAGTTGCACAATATGCTGATGGATCTGGTCTGCTCAACCCTGCAGATTATCAAGTTGATGCTGTTGTAAAACAGTTCAAGAGAATGCCATCAACACCAGAAGCTAGAAGTGGTGAAGGTCTTGAGACTGCCAAGAAGTATAAGTTCTATGGTTTGTTCCCAACCAACATCGCTGCTATTGACCTGTCTTACGACACAGCTGACACCATTGAAGAATTCACAGTTGAATTCCAAGTACAATACTGGTCCCCAGATAACACTGCTGACTGATCTATAAATAGATCAGACTTAAGTTAACATGTAATAATGGCATCCAAATTATTTGGGTTCTCTATTGAGGACACAGAACCACTATCTCCTAGTGCAGTCAGTCCCGTTCCTCCTAACAATGAGGACGGGAATGACCACTATGCGAGTAGTGGTTTTTTTGGTTCATATGTAGATATTGAAGGTGTATATCGTACTGAGTTTGATTTAATAAAACGTTATCGTGAAATGTCACTACACCCAGAGTGTGATAGTGCTATTGAAGATATTGTAAATGAAGCAATTGTTTCAGATTCAAATGACAGTCCTGTTGAGATTGAACTTTCAAATCTTAATGCAAGTGATGGTATAAAAAATATAATTCGTAAGGAATTTAAATATATTCTTGATCTTCTTGACTTTGATAAGAAGGCACATGAAATTTATAGGAATTGGTATATTGATGGTCGCATTTACTATCATAAAATTATTGACTTAAAAAAACCTGAAGAAGGAATTCAAGAGTTGAGATATATTGACGCAATGAAAATGCGTTATGTTCGTCAGCAAAAGAAAAAACCAAATGACGGAAGAGGTGGTAATCAGTTAGTAAATCTTAGAAATAATAATCCTATGGATTATGACTTTCCGGAATTAGAAGAATATTTCCTTTATAATCCTAAGGCAATGTATCCAACAGGAAACCCCACGGCAACTGGGGGATCTCAAGGAATTAAAATTGCAAGAGATGCAATCACATATTGTACATCTGGTTTAGTTGATCGTAATAAAGGATCAACTCTTTCGTATCTTCATAAAGCAATCAAGGCACTCAATCAACTTAGAATGATTGAGGATTCACTGGTCATCTACAGATTGTCCCGTGCTCCAGAACGTAGAATTTTCTACATTGACGTTGGTAATCTTCCTAAGGTAAAGGCAGAACAATACCTTCGTGATGTGATGACTCGTTATCGCAACAAACTCGTATATGATGCAAACACTGGAGAGATTCGTGATGACAAAAAGTACATGGCAATGCTTGAAGACTTCTGGCTTCCCAGGCGTGAGGGTGGAAGAGGAACCGAAATCACCACTCTTCCTGGCGGACAAAACTTGGGTGAAATCACTGATATTGAATATTTTAAAAAGAAACTCTACCGTTCGCTTAACGTCCCACCATCACGAATGGATGGAGAAGGTGGGTTTAACTTGGGGAGATCTTCTGAGATCTTAAGAGATGAACTCAAATTTACTAAGTTTGTTGGACGTTTGAGAAAGAGATTCTCCAACATGTTTAATGACATGCTGAAGACCCAATTACTCCTGAAGAATGTAATTACTCCAGAAGATTGGGAGGTAATGAGTGAACACATTCAGTATGATTTCCTTTATGACAATCACTTCTCAGAACTAAAAGAAGCAGAATTGATGAATGAGAGACTTACTCTTGTTCAGACTGCAGAACCATACGTTGGTAAGTATTACTCACAAGATTATATTAGACGTAAGATTTTGCGTCAGACTGATATTGAGATTATTGAACAGGATAAGTTGATTGCAAAAGAGATTAAGGATGGTATAATTCCTGATCCAGCAACTATTGATCCTGCTACAGGACAACCTTTGGATTCAGCAGCAGGCATGGATTTAGGTCAACCACAAATGGAACCAGAAATTGATGCATCTGCTGCAGAACCCATTGAAATGCCCAAGGGTGGGGAGATATAAATACCCATAGTCGTATACTATACAATTAAATGGATGACCTTTTAGATATGATCATTGCTGATGAGTCACCATCTCAAATTAGTGATGCTATCAAAGATGTTCTCTATGCAAAGTCTGCAGAAAGAGTTGATGCATTCCGTCCCCTCGTAGCAAATGGTCTTCTCAGTGGAGAAGATCAAATTGAAGTAGAGGACGAAGCACCAGAAACTACAGATGGTGTTTAATTTATAAATAACTATTATAAATGAACTTTAAAGGATAATGGGACATAAACCAGTAGGAGTAAATTCCTCTTTTGCTATTTCTAGTGGAGCAAACGCAAGAGGTGTTAACAAAACACTCCAGCAGTCAGATTCATTAAGAGTCGTGGCAAAAGGTGCAGGTTGTCACGTTGCTATTGGAACCTTTCCAACTGCAGCAGCAACAAATTATTATGTGCATTCTGGAGAGTCAGAAGTTATTGCGTTGGGATCAGTTAAATCTAATAGGGTTGCTGGTATCACTACAGGAGCCACAACAACTATTGATTTTGCTGAAGGAACAGGATCTCCTTTTGAAGTAGGAGATGCAGTTTCATTAACGGTAACTGGACAATCTGATTATGATTTTACTCATCAAATTGTCTTGTCTATAGATACTTCTGGTGGTTCTTCTGGATTCTTTAGCGAAAGAATAATTGTTGATCATGATTCTTCTGCAGGAAATCCAGCAGCATTATTAGAAACTTCACAAGCAATATTGAGAGGATCTTTCATGGTTGCTGCATTTGGTGACGGAAATGGAACAATTCATTATCAACAAGTACAATCAAGCGGAGGAGCATCCTGATGAAACTTATTAGAGAAGAAATCGAATCAGTAAAGTTTCTAGTTGAGACTACTAAGTCTGGCAAGAAATCATTATATATTGAGGGAGTTTTCCTTCAAGGTAACATCAAGAACCGTAATGGTCGTATGTATCCTATGGAGACTCTTCGTCGTGAAGTTTCTCGTTATAATGAAGCGCATGTCAATGCTGGTAGAGCACTTGGTGAACTTGGTCATCCTGATGGTCCCACTGTTAACCTCGATAGAGTATCACATAAAATTGTCTCTTTAAAGGAGTCTGGTTCTAATTTTATTGGTAAAGCAAAAATCCTTGGAACTCCGATGGGTAAGATCGCAGCAAATCTTGTAGAAGAAGGAGTAAAACTCGGTGTTTCTTCTAGGGGAATTGGATCTCTCAAGATGACAAGAGAGGGTTGTAATATTGTTGGTGATGATTTTATGTTAGCAACTGCTGCTGATATTGTTGCTGATCCATCTGCCCCAGATGCTTTTGTTGAAGGGATTATGGAAGGAAAAGAGTGGGTTTGGGACGGTGGACTTCTCCGTGAAAAGTATGCAGAACAAACAAAAAATAGAATAAATACATTGGTTGACCAGAAAATACTGGAAGAACATAAGTTAGAATTATGGAATAACTTCCTATCTAATCTTTAATTTTATAAATAAATATAGTTTTAATACGGAAAAAAACGGAGAGTTCAAATGTCTCGTGGAGATTTACAAGAAATGGAAGTAAAGACACAGCAATCCCGCACCGCTGTTAATGCTGGAGCATCAGCTGCTGATCCTATGCCCAAACTCACTACTGGTGGCACACCTGCCTCCTATGAAGATTTGGGTGGTCCTACACCAGAAAATTATAAGGTTGATGACGATTCAGCAAAGTTAAAAACTCCAGGTGGCAGCCTTAAGCAAGTTAAGGATGTTGTAACCAAAGGTGCAAAATCTGCTGATGCCATGAAGGGCATGAAGGAAGAGGAAGAAGTTTCCTCTGAAGAAACCATCGAAGAAGGAGAAGCAACTACTGATGAAGTTGTTGCCGAAGCAGAAACTACCGAAGATGAAGTTGTTTCTGAAGAAGAAGTAACTACTGATGAGGTTGTTGCTGAGTATGATGTTCAAGAAGACATCAATGCCTTGATCGCTGGTGAAGAACTTTCCGAAGAGTTCCAAGAAAAAGCACGTACAATCTTTGAAGCAGCAATCAATGCTAAAGTTGCTCAAATTAAAGAGCAACTAGAAGCACAGAATGCAGAGAAATTTGCAGAAGAAGTTGCTGCTGCTAAAGAGTCACTCGCAGAAAGAGTTGATTCTTATCTTGAGTATGTTTCTGATGAGTGGTTCGAAGAGAATGCACTCTCAGTTGAATCTGGTCTTAAGACCGAAATGACAGAATCATTCCTCTCTGGAATGAAGAGTCTTTTTGAAGAACATTATGTAACTATTCCTGAAGAAAAATATGATGTGCTTGAAAGCATGGTAGAAAAACTTGATGATATGGAGACAAAACTCAACGAGCAAATTGAGAAAAACATCTCCCTCAACTCCCGTCTCTCTGAGTCGGTTGCTGATGGAATCCTCGATGAAGTTTCTGAGGGACTTGCGTCTACTCAGAAAGAGAAGCTCGCTTCACTTGCCGAAAGTGTGGAGTTTGAAAGTGAAAATCAATATCGTGGCAAACTGGAAACACTCAAGGAGTCTTATTTTAACTCCAAGAAAGAGTCTTCCACTGCTAAAACTGAAACCCTCTCTGAAGGTGTAGACAATTCAGATTCTGCTTCAGTATCTGACTCTATGGCTGCATACATGAGAACCCTGGGTTCTTTTAGCAACAAAAACTGAATTTAATATTAAAATCAAACCGTAAACTTATTAGGTAACAGCAAATGTTCCAATCAGAACATCTGCAGGAAAAGTGGGCACCTCTCCTCAATCATGAGGGTCTCGATAAAATCGAAGACAATCACAAGAGAGCAGTGACCGCAGTCCTGTTAGAAAACCAAGAAAAGTTCCTTAGAGAACAACAAGCTTTTGCAACGTCAGGTTCATTCCTGTCTGAGCAACCAAACGTAAACACCGATCCCTCCACAACTGGTAATGCTGGTTTCTCGGGTTCAGGTGCATCACCTGTTGCAGGTTTCGACCCCGTACTGATCTCCTTGATCAGACGTTCTATGCCTAACCTGGTCGCATATGACCTCGCAGGTGTTCAACCAATGTCCGGTCCTACTGGACTCATCTTCGCAATGCGTTCCAAGTATTCCACTCAGGGTGGTACGGAAACGTTCTTCGACGAAGTAGATACCTCGTTCTCTGGACAGAACGCAGGTAGAAGCCTCACCGCTGGTGAGACTGATGCTGCTGCTGGTCTGGGTACTACCCAAGCACAAGCTGGTACTAACCCTGCTGCTCTGAACCCAACTGGCACTGCGTCTTCGACCGCATACGATGTCGGTCAGGGTATGACCACTGCCAATGCTGAAGCACTCAGTGGCACTGGTGATACTGCCTTCAACCAGATGGCATTCAGCATTGAGAAAGTTACTGTGACTGCGAAGTCCAGAGCACTCAAAGCAGAGTACTCCCTGGAACTGGCACAGGACCTTAAGGCAATCCATGGCCTGAATGCTGAAGCGGAACTCGCAAACATTCTCTCTACAGAGATTCTTGCTGAGATCAACCGTGAAGTCATCAGAACCATCTACAAGATTGCTGAACCAGGTGCTGTTGCTAACACCGCAACTGCTGGTGAGTTCGATCTTGATATCGACTCAAACGGACGTTGGAGTGTTGAGAAGTTCAAGGGTCTTCTTTTCCAAATCGAGAGAGATGCGAACGCAATCGCACAAAGAACTCGTAGAGGGAAGGGCAACATGATCATGTGCTCTGCTGACGTAGCATCCGCACTGACCATGGCTGGTGTACTTGATTACACCCCTGCACTCAATGCAAACCTTAACGTTGATGACACTGGTAACACCTTCGCAGGTATCCTGCAAGGTAAGTACAGAGTCTACATTGACCCATATTCGGCAAACGTTGCTGCTAACCAGTACTACGTTGTTGGTTATAAGGGTTCTTCACCTTATGACGCAGGTCTATTCTACTGCCCATACGTTCCTCTTCAGATGGTTCGTGCAGTTGGAGAGAACACCTTCCAGCCCAAGATTGGCTTTAAGACCCGCTACGGCATGGTCGCAAACCCATTCGCAGAAGGAACTACTGCAGGTCTTGGACGCCTCCGTGTCAACAAGAACCGTTACTACAGAAGAGTTACTGTTAAGAACCTCATGTGATCCATCGGGTACACATTTTTCAAAACCTCCTTCGGGAGGTTTTTTTTTGTCTCTAAATAATGATGTAGAGAACTAAGTAACATGCCTTTTCATATTAAAACACCAAGTGTTATAAACCCAACCATCGGGGATGTATATTACACAGGTAACAGCAGATGGACTGAGACTTATGATGATAGAAAAGTCTATACAAATGAGTCAGATGCAGATGCTGTAAAAGCAACCACAGTTACTACTAATGGAGTAACATATGCACCTAAGCATTTTGCTAATGCAACTGTAGTTTCTGAATAATCATGCCCAAGAGAAAAGATCCTGCAGAGAGACCAGGGACTCCGATTCAAAATAGAAATTTTCTATCACCAACTGGTTTTAAGTTTGCACTTAAAAGAAGTCCTGCTGCGGCATTTTTCTGCAACCAAGCAAATATTCCTTCTTTGGATCTAGGTATTGCTCAGCAAACCAGTTATCTAAAAGATATTGATATTCCTGGGGATAAAATTCAGTTTGGAGATCTTACCTTAAGATTTTTAGTTGATGAAGATCTTTTTAATTTTATGGAAATTCAAAATTGGATTAGAGGTCTTGGATATCCAGAAAAAATAGGTCAACTAAGTGATTTGGATAAATCTGGAAAAATTACAGGAAATTTTGCTCAAAGAGGTGAAAACATCTATTCTGATGCTACACTACAAATACTGAGTAATAATCTTGTTCCTAAATTTCAAGTATTTTTTAACGATGTATTTCCATATTCCTTATCAACTATATCTTTTGATGCAACTGATACAGATATCGAGTACTTTACAGCAGAAGTAAGTTTCAAGTATACTATATACACACTAGCTGATATGCGTGGCAATCCTATATGATCGATCTTGATAAACTTCAAGAGACGTGGGAAAAAGATTCTAAAATTGATAGAGACAATCTACATGAAGAATCTTTAAGAATTCCTTCTCTCCATGCGAAGTATTTTGAAATGTATAATACTACTTTTCTTCTAAGAAAAAAAGCAGAGCAACAAAGAAAAAATATTAGACACGAACGATATGAATACTTCAGTGGCAAAGCTGACCCTGATGTATATGTAGAAAATCCATTTCCTAAAAAAATTAGAGACAAAGATACAATGCAAAAGTATCTTGATGCGGATGAAAAATTGTCTACCGTATGTTTGAAAATAGACTATTATGATACAGTGCTAGTTTATATTGAGAGTATACTTAAACAGATAACTAATAGAACATATCAAATTAAAAATGCCATTGAGTTTATGAGATTTCAATCTGGATTAGGATAATGAACGAAGAGTTCGAACCAAGTCAAGAATTTGATTACACAGTTAGTTTAACTATAGAGGATATTCACCTCTTACATCATTGTGTTTTGAAAAGGATTGAGAATTGGGAAGGATCTCCTGCCAGACATCCAATGGAACAGCAGCATCTTTGGTACTTAAGAGATTCGTTATATAGAATGGTATTAGAATATAAGTTTGAAAATATGTAATAAATATTATTAGATGAATGGATCTACGTGATTGATACGACTGCCAATCTTGTTATATCTAAATCAAACGAAGTATTTTTAAAGATTAATACTGAACCTCATATAGAATATGAACTTAGAGACCACTTTAAGTTTGAGGTTCCGAATGCAAAATTTATGCCACAGTATCGTGGAAGGAACTGGAACGGAGAGATTCACCTTTACGATATGCGGTCGAAACAGATCTATGTTGGTCTGTTAGATAAGATTGTCCAGTTCTGTGACAACTATGGATATAGTTACAAGTTTGAAGATAACAAATTCTATGGTACACCATTTGAAGAGAATGACAATATCTCAATGGAGGGTGTCAAGGATTATATGTATTCTATTTGTTCTCACACTCCTCGTAAATACCAAGTTGAGGGAGTATACGGTGCTCTAAAGCATAACAGAAAGTTACTGATAAGCCCCACTGCTTCAGGCAAATCTTTGATGATTTATTCTCTAGTGAGATATTATGTAGACCGAGGAGAAAAAATCCTTTTAGTTGTTCCAACGACATCTCTCGTAGAGCAGATGTACAAGGATTTTCTTGATTATGGTTGGAATGCTGATTCATATTGTCACAAAATTTATTCTGGTAAGGAAAAGAGTAATGAATCTCCAGTGACAATTACAACTTGGCAATCAGTATATAAACTAGAGAGATCTTTTTTTGAAGACTATGGTGTCATTATAGGTGATGAAGCACATTTATTCAAGTCTAAGTCTCTAATCAACATCATGACCAAACTTCATCATGCAAAGTATAGATTTGGATTTACTGGTACTTTAGACGGCACACAGACGCACAAGTGGGTCTTAGAGGGATTGTTTGGACCATCATATAAAGTAACAAGAACTGATGAGTTGATGAGACAAGGACATCTATCACAACTTGATATTCAATGTCTTGTTCTCAAACATACACCACAGACTTTTGAAACTTATAATGATGAGATAGAATATCTTATCTCCCACGAACAGAGAAATCGTTTCATTAAAAATCTAGCACTTGATCTTAAAGGGAATACTCTTATTCTTTTCGCAAGAGTCGAAGCACATGGACAGGTGCTCTACGATAAGATAAATAATGACAAGAGTGACAACCGTAAGGTATTTTTTATACATGGAGGAGTAGATGCAGAGGAAAGAGAGCTAGTACGAGAAATAACCGAAAAAGAAAACAACGCTATCATTGTTGCTTCTTATGGAACTTTTAGTACAGGTATCAATATTAAAAAACTCCATAATGTTATCTTTGCCTCTCCAAGTAAGTCCAGAATCCGTAATCTTCAAAGTATTGGACGAGTTCTTAGAAAAGGAAAGGATAAAGTGAAAGCAACTCTGTATGACATTTCAGATGATTGTTCAACAAAGTCCAGAAGAAATTACACACTCAATCACTTTATAGAAAGAATCAAAACATATAATGAAGAAAACTTTAACTATGAGATAATCACTATTCAATTAAAGGTATGATAGAAGACGATTTTTACTGTACACTCAAACTAAAATCAGGTGAAGAAATCTTTGCCAAAGTAGCTGCCTCCGAAGAGGAAGATAGAACAATGTTATTGGTTTCTCACCCTATTGTTGTTCAAGAACTAAAAGGAAAGAGTGGAACAGTAGGATATAAGATAGAACCTTGGTTAAAAACTACAAGTGATGATATGTTTGTTATTAAATTAGATGATGTTCTTACGATGTCTGAATCATCTGATATTGAAATGATTATGATGTATCAAGATTATATTAGAACATCAAATAAACAGAAAGGAAATAATTCAACAATAGATCGTAAAATGGGTCGTTTAGGAAATGTAAACGATGTAAAAGAGATTTTAGAGAAGATATTTAAAAGTACCTAAGCCATCCCTATGAACCACCACAGAGTTAGTCTATAGGACATTCAATAACTTGTCAAGTAATGCTAAAGATGATATAATCTATACATATTATGAGATAAACTTATGATAAGACCTATGGCAAAAAGAAAGAGGTCAGAGCATTATGTGAATAACAAAGAGTTCTTGGCTGCTATTATTGATTATAGATGTAATGTTGAAAACTCCTTTATTAAAAAGTATGGAAGAGAACCAGTAAAAGAAGACTGGCCTAAGAGATGGGATACTAAACCACCAATCCCTCGTTATATCGGTGAATGTTTTTTGAAGATTGCAAATCATCTATCATTTAAACCAAATTTCGTTAACTACATGTTTAAAGAGGACATGATTTCTGACGGAATTGAGAATTGCGTTCAATACGTTCATAACTTTAATCCAGAAAAATCCCAGAATCCCTTTGCGTATTTCACTCAGATTATTCATTACGCTTTTCTGCGTCGTATTCAGCGAGAGAAAAGACAGTTAGAAATCAAGAACAAGATCATCGAACGGTCTGGTTACAGTGAGGTGTTTGACGATAACAACACCCTTGACGGATCGAACTATTCCGACTACAATCAAATCAAGGATAATGTCCATTCTAAACTGCGTGGTTAATGAAAGTTGCAATCATTACCGATCAACACTTTGGTGCTCGTAAAAACTCTAAGTTATTTCACGATTACTTTCTAAAGTTCTATAATGATATTTTCTTTCCATACCTGGAAGAGAATAATATCAAAGTGGTGATTGATATGGGAGATACCTTTGATAGTCGTAAAGGTATTGACTTCTCTGCACTAGCATGGGCAAAGAATAATTACTATGATGTATTGCAGGACATGGGTATTCGTGTTCATACTATCGTTGGTAATCATACTGCATATTATAAAAATACTAATGAGGTCAATGCTGTTGATCTCCTTCTTCGTGAGTATGATAACGTCACAGTTTATTCAGAAGTAACTGAAGTTCAAATAGACAATCGCAATATACTTTTTATTCCTTGGATCAATCAGGATAATGAAGAAAAGACTTTCAAATTTATTCAAAATTCAAATAGCAAGTGCGCGATGGGGCACCTTGAACTCTCAGGATTTAGAGCTCATAGAGGCGTCATCATGGATCATGGTCATGCAAGCGAACTATATTCAAAGTTCGAGAAAGTCTACTCCGGTCACTATCACACTAGATCGGATGATGGACGAATCTATTACTTGGGCAATCCCTATGAGATGTTTTGGAACGATGTCAATGACAGCAGAGGATTCCACATCTTTGATACAGAAACTCTGGAACATACTCCAGTAAACAATCCATATCGGATTTTTTATAATATCTACTACGAAGATACTAATTATCAGGTATTTGATGTTCGTGAATATCAAAACAAGATTGTAAAAGTAATCGTTCGTCAAAAAACTGATATTAAAAAATTTGAAAAGTTTATTGATAAAGTTACTGATGTTGCTGCAGATATTAAAATAGTTGAAAACTTTGATATCCAAGATCCTGAAGAGTTTGAAGTTTTTGAATCTGAAGATACCCTTTCTATTCTGAATAGATATATTCAAGAGGCCGAAATCAAACTTGATAAGTCTAAAGTTAAAAATATTATGAGACAAACTTATCAGGAAGCATGTGAACTAATCTAATGTACATTCTAACGATCTATGGCAAAGAAACGGAAGGTGCATATTCTGTAAATGATGAAGATGGTGAACAAATTCTTTATTTATTTGAGGGTGAAGATGATGCCACGAGATATGCTATGATGTTAGAGGAAGAAGGAAGTCCTGAAATGCATATTATTGAAGTTGAAGATGATATAATGGTTAAGACATGCGAAATACATGATTATAAGTATACTATTATTTCTAAAAATGATCTCGTAATACCTCCTGAAACAGCACATGATTTTATTTGAAAAAATTCGTTGGAAAAATTTCCTGTCAACTGGTAATCAATTTACTGAGATAAGTTTCACAGATTATCCGACAAACCTTATTATTGGAACAAATGGAGCTGGTAAGAGTACATTACTTGATGCTCTTACATTTTCTTTGTTTGGAAAACCTTTTCGCAAAATTAATAAACCTCAACTTGTAAACACAGTCAATGAGAAAGACTGTCAAGTTGAGGTAGAGTTTTCTATTAGTAATACGAAATGGAAAGTTATTCGTGGAATCAAACCAAATATTTTTGAGATATTTCGTGATGGCAATGCTTTAAATCAATCTGCTGCAGCACTTGACCAGCAGAAGTGGTTTGAGCAAAATGTGATTAAGATGAATTATAAGTCTTTCACTCAGATTGTAATTTTGGGTAGTAGCACATTTGTTCCTTTTATGCAACTGACTGCTAGCAATCGTAGAGATGTGATTGAAGATCTACTTGATATTCGTATCTTTTCTTCTATGAATAATCTTATAAAAGATAAGATTCGTGAGGTAAAAGATCAGATTAAAGTTCTTGATTTGAAAAAAGAATCTTTAATTGATAAAGTAAAAATGCAAGAAAACTTTATTCAAGAGATTGAAAGTCGTGGTAAGGAAAATATTAAAAGTACAGAAGTAAAGATTCAAGGACTTCTTATTGAAGAGAATACGTTAATGAATGACAATGCATTTATTGAAGAAGATGTATTTAAGTTAACTAAAGATCTTAATAGTTATACTGGATCAGCAGAAAAACTTCGCACACTTGGTAATCTTAAAGGTAAAATTTCTAACAAAGTATCAACTATTACTAAAGAGCATAAATTTTTTACACAAAATACGGTTTGTCCTACATGCAATCAAGACATTGAAGAGACCTTCAGAATAAATAGGATTAATGATGCTCAAAGTAAAGCAAAGGAGTTGCAATCTGGTTATAAAGAACTAGAGCAAGCAATTAATAAGGAAGAAGAACGAGAGCTTCAATTCATTGCCCTATCAAAGGAGATTACTTCACTAACGCATGGCATTTCTCAAAACAATACTAAGATCGCTGGATGTCAAAGACAAATCAGAGATCTGGAATCGGAAATTCAAAGAGTTACCGATAACCTTGCAAATAGAAATACTGAGCATGAAAAGTTAACAACTTTCAAGGACAATTTAAAAACTACATACGACGAACTCGCTCAACGTAAGGACACGATTAACTATTACGATTTTTCGTATAGTTTACTTAAGGACGGTGGAGTCAAATCTAAAATCATCAAGAAGTATCTACCGCTGATCAATCAGCAAGTAAACCGTTATCTACAGATGATGGACTTCTACATAAACTTTACTCTTGATGAAGAGTTTAATGAAACCGTCCAGTCCCCAATTCACGAAGACTTTTCTTATGCTTCTTTCAGCGAGGGAGAGAAGATGAGAATTGATCTGGCACTCCTGTTCACCTGGAGAGAGGTGGCAAGAATGAAGAACTCTGTCAACACGAATCTGCTCATTATGGATGAGGTGTTTGATAGTTCTCTTGATGGATTTGGAACAGAAGAATTTTTAAAGATCATTCGGTTCGTTATTAAAGATGCAAATATTTTTGTTATCTCTCATAAAGAATCTCTATATGATAAGTTTGCAGACGTGATTCGATTCGACAAGGTGAAAGGATTTAGTAGGATGGTTTGATGCCGACTTTTGTACATAAGGAGACTGGAAAGAAAGTATTCTTTGCACATATTCCAAGAACAGCAGGTAGATTTGTAGAGGCTAACCTTTTAGCAAATGACTTTGATTGGGGAGACAACTACTTAGATACCGGTCTTGGTGTAATGTCAGTTGTTAATGGTGTAGAGATCGCACACTATCATCGTGAGTATTATCAACAATATTTGGATGTAAAAAATATTCCACACTTTTCTATTGTTAGAAGTCCTATTACCAGATTCATCTCAGGGTCTATCTATTTGAAGAGAACATATGGTGATGATATTCAATCAGTAATGGAAGATTCAATAATGTTTGCATCAATGATACAAAATCTACCATTTAAGGAAGCATGGAATTGGTATAGACCCCAAGTTGATTTTTTAACTAATCAAACTCATGTATGGAAGTTTGAGAATGGAATTAACGAAGAGTTTGTTTCTTGGTTAAGCAGTATCATTGGTGTCAATTTAAAATTTGATAATGATATTGAATATCCAAAATCTCATGATGAAGGTAATAAGTTACAAAAAACTCCCGCACTAGAGGTAAATATCAGATCCGCATACAGAAGAGACTTTGAAGTTTTGTATAAAAATGTGTGATTTATATTAAGTATTACAGTAATTTCATTAAGTTAGCATACGCACACTAAATAGTAACAGAATTGGAGAAATGGATGAAGTAGAACTCCCTATATTATTTTTTTCATGAGGAGGACATCATGCACAATCTAGTATCATTTAATCAATTAGCAGACTGGACTAGGAGTCTTAAAAGACTTAGTAAAACTATAGAAACTACAATGGAGGAGAGCGATCAAATCAACGATTACTACGAATGTTTAATCGATTGTAGCGACGACCAAGCAACATGTAAACGTATTTGCAGAACAATTCTAACCTGACCGAGACCAACCAATTGGAGAACTGTCACCTAATACCCCTGCCGTAAGGTGGGGGTTTGGTATTATAGGGTCATACAAGAGAAATCTCATGGCAGTCAAACAGGAAATTAAATCTCAACTTGCCAAACTCCTTGCCACAGAAGACTTGGTGGTAGAACACAAACAGACTCAGACTGCTTGCTTCAACGTTCACACCCGTGTCTTGACCCTTCCCATGTGGGACAAGGCAAGCAACACAGTATATGACCTTCTGGTGGGTCATGAGGTGGGACATGCATTATTCACACCCGATGAAAACTGGTTAGAGAAAGTCGCAGTTCCTACCCAGTTTGTGAATGTAGTTGAAGATGCAAGAATTGAAAAGATGATGAAACGCAAATATGCTGGACTAGCAAAAACTTTCTATCATGGCTATAAGGAATTACAAGCAGAAGACTTTTTCTCTATATCTGACAGCAACGTTGCTGATCTTAATCTTGCTGATCGTGCAAATCTATACTTTAAGGTCGGTAATTTTGTAGACATTTCTTTTACTGAAGAAGAACTAACAATCATTCGTATGATCGAAGATTGTGAAACTTTCGATGAAGTATTGCAAGCAGCAGAAGAATTATATTTGTTCTGTAAGAATGAGAAAGAAGAAAAGGTAGATGATATGCAGATGCCACCAGAGATTGGTGGTGAGTCTGATCAACCAGCAAGTGAACTGCCAGATATTGAACCTACTGAATCTGAAGGTTCTGGTGATTCTGATGATGTTGAAATGACAGATCAACAACCATCATCATCTGGTGATTATGATGATGAACTTGAAGTCATGACTGCTGATGCACTACAAGAAAAGATTGAATCTCTTGTAGATAGTGGTGCTATTGATAATGTGTATGTTGAAGTTCCTAAGGTTAATCTTGATACGGTGATTGCCAAGAATGATGAAGTCCATTATGAGATTGATCGTTACTTTAATCATCAGCAAAATAAGTTTGAGGAATTCAATATCTTTGAAGAGGTTGATGCTGAGTTTGTTAAGTTCAAACGTTCTGCACAAAAAGAAGTAAACTATCTTGTTAAAGAGTTTGAGTGTAAGAAAGCAGCAGACTCTTATGCTCGTGCCACCACAGCACGCACAGGTGTCTTAGATACAACTAAACTGCATACCTACAAATATAACGAAGATCTATTCAGGAAAGTCACAACTCTTGCTGATGGTAAAAGTCACGGACTAGTCTTTATCCTTGATTGGTCTGGTTCTATGAGTCGTGTTCTACTGGATACATGCAAGCAACTCTTTAATCTTGTTTGGTTCTGTAAGAAAGTTGGTATCCCGTTTGATGTTTATGCGTTTACTAATGAATGGGAACGTCCTGTATTTGATCTTAACAATGGAGATGTTATTAAACCTGCAAAAATTGGAGACCGTACTGATAAGAAAGAATATACTCTAGCAATCAATGATGATTTTTCTTTGATGAACATTCTTACCAGTAAAGTAAGTGGTAAGAATATGGAGCACCAGATGAAGAACATCTGGCGTGTTGCTACTTATCACAATAGTTATTTTAAGGCAACCTTTGGAATACCTCCCCGATTGAGTCTTTCTGGAACTCCTTTGAATGAAACTATGATTGCTCTTCATGAGATTCTTCCTAAGTTTCAAAGGGAAAATAAATTGCAGAAGGTTCAGTGTGTCATCTTAACTGATGGTGAAGCAAATGATATTGGGTATAATGTTGAAGTTATTAGACCCAGTAATCGTTATATGGGTCAACGTAGAATTCATCCTGGACATGGATTTCTTCGTGATCGTAAAACTGGAAACACATATAAATTTGACTATAGGTGGCACACTTTCACTCAGACTCTATTGACAAATATGCGTGATAAGTTTCCATCAGTAAACTTTATTGGTATGCGTGTTCTAGAAGGTCGTGGAGCAACTGACTTTATCAAACTCTATTACAATTATGGTGATACTGATTATGATAAAATTATGCTTGATTGGAGAAAGAACAAGAGTTTCTGTATCAAGAAATCTGGATATCACGCATACTTTGGATTGTCTGCAACTGCACTATCTCAAGACTCTGAATTTGATGTTGATGATGGTGCTACCAAAGCAAAGATTAAATCTGCTTTCGTCAAATCTTTGAAGACTAAGAAACTAAATAAGAAGGTTCTTGGTGAATTTATTTCTCTGGTAGCATGACGAAAGAAAACTGGAGAGAAATAGCCAAATCATCAGAAAAGGATCCTAAGGTAATTAAAATCCTTAAGGATGGTCCTAGGTCTCTTGGTCAGGCATATCTACTCCAAGCCATGCGATATAAGTATGGACAATCTGATAAGTGACACATGGGTGGTTTAAGACTCCTTTTTTTATCCTATAATAACTTCAGTTCAAACAAACCAAATGTCCCTCTCACCTGAGTTCATTCGCACTTCCCTTCAAGGGTTGTATGGTGAGTCTGTTGCTGCTGCTGATATTCGTGCCTGGTGTGCTATGAATGGTGCGAACTATCAAACTGTCACCAATAAACTCACTCAATACAAGACTAGTCGTGGAAAGTGGAACTTGACTGTCCAAGAAAAACTAGAGCAAAACTATCAGGCACCACCTGCTATGCCTGCTGTCGAACAAAACCTTATTCCTGCAAAAGATGATACCTTCGTCAGCTTTGGTAACTTCGCTGATATTAAAAAAATTATTAAGTCCGGTTTGTTCTATCCAACGTTCATTACGGGTCTTTCGGGTAATGGTAAAACGTTCTCTGTGGAGCAAGCATGTTCCCAAACAAAACGAGAACTTATCCGTGTAAACATCACAATTGAAACAGATGAAGATGATCTTATTGGCGGTTTCCGTCTTGTTAATGGAGAAACCGTCTGGCACAATGGACCAGTCACTGAAGCACTCCAACGTGGAGCAATCTTGCTCCTTGACGAAATCGACCTTGCCTCAAACAAAATCCTTTGTCTCCAATCTATTCTCGAAGGAAAAGGAGTTTTCCTCAAGAAGATTGGCAAATTCATTACGCCCGCAGAAGGTTTCAACGTATTCGCAACCGCAAATACCAAAGGTAAAGGTTCAGAAGACGGACGATTCATTGGCACTAACGTGCTCAACGAAGCCTTCCTTGAAAGATTCCCTGTAACCTTTGAGCAGTCCTATCCCGTCTCTGCAGTAGAGCAGAAGATTCTTATGGCACTCTGTAGTGATACTGAATTCTGTAAGCGTCTCTGTGATTGGGCGGACATTATCCGTAAGACTTTCTATGATGGTGGTATCGAAGAGATAATTAGCACTCGTCGCCTGGTCCACATTGTCCGTGCATACAGTATCTTCAAGGACAAGGCAAAAGCAATTCAAGTTTGTGTGAATCGTTTTGATGATGAGACTAAGCAAGCATTCCTGGAACTGTATGACAAAGTTGATGCAGACTTCCAGATGCCCGTAGAAAATGATCGCATTTATGTGATTGACGGTGGAGCAAATATTTGATATAATATGACTAACTCATGGTCCTTTCTATTTGACGAATTAAATATGTCTAATCAAGATTATTGGGAAGAGGATGGATTCAGTTTTGTGGGTAATCCCGGTGCTGTATCTCCAGATACTATTGTTTTTAGTGGTTCTACTCTTCTGGGTGGTACGGGTGATGATCACATCACACTTACTACAAATGTACCTAATCCTCCAACTACCATTGGTAGAAGGAAGTATGGTGAAGATGTAATCATTAAAGAGTTGCAAGATTACATTACCAGAACATATGATCAGCATTATTCTGCTGGTTCTGATAAGATTCAAACTCTTGATCTTATTGAAGCTTGTGGTGATGGTGAGGCATTTTGTCGCAGCAACATCCTCAAGTATGCATCACGATATGATAAGAAGGGCACTGCCCGTCGTGACATTATGAAGATTTTGCACTATGCTGTTCTTCTAATGCATTTTAATGATAAAAATGCACAAATTGAAACCTACCCACAGTGAGATGAAACTGAAACCTACAATTATGAAATTATCTGACAAAACTATTTCAGTTCTAAAGAACTTCTCTTCAATCAATCAATCGATTTTGTTTAAAGAGGGTAGAAAACTTCGCACTATTAGTGTGATGAAAAACATTCTTGCAGAAGCAACTGTTACCGAAGAGTTTATGAAAGACTTTGGGATCTATGATCTCAATCAATTCCTCAATGGATTGAGTCTTCATTCAAGTCCCGAACTTGATTTTGCTAATGACGGGTATGTAATGATCCGTGAAGGTAAGTCACGTTCTAAGTATTTCTTTGCAGATCCTAATGTAATTGTTACTCCTCCAGAGAAAGCAATTCAACTTCCTAGTGAAGATGTGACCTTTGAACTTAGCACTGATCAACTAGAGAAACTGTTGAAAGCATCTGCAGTTTATCAACTCCCTGATCTGGCTGCTGTCGGTGAGAATGGTGTTGTCAAACTGGTTGTTCGTGACAAGAAGAATGATACATCTAATGACTATGCTGTAGTCGTTGGTGAAACAGAATCTACATTCTCATTTAACTTCAAAGTTGAGAATATCAAAGTCCTTCCTGGAACTTATGAAGTCGTTGTATCACAAAAACTTTTGTCACGATTCACTTCCAAGAACCACGATCTAACCTATTACATTGCTTTAGAACCTGATTCTACTTTTGGTTGATGACTTTTGATGTGTCCATGAGGATTATAGGCAGTGCTCTTGTTATCATTGCCTACTTTATTGTCCTTCACGTAAATGTATTGATTGGTGTGACAGCACATTTTGTTGCCGACTTGATTTCAATTCCCTACTTTATAAGGACAAAATCATGGGATGTAGTTATAATGTTATCATTCCTTTTGATAATCTCTTTGTCAAAGTTGCTATGAACATCTTCGTTACTGACCCTAATCCCTGGAAGTCCGCTAGGGTTCTACCAGATAAGCACATTGTTAAGATGCCCTTAGAGACCTGTCAGATGCTTGCTATTGTATGCTCTGACAAATGGGGACATAACTTCGGCACTCTTCCTAGAGCAGATGGTACGCCCTATGCTACTGAGAAGGGTGCTTTTCGTAATCACCCTTGTACTATCTGGGCGAATGAGTTTGTGACTAACTGGCAGTGGTTGCTTTCTCATGGACTTGCTATGTGTGAGGAGTATACTGCTCGTTATGGTAAGGTCCACACTTGCCAGAAGACCCTTCTAGCAGCAAAGGAGATCCTTCCTACAGCAGATCCTCAAGGTCGCAGTGGAAGGAATACAACACCCTTTGTTTTTGCAGGACCTGATGAGTTTAAGTATGATACAAGCATTGATATCTTCACTGCTTATAAGATGTATATTTCATCTAAACCATGGGTAAAAGATAATTATCTTCGTATCCCTGACCGCAAACCTGATTGGGTATAATGAGACATATTCTGTTTACTTTGAAAGGTTGTCCTTTTGATTTGCTTGATGATAAAGAGTTCATACGAATGGTCTTGTTCAGAGCATCAAAAGAATGTAAGTCAACTCTACTTGACTTGACATTACATAAGTTTGATCCTCAAGGTGTGACTGGAATTGCTATGCTTGCTGAGAGTCATCTCAGTATCCATACTTGGCCAGAGAATGGTATGGCAGTTTGCGATGTCTTTACTTGTGGGGATACCGCTATGCCTGAAAATGGTGTAGAATATATGAAAGAACAATTGAAGGCAACTGATATTGTGTCTAATGAATTTGTTCGTCCTTTGGAATGATTATGCGTAATGAATTTTTGTGGGTGGAGAAATACCGTCCCAAAACTATTGAAGAGTGTATTTTACCACCAAATATTAAGAAGACCTTTCAAGACTTCCTAGATAAAGGTGAGATACCTAACATGCTTCTTGCAGGTCCTGCAGGTTGTGGCAAAACTACGGTAGCAAAAGCACTGTGCAACCAACTAGGAGTAGATTTTTATGTCATCAATGGATCCGATGAAGGACGATTCCTCGATACCGTCAGAAATACTGCGAAGAATTTCGCTTCGACCGTCTCGCTTTCTTCAACTGCAAAACACAAAGTCATCATCATTGATGAGGCAGATAACACAACCAATGATGTACAACTCCTCCTACGGGCGTTTATTGAGGAGTTTAGTGGCAACTGCAGATTCATCTTTACCTGCAACTTCAAAAACAAAATTCTCGAACCACTTCATTCCCGCACAACGGTTGTCGAGTTCTCCATTAAGGGAAAAGAACGACAGGGAATCGCAGCCTCATTCTTCAAACGTATCCAAGAAATCTTGGATACAGAAGGTGTTAAATATGATAACAAGGTCCTGGTAGAACTGATTAACAAACACTTCCCAGATTGGAGACGTGTTCTTAACGAGTGTCAAAGATATTCTTCTTCAGGTACTATAGACTCAGGTGTTCTTGCAACTTTTAGTGATGTAAAAGTAAATGATTTGGTTAAGAAACTTAAGGAAAAAGATTTTCCCGAAGTACGTAAATGGGTTGTCAATAACCTGGACAATGATACTTCTGTCCTACTGCGTCGTATTTACGATGCTTGTTATGATTCCATGGTTCCGAATAGTATTCCTGCTGCTGTGCTTACTCTTGCTAAGTATCAGTATCAAATGGCATTTGTTGCGGATCAGGAAATAAACATGCTGGCATGTCTAACTGAACTTATGGTGGAGTGTGAATTCAAATGAAACATCGTGACAACTATTACGTCAAGTTTGATGATGATGAACTACGACAGATCTTGAAAGAGATTAGTAATGAAGAAGTCAAAGAAAGAATAAGAAGTTCATTGGGAGAAACAATTGATCCCATAGATAAGTTCCACGCAACTATCGCATATTATAATAATGAAGTTTAAAGCATTAGTATTCATCCGACTACGATCACAGGTTGATGACTCTCCTGGTAATGCTGTGAGGGATGCCTGTAAACGAATGTCTGAGTTGAATATTAAGAAACTTAGATTAGGTAAAGTGGTTGATGTTTGGTTGGAAGCAGAGACCAGAGAGTATGCTGAGAAGGAATTAGAAATGCTCTCTGATAGATTCCTTGCTAATAAAGTCATGGAAGACTGGGATTATGAATTGACTGAGATTGAAAACTTCCCACCAGGTATTGAATAATGCCACATGAATTCGACCCATGCGAAACACCTGTAGAAGGTGAAGTTGATAAGTGGGGGTTTACAATCAAACCTCCCATGTGCGATAATGAGGTTATCATTAGATGCCTTAAGAATGCCCCTTGTGGTATTGACAAAAAACAAGCAGAACGACTCATTAAACATTATGAGGAAAACTTATGATTGATGTAAAACTTATTCGTATCGTAACTGGTGAAGAAATTATCGCAGAGGTTGTCTCTGAAGATGAGAACACCATCACTGTTAAAAATGGTCTGGTAGTCCTTCCTAATGCAACTGGTGTAGGATTTGCTCAGTGGGCAACTGTTATTGACCCTGATAATCCAGAGGTTACAATGAAACAACAACATGTTGTATATGTTGCTGCTGTACAAGAAGATGTTGCCAAAAAATATAATGAAATGTTTGGTAGTAAATTAGTAACTCCCTCTAGTAAAAAACTAATAGTATGAAACCCGTAAAAGAAAAAATTAGAGCACAAGTAAAGTCTAAGTGGTACTACATTTTCTGGGGCACTGCTACGGTATCTGTTGTTCTTGGACAACTTTATGTTGGCACAGGATATCGTTACATGTATAATGGTATGCAAGAATTACTTAATAAAGTTGATGGAGTGCTTCTCCATTCAACTCCTGATAAAGGACCTAATTATCTCTGATGAAAGCACTGAAAACTCCTCTTCGTTATCCTGGTGGCAAATCAAAAGCCATCAAAACTCTGTCTGCTTGGTATCCCAAATTAATTTCAGAGTATCGTGAACCCTTTATTGGTGGGGGTTCGATTGCTATCGATGTGACCAAATCTAATCCAGACATCCCCGTCTGGATCAATGACTTGTATGTGCCCCTGTATAACTTCTGGGTGCAACTGAGGGATTGTGGTCAAGAACTTTCTGAGAGTGTTAGAGAGCAGAAAGAAAAGATGCTTGAGAATGGCACTCAAGATGAAAAAAATCAATTTGCAAGAAACCTGTTTAATACATACAAAGCAGAGATTGATAGTTACGATGACTTCCAGAAAGCAGTTGCTTTCTTTGTCATGAACAAATGTAGTTTTTCTGGTTTAACAGAGAACAGCACTTTCTCCTGTACTGCTGCTAATTCTAATTTTTCTTTAGTTGGTGCAGATAAACTTGCTCAGTTCTCTAAACTAATCAAGCACTGGAAGATCACTAACATTGATTACTCCGAAGTAATGAATGCCGATGGTCTTGAGAATACTTTTGTGTTCCTTGATCCTCCTTATGACATCAAAGACTTTCTGTATGGAAAGAACCGTGAGATGCATAAGTCATTTGATCATGATGTGTTTGCAGAGAATGTATATAAGTGTCCTCATAATTTTATGATTACATATAATGTAAATGAAAGACTTGAAGAACTATATAAAGATTATGAACTTAATCATTGGAAGTTACGTTACTCAATGGCGCACCGTGGAGACAAAGGAACTGATGATAACGTCAAGACTGAGTTATTGGTAACTAACTATTCAATAGTTCCTAAGACACCACTGGAGGAGCAATGGAACTGAAAGATTGGTTGAATTCTATTAACTTTAACAAAGAAGATCTATCAGAACATAGTAAAGAATATCCTCCTTATATTATCAATCGTTGTTTATCTGGTCACATGGACTGTGTGATGTATGCAAATGAAATGAATAAGTATAACTTTCTTGATAAAGATATGCAATATTCGTTTTATCTAAATAGTCTGAGGAAACGGAAGAGGTTCTCTCCTTGGCTCCGAAAGGATAAAGTCCAGGATTTAGAATGTGTCAAACAATACTATGGTTATAGTAATGAGAAGGCATCTCAGGCTCTGAAAATTCTGACAAACGAACAGATTAACTTTATTAAACAACGACTTGATGTTGGAGGAATGAAATGACTACTGTGGAACCTACAGTTCAATGGTCTCAGGATCAAATGGTTGAAGTGCTTCTTAATGAACCTGACGATTTTCTGAAGGTAAGAGAAACACTGACAAGGATTGGTGTTGCATCTCGTAAAGAGAAGAAACTCTATCAGTCTTGTCATATCCTGCATAAGCAAGGAAGATATTTTATTGTTCACTTTAAAGAATTGTTTGCCCTCGATGGGAAACACGCAAATCTTACAGTAAATGATGTTCAACGTCGTAATCGTATTGCAAAACTTCTTGCTGATTGGGGTTTGATTAGTGTTGTCAGTCCAGATGCAGTAGCAGATATTGCTCCTTTGAATCAAATTAAAGTATTAGCTTATAAAGATAAGAGTGATTGGATTCTTGAGCAGAAGTATAATATTGGTAAGAAGACTAAACCTCAAGAAGAAGTAACTAAATAAGACTGAGACCTTTCGTGCGGTCTCTACGAAAGTCGGAACACCCAAAGACCTTCCTTGACGGGAAGGTCTTTTTTTGCTATAATACGTGTATACAAAATCAACCCCCATGACTGCTTCCTACAAAGTTCGTCGTCCCTTCTTGAAAAATCACTCCCTTCATAACTTTGCAAAGTCTGCTCATGATGAGCAAACTTTCATTGAAAGTGGGAAACACCTTCCTGTACTGCATCAACTGAATATTATCTTTAATCAGAAGTTTGGTCTGTCCATTGATTATGATTCTATCCAAGAATACTACGGAACTGATGTAGAGACCATTGCGAAGAACAAGTCCGGTATTGATTGTTCATTTGATCTTGTAGATAGTGAAACCAGAGAGATTAAGCAAGAGTACTTTACTCTTGATTGGAAGATTCGTTTCTTTCATACCTCTGCTGTTTATGATGACTTTCTAGCAGAGATTGTTAGTCAAGATTTTGGTCATTATTCCAATAAGATTCCCGTTCCTGGTTGGGCAGTTTGCAATCACAAGTTGAATGATGCTATACTTTATATTATTCCTGGCATGAATAAAGCAGCACTCGTGATGCGTAAAGAACTTAAAGCAGGATTTGAAAAACTTCGTTTTCCAGATAAAAATCGTAAATATGCTAAGAACGGTCGTTACACCACTATTAGTGTGCCAATCAGTTGGGAGCGACTAATTAAAGTATGTCCAAGCACAATTATTTTCAACTATGAGTGATGTAAAACTTTATAATGATGATTGTATGAAGGTTCTCCCATCACTTGCTGATGGGAGTATTTCTTTGACTCTTACAGATATACCTTATGATGAGGTAAATCGTAAGAGTGGAGGACTTCGTAATCTAGATAAAAGTCATGCAGATATTATTACTTTTCCTCTTGATGATTTTATCGATGAAGTAGTTCGCATAACTTCTGGAAGTATTTACATTTTCTGTGGATCAGTTCAAGTATCTCATATTCGTAATCGTTTGATTGACCATAAACTCTCAGTGCGTCATTGTATCTGGGAGAAAACTAATCCTTCTCCGATGAATGGTCAACATATGTGGTTGTCAAGCATTGAGAACTGTGTGTTTGCTAGAAAGAAAGGTGCATACTTTGATATCAAAGAACGGTGTAAGTCTGCTGTATGGAGAGAACCTACAGAAAAATATAAGGACCACCCTACACCCAAACCAATCAAACTTATGGAAAGATTGATTCAAGCAAGTTCAAGACCTGAAGATATTGTTCTTGATCCTTGTATGGGTAGTGGTTCTGTTGGAATTGCTGCCAAACGTTGTAGGAGAAAGTTTGTAGGTATTGAAATGGATACGAATTATTACAATATCACACAGGACAGGATCGATACTGCTGTCAGAGGCATTGGGGAAAAAATGGACGTTATGTCTTTTATGTGACGATTTTGTAACACAAGACCTGACCCCTTGCCAACCCTGTCTTTTTGGGTTATACTATGTTCAGTTCAGTCAAGCGAATCGCTACGACTTGAACCTCCATAACCTTTTTAGGAGTTTATTATGTCTCATTCCCTTATCGGCATTTGCGAAGTGCCTGATATTTCCCTTCTTCCGAATCGTGAAAAGCGTCGCAAGTTTCGTTCTGCTAGGTATTCTCATACATTTACTGAAGAGATTGCCAAAATTGATATTGGCGGAAAAACTGTAAAAAACACCGCACGTTCTGGTGGTACTGACAACAAGAACACTGATGATCTTTCTGGTGAATTTGAACAGGGTGTTCGTTATGATCAGTTGCCACCGATTGTTGTGAAGATCGGGAACACTTACTATCTGATCGATGGATTCACCCGTATTCGTGCTCTCAAGCGTCGTGGTCAAGTTTCATGGGCATTTGATGTCTATGAAATGAACGATGGTTATGCCATTGAAGATCTCCGTGATGAGATGGGTTTGGGTGCAAATAACCATCCAAAGTGTAAATCTGCAACCAAAGATGATTTCAAGACTCGCGCTAGTGCATGGATCCAACGTCAAAACCGTGTTGTCTCTAAAGAAGAAGTGAAAGATTGGATCAATAACATTTCTCACACTTTCACCCAAAAAGAAGTTGCTGCAATGGCAAAATCTGTCATTGACAATGCGTATGTAACCACTACTCTTACATCCTTCAGTTCGGATGAAGCTGCAGAGTATCTTCTTAATGAAGGTTACAAAGTAGATGGCAAAGAAGATTCTGATGGTCTTGTTGGAAGACTTGTTTGCGCTCAACCTAATGGCACTTATGGTCCTCGCAATTTTTGTCACATGCTGAAGGACATTGCAGAAGGCAAGCGTTCTCGCATTAACATGTATCTTCCCTCTGGTAAGAAGATTGCTGACCCTGCAAAACTGATCTCTGATCAGAAAGAAGAGTTTAAAACTCTTTGGAACGCTGTAAAGGAGTGTGCTGTGCTTCTTAAGCACGATCCTGATTGGACTCCCTTTGAGTTTGGTGTTCGTCCCTCTCAGATCCTTGATAAGGATCCTGATGGTGGAATTGTTGAAATCTGATATGTACGGGGTTCACTACCCCGTTTTTTTATGTTCCGTGCTATAAATATATCGGATGCCTTCGGGGTCCACAAAACACAAACTCGCTTAATAGGAGCTACTAAAATGGGAAACCTTACACGTTATACTGCTGCAGATTTACCTGCATTGATGGAACGTATAAACAGAAATTCCATTGGAATGGATGAATACTTTGATAGATTGTTTAGTTTACATGAAACAACAAAGAATTATCCTCCATTTAATCTGGTCAATGTAAGTAATGTAGAATCAAGACTAGAACTGGCACTAGCAGGATTTAAAAAATCTGAAGTCAATGTCTACACACAGGACGGAAAACTCTTTGTCGAAGGGCAAAGGGAGGATACAGAATCGGAAACAACTTATGTCCATAGAGGAATGGCTCAACGATCATTCACAAGAACTTGGACATT
>VMHT01027258.1_pt1 | contig 47703 bp, 78 predicted proteins | sample 4693611 | NCBI WGS metagenome assembly VMHT01 (sample SAMN12280063, study PRJNA550983) | marine metagenome | isolation source: seawater sampled from same location over 5 years 0.02-0.2 micron viral filtrate | place: USA: collected off the coast of southern California halfway between the port... ... | reverse complement strand
CCGTGGCCGTGCCGCTGTCGGCCGCCGTGGCCGTGCCGCTGTCGCCCGCCGTGGCCGTGCCGCTGTCGCCCGCCGTGGCCGTGCCTCTGTAGCCCGCCGTGGCCGTGCCTCTGTCGCCCGCCGTGGCCGTGCCTCTGTAGCCCGCCGTGGCCGTGCCGCTGTCGCCCGCCGTGGCCGTGCCGCTGTCGCCCGCCGTGGCCGTGCCCAGTGCCCCGACCGTGACGGATTGTTCGTCTCCGACCGTCAAAGTAGATCCAATAACTGCGACATTTCGCGAACGCGGCTCGTGGTCAAGCAAATAGGTCGTCGCTTCGCGCTTTGTGCCGACGCAGACAACCTTGCCGCGGGGAAACTTGCACTTGCCGCCAAGCATGATGATGTCGTCTGAATCGACCTCGACGACCAGCCACTTCGCCGTCTCACCCAGGTAGTTGCTGCTGTTATGGTCGCCTTGACCAAAAAGCCAACCATGAAGACCAGCGCCGCACTCATTCGTCGCAGCCCAGTCAGTTGCTTCGGCGATCTCGCCGACGGCCGGCCATACGAAGCCATTCTTTGACGACATGTCGGCGGCACAGGTGCGCAGCACGAGCGAAGTATTTTTCTTTGCCATTTCTCTCTCGCAGATTTGACTTCTGTTAATCCCAGATTTGCGGGTAGGGCGCATCCGATTCGTGCTCGAACTCGCGATGCGCCGCCGGAACGCAAAACCCATCAGTTTCGTCAGCACGCTTTGCGCTTCGATTGACTCCACCGACTATCAGGCCAAGGCTCCCTCCCACCCAAATCCCGAGAAGGAGTACTAAACAGAGGTCAAGGCCTGTGTACATGGTGTAATCCTCAAATCAGGTGCAGCGAACCACACTGCAACGTTCAATGTCGGCCTGCTTCGCATCAATACTTGAGCAGAGCAGGAGATAGATAGCGACAACGGCAGCAGCGCCGATCCAGATCTTGACGATTTCGCGCATCATGCACACCCAATACCAAAGCAGACATACAGCGCAGCACCAATTGCAGCCGCCGCACCAACGCAAGCAAAGAACGTTGCGGCTGCGCCCAGCACCTTCGGAACAGCGGCGAGGAGATCGTTATCAGCGTGAGCGCGGATCATGCTGCTTCCTTCGCCGCCGCCTCGGCTTCGCGTTCGCACATGTCGGCGTGAGCCTTCTGGAATTCATCGAGCAGTTTTTCCCGATCTTCCTTCGTGCCGACCATGATGAAAACATGGACTAGTGACGATTTCAGCGGACCTTCGAGGTCGACCACCATCTGCTCAGTGCGGATCTTCGCCTTGATCCAGTTCGTCTTCGGCTTCGCCCTCGTCGCCATCACATGCCTCGCGTGAAGTAATCGAGCTCATCGCGCGTACGCGTTTGCTCGGTGTGTTGCGGTTGAGTTGCTTCCATCTCTGATCTCCGAACGATTCGAAGTAGGGGTGAAGAACGCTCTGAGTGCAAAGCCCTGAATACAGACAAGGCTTTAGGCTAAGAGCGCTCTTCGGTTAAATCAGCAGCCGCCCAGCTCGCTTGCAACGCCTTCGCTAATCAGGTCGGCTGCAACCTCCTTCAGGAGATGTTCGGTAAGCGCTCCGGCGCCACCTTCGGCCAAACGCTTAAGCTCGATCAGATCTTTCGCCTTGGTGCTCATCTCGAATCCCCTTGGTGGGTTAGTGCTACTGGCTTGAGAAGAACAATAGCAATAGCTTCTGAATAATGCAAGCAAAAGCTATCGTTCGAGCGCAAAATTTTTTGGTGGGGTCAGACTTTCGTCTGGCGCAGCGTTGCGCAGGCGCAAAAAAGCCCGCACGCGGCGGGCTCTCTTGCAGCTCGGTGGATAGACTTTACTTCGTGCAATCTAGCATCGGCGATCCTACTATCATGCCAGCGCCGTCACAGGTCAGCGTAACCGAGTCTCCCCTGTGAAGCTCTGAAAGTCGCGAAATCGCGGATTTTTGGAAATTCCCTCGAACGTTTTCATACATCTGCCCGGTGGCCAAATTGACGTAAGGGTCGCCGGAAAAATCTTTCCCGATCTCCGTGACTATGCCGTTCACGGCGAGTCTGCGCCCTTTATATTTCGTATCAGCGAGAACCTCGTTTCCCTTATATTCCGCAAACAATTGATTCGCCGAAATATCGATCGTCGGCCGCGGAAGGATGGGCGGCTCAGGTGCGGCCTGGGCCGCTGGCTCGGGCTCGGGCGCCGGCACCGCAGCAGCAGCGACCGCCGATGTGGCGTCCGCCGCGCTTTGGGCCGGCAGGTCGGAACCGGATGAGATCGACCCATCTTTAGGCGCGAAATAGAAAATGGCGGCGATCACAATGCCAGCGACGGTCAAGACCTTGAATGCGCCGCCTTTTCGCTCATTGGAAACTTTGGGCGGCTGAGTTTTCGCGGCAGGCTGAACCAGCAAAGGATTGCCACATTTAGGGCATGCCGCCGCCTTACTACTCACTTCCGCCGCGCACTCGTCACATTTGATCAGCGCCATTATCGTCGCACCCCCGAAAATATGACGACTCCAACCGTCGTCGCCCCTTCCGGATAGCGGGTAATTTTTCGGCCGTTCAGACCGAAAAGATAAAGCCCCTCGCTATCTTCCTTCAGGCGTCTGAATAGCATTTTCCCGTCGAGCATCCGCACGACAACATCCTTGCCAGGGATGGCGATTACGCTGGGGTCGACGAAAAGGATTTCGCCTTCTCGGTAGCCGTTCGGCGTGCCGTCGTCCATGGCATCGCTATCGTTCGAAATACAAAACGAGCTCGTGGCATGCGGCACCGGACAATCAAGCCATTCTTGTGCATCTTTTTGCGCAAAGGTGTCCACCAGTTGTTCCCAGGTTCTTGCCTGTGCCCAGGAGATCAGCGGGATCTTTCCGTGGAATTTTGGGCCGGGCGCATCGTTTGTTTCATCAATGCTAGCCACTGGCGTTTTCGGTGTTTCCTTAAACACGCCTTCCTTTGGTGCGCTGATCGGCAGATCGCCAGATCCCAAATTGTGATCCGACAAAATCTCCTTCTCGATGCCGAGATCGAAATACAGCGCCGGCAGGCCTAGATCGGCCTCCAGCCTGCGTGCGACGCCCTCGCCAAAGCTCTTGCCGTCGCGATAGTTCTGGTTCAGCACCTGCCGGAGGCGCGCCGCGTCTTGGTTATGGGTCCGCGCGAAGGCCGCGACATTCCCTTTGGATTCCTTATCCACTAATTCCCGTAGGCGCTTTCTGCGGTATGCGTCGATGTCCATGACGGGATTAGAACTGAAAACTAGCATTTGCTGTGTTCGCAAAAGTTATTGTTTTAGCACGCAAATGCTTGCAGTTTGCGGAAGCATTTGCTATCGTTGCTGCATGGATACCTTTCGAGCCTTCTTCAAGGCACTCACCAAAGCAGAGCGCGAGACCTTCGCCGCAGCCGTCGGCACGTCCGTCGCCTATCTCTGGCAGATCGCCTACAAGCAGCGACGCTGCAGCGAGTCCATGGCAATCGAGATTGAGAAGGCATCCAAGCGCGCGGTCTGCGTGGAAGACCTTCGCAGCGATGTCGATTGGGCTTACATCCGCGCGTCGGCCCAATCTATCGCCGAGAGCGAGCCGCCCGCCGATGTTGTCGAGCGAGCGAAAGCCAGCGACGACGTTCAGCCTCCCGTAGGTGGAACGAATAAAACCAAGCTTGCAAGGATGGAGATTTGAAATGAAACGACTGTATGCGCGGCTTGTGTTTTGGATGATTCGCCCGGCGCTCGATGTGCACAAGGAAGTCGAAGACGCTGCGATGCGCGCCGACTGGCTTAGCCGCATGAAATACCACGCCGACGCCGATCGCGAAGGCGCATCGATGCGCATCGATGCCGGGCTGGCTCCTGTTAGCTCAGTGTGTGAAGGATAGATTTCTCGTAGTCGTCCAGCGCCTTGATCCGAAGGTCGGACACGTTGTGAAAGATGAGGACATCGCGCTGTGCCTGTATCCGGATTTTCAGCTCGTCCAGAAAGTCGTCGCGCGGCAGGAAGTTGGCCAGGGCGATCAGCGTGGCGATGATGCCCGTTATCTGGCCTTGAACGTAGTCCGGATGCTGGTAAGCGTGAGTGGGTTTGTCGGTCATGAGCGCCTCGATTGTTAAAGGGTTGAACGTGTGAGAACGCAATTCTGACACGGTCGTAGGCGCTCTGAATTCGCTGTGAAAAAGAGATGTACCGAAGTAGGGGGTTAATTTCACTAATCATCAATTGAAAGGAGGTTTCCATGTCTCGCGCTGTTTATCGAAATGAAGTGAAGACGCGCCTCGAAGACCCTGTGTATGAGGGTATGCAGGCATTCAAGGCTCTCAACGGCATCGATACCGATTCAGCCGCCCTGGCCCGGATCACGAAGCTGTTTCTGTTTGGCACGGTTGGAACTTTGCCCGCAAATCTTGTTGGGGTCAGTGCAGTTCCGGCCCGCTCAGGGAACGCGGTGGCCGCATGACAGAAGGCAATACCAGCATGGTTGCGGAACTTCCCATACCCGAAGCATCGGAACTGGCGAGCATCGCGGCAAAGCTGGGCGTATCGACACAGAAATATCTCGGATACCACGTCCTGAGGAGCGCATACGGGGCTTTGCATCCGGAAGTTGCGGCATTTGAAGTAGTCCTGGCTGGGACAGGTGGGGACTAGGCAGTACCGGGGGTTCAATCTCAAACACAAGCCGCTTGACGATTCAGGCTTCTTATGTTCGCGATTAGTACTACTGACGGGCATTTGCCCGACATTCCCGGAGATAAAAACATGGCAAGTCCGTTTGCACGTGCACAAATGATGATGGCCGCCATTGCGGCGGCCATGAGTTTGACAAACCTCGGCCAGCGCAACGCCGCTATGGCTGAGATTGGCCCATACCAGTCGCGCGGGAAGGGTCGCGGGAAGGGTGCGAAGGTCACCGTGCGCCCGGCGCGCAGCAAGTACATGCCGCACACCGGTGCCAAGGAGCAGGAACGCGCGGCGCGTTGCTACATGGTCTCGACGTTCCCTGCCGGCGCTCCTCGCAGTGCGCCGGTGCTGTGTCAGGCGAACAAGTCGTTCTCGACCTATCCGTTCTAAGCCGGAGATCCGCCATGAAGATCGCCCAGCAAGAAACGGCCGCGGCTTCGTTTTATGAGCAGGTCCCGCTGTTCGCGCCGACTCAGCGCGACACAATCCTCGGCGCAATCACGCCGGGCCGTGATTTTTCCATGTGCGAGCTGGTCGAGCATACGGGCATGCAGAAGAGTTCGATTTCCGCTCGCCTGAACGAAATGCGGATGGCTGGCGTGATCGAGTTCGGCCCGGAACGGAAATGCCGCATCAGTGGCATCACCATCAAGCCAGTCCGCCGGCGGTCGGCATGAGCAAGATTGCTGGCGCGCGCGCACCTAGAGTCCGCCTTGACGGACGTAAATTCAATCGACTCACGGTCGTTGAATGGGCCGGCAACGGCAAATGGCTTTGCCTCTGCGACTGCGGATCCACCAGCAGCGTACAGGGTTACAAGCTCAAGACGGGCGACGTCAAGTCATGCGGCTGCCTGAACGATGAAAAGCGCCGCGAATGCAACACGCGTCATGGGCTCTCGGACACACGCATTCACCGCAGCTGGATGTCGATGCGGCAGCGCTGCGAAAACCCGAAGGACCGCGCGTATCACCGCTATGGCGGCCGCGGCATCAAGGTTTGCGACCGCTGGCAGATATTCGAGAACTTCGCGTCAGACATGGGGCCGATGCCGGAAGGAAAGACACTGGACCGCTTTCCCAACGTGAACGGTAACTATGAGCCCGGCAATTGCCGATGGGCAGACGACAAGCAGCAGGCTCGAAACCTCCGGTCGAATCGCGTGATCACGCACAACGGCAAGACCCAGTGCCTTTCTGCGTGGGCGGAAGAGTGCGGCATCAATCGGGTGACGATCGCCCATCGATTGAGGAAGGGGATGTCGTTCGAGCAGGCTATCACCCAACCGGTTTCCGATTGCCGAGATCCGGTGGCCGTCGCAAATCGGCTCGCCGCGCGCTGGGCGGGAAGCAAACAATCAAGTGCCGATTCGGCAAAGGTGGCCCAGTGAGTCATCACCTCGTCAATCTCGCCTGGCAGAAAGATCTCGGCCACACGCAAAAGATCGTTCTGTTGGCGCTCGCGGACTTCGCCGTGCAGTCGACCGGCGAATGCTTCCCGTCCGTCCGGGTTCTTTCCGCGAAGTGCGGGCTGTCTGCTTCGGCCGTTCGCACGCAAATTCATCTTCTCAGCGCACAAGGCCTCCTCGATGTCGAGGAGCGCGACGGCGTGAACCTGTACCGCGTGAAATTGGGAGTTGCGGCATGAGCATTCGAATTTCCGTGCCAACAAAAACCCGAGATCATTGGTCGGGGTATGAAGTGGATACGACCATCAGTTTTGATTTGTCGGTGTCCGAGGCTCGCGCATTGGTTCAATCCATCAATGCACAAATTCCTGCTGAGCAGGAACGTCAGGAGCGCGATCGTCGCGCAGAAGTTCAGCAACTCGAAGCCCGACTGCGCACACTGAAGGGGACGGCTGCGTGAGCATCAAGATTCAAACCATGGTTTGGGACCGCTACCCCGGCGAGGATCATGAGCTTCTGCTCGCCCTGAAACTCGCGGACTTCTGCGACGACAACGGCGAACACATCTTCCCTAGCATCGAGACGATGGCAGAGAAGGTGCGCCGCTCGCCACGCGCGGTTCAGTACCAGCTTCAGGGCATGGTTAAAAGTGGATGGCTCGTTAAGGTTGCGAACGCTGGTGGCGGTCGTGGCCGCGCGTGTGAATACCGCATCAATCCTGACTGGATAAACGGTGCAACGCTTGCACCCATTTCTGATGGCGAAAAGGGTGCAACGAATGCACCCATTAAAAGGGTGCAACGGGTTGCAGAAAAGGGTGCAACGGGCGACACAAAGGGTGCAACGGGTTTCGCTAAAGGGTGCAGTGGGTTGCACCCGATTCACCAAGAACCACCAAAGGAACCGTCAGAGAACCACCAACCTGCGCGGCGCACGCCGCGAGTTGCGTTGCATGTCGAACTTCTGAACATCGAACTGCCGGAAACCATCCCGTTCGCCGTGTGGGACATGTGGTGCGAGCACCGGGAAGCGAAAGCCAAGGATGCGCCGTGGACTCGCCCGGCGGCCAAGGTGTCGATCAAGAAACTCGAGATGCTGGCAGCGGCGGGTCAGAGCCCCGAAGCAAGCGTTGAGGAGGCTGTACTGCGAGGCTGGACGGGGCTTTTCCCGGTTAAGACGGTGGCGGGTTCTTCGGCGGGCGCTGCAGCTACGCCTGCCGAGTGGTGGAAAACCGAAAGCGGCTATCTGGCGCGTGGCGCGCAACTCGGCGTCGATCGGGCGAAATTCCAGTTCTTCGAGCAGTTCAAAGCCAAGGTCTGCAAGCTGGCCGGTCCCGGCGAATGGATGGAAGACCTGTTGCGCACGGTGGGCCGCGAAAGCGAAGAGCGCTATGACGCCCTGTACGCCTATTTCAACGACATTCGCGCCGAGAAGGTTGCGCAAGTGGAGGCAGCGTGAGCGTATCGAAGCTCGAAATGTGGATTTCCCCTTTGACCAACCGGATTTACATCGGAAAGTCACGAGCAGATGCGCATGGGCGCGTCGCGTCGTCGAAACAGGACGTTACCGCCCAGTGCATTAATGGCGCCGTCATGCACCTCGTCGAGAAAGGCGATACCGAGATTGTCGTGACGCTCGACGAAGGGAAGCGTTACCGCGTAAAGATCACGCCGGAGGCCGCTTGACCACCCGCACAACCTCCCTCCGATACCCAGAAGGGACAAAGACCGTCGGCACTGCGCGCGTGCGCGAAGACAAGACGGTTGGCCGGAGCTTCGCCGAGCGCGAGTTAATGCGCCGAACCGGCAATGCGCCGCATAGCACGTTCGATGAGGTTGCGGATGGTATCGACCCCGGATCGCAAGCTATCTCGCGCAGCGCGGCGGGTTCCGCGGCTGTCGCCGCCGCCATTGGTGTGCCAGAGCCGCTCGGGAAGGCCCTGAAGCGCCTGACGAAGCCGGCGGCGCCGCGCAAGTCGAAGTACGGCAACCAGAAATGTGAAAGCGGCGGCATTAAGTTCGCCAGCAGGGGCGAAATGATGCGCTGGCACGACCTGGTGCAAAAACAGGTGCGCGGAGAGATTGCCGATCTCGAGTTGCAGGTGCCGTTCGTCCTCGCGCCGGAGGTAGTGATAAACGGCCGCAAGCGCCCAGCCTTGCGCTACGTCGCGGACTTCGTCTATGAGAAGGACGGTAAGACGGTCGTCGAGGACTTCAAAGGCCGGATTACCGAGGGGTACCGCATAAAGCGCCACCTCATGAAAGCGGTACTCGGGATCGACATTGTGGAGATCAAATGATGGGAAGCAATCTAAACGGGTACACGGCCGAAGAGGACGCGATCATTACCGAGATCTACGGAACGGTCAAAACCCTCAACTCCCAGATGCACCGGTTACCGGGCCGAACGCCTGGCGGATGCTGGCAGCGTGCGCTGTACCTCGGGCTGGTCAAGAAGACCTTGATGGATTGCGTCCGCGATCTGATGGCCGACGGAAAGCCCCGCACTGCCGCCGAAATCGAGAAGGCGATCGGCGGCCGCCGCAAATACGTCGTCGAGCAGATGCGCCTCGCCTCGAATGGCATCGATTACCACATCTGCTCATACGAGGGCGCCGGGCGCAACTTCGTATTCAAGGCAGGGCCGGGCGTGAACGCCGTGCGCCCCGAACCGATGCACACGCCGCTGAAGGTCTATCAGCAGCGCAGACGCGATCGACGCCGCGACGATCGTCAGCCGAAACCGGTCGCGAAGAAGGCGCCGCCGAAAAAGAAGGCGACCCGGCAGCCGGTTCAGATAGACGACCGCGCGAAAGACGAGAAGTACCGGCTGCCAGAGACGCGCTGGCCGCAGTGCGACCTCACAGCGTTCAACGCAGTGCAATCGATGGTTCGGGCAGGGAGGCAGTCAGCATGAGCGCCGCAGCCCGCATCTGTGAATACCTGCGCACGCACGGCAAAGCCACGCGCCCCGAGCTGCAACGAGAACTCGACCTCGGCGAGAAGACGGTCGAGACGGCCATCCGAAAGCTGATGCGCCTTGACTTCGTCGCCGACACCGGCGAAAAGCGCCGCGAAGGCAGTCCGAGGCTCGCTGCGGTCTACGCGCTCGGCGCGAAGCAATTCAGCCAATCGGAATTCTCGCGCGGAATCTTTGCTGGCCGCCCAAGCAGCGCGCCCAATCAGCGCCATTCATTCGAAGCACTGAACGGCGCCATGAGCGCATTTTTCGGGGGGATTTCAGCGTGATCGAAGTCATCGGCTATACCACGTCGGAGCTCATCGAATTGATGCTCTCGAATGGCATTCACTGCAGCGTGGACAAGTTCAAGGCCATTGCTGCGGCGATTCAGCAGAGGGCAATCGGCGCAGCAGGGCCGGCCGTGGAGATGCGGGTGATCGACGAGGAAATGCCGCGTGACCACATTTGGGACCTGAATGCATGAAGCGCTCCGCACCCATGAAGCGAACCGGATTCAAGCGCCCTGAGCCCTCGAAGGCGTTCAAGACCTCGTTTGCAACAAAGACGGTGCTGCGCGCCAAGGCGCTCAAGACAAAGAAGAAGCGCGTCACCGTGGCCGAGGGTTCGAAGTATCTGGCTGCGTGCCGCGGTGAACCCTGCTACCTGAATGTGAAGTGCGCGCGCTCAGATTGGGCAGATCCAACGGTTGTGCCTTGTCACGATAACCGGTTGAGCGCAGGTAAGGGCATGGGACTGAAGGCAAGCCACGAACGCACGCTGCCCGGCTGCATGCTTTGTCATCAGTGGCTGGATCAGGGACCGGCGCCGCGCGAAGAGAAGTTCGCCCGGTTCGATGAAGGGTTTGCGCGCTGGGAGCTGCGGCGCGCGAGAAAGATGGGATTGCTTGAGACGGAGGCCGCTTGAGACTGCTGGTACGACTTCGGCTGCCCTCTGTTTTGGTTGGCAACCGCTGGAAAGAGAAATACGAAATATTCGAAACGGTTGTGGTGCGAATAAAAGGCCCTGAATCGAGGGTATCGCACGGTATCCGCGGCGCGACCTTTATCAGGGCTGATGTGGAGTTGCCGGAAAAATACCGGAGCCAAAAGCTGATGGACCTATGGAACCCGGATGGCACCTATCCGGTAGAGGTGGTTGTGAATCACAACCGAAAGACCCTGGCGCCATTTCTCGCCAGTGGTGATCTGGAATGGGACGTAAGGGAGATCGAGTGAAATACGAAGCCGATGAATACCTGCAATGGGACCCGTTTGAGGGTGATGAGTCGGAAATCGCCTGCAAGACGGTAAAACTGGCCAAGGTTCGCAAAGAACATCCCTGTTTCATCGGCGCCAATCCGTGCGGCGGCGATAACCACACGATCAAGCCCGGCGAGATGGCGCGCGTTGAGTCTGCGCTTGTCGACGGATCGTTTTGGGGCCGCAGCTACGTGTGCGTGCCCTGTATGGACAAATTCATTGCCGCGTGCCGCGGAGAACTCGAGGAACTTGAGTCATGAGCGCATTCGCATACATCAACATTGAAGACATTCCGGCGGCTTTGCGCGAAAGCAGCACGCAACATCCCGACGAGATCACCGGTGTTCCCCTCATCGGATTTGATGACTGCCCGCTCATCGGCGAGGTGCGTCGCACAACCGATGTGCCGGACGAGGGCACGACGCAAGTCGAATTCCCGTTCCCTCGCAACCCTCAAATCCGTAACGACCTTGTTGCATGGTTCGTCAATCACGGAATCAACTTCACGGTGGTGATGTGATGAAAACAACTGAATGGTTTCCGATCGAAATGACGCCGGCACGTCACGGCGCATTCGAGACTCAGACCCAGAGTGATATGGCAGATGCAGAATCCGGCCGCAACGTATATCGCTTTTTTAATTGGTGGGACGGCGAGAAATGGGCCGGATCTGGGGTGACGCCCGAGCAGGCAAGCAAGGCATATCTGGCGGGATGTGGAACGGCGGCCAAGATCATCCGTTGGCGCGGCGTGACGGAGCAGTCGGCGTGACCGCGTCAGCGCGCCTCAAAGGCGGAGAGCTCGCCAGGCTGGCCGGTATCTGGTCAGGAGAACAGGCTTTCTGGGACTGGATTGCAATCATTCAGGAAAACCCATGCCACGGATCGGCCGACGCCGCTGCGTTTATCCGTGCTGTCTGTGGCGTCGATAGCCGCGCGCAACTCGATCACAACGCTGAAGCGCGGTCTCGATTCGATCGGCACATTCGCAAGCCCTATGCAGAGTATCGACGTTCGGCGGGTTGTGTATGAGGGCCTACTGGCGCGACGCGCGCGATCCAATGCTGGTGCTGATGGAGCGACAGGAAAAGACGTGCCTCGGCTGCGAGGAATTGCAGCTAAGCCGGTGGGGCGGAGAAAGGAAGTACGTCTGTAGCATCGGCGTGCAGAAAGCGTCAACAGACATTAACGAAATGCTGCGTTGCAAGAAATATTCTGACGGGGTGAACATGACGCTCGACCAAAGCCAACAAATCGAAGAATTGCTCCTGAACTGGTACCGCTGGCAGATCTGCCAGTCGGATGCAGACCTGATGGCGCTTTGGTACAAGCCAGCAGACCGCACGTGCCGGGAAGCGGAAATACCGAGCGACGAGGAGGAATTGATCGAGCAATCGTATCAGTGGGTCGACGATCAGGAAGCGGCCCAGATGGAAACGCTGATGGATGACCTGTCGCACCGCGGCACCCTGACGGCGGAAATGCGAGCAGCAATCAGCGTGAGCATGCGCAACAAGCAGAACGGCCACAAGGTATGGAGCAGCACCCGGGTGCTTGGGCAGCACCAGGTCTATCAGGAGGCAAAGCAGGCGATGCTGCCGATGCTGATCCTCCGCAACCTCGTTAAAGTCACGGAGTCGGTATGATCAAGAGATTGTTTGGCGCCCTCGTTAATTTGTGTTTCGTCTACATCGTGTTCAGCTATGTGGTGCAGAACGACAGCATGTGCGGCAATTTCGTCATATTTCTGACCGCGTGTAACGCAGTGATTGCATTGCTGCTCTGGTTTGCGGTGTGCACTGATCATCACATTGAGCCAACCAGGAAGCGCCCAGTTTTTGGTTTTATTGGAGGCTTATGCGACATAGCTTCGCTCGGGATGCTCATCGCATACGGCCATTTCCTTCTAGCTGCCGCGCTTGTCTTCTACTTCGTGCCGATGGCGATCATCAAGTCGAAGGCGCACGAAGCGTTCATCAAGGCAGCAGCGTGAAGAGGCCGCTCGCCGGTAAGCGCGTCTTCGAGGCAATGGGACGTCGCGCACAATCGCTCGGGTATGCGACTGTCCGGCCATATGCCGCCGATGCGTGGCCCGAATGGGCGAGTGATGCCTATACTCGCGGGTATCTGCTGAATAAGCAGTACAAGATAGAGCGGTTGTTTGACAAGGTAACGCATGAGCGATAACCCCATAAAGGCCCAGATTCAAGGTCAATCATCCGGCAACGATACGGTCTGGAGCGTCACGCTGACGCACGCCGATGGCCGCACGGCATCCGCCAATGGCTTTGCTTCGAGCGCAGATGCGCAACGCGCGGAAGAGTTCTTGCGCCTCGGTTTTGCGACCGGCTGGCAGATTCAGCCCCGCTTGGAAAAGCTGTCGGTCGCCCACGCCGGGGCTGATGCATACAGGGATGTTCTCGACAACCCCGAGCCCGGGTACGAGATCATGGGCGATGAATGGGTCGCCGCTGCGGTCTGGGAGGCCATGATCAACGAATGGACGCGTCTTATGATGGCGCGCATTGAACGCGGCGAGGAACCCGATGAAAGTGAGTGATCTGGAAGGCGTGACGCTCGAATACTGGGTCGGCCGTGCCGAAGGGTACGAATTCATCGACATCCCTGCCGATGTCGATGGGGCAAACGCATCGCGCGTCCTTGCGCCGCCGGGATTGTTTCAGTCTGGATGGGTGCCGATGCCAAAGGGCCGTTATAGTCACATCCTGAAGCCTTGGTCGCGCCGGTGGGAGGATGCTGGGCCAATCATCGAGCGGAATAGCATCGGCATAACGACCTGGTTGGAGGGTGATTGGTGTGCTGCAATCGACCTCAATGCCCACACGCAATACGATGGTGGCATTCTGGACGGCAAGGGATTCCAGATTGGGCCTACCCCTCTCATCGCTGCTATGCGTGCTTATGTGGCTTCGAAGTTCGGCGAGGAAGTGCCTGATGAGGCAGCGTTGTGAGGGCGCTCTCGAACTTCGATTTCGTACGCGACGCCATCCATCGACATTGGAGAGCGTATGCATGCGCGCCATTGCGCGTCATTATCTCGCCGGAAACGTACTATGAAGTGTGCGCCGACCATGATGTACGGAAATATTTGATAGTGGGGCCCGGCGAACTGGAGAAGATTCACGGCGTGCCGATCTGCGTGCTGCCCGGCGCGACGCCCAGGCTAATGCGATTTGATGGTGTTATTGAGGAGATGTAAAAAAATACTTGCAAAGAAATAGAAGTAGGTCCAGAATTCATTCCCGGAAAGATGCGTCCGCAAAACCCGCTAGTCGAAAGACGGCGGGTTTTTTCATTTCTGCTCGGGGACCGACATGGACGACATGACCGAAGCCGAGCAGGCGATGCTTTACGAATGGTCGCGCACCGCGATCGACGAAGCGCTCGCCGCCAATCTGGTGACGATGCCATTTCGGCCGACATCCGCGTTTTACGATCAGATCACCGGCTACTACAGAGCAGGACTGACGCCTGCCGAGGCTGTGCAGGCGGCTTTCGGCGTTCACCACTGAATACTCATTTTCACGACAAAGCCTGTCCCGATGCGGTGCGCACTGCTATTTCGGGGTTGATTCGGGCTTTGTCGTGAGGGCGACAGCGCTTTGGATTGACCCGGCAGCACATTGCGAGATGCCTCTGTGCTTGGTGAGGCTTCACCGACATCCGGAACCACCAGAGCCCGCCACGGTGACCGCATCAGCCTTATACGTCGGCACGCGGTAGTGGATTCCCTCAACCTGTCTCCTCCATCGATGAGAGTCGTTGGATTCGCCCGCCACGTGCGGGCTTTTTTATTTGTTGTTCGGCGGTCGTTGAGTGAGAAATGGCGACGCGCCGCTCTGGCAAAAGTGAAATCCTCCTGAGGCGCATATGTCCCGCACAACCAAAAAGGCTGTTGCCGCAGTCGATGCAGCAGACCTGTTGGGCGAGACTGCACTGGTTCGCTCGCAGATCTGGCAAAACGGCCGCACGGTGATCGCCGCGATCATCACCGAAGCGACAACCGATCCGATCTTTTTGCCCGAAGGCGCTGCAGCTCTCGTTTCGTTGACCGCGTTTCCGCCCGGTCAGCCATCGAGAATGATGCGCGACGTCCCGCTGTATGCCGGGCCGCGCGACGAAAGCACGCTGCCGGCGTCGTGGGTCAAGCCGTGATGGCTGAGTTCGAGATCAACGTCAGTTCGAACCTCAAGAAACTGACGCGCACACTCGACGACTTTGCGGCGAAACAGGTGCCGTTCGCCACTGCGCGCGCATTGACCGCGCTGGCGAAAGAAGTCCAGAAGGGCGAAGTCGACCGCATGAAGGAGACTTTCCGAAACCCTTCGCCGTTCACGCTGAAGTCTGTTCGGATGATGGGAGCCAACAAGGCCGACCTCGAGGCGAAAGTCTTCGTGATGGACAAAGCTGCTGAGTACCTGCAGCCATACGAGTTCGGTGGTGTGCACAAGCTGAACAGCCAGGCACTGCTGAACCCGAAGGACATTGGCCTTAACCAGTACTTGCAGATCCCACGCATGACACTCGGTAGGCTGAAAGGCCGGGCCGACATCTTCATTGGTGCGGTCGAAACGAAGCACGGAAAGATCAACGGTGTGTGGCAGCGGTTGGACGTGACGCGCAAGGGCAAAGCAAAGCGCAAACGCAAAGAACGCGGCGGTGTGTATGACGAGCATCTCGGCGCATTGAAGTTGCTGATTCGATTCGGTGACGCGTTGCCAGTCAAGCAACACCTCGAGTATTTCGATTCGGCAACCCGCACGGTCAACGCTGGTTTCGGCGCCGCCTTCGCACGCGAACTTGCTGCGGCTATGGCGACAGCGAGACGATAGGATTCCTCACCATGGTGGTGCATGAATTCTTTCTAAAACCTTTCGGGTCCTCCCGGGAGGGGTCGAACATCGTGGGCATTGCGCGCTGCGATCTTTCGGCGTCTGCGTAATTTTCAAATTCAGGTAACACGGCCCAATGAATCAAAGCGAGTTCGCGACTCTTCATGGCGTCAGTCGCAAGACGGTGACGAAGTGGAAAGAGCGCGGGTGGCTTGTGTTTGCGGGCGACGAGCTCGACGTCGATGCATCGAACGCCAACCTGAAAAAGTATCGGCGCGACGGCGTCGCCCCTGTTACCCAAGAGGCCGCGGGTAACAAGCGAGGTAACAAGTCGCGCGCGACTACCGCGCCGGCCGATGAGGTAACAATCCGGCCCGGCGAGAGTGCCGAGACGGCCGCCGAGCGCATCTTGGTAGCGACCGGTGCCGAGATGGATTTCGACGAAGCGCGGCGGGTGAAGGAGAACTATCTCGCCTTGCTGAACCAGCTCGAATACGACCAAAAGGCCGGCGCCGTCGTCGCAGTCGCCGACGTCGCACGGGCGGTCGGCGAAGAATACGCAAAGGTCAGAACGCGCCTGCTCTCGATCCCTGCCGAGCAGGCCCCACAGATTCAGCGCTGCAAGACGGTGCTCGAGGTGCAGGATATGCTGCACACAATCATTGTCGAGGCATTAGAGGAGTTGACCCGGGATGGAGCCGTACGCACCGCCTGACGCGCGGCGCTACGCCAATGGGTACGACGCGCTGAAGCGCGAGCTGCTGGATGCTCGCCGGCGCAATATCCAGCCTCCACCGAAGCTGTCGCTAAGCGAGTGGGCGGCGAAATATGCCGTCCTATCCCGCGAGACCAGCGCCCAGACGGGCAGGTTCCGTGCGTTCCCATATCAAAACGGGATCATGGACGCAGTCACCGACCCGTCGGTGACGATGATCTCGGTAATGAAGAGTGCGCGGGTCGGTTATACGAAGGTGCTCGACCACGTTGCGGCCTACTTCATAAGCCAAGACCCTTCGCCGATGCTGTTTGTGCAGCCGCGGGTCGAAGACGCGGAAGACTACAGCACGACTGAAATCGAGCCGATGCTGCGCGATACGCCGGTCGTGGCTGCGATCGTCGGCGACCTGAAGAAGAAGGATGCGAAGCAGAAGATCCTGAAGCGCGTCTTCCGGAATGGCTCTTCCATGTCGTTCGTGGGGGCTAATAGTCCGGGTGGCTTTCGCCGGATCACAGCCCGCATCGTCGCTTTTGACGAAGTTGACGGCTATCCCGTCCAAGGTGCTGGCAAGGAAGGCGACCAGATCGCGCTAGGCATCAAGCGGACGGAATCGTTCTGGAATCGCAAGATCATCTTGGGCTCGACGCCGACCGTGAAAGGCTTCAGCCGAATCGAGAAAAGCTTCGCGAAGAGCGATCAGCGGCGCTACTACGTGCCGTGTCCGCACTGCGGCGAGCATCAGGTGCTCGAGTGGGGTGGCCCCGATACCCCGCACGGCATCAAGTGGGAAAAGGATGAGAAGGGCGAGGGGCTGCCTGAGACCGTCTACTACGTATGCAAGCACAACGGCTGCGTCATCCGCGAAGTCGACAAGCCCGATATGGTCGACCGCGGCGAATGGCGCGCTGAGGCGCCGTTCAACGGGCATGCCGGCTTCCATATCTGGGCTGGCTACAGCCTGTTCCCGAATGCATGCTGGTCCAACCTTGTCGCAGAGTGGCTTCAGGTCAAAGACGATCCCCTTGCACGGCAGACGTTCATTAACCTCGTGCTCGGCGAGACATACGAGGACCGCGGCGAGCGGGCGCTGAAAGAGGCCGCGCTGGCTGCGCGCACCGAAGTATGGGCCGGTGAAGTGCCTGACGGCGTCGCCGTTATCACCGCTTCATGCGATGTGCAGGATGACCGCGTCGAACTCGAAACAGTTGGCTGGGGGCGCAACGAGGAGCGTTGGTCGCTGGACTACAACGTTATCGACGGCGACCCAGAGAGCGACGAATTGTGGGATGAAGTCGATGCGTACTTGATGCGCCAGTGGCGCCGTGCTGACGGCCGGCCATTCAAGGTTGAGGCCGCTTGTATCGACTCCGGCGGCCACCACACACAGAAGGTCTACGAGTTTTGTAAGGCGCGGATCCGGCGGCGCATCTGGGCGATCAAGGGTGAGTCGGCGATCGCCGGCAAGCGTAACCCGGTCTGGCCGACGAGCAAGCCGAGCCTTAGAAACAAATCGAAGTACCGCCCGATCATCATCGGCGTGAACGCCGCGAAAGACGTGATCCGCTATCGGCTGCACCTCGAGGCCGAGGAGCGGGAGGGATCGCTCGTCTATCCACCGGGCTACATGCATTACCCGACGGATCGAGACATCAACTTCTTCGCACAGCTCGTCTCCGAGCGGTCGATCGTGAAGCAGGCGAACGGCCAGAAATATCGCGTATGGGAGCTGCCGCCCGGCCGCGCCAATGAGGCGCTCGACCTTGCTGTGTATTCGTATGCCGCGCTGTGCGGGCTGATTCATTACGGATTGAAGCTGAATAAGCGCGCAGAGATTACGTCGCAGCCATATGTCTCGGATGGCGTTGACGTCGAGCCTGTGATTGTCGAGCCGCCGGCGGATATGGTCGCAGTGGTCGCGCCAATGGCGAGTCAACCGGCTGCGTCGCCCACCGCAAAACCCGGCCGAAAATCATTCGCAAGCCGTCTTGCATAGGAATAGAAATGGCTATCACTGACGGGATGAACACTGCCGACATGCAGTCGAGACTGGCGGCGCTGCAAGCCGCTTATTTCGATCTGATGGCGGGCGCCAAGATCGTGACGGCAAATTATTCGCAGGCCGACGGAAGCAAGTCGGTGACGTACAAGCAGACGGACATTGCTGATGTCTACAGGGGAATTCTGATGCTGCAAAAGGCACTCGGGATCATCCGTCACTATCCTCGCGCACGCAGGGCTCTATTCTAAATGTCACTTATCGTCGATTCTTCCGGCAAGCCCTTTGGGGACCTGCCGGCCGGCGGTCGTGCGCGTGCGGATAGTGGGTGGGGCGGCCCGGGCATTACGCAGCCACCGTACTCAAGCTTGTTCCCGTATGAAGCGGCGTCCGTGCAGACGCCCGAGATGGGGCAATGGTTTCCGTGGATCCGCTCGCCGGATTCGGAAATCAACTTTTCGCGCGACCGCATGGTGTCGCGCTCGCGCGATCTCACGCGGAACGATGGCTGGGCAAGCGGTGGCATCACTCGCATTCTGGACAACACCGTCGGCGCTCATATGCGCCTGTCGGCCAATCCGGACTGGCAGTATCTGCGCCGCTTCAGCAAGAAATTCGATGCCGTATGGGCCGATGAATTCCGCAAGGCCGTCGAGGCACTGTGGCGCGTCTATTCCGAGGACCTTGGACATTACAACGACGTTTCGCGTCAGTTGACGATGTCGCAGCAGTTGCGGCTTGCGCTGCGTCACAAGTTGATCGACGGCGAGAACCTGTTCGTTGCGCACTGGCTGCCTGATCGCATCGGTCGCGGCGCGGCGCAATATGCAACGGCCTGGCTGCTTGTCGATCCGGATCGACTGTCCAACCCGTATCAGATGGTCGACACGAAGTATTTGCGCGGCGGCGTCGAGATTGACGAAGACGGCGTACCGCTGGCCTACCACATCCGTGAAGCACATCAGAACGACTGGTATAACGCCGTCGAATCGATGATCTGGGAGAGGGTCGAGCGCGAAGATCCGGATGGATGGCGCCGCGTGATTCACGACTTTGAGCGCGACCGCGCGGGACAGAACCGCGGCATCGGTGTATTCACGCCGGTCCTGTCGCACGCCAAGATGCTGGCGCGCTATTACGGCGTCGAGTTGCAGGCCGCGACGGTCGCGACGATCTTCGGCACTTACGTGACGAGTCCATACGACCCGGCAATGATCCAGGACGCGATGGAAAGCGACGGTAGCGAACTCGGTTTCTATCAGGATCTGCGCGCTGACTGGGCTAAAGAGCGCCCTGCGATGTTGAATCAGGTTCGCGTGCCGACCTTGGCGCCGGGCGAAGAGATCAAGCAGGTTGCTGCGGCGCATCCTCACACCGGATTTGAGGATTTCGCTCACGAAATGCTGCGCTCGATCGCGTCTGCACTCGGCGTGTCGGCCGAGCAGATCACGCAGGACTGGAGCAAAACCAACTATTCGAGCGCGCGCGCCGCGTTGCTCGAGAGCTGGAAGACGCTCAGCCGCCGCAATACCGAATTCAAGACCGGCACCGCCACGCCGATCTATGCATCCTGGCTTCAGGAAGTAATCGAGCGTGGCGACCTTGATGATGTGCTGCCGGTGGGCGCCCCAGATTTCATTGAGGCCGCGACGGCGTATTCGCGCTGTGACTGGCTGGGCGTGGCTCGCGGATGGGTCGATCCGGTTAAGGAAAAACAAGGCGCGATCCTTGGCCTCGATGGCGGCTTGTCTACGCTCAAGCGCGAATGTGCTGAGCAGGGACTGGATTGGGAAGAGGTCATTGCCCAGCGCGCGATCGAAGTTCGGGCATTCAAGGACGCGGGCTTGCCGCCCCCGAAGTGGTTCGGCGATGGCGCTACCGATTCATCAAAACCAGATGAGGCTCCAGAGCCAGCATGAAAAGCTACCCATTTGCTGCCGCGCGGATCTTCGATGTTCCATTGGCCATACACCCCTCCAAGGGGCAGGTGATCGCGAAGGCTCTGGCCAGCCGCTTTGGCATCGGTGACATTTCTTTCGCCGGCGCCGATCCACTTGTCATCAAGCCCATGGCTTACGACGAGTGGGATGAAGGCCCGTCGAGCGCCTACGAGGAAACACCCTATGACCTGAGTCAAGGTGTCGCGGTAATCGATGTATCCGGCACTCTCGTTCAGAAGAGCAGCAACCTCAGGCCGTCGTCGGGGATGCTTGGGTACAACGCGATTCGCCACAACTTCCTTGCGGCGTTGAACGATAAGGCGGTGAAGGCAATCGCCCTGTCGATCGACTCGCCGGGTGGCGAGGTGGCGGGCTGCTTTGATCTTGTAGACATGATCTACAACGCCCGAAGCGTCAAGCCAACGCTCGCGATCCTGAGCGAATGCGCATACAGCGCGGCTTACGCGCTGGCCAGTGCATGCGAGCAGATCACCGTGCCGCGCACCGGCGGCACCGGCTCGGTCGGAGTCATCTGCATGCACATCGACCAGAGCAAGGCAATCGCTAATGCCGGCATGGCCGTCACGATCATCAAATACGGCGACCGCAAGGCAGACGGAAACCAGTTCAGCCCGCTGTCCAAAGAAGCGCTGAGGCGATTCCAGGACGACGTGGACGAGATGGGTGAACTCTTCGTGGCCACGGTCGCCCGCAACCGAAATCTGTCTGCTGACGTCGTTCGAAAGACGCAGGCAACCACCTTTCTTGGCGCCGCCGGCGTCGAGATCGGCTTCGCCGACGCAGTGATGTCGCCGGATGAAGCATTCGAATCCCTGCTTGCTGAGCTGGGCTGACATTCCCCAAACCCCTGGAGTATTTATGAGCATTCGTTCCCTTGCGGCGCGCGGGCTGTCGTTCGCCCATCTCGCCGGCCTGTCCAATCGTGCCGCTAAGGCTGAAGACGACGAAGAAGACAAAAAGAACGCTCGCGCCGAATGCGATAGCGACGACGAGGAAGAAAACACCGATCGCAACTGCGAAGATGGCGACGCGAAGAAGGGTAAAGCAAAAGGTCGCGCCAAAGCCTCGGACGATGACGAGGAAGACGATCAAGGCGACGACGGCCAGAAGTCGGGCAAGAAGGCCAAAAAGGCCGAAGACGGCGACGAGACCAAGGACTACGCGTCCGAGGACGATGACGACGAAGATGACCAGGGCGACGACGGCCAGAAGTCCGGCAAGCGTGCCAAGGCCGAAGAGGATGACGACGACGAAGACGAAGAGATGCGCGGCAATTCCGCCGTCGCTCGTGGTCGCCGCCGCGAGCAGGCACGGTGTGCCGCAATCTTTGCGTCGAAGGCTGCAGCCCGCAACCCGGTGCTCGCTGCAAACCTCGCATTCAATACGCGGATGGGCCGCAAAGAGGCGCTGGCAGTGTTGCAAAACACGCCGGCTGCTGTCGTACCCGGTGCGGGACGTCAGGCACGCAATCCGAACCTCGGCGCTGGTGGCGAGGTGCATCGCAATCCGGCTGCCGCAGCCAGCGCAAGCTGGGATCGGGCTTTCTCGAAGGTCACTGGCCGGCGCGCGTAACCCTCTCTCACTCTCCAAGGATCTTCGATCATGACTTACGTATCTCGTGCTCCGCTTTACGAAGTTTGGCACCCCGGCGGATTTCTGGTCTCGCAGCCGCGCGGCCATCGCCACATCGACCGCGGCTTGATCTCGGGCGCCACCAAGGTGCTTCCGGGCACTGTGCTCGGCCTGCAAACGACTGGCGCAACCGCAGTCGCTGCCGCGCTCGGCACGAACACCGGTAACGGTACGTTCGGCGCTATTACGCCGGTCACCGTGCCGACCCAGATCGGCGTGTACTCGGTTCTGTTCACGGCCGCAACCGCATTCACCGTGACGGCACCGAGTGGGGCAACCGCAACGGGCTCGACCGGCGTCGCATTCTCCGCGCTCGGCATCGGTTTCACGATCACCGCCGGCGGCACTGCATTCGCTGCAGGCGACACGTTTGCGATCACGACGACCGCTGCTGTCGGCAAGCCGACGGCTGCTGCGGTGGCTGGCGGTTCGAACGTTGGCAACGGCACCTCGAGCGCAGTCACGACGACCGGCTACGCGCCGACGCTGGGCGTCTACACGGTCGAATTCGATGACGCGACGCACTTCATCGTGTCGGCGCCGAACGGCCAGGAAATCGGCCACGGCGTCACCGGTACTGCTTTCTCCGGCGGCGGCCTGAATTTCACCATCACGGCAGGCGGAACTGCATTCGTTCCGGGCGATAGCTTCACGATCGTCGTGGCCGCAGGCGCTGGCAAATGGGTGCCGTGCACCGCGACCGCCGTCGACGGCTCGCAGAACGCCGCCGGCATCTGCTTCGGTGTGTCCGATGCAACGCTGAACGATGTATATGGCGCAATCGTCACTCGCTCCTGCGAAGTGAATGCCTCCGAACTGGTGTGGGATTCGTCCATGAATGCCGCGTCTCAGGCCGCTGCTCTCGTGCAGCTCACGGCGCTCGGCATCATCCCCCGCTAATCCCTCAATCCACTAAATTCAAGGCCGCCTCCGGGCGGCTTTTTCATTTCTGAAGGAGCCGTTCACATGGCATCACTTGACATTTTCAACCAGGACCCGTTCTCGACCGTCACGTTGACGGCTGCGGTCGACAAATACCCGTACGAGCCGCAGGCGCTCGGCGAGTTGAACATTTTTGACGACGACCCCATCCGCACGACCGCGCTGGTCGTCGAGCAGCGCCAAGGCAAGCTGATCGTCGTTCCGCTGAGCGAGCGCGGCGAAGCGGGTACGCAGCGTACGACGGAAAAGCGCCAGGCGCGCTACTTCGAAGTGCCGCGTCTGCGCCACTCGGACACGATCTACGCGAACGAACTGCAGAACATCCGCGCCTTCGGTACTGAATCCGAACTGATGCAGGTTCAGGATGAAGTTGCGCGTCGTCTCGCCGGCCCGACCGGCCTGCTGAAGAACATCGAGTACACGTGGGAATACCAGCGTCTCGCAGCCGTGCAGGGCCTGTTCACGGACTACGACGGCACTGTCAAGTACAACTGGTTCCAGGAGTTCGGCATCACGCCGGCGACGGAAGTTGGGTTCAATCTCTCGGCCGGCACCGCGAATTCCTTGCGCCCCCTGTGCAACCAGATCATCCGCTCGATGGCGCGTGCGGCGCAAGGCTCGTTCACGCCGAGCACGAAGGTCTGGGCGCTGTGCGGCGATACGTTCTACGACCAGTTCGTGAATCACCCGGACGTGATTCGTACGTTCGTGAACTGGAGCGATGCAAGCGAGATCCGCGGCGGCAATGCGGGTGGCGCGTTCACCGCGTTCGAATTCGGCGGCATCCGCTGGCTGAACTATCGCGGCTCGGACGACAACACGACCATCAAGATCGCCAACGACAAGGTCAAGTTCTTCCCGGTTGGCGCTCCTGGCATCTTCCGCCGCGCGCTGGCACCGGGCGAATCGTTCCAGTGGGTCAACACCCCGGGCAAGCCGGTGTATGTGGTTCCGATCATGGATCGTGACCGCAACGAGTGGTGGAAGATGGAAGTTTCCAGCTACCCGCTCCACATCTGCACCCGTCCGGAAGTTCTGCAGTCTGGTCGCTCGGAAGCGTAAGACATGGCCATCGACTGGGATGCAGTGGTGGGCTCGCCGGTAACCGACGTGTTTGGCGAGCTCGTCACATACACGACAGTCAGTGGCCAAACCTTCACGCTGACTGGCAACTACACGGAAGGCGCCGTCACCGAGGATTCGCTCGGCGAGGCCGTGCCGTCGACGATCACCGATCCGACATTGGGGGTGCAGTTTTCCGCATTCCCCCCCAATACGCAGCCTCAGCAAGGCGATCGGGTCGGATTCGTGAACCCTGTGAGCAAGGTCTTCGAGACGTTCTTCGTCAAGGACGTGCGGCCTGACGGCCAGGGCACCGCTTATCTCAAGCTGAATTTCATCGGGTAATCCCATGCTCTATCGTGCGCAGCTCCGCGATACCGCGGTGGCTCAACTCGTCGCGGCAAACACGCTCGCCGGGCCAAGCGTGTTTGCGCCGCGAGACTGGCCGACGAACGCCGGGACCTATCCAGCGATCCTCGTGCAGGCCTATCGGGAGCGCAAAGACTCTCGCGGGCATTCGCAAGTGCCGCAGTTCATCGCGACCGCGCGATTGTCGGTGGTGGGGCGGCTGCAGGCGGCAACTGCCGAGCAGGCCGAAGAGGCTCTCGACGAATTCTGCGAGCAGATCGAGCTGGCGATCCTGACATGCCAGGCGATTTTGCAGAACGTGTCCCGCATCGCCTACGTCGAGACAGACATGGGCGTGTCGAGTGAAGGTCGCCAGCACATCGGCGAGGTTCAGCTTGATTTCGGCCTCGAGTATTCGGTCGACATCGATCCGATCGAGCAATCGCCTGTCAGCCCGTCCGCAGCAGTTCCATTCCAGACCGCAACGGTCACCGTCATTGAGCCGGCCGGCACTACGCAGCCGTCGCAGACATTCACGCTTCCGCAATAGGGGCAACTCATGAAGGTATATCCCGCGCCGGGTCTGAAGGTTCGCGACCCGGTCACGATGCAGCACATCCCGAACGATGGTCATGAAGTGTCGGAAAACGACATGCACTGGGCCATGTTGATCAACCATGGGGACGTCACGACGACCCAGCCGAAGTCGCCGGCATTGCCGGCGACCTCCGGAAAGAAGAATGACGGGGGTGCGGAATGACGATTCCTTTCCAACAGATTCCGTCGACGCTACGCACGCCGCTGTTCTTCGCCGAGGTCAACAACTCGAATGCGAATACGGCCACGCAAAACCAGCGTGCGCTGCTGATCGGCAACATGATGAGCACGGGCACCGCTACGGCGAACATCCCGACGATCTCGCAGGGTACTAGCGACGCCAAGACGAAGTACGGTCTCGGCTCGATGCTTGCGCAGATGCTCTACACATACCGCCAGAACGACACGTTCGGCGAAGTGTGGTGCCTGCCGCTGGCCGATGATCCCTCGGCTGTCGCTTCCGCTGGCTCGATTGCCTTCACGTCGGCCCCGACGGCAACCGGCGTGCTATATCTGTACATCGGCGGCATCCGAATCCTGACGACGGTCACAGCGGCCATGACGACTGCGCAGGTCGCGACGGCCGTGGCCGCTTCGATCAATGCTACGGTTGACGCCGCTGTGACGGCAACGGCTGCCACCAGCACGGTGACGATCACCGGCAAAAACAAGTGCGCCGCGGCGAACGACATCGACATCCGTGTCAACTACCTCGGCACTGCGTCGGGTGAAGTGACGCCGACGGGCCTGGCGTACACCATCACGGCCATGGCTAACGGCGCGGTTAATCCGACGCTGACCAGCGCGCTCGCGAACCTGGTCGATCTGTCGTTCGACTTCATCGCCATGCCGTACACGGACGCAACGTCGCTCAACGCGATGCAGTCGTTCCTGAATGACGTGTCGGGTCGCTGGAGCTGGTCGGTTCAGATCTACGGCCACATGTTCTGCGCGTACCGCGGCACGTCGGCAGCTCTCGGCACGTTTGGGGTGACCCGCAACGACCAGCATGCGTCGATCATCGGCTTTTACGACTCGCCGACGCCGAACTGGAAGTGGGCAGCCGCCTATGCCGCGCAAGCTGCAATCAGCGTGCGCGCCGATCCGGGTCAGCCGCTCCAGACCTTGGTGATGCAGGACGTTCTGGCGCCCCCGCTCCAATCGCGCTTCCTCCTGTCCGCTCGCAATACGCTGCTGTACGACGGCATCTCGACGTTCACGGTCGACTCGTCCAATCAGGTGCATCTGGAAGGCACGATCACCACGTACCAGTTGAACTCGTTTGGGGTGGCTGACAACAGCTATCTGCAAGTCAACACGATGTTCCTGTTGATGTATGTGCTGCGTCAGCTTCAATCTCTGGTGACGACCAAGTACGCCCGCTCGAAGCTGGCGGCGAGCGGCACCGTGTTTGCGCCGGGTTCGAACATCGTCACGCCTGTGATCGTCAAGGCCGACCTGATCGCCCAGTACAACACGATGCAGTTCAACGGGTTCGTGCAGCAGGCCGCAGCCTTCGCGGCAGGCCTGATCGTGCAGATCAATGCAACGAATCCGAACCGCCTCGACGTGCTATACGACGCGATCCTGATCGATCAGTTGAACGTCTTCGCCCTGCTGGCTCTGTTCCGGAACAGCTAACGCAATTTGACCTTGAGAGGCCGCCTTCGGGCGGCCTTTTTCATTCTGGAGAGCCTAAATGGCGGATACAACTAACCGGTTGGCGGGGATTGCGACGGTCACCGTCGACGGCGTCAACTACCTCCTGTCTGGCGAATTCACCTATCGCCCGTCGACGGTCACGCGCGAATCCCTGAAAGGTCAGGACACCGTCCATGGCTACAAGGAAATGCCGGAGACCGGCAAGATCGGCGCGACATTCCGCGACGCGAACAACATGTCCGTCGCAGCGTTCAACGCGATGACGAACGTCACGTTCGTGGGCCAGCTCGCGAACGGCAAGGTCATCATCGGCCGCAATATGTGGACCGTCGAAACTCAGGAAGTCAAGACGGAAGACGGCACATTCGAGGTTAACTTCGAAGGCCCGAGCGTCACGGAAAATTAACCCATGAACGATTTCGACGAAGAAGCAAAAAAAGAAGACCCGCCGGCCGAGTTGCCGTCCGAAAAGACGATCGTCCTACGCAAGCCGATCACGATCGGCGCCGGTGCTGATCAGGTCGTTTACAGCGAGATCACCCTCAATGAACCTTCGGTCGACCAGATCGAGAAGTTCATCAAGAAGCTGAAGGGCACAAACGAAATCGACGCGATGCGGTATTTCGTTGCGCTCGTTTCCGGCGTGTTGCCGTCGGTGATCGGCCAGATGGGTGCGCGCGACTGGAACGATGCGCAGGAGTATCTCCAAGCTTTTTTTCCGAAAAGCGGCTCCCCAGCAATTGGGAATATGTAGTCGCCGCAACAGCGAAATCTTATGGCTGGACTCCGCGTGAGGTTGGTGAGCTGACGTGGAGCGAGGTAGAGCGCTGGGCTCGACACGCGGACCTGATAGTCAAAACCGAAAATGGCAAATAAATTCGAGATCCGCATCGGCGCGGTCGACGGCGTCACGAAGGTCGCGAACCGGATCAGCCGCTCGATCGAAGGCATCACGGCGCCGTACACGAATCTTCGGAAGTCGCTGAAGACGCTTGGCGATTCGAGCGGCGTTGGAAAGCTGAATGATGGGCTTTCGAAGGTTGCCGATACGGCCCGCAACGTCGCCGACCGGATCGCGTCTATCGTTCCCGGCCTGACCGCGATCACCGGTGCATTGTCGTTGGTCGGAATCGGCAAGCTGGCGGCCGACTGGGGCGCGTTCGGCTTTTCCCTGTCGAAGACGTCGCGATCGCTCGGCATGTCGACGAGTGATCTACAAGCGTGGCATATCGCTGCGCAGAAAGCCGGCGTTGCGGCCTCTGAATTCGATTCCAGCATTTCGAGCTCACAAAACACGATCCGCGACGCGCGATACGGGAAAAACCCGGAAGCGCTGATGCTCATGCAGCGCATGGGCGTCCAGATCGCCGCGAATCGGGATGGCACGATCGACTACCTGACGACGCAGCAGCGTCTCATGGCGGCGATTGGGCGGCAGCGCAGCCCGGTGACGCAGCGCAATGTCGCGGGCGCGCTCGGGATGGAAGGCCTGCTGCCGATGATTCAGCGCGGCACGTATGGGCAGGATCTCGCGAACGCTCGCTCGAGCGGCCAGATCATGACGCCGGCGCAGATCAAGAGCGCCGAGCAGTTCGAAGACAGGATTATTTCGCTCAAGCAGTCTCTGACGAATCTCGGCTATTCGATCGGCAATGCGGTCACCCCGCCTCTGCAGAATTTCGTCGAGTCGATGACGTCGTTTTTCAACGACAACAAGGCTCAGATCGTCGATACGATCGGCGGCGCTTTCAAGCAGATCGCCGAGTGGATCAAAAGCGTCGACTGGAAGGGCGTTGCGACCGACATAGGCAACATGGTCACGCAGATTGGCGGCGTCAAGGGCATTGCGATCGCGATTGCAGCGATAACGTTCGCCGGCCCGATTGGCGGCCTGCTGAGTCTGACGTCGAGCCTCGTTTCGCTGACGGCGATCACGATCCCGGCAGCGATCAAGGCGCTTGCTCAACTTGGTGCTGTGCGCGCCGCTGCGACCGCTGTTGCCGCAGAGGGCGGGGCCGCAGCAGCGGGCGCGGCGGGCGCTGTTGGTGTCGGCGGCATCGTAGCTGGAACTTTAGGGCTGGGAGCGCTTGGGCTGGGCCTATATGGCTTCATGAAATATATGAAGTCGATTACGCCGGGCGGCCACTTCGTTTCGCGGTTCGACAGCAATGCACATGGTTATACCGGCGGCGCCGGTCAGCGCAATGCGCAATCCACGGCACTGTTTTCCCGTCTCGAATCGCAATACAGGCTCCCGAGTGGCTTGCTGGATAGCGTGTGGGCTGCGGAGTCTGGCCGGGGCGTGAATATGCTTTCGCCGAAGGGTGCGAAGGGGCATTTCGGGTTCATGGATCCGACGGCTGCGCAATATGGCCTGACAGACCCCAATGATCTGAACGCATCTGCGACGACCGCGGCTCGCATGTATAGCGATCTTCTGAAGGCCAACGGTGGCGATCTCGACAAGGCGCTCGCTGCCTACAACTGGGGTCAGGGGAACCTGAACAGGTTCGGGCTCGCCGGCGCACCTGAGGAGACGCAGGGCTATATCTCCAAGGTTGGGGCCGGAATGGGTCTGACGCGCGCTGCGCCGCTGGCCGCACCAGTCGCTGGTGGTGACCACGATGCGCAGGTTGCAGCGCTTCAGGGCGCCGCTCCGCAAGTCAGTGTGACGGTGCACAACGCATTGCCGGGTACGAAGGTGGACGCCCGCGGCGCGGATGGCTCCTACATGCCGACGAAGATCAACTATTCGATGGGCAACCCCTCTTACGGCGCGCTTCCATGAGCTTCTGGACTGAACTTCAACCGGCGAGCTGGCGGACTATTCCGTTCGGCGTCAATGCCGCAGACGCAAGGTTCGGCCGCAAGCAGGCGATTCACGAATATCCGAATCGGGATGAGGTCTGGGTCGAGGATCTGGGCCGCGCTGCGCGGCGAATCAACATTCGCGGTTTCCTGCTTGAGAACGATCTCGTCTATTTGGGCGGCAGCGTAATCCAGCAGCGCGAGGCGATGATCGCCGCGTGTGAGGCGCAGGACCAAGGAGAGCTCGTCCATCCGACGCTTGGTCGCCTTAACGTTAGCCTTCTCTCGTTTGAGGTATCGGAGCGCAAGGAAGATGGACTGATGTTCGAAATCCACCTCTCGTTTATAGAGAGCGGATTGCGGATTTTCCCGAGCTCCGGGCCATCCGACTTCGACGTCGTCAATACATCGGCAAATGCGGCGGATCTCGCTGCAACAGCCGATTTCGCGAAACGTGCGCTCGTTGATCTGCAGCAGGGCGCATCCGTCGTGAAGCAGGCGGTCTCGACGGCGACCCTATGGGCTGGCAAGGCGATCGGGCTGGTGAATGGTGCGACGAGCATCTTCCACATGGTCACGGGCCTGACTGGTTCGTATGGGCGATTCGCCGGCGGCCGCACGGTTGGTTTTTCCGGGTTTTCTGCTCTTTCGAGCCTGCAGCAGACCCTCGGCACGGCGCAGCAGGCCAATGCAACTGTTCAGACGCTGACGGCATACGGAACGCGTGCCCGCAATACCGTTATTCAGGCAGGTTCGGCCCTCACTTCAGCAGCAAGTTTCCTTGGACTCTGATGGATTCCCTCACCGCATTCGCCGCAGCAGCTCAAGCACTCGCTGCCTCGGTCTTCGCGTTCGCCGCGAATCCCGCCGATGCAGTGAGGATGCTCATCAACCTCGCCAATTTCACGCCGAATGCGCCGACGCCTACTTATTCGGTCGGCTCGGCGATGGCCGATATTCAGGATGCCACTGGCGATCTGTTCCGGCGTGCCGCGGTGGTCGCGCTCGCGCGCGCGTCGTCGACGTATCAGCCGGCGTCGGCAGACGATGCAGCCAATGTCCGCATGCTGGTGGTGGGTGCCCTCGACAACGAGATCCTGATTGCCGGTGACCAGGGCGAGGACGGAACGTTTAACGCATTGCGCGCGCTGCGTGCGGCGGTGATTCAGGATCTCGCCACGCGGGGCGCAGGGCTTCCGTCGACCATGATAGTGTCGCTCAAGGCGGCGTTGCCGGCGCCGGTTCTCGCTCAGCAGCTTTACCGCGATCCGAGTCGTTCCGACGAGATCGTGAGCGAAGCGAATTGCCCGCATCCGGCGTTTTTGCCTTCTTCCTTCAAGGTGCTTTCCTCATGAGCGACGATCTGACGCTTGTGATCGGAAGTCAGCAGATCTCGGGGTGGACTTCCATCCGCGTTTCAAGAGGCGTGGAGCGGTGCCCATCTGATTTTGAGATTGAGGCCACAGAGCGATTCCCGGGTGTTAGTGACATTGAGATATTGCCGGGCTCGCCATGCACAGTGCTGCTCGGCTCGGACATTGTTATCTCGGGGTATATCGACCGTATTCGGCCGAGAATTCGGAAGAACGAACATGCGGTGATTATTTCTGGTCGTGGAAAGTGTCAAGACCTCGTCGACTGCTCGGTGTATCAGTCGGGGTTTCAGTATCTCAATATGCATGTGCTCGACATTGCGAAGCAGATGGCCGCCGAGGTCGGAGTGAACGTTTCGCTGGCGCCGGGGGCAGATCAGGGCGACGTGATCGAGCAATTGAACGTCATCATGGGAGAAACCCCGTACGACGTGATCGAGCGGATTTGCCGTTTCCGCGCGATGTTGCTCTATGAAGACACCGACGGTTCGCTGATTCTCTCGAATGTCACGAACAGGGTGTCTGCCGCTAGCGGATTTCAGGAGGGCATTAACGTCGAAGAGGCTGAGGGCGTTTATGCCATGGACGGCCGCTTCAGTACATACGTAGCCGTCCAAATGGGGCTTGACGTATGGCGAGATGTCGGCGATGGAGGAAACCTCATCGCGATCGAGACCGATCCGGGAGTGCCACGTAACCGCCCGAAGGTGATCATCGCCGAAGGCGTCTACGGCGGCCAGGTTCTTGCGGCAGAGCGCGCGAAATGGGAAAAGGCCCGGCGCGCTGGCCGTGGATTCGCTGTGCGATTGACGACTGATGGATGGCGGGATTCTGCCGGCGCGCTTTATGAGCCCAACACGCTCGTGACGCTGGACATTCCAAGCCTGAAGCTGAATGGCAAAACATGGGTAATAGCCGACATCACCTATACGAAGAGCATGCAGGGCACGAAAGCGATGCTGACCTGTATGCCGCCGAACGCCTTTAACCCGGCACCGGTGATTCTCAATCCGCTTGCCCCGATATTAGCCAGCTAGCCGGAGGAAACCGATGAGTGACGCTTCGATGTTCGACCGCATTACGCGGCGGATTCAGATGGCTATTGGGCGCGGCCGCATCAACACAGTGGACGATAGCGGCCCCATCCAGTCGGTGCAGCTCTCATACAGCAAGATCGAGACGAAGGACAACATTCCGCGCGTGATGGAGTACGGCTATACGTCGAATCCGCCGGATAAAACCGATGCAGTTGCTGTGCACGTCACTGGCGACCGGTCGAACGCGATCTGCATCGGCACGAATCACCAGCCGAGCCGGCCGACTTCGCTCGCGACCGGTGAGGTGATGCTCTATCAGTTGAACGGTATCCAGGTCTATCTGAGCAATGCCGGCCTGAACATAGTCGCGGCATCGCTGCCTGTAGTAGTGAGCGGCGCGACGACGGTAACGATCAATGCAGCAACTAAGGTGCGCATGGTGACGCCGCGGCTCGAATGCACCGGCGACATTGTCGACAACTGCGATACGACCGGCCGCAGCATGGCTGCCGACCGCGCTATTTACGACAGCCACGAGCACGACATTCACAACGTTCAACCCGGCAGCAGCACGATCACCTCTAATCCGCCGAATCAACCCGAATGAGCGATACCACTACGGTTTGGGACGTGACCAACAGTCGCGGGGACTGGGTATTGTCCGGCGCCCAATTGCAGACTGGCAATGACCTGCAAACGGCTGTCCTGATCTCGCTTTTCACCGATCGAATCGCCACGTCCGGAGACGTGATTCCGGATGGCACGACCGACCCGCGCGGGTGGGTTGGCGACCTCGGTGAGGCCTATCCGATCGGCTCGCGATTCTGGCTGCTCGATCGTTCGAAGCAAACGAACCAGGTTCTCAAGGATGCGCAGTCATACGCGGAAGAGGCGCTGAAGTGGCTCATCGATGACGGCGTGGTGGCGAAATTCGACATCACGGTCGAATGGACGAAGCCGGGGATGTTGGGCATCCAGATCATTGCGCATAAGCCGAACGGCACTACGGTGCCGCCGTTTCAATTTCAGTGGGCATGGAAGGGACAACAGTAAATGCCTTACGCACGCCCCACACTCAGTCAGCTACGGATACAGGTTGCGCAAGACATCGCGGCTGGCTTGCCGGGTTCTGATCCGCTGCTTCGTTTCTCGAATCTCGCGATCACGGGAACAGCGCAGGCGAACCTCGCGAATCTGCACTACGGGTATCTCGACTGGATTTCGCTGCAGGCTGTTCCGTTCACATCGTCGGGCGAATTCCTTGACGGTTGGGCTGCGCTGAAGAACGTTTTTCGCGAAGCCGCTGTGCAGGCTGGCTCCATCACGCCGGGGCAGGTGACATTCACTGGCGCCGCTGGGACGGATGTACCTGCTGGTACGCCGCTCGTGCGCGGCGATGGCGTTGGCTACACGACGACGGCTGACGCAGTTGTCGTCGGTACGACTGTCGTGGTTTCGGCTGTCGCCAATGCCGACCCGACAGGTCAGACAGGCGCGTTTGGGAATTGCCCAGTCGGCACGGTGATGACTCTCGGGACTGCGATCCCGGGCATCCAGTCGAATGGCACGGTCACAGCCGCGTTTCAGAATGGCGCAGACATCGAGACCGACGACAGCCTAATGTCGCGGATGCTGCTCGCCTATCGGAGCACGCCGCAGGGCGGCGCATCGAACGATTACGTTCAATGGGCGCTTGCGGTCAATGGCGTGACGCGCGCGTGGTGCAACGGTAACGGGTTCGGTGCCGGCACAGTTGTCGTGTATGTGATGCTGGATTCGACAGAATCGACTCACAATGGCTTCCCGCAGGGCGTGAGTGGCGTTGCCTCAGCCGAGACGCGCGGGACGCCTACAGCGACCGGAGATCAGCTCGCTGTCGCGAATTACATCTACCCGCTACAGCCTGTTACAGCGCTGGTTTATGTCTATGCGCCGACGGCAGCACCGCAGAACTTCACGATCACTGGCCTCACGAACGCCTCTGCCGCGACGAAAGCAGCCATCGCTGCGGCCATCGCTGGCGTCTTCGTTCAGTACGGGACGCCCTTGGGCGGAACGATTGCGCTGTCGCTGATTGAATCGGCTATCGCCGCGATCGCTGGTACGACCGGGTTCGTCATCACGACGCCGGCAGGGAACATCACCACCACGTTGGGGCAACTCCCGACGGTGGGCACGATCACCTATCCGTGATGAGCGCTCCGAACTACTCAGCCGCCGACTATCTGTCGGCGATGCAGGCGCTCATGCCTCGCGGACGTGTGTGGCCGAAGGATTCCGACGCGACGCAGACACAGGTTCTCGGCGGGCTCGTTCAGGTCTATGCGCGAAACACCGCACGGGCGAACAACCTGTTAGTCGATGCGTTTCCCGGTATGAGTGCGGAATTGCTTCCCGAGTGGGAGGCGACGCTTGGCCTACCGGACCCGTGCGCGGGAGTAGCCCCCACGGTGGCCGCGCGTAATGCACAGGTGTTGGCGCGATTTACAGGCCTGGGGGGGCAGTCGGCGGCGTACTACATCAGCTATGCGGCGACGCTCGGCTACGCGATCACGATCACAGAGTTTGCGCCAGCGCGCGTCGGGCAGAGCAGGGTAGGTCAGCCATTGTGCGGGCCGGCCTGGGCTTTTGCATGGCAAATCAATGCACCGCTGAATACGGTGATTCGGTCGCGGGTTGGAACTGCTCGCGCCGGCGACCCCCTTGCAAGCTGGGGGAATGCGGTCTTGCAGTGCGAGCTGACCGAAATTATCCCTGCACACACGATTCCGATTTTCGCCTACTTCTAAGAGGCTATATGTACCGAATTGATGACCCGTCTGCATCTGCGACACTGCCTACTCCTGAAGCGGCATTGACTGAAGGGTACTGGACGGAAGGAAACCCGGGGTCAGGCATCCCCGCGACGCTTGAGCGTGCGTCCTGGTTCAATATGGTTCAGGAGGAGCTGCGCGCGATTGTCGTGGCAGCCGGCCTGACGCCGAGCAAGACGACTTACAACCAGGTGCTGTCAGCGATCAAGCGCATCGGGCAGAACACGGTTGTTCTGCCCGACACCGGCACCGCCAACGTGTACACAGCGGTAAATGCGGTACCACTCGTTTCGGGTACGTGGGTGGATGGTGTCGTGCAGGCAGTCAAAATTGCGCATACGAACACTGGCGCATCGACGTATGCCCCTGATGGCCTCACTGCGATCCCGATCTACGGTCTGGGTCTTCAGCCGCTTCAGGGTGGTGAGTTGCTGCTCAACGGTACCGCTATCCTGATGCATGCGACGATCGCAGGCGTCAACAGCGGAAACCCGATCTGCGTGTTGATGGAATGTGCCGGCGGAGCGCAGCAAGTCCCCCCCGCCACCGCAAGCCAGCATGCAGTGCAGCTTCAGCAGATCGGCCACGGCCAATGCCGATTGAGCGTCACCAGCACGACAGTGCTTACGCTCAAGCCGTACAACGGCAACAACGTCATCGTGAACGGCGTGCCGCTTCAATTGCCGTCTGCCGGCGTGACGTACACACTCAGCGGTCTGGCTGCTAGCACGTTGTATTACGTCTACCTGTCGGGAAATACCGCGTCGCCGGTTCTCTCGGTTTCCACGACAAGCCACGTCACTGGTTCTAATGGTGTGGAAGTCAAAAGCGGCGATGCAACGCAGACTCTGGTGGGGATGGTGCGGACGAATGCGAGCACGCAGTTCGTGGACTCTGTGACGCAGCGGTTCTGTTTTAATTGGTTTAATCGCCGCAATCTGAGTTGCCAGTTCGCGCTGGCAACCACTCTTTCGTTCACGAATACGACGAGCGCGTTGTTGTCTGCCACGTTCATTGTCGAATTCTTGACTTGGGGTGATGAATCAGTTCTGGTTATATTTGATGGAACATGCCAAAACAACACTACCGGTAACGCAGTGCAACTAGTGAGTGGCGCGGACGGCGCATCGAATATCGGTTCGCCGCAACAATTCAACGCTGCTGCGAGCGGCTATGGCGGCAACTTCTCTACGTCATACAACAACCCTTTCGTCGAGGGCTACCACTTCACTTCGTTGTTCGGCAACGTCAACGGCGGTACAGGCTCGCTTTCACTGGGCTCGCAAACCAAGGCAACAGTACGAGGCTAAAATGATAAGAAACCAGTTGATGGCCTCGTTGATATTTTTTGTTTCCCTGATGGCTCATGCCAACCCGCCACCTCTGTCGTGGGGCGTCGAGACATGGCAATGCGGAAACAGCAATTATACGATCCAGATCGGATCAGGGGCCGATGTGCATGTGACGGCTATTGTCGGTAACGTATCGGCCGGCATTATTCCAAAGACCGATCCAGAGATGGGTTACATGCACCAATCAACCCTTGCGATTTACTGGCAGGGAATCAGCAATAATATCAATGGCTCAATTTACGCAAGCCCGACTAACGGGACGCGCTATCAACACTCATTAGATGGAAATATGTATTCCATCAACATGAAGCAGACCGGCACCGAAGTGATCAATACGCCGATCAACGTCACCTACCCGGACCCCATCCTTGTGCCCGGCGGGAGGCTATCCATCCTGATCGATACGCGAACCTATGATGGAAGTTCGGAACTGCTTTCGCCGCCCAATATCTGCATGGATACAGAGGCGCACTTCCTGATTTTCTACTATTGAACCGCCATGACAAAAGCTATCGGACCTACTTTCCCTGATGAACTAGCGAAAGCTGGCGGCTTGATGGGGCAGCACTTCTCGTGGCACCAGGACGGCACCATAGAATTCTTCGACGATACACCGCAATCGGTTGTCGATGGCGTAAAGGCAGTTTACGCCGCACACGACCCATCAAAGACGCAATGATTAAATGGCCTGTTTTCGGGTCGCTACGAAACCGATCGATCCAGGCACATACGTTCCATTGACCCAGTTCTGTCCAAACCTATAGAACTGATCCATGCGGAAATGCGTGCCAAACAGCTTTCCAAGGTTCGCGGCATTGAAGAAATTGAAGTGCGTCGATTCCAGAATGTGCCATGGCACCGTGTTCGTGAGGAAAGAACTTGGGATGCAGCTAATATCTGGTGTCGTAACGATCAGTTTCCCATTGTGCCGTAGGATGCGGTGAAACTCGGGAATGTATCTTTCGATCCCGACAACGTGCTCGATCACCTCGGACGAGAAAATGCAATCGAATGAGTCATTATCGTAGGGAAGTCGGTCTTCGCCACCGTAGAGTGTGATGTAAGGCCTAAGATCGCTCGGCAGCGTCGCTTCGATTCGAGGTGTTTTCAGCTCAATCCCATGGGCGTCAAGATCACGTTCGCGCAACTCGGCGATCAGTGAGCCATTGCCGCAGCCGAAGTCGAGCGTGCGACCCTTGGCCAGCGCGGAAAAAGCACGAATCTCTGCATTGACTCCCGCTGGCTCGCCCTGGTTGTAAATGGCATCACGACTCATCTGTTGGTCAGTGTCAAACAAATGGGCGTAGTGCGGATCGATGGTGCCATATTGCTCAGCCGCTTCAACATAAAAGCGATGTTCGCCGACCTGAATATAAGACGGCTTGCTCGTACCTTTAAGCAGAAATTCGCAGGCAAATCCTGAAAAATCGTATCGGCTTGCGTTCAGACTTCGAACGTCCTGCCGCAGGTAGCGATAGGTTGTAGAGGGCCCAAGCGTCTCCCCGGACCGCGTGGTGAGTTTGACTGGTGGATTATTGGCCGAATCCACCCATCCGAAGCATCGCAATACAGGGAGCGGCTGTCCTGTGATGGCCTCAAGCACACCGCGCTCTCCATTAACTTTTATCTCAGCCGGCAGATCCACGGTATCCCCGATTTTTGACGAAAGACGCATGATAGCAAACGCGGCCCTTCATGGCGTCAGTGCGCGAGCCACCACGATAGCCCGGTTCCCTGCCTCCGCCTTCGCCAGTTCCGGCCCTGGATGCACTTCGCCATCAGACAGCAAAGCACACCAGTTCGTCAGGAACTTGTCCAGAAAATAGGTCTGCACGAGCGGAATGTTGTAAGCCACCGCGACGCTGTCGATCTGCAGGACGTAAGGCAGGATGACGGGCGATGTCGAGCCCGGGTTGGCCAGTTCGATATTCTCCGCGGGCGGTTGAGCCGGATCACAAATTGGGTTGGGCTCCTCGAGAACCGGTGTTTTCCCCGCACTCTGTACCGTCGTGATGAACTCAATCAACTCTTGTCGAAACTGTTCCGGCGTGACCGTAATCCGGTCATTAATGCCGTAGTTACTGAGGACGATCTTGTACTCGGGATGTGCCGCCAGAACCTGTGCAAGCGATTGCTGGTACGCCGAATTTCCGCCGGCCAACGCTTGCTCCAAGGTCGAGCCGGGCACCGCATTTGCCACTACTGTAACGCCGACGCCCAATTGAGTTTGCAACTTGGCTTGAAGGTCAGCGGCCGGCAAGCTGGTCGCAGTAAATACGCCCGGCGATGTCTCCATGTAACCGGCCATTGTGGAGTCACCCCATGTATTGACGACAGCGTTAATTACGGTAGGAGTGGCTGCGGCGGTATTCGGGTCTGGCGATTGACCCCTGCCGCCGCCTCCGCCACACGCAGAAAGTGCGCATCCCATCGACATTGCAATGGCCGCCGCTCTCCATGACCGATTGCGCCGCACGCAGGCCTTCGGAATGATCGAGCGAATGCCGCGTCGGCCGCGCGACGCCTGAATAATGTTTTTCATGGCTATTCCCCCGAAATCTGCCGGATAAGCGGCGCAATAACAGCCTGCTCACGCTGCGCTTTGATCTGCAGCAGGTAGGCGTCTGGGTACAGGCAAGATGCCATATGCTGTTGCCAGTTCGGCAATCCGCCGATATACGCGTACTGACGGACGAGTGGCACGTTGAACTGCGTCGCCGCGTCATCCATAGCTTCGACATAGGCTGCCAGTTGCGGGTGATCGCTATCACACGTCGGACCAGATTCTTCCAAAACTGGGGTTTTGCCGGCCGCACGAACATCGACGACCCATGCAGCCAGATACTGGCGATAGTCATCAATCGTTTCGCCGCCGAGCGCATCGTTACGCACATGGCTTTCGATGACAATAGATGCAGGGGATGTCTTGATGCGGTCCGTGAAGGGCGCGCCGTTGCCGTCCATGCCAAGCATCTCGTTCTTGAGGCTGCTGGATGTTCCGCCGGTCGCATGGTTTGCAACGGTAATGCCAGTGTCGTCGAACTGGTCTTGAAGGAGCGTCTGAAGCGCCTGGGGCTCGCTCGGCGTGACCGTTGACCACATCCCGTAATCACTGACCGTAAAGCCCGCGATTCCGTCATCACCATAGACGTCGATCTGCACTATTGGCGTTGACGCCGGTCCGGTAACCGGTGCCGAAGCCGCTACAGGCGCGGAAGCGGTTGCAGGGCTCGACGCCGCAACGGGCGCTGATGCAGCCACCGGTGACGATGCCGCATCTGGACTCGACGCCACTACCGGCGCGCTGGCTGGAATTGCAACGGATGGCTTGCTTGCCGGCGAGCTACCTTGACCGCCCCCACAAGCGGCGAGGCAAATGCTTAGGGCTGCGACTGCTCCGGCTCGCCAGCGTCCGCCGATGGTTCGATGACTGCGCCGTAACGGCGAGCCCGGGCATGCAACTGATCGATGCTCCTGACGGGCCCGAGCATCAGTTCGATCTGGAGCATACCGTACATGAGCACGTGATAGCCCATTTCCCGCTTGTCCTCGTCCGAGAGGTACTTGTGAAACTGGCGGCCGGTAGTGATTCCAAAAACGTCGGCCATCTGCGAGTTGGTGTAGCCCAACTCCTCTTTGAGTTGCCGAAGGCCGGCTTGCGGGATTGCCCGATAGTGCATGGGTGGCTGTTCCAGTCGTGCGCACGGACGCGCGAAAAGTGGCGCTCATGATGAGTTCCTTTCGGAGTATCGGGCACAGCGGTATGCATAGCCCTGTGACTGAAGAATATCACCCCTAGGGTGATTGTCAAGCAACAAATAACGACCGACCACCAAGCCCTCTCCGGAGGGCTTTTTTATTTCCGGGGCCCGAATGAGCGAGATCGACGCCATCAACGAGCGTTTGAAAAGAGGCGAAGAAAAATTCTCGGAAGTGTCTGCTGCGCTTTCCGGGATCACGGATCACCTGAAACGCCAGGACGAGATGTATGCCGAGCTGGGCGCAAAGATCGATGCGCAAGGCAAGAGTACGGCGGCCATCGTTGATATGTGGGATGGCGGGGTGAATGCTACGCGGTTTTTCTGCCGCCTTGCGCGCGCGTGGGAATGGATAGTCAAGCAGATTTTTTCAAAGCGGTTTATCGCGCTGGTGCTCGTCTACGCCGCGCTGCACTGGCTGATTTTCAAGAGCCTCCCTGACTGGACGCACTGGGTGATCTCGCTCTACAAGGTCTACAAGGACATAGCGTGAATCTGACAGCAGACATTATTGCCGCAGGATGCGGTACGTCGCCGGCGCGAGCAGCACAATGGTTGCAGCCGATTCAGGGCGCATGCGACAGATTCGCAATCAATGCGCCGTTGCGTGTGGCAGCGTTTCTTGCTCAAGCGGGCGTCGAGTCGGCCCGTCTTACCGCAGTATCTGAAAACCTGAACTACAGCGCAGCAGGATTGCTGTCCACGTTCCCGACTCACTTCGATGAAGCTGAGGCGCAACAGTACGCGAACAAGCCTGAAATGATCGCCAATCGCGTCTACGCGGGCCGCTACGGCAATGGCGATGAGGCGAGTGGAGATGGCTGGAAATTCCGGGCGCGAGCCCTGATCGGTATCACGTTCCATGACAACTATGTGCTCTGCGGGATCGGCATCGATCTCCCGCTTCTGGAGCAGCCCGAGTTGCTTGAGCAGCCCGAAAACTCGGCCGTCGCCGCTGCATGGTGGTGGGCTAACCACAACCTCAATGCGCTCGCCGATGCAGGGAATTTCCAGCAGATCACGCGCGTGATTAACGGCGGAATGAACGGGTATTCGCAGCGGCTCGCGTTGGACGGGGCGGCGAAGAAGGCGCTCGGTATTTCCTGATCCCGAATATTCTCACCATGAGGCCGCCCGAGAGGCGGCTTTATTGTTTCTGGAGCCTCCATGGCCGCCTTACCAGGTTCCATTGCCCAGTTTCCGTTCACGATCAAGCAGGGCGCCGACTGGCCAATCACGATGACGTGGCTGGACGACAACGGCAACCCGATGAATCTCACGGGCTATTCGATGTCGCTGTCGATTTGCCCGTCTCCTGGCGCGACGCCGCTGCTGACGCTTTCGAGCGCATCGTCGTCTGGCAGTCGGATCATCCTCGGCGGGACTGCCGGCACGATCGAGCTTTTCTTTGCGCGGGCCGATACGCTCGCACTGGTTGCTGGCGGTGCGCCGCTGCCTAACCCATCAGCGGGAGGCCCGGTGGTCTACAAGATTGGCTCGCATGATCTGAAGTATATCGACCAGAGCGGTCTCACCAACTATCTGTTTGAGGGGAGCGCTTACCTCGATCGGAGCTCAACGGCATGAGCAGCCTTCAGATTGTAGTCAATCCTTATGCGGGCTCCATCGTTGTAAATGGACCCAATGCGCCGCAAACGATCAAGCTGACACCATCGTCGCCGCCGCAGATTGTGCAGTTGGGTACGCTCAGCGCAGCCGTCAATCAGCAGATCACGCAAGCCGTTTCTCAAAGTGCGGCAAATGCTACTGCGGCAGCGGGTAGTGCGACGGCTGCGAGCGGGTCGGCTTCGGCGGCGGCTACTTCGGCTAGTAATGCATCATCCTCAGCGTCTGCGGCTTCGGCGTCTGCCGGAAGCGCGTCGTCAAGCGCGAGCGCTGCTGCTGGTAGCGCCTCTACCGCGTCCACGCAAGCAGGCAATGCCGCCGCAAGCGCTGGCGCATCGGCCACGTCAGCCACAGCTTCGGCGGCGTCGGCTACCGCATCAGCGAATGCTTATAGCGCTATTGCGAATGGAACAGCGACCTCGGCAGGGACGCTGACGGGTACAGAGACGGTGCCGGTTTCGCGCGGCGCGGGGTTGTTGCAGACGACGATCTGGGCCATTGGCAATTTCATTCTTTCCCAGTTTGGGGTTGCGTCGGTTGCCGCATTGCAGGCACTAAACACGCTATTTTTCAGCAGTGCGCAGACTTTTGGCTACCGTACACCCGGGGACGGCGGCCATGGTAAATACTATTTCACGCTGTCTGCGTCTCCACCTGCGCCCAATGGCGTTACGATTTTCCTTTCTAATGATGGACGCGGATATTGGTCTCTTGTTCATCACAATGAAATCTGGGCCGAACAGGCGGGAGCGTACGGGGACGCACTTGTTACGGGAGGAGGACACAACGATACCGCAGCCATTCGCGCGGCGATGAACGCGCTTGCACAGAATCCGAGCGACTCCAGATCGATTGCTGTTGCCGGGACGCCAATCCAGAGGGGTACCGTATTTTTGCGCGCTGGCTGCTCTTATCTGTGTGATGGCATCCCCCATCGCGCCGGAATTTCCCTCATTGGGGACACTGGTGAGGCGCTGATCGTGCCAAGCGCTGCAGTCATCTCGCGCGGCGCTGCTTACGCGGGTAATGCCTACACGAACACGGCCATCAGCACATATGATGCGTTTAATGTCGGAACGGGTCTGAAGCCGTTCATGTTCTACCCGGACGGAATCACGCAAACCCAGAAATGTGATGGCGTTTATTACCGGCGCATTCTGATCAATCCTACCTGGAATTTCTCGACCTTAAATTCGTCCCGCCCCACCATCGGCGGCTTCGACATGTCTTACATGGAGAAGGACTGGGGTCTCGAGCAGTGCCGAGTTGCAAACCTCGCCGGAACGGGATACAACTTTGATGACGCACAGGATGCCTTTTTAATTCGTTGCGAGGCGCTTCTTTGCGATAACGGTCGAACTGTGGGTTCCAGCCAATGGAATGCATCAAACGCAATTGCGTATCAAAAGTGGCGATTGGAGCGCAATGTATACTGCAATCACATAAGTTGGAAGAAGGCCGGGTTTCCGCCGCGTGGAAATGTGTATGACGAAGACAAGATCGAAGTCGGCGCAGAAATCAGTTCGACAATGACCAATCCGACGGTGCTGATTCTGGCGAGCGATGGCGAGGTGATGAGCAACGTTCATCACGTTCCTGGGCAATTCCCGGGAAGCGTCGGAACACCGATGATTAGTGTTGGTTATGGCGGCGTTGGTGCCAGCATAGCCGGCGGCTTTTCCATTGTCGGCGGTTTGGTTGAGGCTCCAACTACCGGCATCTATCAGTACCTGGACACCGACGCGACCGTTAGCGACTTCACGTGGATCGACGATCTAACCGTCAACAATCTCGCGGCGTTCGGAATCAAAGGCAACACGCAGACCGGAATGCTGCATGGTCAGAGCAACGCATCACCAATCGTTCGCCCGAATGACAATGTCCCCCAAGGCAGTCTGAGTCACTTCGTCAACACGGCGAACTCGGCGACCATCGAACCGACCCAGGTGTTCGGCTATTCGCCGTCGAATGGCCTCCCTAAACCAATGTTGCGCGGTCTTGCGACCATCACCCCGACTCGCGTACCGAGCGGCGCACAATTGCTGGCGGCACTCGGCGGTATCGTGCAGAAAGGGTCGCGCTCGGCTGCCCTGAGTGCGACTCTTGCCGTCCCGAATATCACGGGTCAGATTGAATGGTGGGACGTTACGTTTTATATCAGCGTAACGGCCGGCACTGCGCAGACTTACGAGCTACTGACGACACACAATATTGCCAGTGCAGCCAACTGGATTACGCGCGGAGGCGTCGTCACGCTACCTAACCTGACGGCGGTATGGCCGGTCACACTCAAATTTCCCGTGCTGCCCGGGCATTATTGGGGCATCGTTGTGAACGATACAACAAAGATCACCATCAATTCGGACGGAATAACCGGGACATATCTCAATTGAAGCAGTCGGGCAGCGGAATGTTGATCAATCGCGAACCGTAACGACCGGCACGGGGAACTGTGGTTTGGTGGTTACGGGTACCCGGGTTATCAGGCGTGCGCATCCGTAGCAGTACGATTCCCTTAGGGCTGCGTCAGAAACGGAGCGTGCGGGATCGGCAGCAAGTCGGCGAATTTTTTGATACTCCGTGCCGTTCCATATTTTGCTGATGGTTTGCGTGAACACGTTACCAAGCACCGCCTGCCCCGGCAGATTGGTGTGCTGCCGCGCCTCTCGATGCATACAGCACGCGATGACATCTCCGTTACTCTTCACAACCATCGCACTAAATGGCCAGTGACATTTCGGAAGAATGGATCGCGTCTTTGGCTTGCCGAAAGTGAAAGCGCTTAGATCGGCATCGACGATATTGAATAAGGCGCCGTCCTTGTCGTATCGAACGCCCACGAAGCTGGTAAAACTATTGACGCCAGGTATAAACGAGCGCGCCTTGACATTCTCTTCTTCATCGGCTGCATGATGAGGATGCTTTATGTGCTGCACTTCAATGATCGGGTGCTTGAGCCCGTGTTCCTGCTTATAGGAAGCGAGTCGTTGAAGGTTGGACATAACCCAATCGAGACGGCCGCCGATTCGTGTCGTGGCGTAGGATTCTTGCGTAGCTCCGTCTATCGCTACCGTCAGGTGCGTTAGGCCGCTTTTGGCAATCCGCTCAATGCGCGTATCCGAGAGGTCGTAGCTGAAGTGGGTTGTAATGTGAACGCTGAGCCCGGCGCGTCTCGCGATTCCGCACATTTCGTCAACGCGAGGGTTGGTTAGCGGATCGCCATAATAGAACAAGCTTACTGCCAGCGCTTTGCCGCGGATTTGATCAATGATTCTTGTAAATTGGTCCACGTGCATAACGTCCGACTTTCGGAAAGATTGAGCTTCCAGCAGAGGTCGACTTATTGCCGATGCGTCCGCATGAACGCATGTGGGGCAGCGCAGAGTGCATAGAGGTGAGATGTCGATCTTTACGACAGACGGAACCCGTCCAGCATGCTCTCTTGAAAACACGAAACCAAATGCGTTCTGCATCAAGTTGAGGATTTTGTCCGCGTCCAATGCACCGAAGATCCAATGCCGCCGGCGAATCGCGTCCTGCAGGTCACGTCGCGCTGCGCCGATGGACTTACCCAGATTGGTCATGTGCGTGTCATTTTTTAGGGAATAGCACTTGTAAGCTAGTTCTGTGCCACCGCGCTTTGACGGCAACAGCACCCCTTCTCATGTGCCATTACCTGATCTGTTACCCGTAACACCCGCGCCACGTTACGCCCCGTTACCCCACACAACCGCCTCCGGGCGGTTTTTTCGTTTACGGCCATGACCGACGTTACCCAGATCCACGAAGAGAAAGAAACGTTGACGGTTGACGTCAACATTCCGGGCCACGACCCGCGCACGACCACCGCGCTATTCACGCGTACGCGCAAAGAACTGATCGAGCGTGAGGGTGGCCGCTGCTACATCTGCAACGCCACCGCCAAGGAATCCGGCCATCCGCTTGAGGCTCACCACCATCCGATCGAGCGTTCGTTCGCCGAGATGATCGACTGGGACCGCTTCAAGGCCGACGCGCAGGCGGGCGTGTGGGGCGAGGCAATCCGCGCATTCGACTGGGACCACTTCACTGACTGGACCCAGTTCGTCGACGACATGACCGTCAACGGCATGTTGCTTTGCAAAATTCATCACATCGGAAAAGACGAGGGCATGCATGCACTGCCTTTCCCGATCTGGATTGCGCAGAAGTACGGCAAGGAGGGCTATCAATTCTCCGCTTCAGAAGTAATCCATCACCAGCAATAGGAGCATCAATGAACAACGCACTCGTTAGCGGCGGCATTGGCGTCGCATCCGGCTCTGTCTCGGCACTGATTCAATGGGCCTTCACCAGTGCCGGCCATCCCGTACCGGCTGAAGTACTTCCGATCCTGACCGGCGCACTCGTGTATGTCGGGCACGTCGCAAAGGGCTACCTCGCAACCAAGTTTGCTCTGGCCGCACCCGCTACCGTCACGCAGTAATCCCCGCCGCGCTCGCGGCAATCCCTGAAGGAAATTCCATGTTCAAGAAACTATGCCTCACGGCAGGCCTTGTCGCGTCCATGCTGTTTGCTGGCTGCGCATCGAACGGCTCCGCCCCCAAAATCCCAACCCCGCAACAACTCGTCGCCGACTTCTGCCCGGTCGTCAACGCCGACCTGAAGGTGCTGGCCGTTTCGCCTCTGCTCAACGCCTCGCAGCAGCAATTGCTGAATGGCGTGCCGGGCGACCCGACGAAACCGGGGATCATTGCGATCAACGCCGCGGTCTGCGCCGCCGGCGGCCAGATCAACGTTACGGATCTGCAGACGCTCAACAACACGGCGTTTCCAGCTCTTATCGGACTCGTCAGCGCGCTCCCGATGCTGCCGAACCAGCCTGCGATCCTGATCGGTCTGACGCTCGCACAACCGATCCTGAATCAGATTGTGGCGCAGGTCATGCCCGCCGCACCGGTTGCCGCATCGGCACCTGTAGCCGCGAGTCAGTAACATGGACTTCGCCAAGGTTCTCGCCGCGGCGAAGTGCGCTCAAGCCGCGTACATCATCGACCAGACGCAGGCGAAGCAGGCTTTCGAGGCGATGGGCCACACGTTCGTCAGCCAATACAAGGACGACGACAGCCAGGCCGTGCTGTCGATCGATCCGGCCGGCGCCACCTGCCTCAGCATTTCGGGGACGCGCTTCTCGGCTGGCAAGATCGGCGATCTGTTCGATGACATTCAGCTCGAGCCTGTTGATGTGGGCGATGGCGCGAAGGTCACGCGCGGCGCGTACGAGAGCGCCAAAGAGATCTGGGAGTGGGCGTTGAAGCTGGCTCCAGCCGGTGCGGTCTTCAATGTCTGCGGCCACAGTCTGGGCGGCTGGAGAACGGCCTACACGCCGCTGTTCATCCCTGCGGCACAGATCGGCACTCTTCACGCCTTCGAGCCCCCCAAAGGAGCGAATCTGGCCTACTACCAGAAGTATGTGCGTGAGCTGGCGGGGCTGGTGATCGTCGGGAATGGGCTGGACATCTGGTTCGGCTATCCGCGCCTGAGCGACTGGATGCACCGGCCAGGCCTGATGGCTCATCTACAGCAAACCGGATTCCAGTTGATCGACACGAGCAAATGGCCTGGTGGCCTCTCGCTGAGCGATCACTCGATCGATCTGGTTGTGAGCCGGCTTCAGGCTATTGTTGGGTCCGGCGTGCCGACTTAGCTTATCTTCGACGCGACGCTATTGGCCGCGTCGATTTCCTCGCCAATCCACCGCATGGGCCAAGCTGAGACGCCGTCGACCGAAAGACAGTTCCACACCAATTCGCCCTCGGCATTCGTGCCTGCAAACCGAGCAGGCTGCTCGCGGGCCTCCCAATCGTCATCCGTATCGGGATCAAATGCCGGAATGACCCAATAAAAGCGGCCAACGATCAAGTCTGCCCGTTCGGTCATACTCATCTCCCATTCCGCCTATGGCGGCGAATCAATCGAGCGTTTTCAACGCGTGAATGCCGTCTACGATCAGGCCAGTTATAACGCGCCGGTTGATCGTCGTTCCGGGCTTATTGCCTTCGACGCCTCGCCTCCATGCAACCAGTGCCGACTGCTCAAGAGCTCCGTTCCAAGCTCGCTGAGCAACCTCCTTGTCGGTGTAGTAGAGATGCCCCAGATCAACCTCAGTAGCGAACCACGCTTCAAAATCCATCCCGCCTCCCGCGCCCAATGGCGCACATCAATCAGCCGTATCCGGCACTTCCTCGCCGAACCATGACGCCACGCGAGCGCGCATCCCGGCGACTAGGGGCGTGGATGCGTCAAACCCAATATCATCGCTGGGCCGGATAAAACCCGTCCAATATCCAGGCGCCTCAATCGAATCGACAGGCCCGTAGAGCACGCTGATCAAAGAGCGCTCAAGGATTGGACCGCCGACCTCCCACCGTGCCGACGGATTGAAGTGCTCGACCGTACACCACTCGGCGCCGTCGCGACACCACCAGCGCCCCTTTTTCGTCAACCCTTCGGCGCGCGCCACCCAGTAATCCAGCAACGTCCCTTCGAGTTCACTTACCTTCATATCCCTCCCTATCAGCACAGCGATTAGTCTAGCTGGCTCGGCCACATGTGACCAAACTGTGTCCATGATTGGCGCAGAGCCTTGGAAAAATGCGTAAAACCGTGATAATCTCGATGCTGACCGGCGCGAGACTGTTTCGGTTAAAAATCAAATAGTTGCGATGTTTTTCTGCATCAAAAGCACAGATCATGGATCTGTTCGAGACGAACAAGCCTTGATGCTGTAACCCTTGTCCGGCGCGGCTTTCAGGCGATTTGAAAATTAGCCGCGCCTTCTTTGTGCCCTGATTGTGCCCGGGTTCACT
>VMHT01155536.1_pt1 | contig 47784 bp, 23 predicted proteins | sample 4693611 | NCBI WGS metagenome assembly VMHT01 (sample SAMN12280063, study PRJNA550983) | marine metagenome | isolation source: seawater sampled from same location over 5 years 0.02-0.2 micron viral filtrate | place: USA: collected off the coast of southern California halfway between the port... ... | reverse complement strand
GGCAGGTGCTGGTAATCTTATCAAAAGTTACGGACATCGTATTACATCTCATCCTGGCCCTTTCAATGTATTAGTATCACCCAAAGAACACGTTGTACAAAATACTATTACTGATTTAACTACGCATGGTGAGGTATTTGATTTATTAGGATTATCTCGTACTCCGTACAACAAACTCAATATACATTGTAATGGTGTGTATGGTGATAAGATATCTGCTATGGATAGGTTCTGTAAGAACTTTGAGAGGTTACCTGAATCAGTTCAGACTCGTTTGACTGTAGAGAACGATGATAAAGCATCTATGTACTCAGTAAAAGATTTGATGTACATACATGAACGTATTGGTATTCCTATTGTATTCGATTATCACCACCACAAATTTTGTACTGGAGATTTATCAGAGGAAGAAGCTCTCAAACTTGCTGTAAGTACTTGGGGTGATATCAAACCTGTAGTTCATTATTCAGAATCTAAGGCATTACATGAAAGTAATGATAAACTAAAACCTCAAGCACATTCAGATTACATCAGTAGTGTTCCTAATACTTATGGTTTAGATGTAGATATTATGGTAGAGGCGAAAGCCAAAGAGTTGACCATTTTAGAACACCTTCAGCAGAAGGCATAGTATGGGGTTTTAGCTTGTTTAAGTATTAATTATTATTATTTTAATACTTATTATTAAGATTATTGGGTTGCTGTCAACACAATTCTTTATTTAAATATAATAGATTTGTATATAAATACAGAACCCAAAGTTAATAAAACTAATTTTAGGAAAAAAATATGAGTATTGTTAAAAACTTTTTTTCAAAAAAGGTAGGATTCGGATTTTTAATGGTGTTTTCTACACTATCTTTAGCTGGAACTGCCGCATATTATTCAGTATTTGGATTGAGTTCTTTATTCGCTGGAGCAAAAACTGAAGTTATCATAATGGCATCAGCATTAGAGTTAGCTAAATTGGTTGTAGCATCATATCTACATAACCATTGGGGTAAGTTAGGATTACTTTTAAAATCATATCTTACATTAGGTGTGGGTATCTTAATGATTATAACATCAGCAGGTATATATGGATTCTTAACATCAGCATATCAAACTACTGCCGACCAATTAACCATTATAGATAAACAAACCAAAGTGGTTGAAATGAAAAGAGAACGTTTCTCTGAATCATTGGATGGTTACAGGATTGAACGAACTCAGTTAAATGCATCCATTGCAGAACTTACTAAAGGATTATCTAACAACACCATACAGTACAAAGATAAAGAGACTGGTGAGATTATAACAACTACATCATCCTCAACAAGAAGAGTTCTTACATCTCAGTTAAACGATATGAAAGAAGAACGTAATAAGGTTTCTATAAAGATGGAATCACTTACAGACTCAATTACTTCTTTAGATTTAAAAGTATTAGATATGGAATCTAACAATGAGGTTGCTGCAGAGATTGGGCCATTAAGGTATATGGCTGAGATTACAAACAAACCAATGGGGGTGATTGTAAATTGGTTTACTCTAATGATTGTTTGTGTATTCGACCCATTAGCAATTGCTATGGTACTTGCTGTAAATAAATTCATCGGTAGAAACGAAGAAGAAGATGAAGTTGTTGTTAAGAAAGAACCTGTGATTAAACACGCTTATGTTGAGAATGATGAACGAATGAATATCATAGGTCAGAATGGAAATGATGGTGAACATTATAGTGAAGTAGAAGAAATGATTAAGAAGAATGAAGAAATCTTAGCAACTAAAAAAGTAGAACCAGAAACCCCAAAGAAGAAAATATATGGTGGATTCTCAAAACCATATTCAGATGGCATTCAAGCCAGTGAAGATAATGAAGATGTAAAAACTTATTAAAATAAATTTGGTATTGTAAAATAATTTTTGTATATTTACATAAGTTTAACAATAAAAAAGTTACAAAAGCATATGAGCGATTTATATAATGAAGGTAGAACATCGACTACTGGTGGAGAAGTAACTCCATCATATGATGTAAAAACACCATCTGAAAGAGATAAACACTTTCAAGAATTTAGAGAATTTGATTACGGACTTGATATCGAATCGAATATCATTTTAGTACAAGATGAAATATCACAAGGTATGGTATTTGATACAATCTCTAAAGTTAGGTTACTTAGAAAGATTAATAAAGATTTAAAATCAGTAACTATCTTACTTAATTCACCAGGTGGTGATGTAGTAGAAACATTGGCACTAATAGATTACATTAGAACTATAAAAGAAAATGAAGGAATTGATACGAACATTGTTTGTAGAGGTTCAGCTATGAGTGCGGCCGCATTACTACTCGCTTGTGGTACAGGTCTTAGAGCCGCATCAAAACACTCTAAGGTTATGGTTCACCAATTATCAACAATGAATTTTGGTAAGTTAGAAGATATTAAATCAAACGCTAAGTTTGCAGAACAATTAGAAGATGATTGTAATAACCTTATGGCGGAAGTTACAAAAAAAGATAAAGAGTTTTGGAAAGAAAATCAAAGAAGTGATTACTTCTTAGGTGCACAAGAAGCATTAGAATTAGGAATTATAGATAAAATTATATAAGTTATGGAATACAATTATAGACCTTTAGGGGATAGAGTAGTAGTAGAGATACTCAAAAGAAACGATGAAAAAACTAAAGGTGGTTTATACAAACCATCAGGTTCAGAAACTACAATGATGGGTACAGTAGTAGCCGTTGGTAGTGGATTATTCACTCATTCAGGTGAGATTATACCTATGAGTACAAAGGTGGGTGATACAGTTCTATTAGATGGAACTGGATTCAAACACAAAAATGGTGGTAAAACATATCACATTTATAGAGAAAGTGAATTCTTATCTATATTAGATGAAGTGTAAGTGTCTGATAATCAATCAGTTACACTATCACTATCATCACAACACATTGATAATCAATTAGTTAACAAATAAAAATTAAATTATGGTACACATTTTAGATGAAAACAAAATCAAAGAGAACTACGAGAAGTTCAGAAAATTAATCAATCAAACTTTTGAGGGTGAGAGATTAGAAAAATTAAATAAGATGTATGATGAATTGGAAGATAGAATCATTCTAACTCCAGCATCATCTACAGAACATTTCCACAACGCATTTGCGGGTGGATACATTGACCACATTCTTAGGGTTACATTTAACGCCGTTAAGATTTATGATTTGTATAAAGAGTTAGGAATGCCTTTAGGGTTCGATAAACAAACCCTAATCTTTACAGCACTTCATCATGATTTAGGTAAGGTAGGTAATCACAAAGAGAATTGGTACATACCAAATGATTCACAATGGCATATAGAAAATCAAGGAAAGATTTATAAGACAAGTTCTAATATGCATTGGATGAATCTTAATGATAGAACTATATGGTTATTAAATCACTATGGTATCACAATAACTGAAGAGGAATATATTGGAATTAAATTAACTGATGGGTTGTATGATGATAACAACAAAGAGTATTACATTACTTACAATAAAGATAATGTTATTAAAACTCAATTACCATTTGTAATGCATCAAGCTGATTTATGTGCTGCTAACTTTGAAAGAGATAGAGTAATAAATTCTGATAAGAAACTTCAAACTAAAAATGTTGGTGGTAGACCAACTACAAAAAAGAAACTAGAAAACGTAATAATGCCAGAGAAGATAGATTTCAAATCTATATTTGGTGAAATAGAAAAATAATATGAGTACAGTACAGTTAATTTTATCAATACTAATAATAGCTTGTTTACTTTATATAGTATGGAATTTACTTCGTAAAGTTGAGAAGTTAGAAGATAGTGTAAATGAAGTTAATGAAGTTTTAGATTCTTCAAAAGAATCAGTACAATCTGCTTTAAGTAGAATGAAAGAAGTAGATAGATTGGGTTCTTTTGAAGCCGATGATGAAAGTGGTTTTATTTTTGAAGAGATACAAGCTGCATTAGATAAGTTAAACAACGAAATAAATAAGAATGCCTAAAAAAAGAAGAAAAAGGAGTAAAAGATATTTTACCAAAATTACAGAAATAGCTATAAATGCATATAATGGATGTGATGATAACGCACTGAAAAATAAAATTTATAACAGATTCATTCATTACCCATTTGATAATTTAGCAGAAAATGTAATTCATACCTACAAAACATATTACTTCGATGTACCTTATGAAGATGTAAAAGCAAATGTAGTTGCTTTTCTAAATGAAAAAATTCATAAGTTCAATGGAGAGAATGGTAGGGCCTTTTCTTACTTTACAGTAGTGGCAAGAAACTATTTATTTAATGAGAACAATGCTAACTATGCTCGAATGAAATCAAAAGAGAAAGTTGCGGCGATTGATACACAACGAAATATCACTAATGAGATTGTAGACCAAAATAATAAAGAAGCTAAATCAGATTTCATTGACCATTTTACTAAATATGTAGACTATCATTTATATACTTTATTCTTAAAAGATAGAGATAGAGCAATAGCAGATTCAATAAATGAGTTATTTAAAAATAGATTAGACCTTTATTCTTACAATAAGAAAGCACTCTACATACTTATTAGAGAGAGAACTGGAGTACATACTCAGTATATAACAAAAGTAGTTGGAAAGTTAAAAGGACTTTATTTAGAATTATATACAGAATATACCAAAACAGGATACTTATCAGTTCACTATAAGTTAAAGGATAGTAATGGATAAAGATACAGAATTATTTAAAGGAAAAACATTTTCAGATATCATGTCTGATGTTTATAACAATTCAAAAAAGAAGGATAGGCAACTTAAACTTCTTATTGCTCAGTTAGAACCATTAGTTAAAAACCTACAAGATGCTACAGTAATCGTTCCTTTGATAAAGGAATATATGGAAGTGGCGGTTAGAAACGATGACCAGATTGTTAAGTTAGCTGCCATTATTCAACGAATGATGAAAGATGCTAACTCAGGTGAAGATGGTGGGTTTGGTTTATCTGATGAAGAAAAGAAACAGTTAATTTCAAACGCCGAAGCGATTGATGAAAAGATAGATGCCCTTAATGGTTTAGAGGAGAAAGAAGATGAGTAGTATAAGAGTTGGTGTTGTTGAGAAAGTAAATCTTAAAGATAATGATGTCAATAAGCTATACAGCATTACTGTTATAACCACTAAAAGTATGAATAGGGGTGAGGTTTGTTATCCAATCGATGCTAATCTTAAAAGAATTCCTATCATTGGTGAAACTGTAATCATTGTTACAGGTATAGGTGCTGAAACCGCAGGGGGTGCAACTGACCCAGTCAGTTATTACATACCATCTATATCTCTACAAAAAAACATTTCTAATAATGCATTACCGGGTGGTTCTATTGCCAAAAAATCAAAAGGAAGTTCTACTTCATATTCACAAGCATCGGCTGGAACTCCTAATACATCAGGTGGTGATGAAGAACATGATTATGGAAAGGGGTTTACTGAACCAGATTCGGTTAACCCATTACAACCATTTCTTGGAGATGTATTGTTAGAAGGTAGATTCGGACATTCATTAAGATTTGGTTACACTCCATCTGGAGCAGAAACAACTAAAGAACCATCGTGGAGCTCATCTACAGATACCGACCCAATTACTATTTTATCGAATGGTAGAAAACAATTTAAAGGATATAATAAATTCGTTATTGAATCAGTTGATGATGACCTTTCATCAATCTATTTAACATCATCACAAAAGATTCCAATTAAAACATCTCAAAAGAAATTAGGTACAGCATCAGCTCAATCTTCATATAGTAATCCAACGATAATAATAACATCTGATAGGATATTATTAAACTCAAAAGAAGATTCTATTATTTTATCAGGTAAAACAGATGTTAAAGTAGCTACCAAAAAATGGGCAGTTGATATGGATGACTTCTTTACAGAGTTTGAAAAATGTGTAGAAGCGATTACAAAGATGACACACCCAACAGGTGTTGGCCCATCAGGCCCACCTATTAATGTTGCTGATTTTAGTTCGATTTTGGGTAAAATAAAAAGTATGAAACAATAGGATTAAGTTATGGCAGCTCAATGGCCCTTATATATCACAACTGTAGGTGCATTCTTAAACGACCCTGCGGAAGGTAGAACCGAAAAAGATGTTGCTGAGAAATTAGCAACAGAATACAAAAAGGCAGTAACTACTGTGTTTACTGTTGCACCTGCTGGGATAAATAAACCATCTCAACTCCCATCAATAAATCCAATGAAACGAGCTATAAGAAAATCTTTAGAAGATATTAAGGAATCTGAAGGTGAACCAAAATTGTTTCATTTTGATAAATGGGCAAGTGAGGTAACTAAGTTTTGGTTAAAAACCAAATTCTCAGCAATCGTACCAGACCCATTACATTTAGCAGCTGCGACTGGAATACCAGGTGTAACTTTACCAATAAAAAATGTTGTTCTAAATGGTGGAGTTCTACCCGCATTACAGGCGGACTTATTAACGGCGTTTACAAACCCACCATCACCAGTCCCAAACGGAATACCAGTAGCAGGGAAATTAGCAAAAGCATTTACAACTCATCTAACAACAGTAGGGGGAACTCATACAATGGCGGTAACAAGTGGAACACCTTTATCACCAATACCGATACCAGCGTTACCAATACCTTGGATTCAGTTAGTATAAAAAGAAAGTTTTTAATATTTATATATAAAGTAAAACAGTATGAAGGCAAAACAATTAGCAGAATTATTAGAAGTAATCGTAAGAAAGGTAGTTCGTGAAGAACTAAAACCTATCATTACGGAGATTAAACGTGCTTCTAAACCACTTATAAAAGAAACAAAATCTAAATCTAAAACGGTTAAAGACCCGTTGGATATTGATTTATCTGAAATTTTAAAAGAAGAAAAAGTATCAACTCCATCTAAACCAAAAACATTTGTTAAGAATCCAATGTTAAATGAAATGTTAAATCAAACAATGAATGATGGCGAATGGAGAACTATGGATTCTCAATTTGGGTCTAATCAAGCACAACGATGGGTGGATAATGGTTCTACCTCAGTAGCACCAACTACTGATATAGATGGTAAACCGATTGATACTAATAACGAACAAGTAGCGGCCGCAGTTGGAGCTATGACAAAAGATTATTCTCAATTAATGAAAGCTATTGAAAAGAAAAAGGGTAGATAAAAATGGCTAAGGCGAGAAAAGAATATTTTTACAATCCAATAGATTTTGAGCCCGATGTGGCCGTTGGTATAAAATTACCATTCTCTGGACTACGTGGTGGGTTATTTGATTTATCATACTCAACCGAAGAACAAGCCATATCTAATTTAAAAAATTTGTTACTGACGAGAAAAGGTGAAAGATTATTTCAACCTGAGTTCGGTTCTCAGATATACGCATTGTTATTTGAACCAATAACATTAGATTTAAAACAAAGATTAGAATCTGGTATTATAGAAGATATCAATTTCTGGCTTCCCTACATAATTATTGACAAGGTAAACGTTACACCTGATGAGGATAGAAATTATGTTGGTATCACATTAGACTTTAGAGTCACAGAACAAGGTGCTAACGAACAAATAATATTATATGTAGATTCCGCAGGAACTGCAACTATAGAATAGGAACTTAAATGGCAAAGGCAAACAAATCAGATTTAGTCCAAAAGGATGTAAAACTTATAGGTAAGGACTTTGGGGAGTTGAGAAAAAACTTAGTTGATTTTTCTAAAACTTATTTCCCAAACACCTATAATGATTTTAATGAATCTTCACCTGGTATGATGTTTATAGAAATGGCATCGTATGTAGGTGATGTATTATCCTTTTATACAGATACTCAGTTGAGAGAATCTCTACTAACCAATGCAGAAGAAAAGGCAAACCTTTTTAATCTAGCTACAACATATGGTTATAAACCAAAAAACGTTTGTCCAGCATCTGTTAATTTGGATTTATTTCATTTAGTACCAGCAAAAGGAAGTGGTGTAAATGTGAAACCTGATTTTGATTATGCGTTAAAAGTTGCAAGTGGAATGAAAGTTGGTTCTGATTCTAATGGAAGTGTAGAGTTTACAACCCAATTTGGTGTAGATTTTTCTGTATCATCATCATTTAGTCCAACAGAAGTTTCCGTTTATCAGATTGATGAAAACACTAACGAACCTATTTATTATTTATTAAAAAAATCTGTTAAGGCATCAAGTGGTGCTGTTAAATCAGAACAATATACATTTGATTCACCTAGAATATATGATAAAATAAAAGTAACAGATGATAAAATAATTAAAATCAAATCCATAATGGATGATGATGGAGATAGTTGGACTGAAGTTCCGTTTTTAGCACAGGATACTGTATTTGAACAAATAGAAAATAATGAAGATAACTCTACTAACTTACAACCATATAGTGGAGAAACTCCATTCTTATTGGAATTGAAAAGAGTACCTAAAAGATTTATAACTCGATTCGAATCAGAAACAGAATTGGTTATACAGTTTGGAGCGGGTATATCATCTAATGCAGATGAAGAGATAATTCCTAATCCTGACAATGTAGGTTCTTCCTTATATGAAAATTCAGGTGATTTAGACCAGGGTATAGACCCGTCTAATTTTTTATATACAAAAACATATGGTGTTGCTCCATCAAACACAACTCTTACAGTAGAATATTTAGTTGGTAACGGTGTTGAGGATAACGTACCTGCTAAAGATTTAACATCGATTAATAGTAGGGTATTTGAAAATGATAATACTATAAATCTAAATCAAGATACTTTAAGATTTATTCAAAACTCATTGGCAGTTACAAATCCAGAACCAGCTGTTGGTGGTAGAAGTAAAGAAAGTGAAGATGAGATTCGTAATAATGCAATGGCCTATTTTGCAGCTCAGAACAGAACGGTAAGTAGAGAAGATTATATTATGAGATGTTATGCATTACCACCTCAGTTTGGTTCTGTTGCTAAAGCTTATTTAGTACAAGATTACCAAATAGAAACAAAAGGTAACGGAAGTTTTTCACCTCATGCTATATTACCAAACGACCCTATACCAACAATCGTTGAAACAGAATCTCCAAATCCATTGGCTCTTAACCTATACACATTAGGTTACGATAAGGATAAAAAGGTAACTCAGTTAAACCCTGCTACTAAAAACAATTTAAAAAATTATCTATCTTATTATAGAATCCTAACCGATGCTGTTAATATTAAAGATGCATACATTGTTAACATTGCAATGAATTTTGATATAATAACTTTACCAGATTACAACTCTAATGAAGTTCTTTTAAGGTGTATAGCCGCACTAAAAGATTTCTTTAATATTGATAATTGGAAAGTAAATCAACCAATAAACATATCACAGGTTTATGTTTTATTAGATAAAGTAGATGGAGTTCAAACAGTACCACGACCTAATTCTGATGGAGAAGGTGGTTTACAAATATTTAATAAATTTAATGGAAACTATTCACCAAACAAATATGATTTAAAGCCGGCAACTAGATTGGGTATTATATATCCACCTAAAGACCCTGCTATATTTGAAGTTAAGTATCCTAATGTAGATATAAGGGGTAAGGTTGTAACTCAATCTTTCTAAGGAGAATAATATGATTTATAGAATATACGGACAAAAAGATACTACGATATACGAATCAAACCTGCGTAAGAATCAGAACACAGGTAAAGATGAAATATTAGAAATTACCAAACTGTATGATGAAGATACAAATTCAATATGGGTTGGTAATAGTAGGGTATTAACCACATTTGATTTAACATCAATATCACAATCTATAGTAGATGGTGATATTAGTGGTAGTATAAAATACAAACTAAATCTAACATCTGTCGAAGAAAACGAAGTTCAATCAGAGTACTCATTAGATATATTTCCAATATCTCAAAGTTGGTCTGAGGGTATTGGTAAGTGGTTACATACTCCTATAACCAAAACTGGATGTAATTGGGGAACAACAGATGGTAATACTATTTGGAATGTAAATTCATCTAGTATCTTCAATGGGTCATCTGTATCATCAAACCCAACAGAAGGTATTGTACTATCTCAAACATTTGCGAATGGAACAGGTTCAACATTTTTAACAGAATCTATCAACGATATTGCTGGTAATTCTCCTTTTATGTTCGTAGAAGATGAGAGGTTGGTTGTTTCTGCATCTAACTTTTCTGGTACTACTTTGATATTTCCGTTATATTTAGAAAACGCTAAAACATATGGAGTTCAATTTCAAATAGACCCAAAAGATTATACAGATGTACAATTCAGAGTAGAAACACCTGATGGTCAAATCAACGGTTCAGATGTATATACAGATATGGTAGGTAATATTACAACTGCTTCTACTCAATCATTTGATTTAAATACTACATCTGAAGGTGAACATAAATTAAGATTCACATTTTTTGATAATGAAGGTACTTCTAAATCAACAACTGGTATCTTTGATGAAGTATTTGTTACAGAAAAAGATAGTAATACTTTAATATGGGAAACCTTCTCAGTTAATGAAGGAAGTTTTGTACAACGAAACGTAATTAAGGGAACTGATAATTCAACACCATTTCAAGGTGTAAAGAATTCTAAATTACAATTAGAAGCAAGAAGTATAGCTGGTGCTGATGCTGAATACTCAAAACATTTAGAAAGTAGTTTACAATATACAATTACATCAGAACTCAATTTAGGAACATTTCCATCGTTTGGATTTACAATGTATGATGTTAATGATTTAAAAATGAATCCTTCACAAGTGACAGGGTTACAGAGTCAAATAACAGCATCATCAACTCAATCACTTGTATTTACACCACCGAAATCGGGTACTTATAGATTCGCATACACTTATTTCCAAAGTGGTTCTGGTGGAGTTACCGGGTCTATTGATAACTTTAGAATATCGTATTCGGGTTCACTACCAATTGTACCCCAAACAGAAGCTTCATACTTTAAAAATGAAGGTGGTGGTACATGGTACACTGCATCATTAAGTAACACAAACGTTTCTCAGAAGTTTACCAAATACACAACGGATTTAAATGCTGATGTTACTGATTATGTAAATGATTGGATAAATGGTTCACGACCTAACAACGGATTTATAATCAAAAGACCTATTGCAGAAGAAAGTAGTTCTATTAGATACGGCTCATCTAAATTCTTTTCTAATGATACTCATACAATTTACGTTCCTACATTGGAAGTTCAATGGGATGATTCATCATTCGTAACAGGTTCATTATTGGAATTAACAGGAGATGATATTGTAATCTATCCAAAGAATTTACTATCAGAGTATAAAGAAAATTCAAAAGCTAGAATTAGAATTGTAGGTAGAGAGCGATATCCACAAAGAAGTTTTTCGGAATCTAACCCATATACTACAATTAAATATCTTCCACAGAATACTTATTACCAAGTAAGAGATGCTGAAACTAATTTAGTTATAGTTCCATTTGATACAACATATACGAAAGTAAGTTGTGATGCAAACGGAAACTATTTTGATTTTTGGTTTAATACTTTACAACCTGAGAGATTCTATAATATGGAATTCAGAGTCGATAGAGATAACAGACAACAGTATTTTGATGGACACGTATTTAAAGTGGTTAGATAATGGCAATAGAGAAATCAAAAAATAAAGTAAAACAAACTGAAGCTACACCGAACCCTAGGCGAGAAGAAGTTAAAGTAATTGGATTTTCTGCAGAAGAATCTCAAAATATAATTGAGCCTGATTTAAATCCAATTAGAAGAAACTCGTCTAACCAAATTATATCATATACACTTCCAAAGAATAAGCTTAAAGAATCATCCGCCACACAGTATGGTAATGTTTTAATTCCTGCTGTTAAATCTCAACTTAATAAAATACAGTTTAATAGAGTTATGGATAATGATATTGAACAGTTTACACGAACTATAGATGATATTGATATTGAGGTAAAGTCTATTAATAGTGTATCATTTCCAGAATTAGAGTTAGACCAGATTGAAGACGAAACACCATTAGCATTTAATGGTGAGTTGGTACGAATTGGTACAACTCCATCTACAATTTTTTATATTGAAGAAGGTAAGTTTTACACATTTCAACAAGGTCACTTATGGCACATTGTTGCAGAACGATTAGGTAAACCTATGGGGTTTCGAATTGGAGATGACTTTGATTACACACCAGAACCAGGTGGTGTAGAAATTGATAGAGGTATGAATCAGTATAGTTTATACAATGATAATACATATAAGAGACGTACAATTGCGTATTTAGAAACAAATAAATACGGTGGTGCATTAACCAGACAAAAAATATTAGGTGAAGATGGTAATGATAACGTTGTTTATCTTCCATTTCATAGTGAGGTGGGTGAAAATGCATTTGAATCCATGCAGGTGGGTGGTGCTGATTCTACTTTAGTTCAATACTGGCGTCACAAGGGTAGAAAGATAAGAGAAATGTTTACGTCAGTAAATACTGAATTAAAAGTTCTCTTCCAGAAATTAGATACTGAGGGTGATGAGAGGCAGTTAAGATTTAAAATATTTTATAAAGATGGTAGAATGGAAGTCGTTGAACCTAGTTGGGTAAACGAAACAATATGGAATGGTGATATACGAAAGGCCTATAAAATTCCAGGAAGTTTTATAACATCCGATATAAACAAAATAATAATTCAAGACTTTGTAAAATATAAACCATTTATGCAACAAGGAACACCTAATGAGAAACGGTGGGCCCTAACTGGTACACCTGGTGGTGGTGCTGTATTGTACAAATTTAATTCATCTGCGGATGAATGGCAAATAGATAGTGGTAACAGTGCAGTACCATATTCTATACTTGGTCAAGATTATTTCTGGAATGGTAGTTATTATGAAGAATATATTCCACCACTTGGAACTGCATTAATTGATTATCAAATGATGGATGGTAACTTAATAGCTCTTTATGGTAGTGATAGCGATATGAGAGGTGGTGATGAGTTGGTAGATGACCTATGGGAAGCTGCACAAGATACATTAGCTAAACTTAACATAATAAGAGGGTATCAGAATAAGAAAAGTTACAACACATGGTTTGATAAAATAGGAAACAGGTCATCATCTAATGATGAGACTAAATTAAAAGATGTACTTACACAAACGGCTCAAGATATTTTAGATGGTGGTACAGGTTACTTATCAGGTAATCCATTTAAAAATGCTAACCTTCCAGAAACAGGAACTAATTCCAATGTTACATTAAATTACTACGACCTAACTGCAAATTTAGAATTGTTGATTAGTAAGAACTCACTTATAAACACTGGAAATAATGGTGTACGAAGAGATTTGGAACAAGCATGGGAAAAGGGTGATGGTTCAGCAACATTTGGTGGTTCTTATGTTAGTAACTCTGAAAAATCTGATAATAAGGCAAATGTAAATAGAACAGTAAATACTTGGAAAGCGTGTATTGAAAAACGTTCTAGTGGTAGAGAAGAAAAAGATTTATTAAGATTATTAGGACACACAGCACGAGCTAAAATCCGTAGCGGTAACGGGAGAATTATATAATGGCATTAGATATTTACATAAAAGGAACTGATGTAGTAACATCCAAATCTCCAGTAGATGCTCCTGCTATATATTCTATTGAAGATTTAGAGAGAATTGAATCTATACAAACGGATTTAAAAGAGGGTGATTTACAAATAGCTCAAGAATATCACATATACTCAGGTGAAAATCTATTAAAATCTAATGATAAATCACTTAGATATGAAATAAACACCAAAGCTGATAGTAACAACAGCCAACCGTATGATATTTTACTAACACCTGAAAAAGATGTAAGACAATCAAATATATCAAAAGGTAATTTTTCTGTAGTTTACAATTTCTTAGATAAACAAACAGATAAGTTAAAAATAGAAAATATATCTGCAGATGCGAGTGAATTACAATTAGTAATTGATTCCGAAAAAGATGGTACTGTAGACTCTTACGAAGGGTTGAAGGCAATCGAAAATCTATATTCAGATGGGTTAGGGTTACCCGAACTTAGAGATGGTAATACAGAACACATTCAGTATGTTTTAAATTTTGGAAACAATGATTTAGCTGCAATTACACAGTTTGATTTTAGTTTAAATGAAAGAGAAGGGTATCAGTTAGAAGAAGTTGATTTCCCAACAGATATCTATCAGGGTATTAGAACTAGATTCTATCCAATGCAAAATTTAGATGGGTATTGGTGTGAAGTATATATAGATGATGAAGAAATTTCTGAAGTAGAAGGTGCTATTATAGTAGAAGAGGTAGAAGATGCAAATCAAACACCAAGTATAGTATCGTTTGATAATCCACTCAAACCAACTGATGATAGTGATTTAGGGAAAGCTTTACAAACCGATGCTGGTAAGGCAATTATGGATGCTGCTCTTGGAAAAACCTCAAAAACATCTACAAAATCAGTAGCTGGTAGTAGTAAAACAAATGTTACAAATACAGAAGTATCGAACAAGACATCTAAAATTATTAAAAATCCACAGGTAAAAGACCCTTCTATAGTTTCAGATGGTGCGATTTTAAATAAAGGTTCAGATAAGAGAGCCTCTTTTAAAGATAGTCTAAATGATAGATTACTTGTATCAATCTCACCACAGAAAATAAGTAAAAAATTTAGAACTACAGGTAGGGGTTCAAAATTTGTATTAGATTTTAATGATAACGAAGAATTAAAATGGATACCTGTTTTTGATAAATTAGAACAACAATATTTTGAATTTGGTAATGACGATAAGGGATTTCCAATAAGACCTAATTCTGATTACACTAAATTACTTAGAGGAGTTCCTATATCATCTGAAGTACAATATAATAATCCAAATTTTAAGAACACTGGTACAGAGGAAGAACCAGATGTAAAACTTAATACGGTTACAGTAAAATTGTACAAACCATTAAGAGGTGATTTACAAAACAAAACACCACGTATTGAGAGACTAGTAAGAGATTCTTACATAGAAAAACTATTAGTATATCCAACCTCTAAAAAATTAGTAGAAGATAACTTTTCCGAACCTAACTTTAAAATTGATATGGGTACTTATGGTAAGTCTGTAGGTACTGATTTAAGAAGTTGGAATGATTTATTAGATACAAACCTATCAACATCTCAACAGATAGTAGATAAATACATAAGTTCATCATTTGAAAATAATATAAATGTAAACTATTCTGACTTCTCAGAATTTGTACATTATTCATCTGCAGTAGAAAGAGTAAATAACTTTAAATATAAGGTTGAATTGATAGAGGGGTATGAAAGTAGAATAAAAACTTTAGAATCCGTAAGTGGAACTGAGGCACTAACAAACATATCACAATCTATAGTAAGAAAAAATAACGTAGTTAGTGGTATGGATGGATGGGAACGTTGGATGTATAACGAACCATCTTCATCACTATATACACACTATAGTTCTTCTGCATTTACAATTAGCCCTTGGCCGAAGTATAGTGCACAACCAGTAAATTTATATTCTGTAACATCATCATTGGCCATATCACATTATAATGGGTTAATTGATTCTGCTAGTTACTTTGATTCTATGAATGATGCAAGGTTAACCAAAACAATACCAGCTTCAATAAGTGAAGATACACTTAATGCTGATTACTTATTGTTTATTGACATGATAGGTCATCATTTTGATATCACATGGGCGTATGTTAAAAAGTTAACATCTATTAATAGTAGAGAAGAACATCCATACGATGGTATGCCGAACAACTTACTTTATGATGTGGCAAAATCAATGGGTTGGAAACTAACACATGGAAAAGATAGAGAAGAGCTTTGGAGCTATGCTTTAGGTACAGATAAGTACGGTAACCCACAACAATCTGGTTCATTGGCGGCCAAACCAGTAGAACAATATACAAATGAAATTTGGAGAAGAATTGTAAACAATATACCATATCTTCTTAAATCAAAAGGTTCTGCTAGAGCTGTAAAGGCATTAATATCTACATATGGTATTCCACAAACATTCTTATCAATCAGAGAATATGGTGGGCCTGTAATAGAAGATAAGCGACAATTTTGGGAACATGAAAGATTTGTATATCATTTAAGATTTGATACTGATAATTATATGGAAGTTCCATTTGATAAAGTAAATGATATTGACCCTAACACATATTTGAACAGAGACCCTAACCCAATTGATACGATTGAGTTACAAGTTCAACAAAATAAGAATAGAACAACTGCTGTTTTAAATAAAGATAAAAACTTCGGAGTATTATACGAATCTCTATCTACCGCAAAAACTGGTAAGAAAGGTAATATACATTTTTACCTAAGTGGTAGTAGTGGTTATAAATCAGCATCTATTAATAATGTTAGTTTATTTGATTCTAAGATGGGAACATTGATTGTTCAAAGAGAAAAATCAGTAGATGATATTACACAAGATAATGAATATAAATTAATTTACCGTAGAAGTCGTAGAGATAATATTATTGTAGATAAATCTGCAAGTATCTTTATTACAGGTTCAACCGAACCATCTTACAACGCGGCGTGGACTGGTAGTGGTACACTAACTGTAGGTAAGAGTTTCCCAACAGATAATACTCCATCATTGTGGGGTAATACTGAGTATCTAAGTGGTTCTATACAAGAATTAAGATATTGGGCAAACCCATTAAAAGATATTGTTATTGATGAACACACTCTTGCAAGAGAATCATATCATGGTAATTCAGAAACCTCATCTTACTTTGATTTAAAGTTTAGATTTTTACCTGATTCAAGACTAAAGAGTGTAGATGTTTCTGATTCACAACCATCACAACATCCTAATCAAAAAATATCCACACTATTAAATGGACAGATATTATCCGCATCATTACACAACTTTGAATCAGATGATTTAAGAGGTGTAACCGAAGAGTACCATACAAAAGTACCATCGGCAGGAGCAAACAACATTATGAACAACAAGATAAGGGTTGAGCCAAATAGATTAAGAGGAATGTTAGATGTTGATGAAAGAAAAGAAACTTCAAAGTTTGATTCTGCTCCAAATGATTCCAATGTATTGGGTGTTTATCTATCGGCTACAAAAATGTACAATGAAGATATATACAACCACACAGGTTATTTTGATATAGATGATTATATTGGAGACCCAGATGGTAGAGAAGGTTTTACAGAACAAAACGAACAATTAGATTATTTAAGAAGACAGGTATTTAAAAAGTATAGTACTAAGAACTTAATCAATAGTACTATCGATATATTGGCAAGATATGATTTCTCTGTATTTGAACAGATTAGACAAACTGTACCAGCTAGGGTTGATTACAACTCAGGTATTTTAATTGAACCACATATCTTAGAAAGACCTAAAGTTAAATCTAAAGTTAAAGTTGTTAAGACCGAACCTATGTATGAGGTTACGGTTAATCCTATAGATAAAGTTCCACAGATGTTTATTACTCCATTGAGTGCATCATTATATGGTTCACCTAGCGTAACTGATTGGACTGTTCCAACTTATAACACAACGATAAGTGGTACGGCATCTCCTGATATTCTTATGGAGTATCCTACTTATAACACAACAGTAAGTGGTACTGTATCACCTAAGTTTATAATGACATATCCTACTTACGATAATTTTAAAAGCAAATACATACCAAGAGCAACTGCTAGTTTTGAGTCTGAATACTTAACGTATGGATTACGACTTGATTTAAATACAATAAAAGAATCGGCCGAATATCTAACACATGAAACATTAATTGATTTAAATCAAAATGTTACTTCATCAGCCGAATATTTAACTCACAATACTGAAATTCCATTAACACAATCATTACTACAATCCGCAGATTATGTAACCCATAAAACATCGATTGTTGTAGATACTGAGAGAAGTATGTCAGGTACATATCAGTTACAAGACCAACAAAATATATGGTCTACTCCAAAAGATTTAAATGGTAATTTTTATTTACTAAATACATCATTTAGAGTTACTCAATCTATATTTGTAGAAAAAAGTGATTTAGAAGAAAGAGGATTAATTCGAGCAAAACTTCCATATAAACCATCTTCATACAAGTTTGATATACTAATACCAAAAGAAGGTGGTGATGTGGGATATGGTGTTGGTTGGATTACTGGTTCAAATGGTAGTTGGAATTACAACCCACTAGGAACATCGATAATTAACCAACGAAATGCACAATATGCAAGAACTACAAATTACTTCTATAGTTCTTCCGTATCCGCTTCTATGGGATTATCATATTCATCATCTCTATCCCCATCACAGGTATCAACAGATAATCTACCATTGGCAGTTGAGAATTTAAGATATTTAGGTTGTAAGATGAGTTCTGATTCATTGACAACAAATTCCACACAAACTCCTGATGGTAAACCTGTAATAGAAATATTTGAAGCTGACCCAAATGTACTAATCAATACATCACAAACAGCTGAAGATGGAAACTTAGATGTAGATACTAATACAGGAATCGCTACCATTAATGTTGATGATTTAAAAATATCTGAAGAAATTAGATATCAAAGAGAATTGGAGTACAGAGCGGAAGTTCAAAAGTTCCGTAGAGAAATTGCAAGAATACAACAAATAGAAAACTCACGAAGAGCTGAATTTGATTTAAGATTACAAAACTCAGAAGATATTAGTAATAGAGAATCAGCAAGACAAGATGAATTTGATGTTGTAAACGACCCAATTGTTGTTAAAAAAGAAATCGAAGAAAAAGAAGTACGAGAAGAAGAAAAATTCATTCAACCAGAAGAACCAGAAGAAGTTAAATTCTTAGATGGTCAACCAATTAATGTTGAGAGAAAAGAAGAAATTGAAAAAGAACAAACTTCTGAATTAATTCAAAAATTAAACGAACTTCCAATGGAAGAAAGAGAATCTTTTATAGAAGAAGAAGAAATCGATAAGAGGGTGTTAAGACGATTAGAGATTCCAGTAAGTAAAAAACAAAATGAGAAACGAAATAGAAGAACAAAAAGGAGACGTGACTAATGGCTAAGACACGAAGAGGTAAAGGTAAAGGTAGAAGAGGTAGAGTTAATCCACCTGTTCCACCACGTAATCCAGCTCCACCAGTAACGGAAGAAACGGTAGTAACTCCACCAAGAGTTTCACCACCACTTCCACCTGCTATAAAAGAGCCTGAAGTTAGTAAAACTAAACCAATTGAACCATCTAAGGTAAGTGAGCCAAAGGGTAGTGATTTTGTTGAGGATGTAACGTTAAATGAAATTATAACTACAGATGTTCCTAAAGGTATAGATAAACCTATTGATAATGTTTCTGATGCAACAAACGAAATTTTAAAAGATTCTTTAAAAGAAAATACAAAACCATTATCTCCTGTAAAACCTCAAACAACAGAAGAGGAAATTGATGATATAATCAAAACAGTAGAGAAGGAAGTTGATACTGCACAAAACATTACTGGAACTGATAAGATTGATGATAGTGATAGAACATCATCTGATGATTTAATTGATAAGATAACAGATAAAGAGCAGGTAGTTACAAAAGAAGTACCTGTTGATGTTGTTAAGGCATCTGAATTAGAAGATGAGGAAGAACGAATCCGTTTAGAAAAAGAAGAACTTAAACGTAGAGAGATAGAAGAAGAAAGAAGAAGTGAAAGAGATGATGCGTTGGAAGATGAAACTGAAAGAAGAGAATTATTTGATTCAGATATACTTCAGAGAAAAAAAGAGTTTCAGTTATTAATGCAAGAAAAGTATCCTGAGTTTAGTAAAATTAATACTACAGGTAAAAAGAAACCATCTGAAACTGAATTAAAAGAAATCGAAAGTCAGAGAATTAAAGATAGACGAAAGATACAACAAGATAAAGAAGTTATTAGAAAAGAAAAGGCTAAGTTACAAAAAAGAAAAATTGAAAGATTAAAGAATGAAAGAGTAAGAAAAGCTGAGGAAACTAAATTTAAAGTAAATAGATTAAGAAAATCAGAAGATCAAACTTTTTTTGAAGGTGATGTATTATTAGAACAGAAAGAGAAACAGGAACGTAATCCTGATGTTAGGGGTGAAACTGATGTTCAAACTAAACGTAGAGAAATTGCTAAATTTGAAAAACAATTAGGTAGAAAAATTGTACCACATAGAGATATTGTTGAAAGTGAAGAATCTGATTTTGATAGAAAAGCTCAAACAGAACCAGATGATATTTTAATAATTGTACCTAAAGACAATAAACCTCTTAAAGATTACAATAAATTAAATAAATTAGTAAATATAAGACGTGGTTTAGCTAAACGTACACCAACAGAAGAAGATTTTATTAAAAGAAGAAAAAGAGGTTCTGAAAGATTTAGAAGAGGAAATTAACTTTTTTAAATAAAATTCTATATTTATTAGAAACCTCATATTTATTAATGGTTGAAAAGAAATTATAAGACTAAAAGGTCAAATTAACTTAAAAATATTTTTTATCATATTTATAAGGGAACAAAGAAAATACAAAAAGGTAACACATTATGGGATATTTAGATAATTCGTCAATAACAGTAGATGCAATCCTTACCAAAAAAGGTAGAGAACTGTTGGCAAAAGGGAGAGACTTTTTCGTAATCAGTCAGTTTGCATTAGCAGATGATGAAGTTGATTATGAATTGTGGAATGCGGCACATCCACTCGGTTCTGATTACTACGGAATCATTATTGAAAATATGCCGATTGTTGAAGCAGTAACTGATGAAAGTTACTCTTTAAAGTACAAACTATTAACATTACCGAAGAATACAATCCGTATTCCTCAGATTTTACCAAACCCAACTGCTATAACGTTGGAAGAGGGTGGTAACAATCAGGTTGTTACGATAACTACTAAAAATGGTGGTAATGAAACATTAGGATATACTGTAACATTAATTAACTCTGATGCCGCGAGTATAATTGGTGATGGAAACGGTATTGCAAATAATGCAGACCCGGTAGGACCAAATGAAGATAAGAGAAGTGTAACCATTAGTACAAATCAAACATTCACAATTACTTCTAAAGTATTGGCGGATAACATAGATATTTCAACTAGAGTTATTATAGTTGGAAACGAAACAGGTGGTAGAGAAGAAATTACACTATCAGTAACTAACAACCCAGATATTACAGTAGGTAACACTATTGGTGGTACATTATAATAAAAATTTAAAAGGATAAAGATATGGCAATTTTACCAGCAGGTTCGTTTAATACATCAAAAAGAGTTTACACAGCATTCAAAGTAGGGGATGTTGTCGAAGGTGGTGTAGAACGAGTGACTAGAGGTCTTTGGAGTGGTAACGTGGGAACGTTAACTTCATTCCATACTTCATCAGCACAATCATCTACTCAAAAACAATATTACTACGAAGTATATAACGGAATTTCGACAAACTCACAAAATGAGAGTCAGTTCTCTATTGCTTACGGACACAACGCAGGTAGTGGTTCATTGGGACAAAACGAAGATTCGCCTTCAAATGCAATCTACTCACAGTACCAACAAATTCTTTTACCTGGAAATCAAAGAACATTTAAGTTTAACTCAGTTGCATCAGAACAAATATATGCACTTAATCTAAACAGAGCTAGATTAAAAGATAGACTTGACCCTGGAAACTTCCAATTAAATTTGGCTAAACTAAGTGGTTCGGCAGTATTACAATACAATACAGGTTCTAACGTTTCAGTACATACTGATAATGAAATTACCTCACTTATTGATGATTCTGCAGATACAGAACAATCAGCTGGACAAGTTGGTAGAGTATATAACTTAGTATCTGGTTCTATTAATAGAGGTGTTTATTCACCAAAAACTTATTACGGAGCTGTATATCCTGAACAAGGTGTTATTATTCTAAACGGTGATACTTTAGATGCATCACTAAACTTTGGTTCGGTAACTGCTTCTAACGTTAATGGTGATAACTCATACAAACTATTCCAATCAATTAGTGGTTCGTATAGTGGAGTAGATGGTGCACCGAGATATGGATTCCAAGCTAGAAATGAAGAAAAAGTACAATCAACATTCTATTTCGTAAGAGCTAAGAATGGTGAGTATAACTTCTCAAACAACCCATCGTATGTAACTGGTTCAAATGGGGCGTTTAGACAAGTATCATTTGCTAACAATCCTAAATCATACATAACATCAGTTGGATTGTTTAATAGTTCACAAGAATTATTGGCAGTGGCTAAGTTATCTAAACCAATTCTAAAATCATTTTCAAATGAAGTTTTAGTAAAAGTTAAATTAGACTTTTAATAACTAACAAATATGTAATTTAAGATGCCGTAAGTGTTTAATATATTTACGGCATTTTTTTTCATTTTATCAAGCTTAGTATTAATAAATTATAAATCCATATTTATAGTAGAATCTAAGGATTAATATATGGCAGAAGCACTAAAACCAATTAATGGCGGTGGACAACAACTCTACCCTTTCAATTCCCATAAAAGGTGGATAGTAACTGATATAGATTACAGAAGTGATATATATCAAACATCCATACTTAAAGGAGTATCGCCTTTATATAAAGAATTAGTTCCTTTATCAAAATCAATAGCAGGTGCTAATGTATCTGATAATACTCAATTGGATAATCTAAATTCTAACTCAACTCCGTTCTTAGGTAGTAAGGAGCAGAAGGTAGTGTGGTCTGGATTAAATCAAACATTCTTTAAACATAGACCTAACAATGAAAGAGATTTATTCGCATCCGCTTCTATAATATCAATACCACATAATAGATTAGGTGATGGTATTTTACCTGGAAGTGTGATAATTGAAGATAAATCTCAAGATGATTTTGTAGAGTATGTTGAGTTGTACGATAGAAAGATTGATGAGTATCATGGTTACATAATTGATAAATCGTTAAACACAGGTTCATATGTTCCGTTTGGTGATTTGATGGGATATTGGGGATTTAACGATGAAGTAACACCTCGTTCCTGCTCATTTGATACAAAGATAGAAGATAGAAGTGGTTATCAAAATCACGCAGTAGGTAGAGAGTTAAACTATCAATCAGGAATTAAAACGACTGGTACATCCTCTGTATATTCAGGAACTAAAGTATCATTTAATGGTTCAAATTCATATATTAAGATAGATGATAAAAAAAGATATTCACCTGTAAAAGGAAATGATTATTCAATATCTATATGGACTGATATGCCAGTATCACAATCTGATGTAACATCTGATTATAATTGGCTTATAAGTAAAAATGGAACTTTTAGAGAAGATTACACAACTAAAAAAGGAGAACCTTTAAATAGACAACGTAATCTAAATACTCCTATATTTCCATATGATTTAAAAGTTTTCAATCAAAATAATTTTAATTCAAATGGTAAGGTAGTTGCAAGTATTGGTGGTGGTACTAAAATAACAGAAATAACCTCATCTACAAAAGTAAATGATGGTAATTCACATCACATCTGTTTTAACAAAACGGGTTCTAATTTAGAACTGTGGGTAGATGGTATTAAAGAAGCTTCTTCATCTTTAAAAGTAAAAGAAATTTGGAATGAGTATGATATTTTATTAGGTTCTAGGTACATTTCTGATTTAGGTAGGTACGGTACAACTCCCAAATCTTTAAGTAAAGAAGCAGAGATATCATCATTTAATACACTATCTGGTTCATTAGATGAATTTAGATACTATAGAAAAGGATTAACCTCAGCTGAGATAAAAGGGTTATCATCTAACGATTACCTAACAGGTTCCGCATATCAAGAAGATATTGTAGGTGAAGTGTTTTACAATCATGGAATCGTAGTTGTATCAGACCCACGTCCAAAATACAAACACATATTAGTAGGTGGTGGAAATTGGGATTACGACTCAAGTAGACTTGGATTTACTGCAAAGTGGAAATCTACTAAAAAATTATATGAAACCGTTGTAATGTGTGAAGTTGGTGCTTCTGAATTTAATATTAGTACAAATGTATCATTAAGAAAAAATAATGATATTAGAGAAATGTTCTTAAAACCATTCGTAACAGGTTCAGATTTTGCTCCATACTTTACAGAAATAGGATTATATAATAAGCAAGGGGATTTACTTGCAATTGGAAAATTAGGTTCTGCCATTCAAAACAGAAACGATGTTGATATAACTATTAAAGTTAGATTGGATATGGATGGCCCATTTGGTGCACCTGGAACAGGTTCACTACAACCAGCTACGGAACATAATATTAAGTTACAAAAAAGACGAGATGGAAACTTTACTTGGAATCCACAAGGTTTTTAAAAATAAAAAGTTATGAATAAAAAAGGAAACTGGTCTCACATCCAAAAGATGAAGGGACATAAAAGTGGATTGGAAACCCGCATAGATGAGCAGCTTAAATCACAAGGTATTGATGGTGAGTATGAAGAGCATGAAGTATCATATACAATTCCAGCAACTACTCATTCTTACAAACCTGACTTCAGATTACCTAATAATATCTTTATAGAATCAAAAGGATGGTTCTTACCTGAAGATAGAAAGAAACATTTATTAATAAAAGAACAGAATCCTGATATGGATTTAAGGTTCGTACTACAATCTCCAAATGGAAAAATATACAAAGGTTCTAAAACCACATATGCACAATGGTGTGAAAAGAACGGATTCAAATGGGCTAAAAAAGAAATCCCACAAGAATGGATAGATGAAAAAGAAAAAGTAAAATTCTTTGGTTAATTCAAATATTTTTTGTATATTTAGAACAATATGGAAGAAAGACTACTCTCTTTACTAGAATCTGTCTTAGGGAAATCTAAGAAAACAAGTGGTGATAACTATGCTTTTTGGTCACCATTTGTGAATCATCATAAACCTAAATTGGAGATAAACATAAAGTTAAACTCTAATGCAGATAACCCTTGGCATTGTTGGATATCGGATGAGAAAGGTAAATCAATTCGTTCTCTATTTAGAAAACTTAAAGTATCTAAGGAGATTTGGGATGAACATAATTCCATATTCAGTAGAAAGTATAGATACAAAACAGATTCAACTACCGAAGAATCTAAGGTAGTTCAATTACCTAAAGAATATATCCCATTGTGGAAACCATCCTCATCGGTAATTAGAAAACACGCATTGTCTTATCTTGACAGAAGGGGGGTATCACCTTCGGAAATTTTAAAGTATCAAATGGGGTATTGTGAAGAGGGTATGTATAAACATAAAATCATAGTTCCATCGTATGATGAGAATGGTATGTTAAATTATTTTGTAGGTAGAAGTTTCTACGATACGACATTTAAACATAAGAATCCAGATGTATCTAAAGATGTGGTGGGGTTTGAGATGTTTATTAATTGGGATTTACCAATTGTAATATGTGAAGGAGTATTTGATGCAATAGCAGTTAGAATGAATAGTATCCCATTGTTTGGTAAATCACCACAATCGGAACTACAAAAGAAAATAATTAGTAAGGGTGTTAAAAGTGTATATCTAGCATTAGATTCAGATGCTTTTAAGAACTCACTCCGATTCGCAGAATCCCTTATGAATAACGGAGTGGGAGTTCACATCGTTGAACTAAAAGATTCAGACCCATCAGATATGGGTTTTAAAAATATTAATGAAAAGATAGAAAATACCGAATTACTTTCACTAAGGAAGTTAATGGAGTATAAGTTATTAGGTGTATGAGAAAATCGAAGAGAATTAAGTATGATGGTACAATCAAAAAGATTTACCACATAGCTGATGTACATATCAGAAATTTAAAAAGACATAAAGAATATAGGGAAGTGTTTTCCCATCTTTATGATTACATTTCCACTACAAAAACAGATGATTCCATCATTGTATTATGTGGGGATATTGTTCACGCAAAAACGGATATGACTCCTGAGGTTATAGAGATGACACAGACATTTCTAAAATCTCTATCAGATATGTTACCAACTATTTTGATACCAGGTAACCACGATGCTAACTTAAATAACCCACATAGATTAGATGCGTTATCACCAATTGTAAATGCATTAGGACATCCTAATCTACATTATCTGAAGGATGATGGAGTTTGGAAGATGGGTGGAATTTCCTTTTCACACTCATCGGTTTTTGGGGAATCTAAGGAAATTATCCCATCTGAAGAGGTACATGGTGATTATAAGATTGCTCTATATCATGCTCCTGTCGATAAGGTAAAAACAGAATACGGATTCCAATTAGAGAATAAAAACGTAAAAGTAGATTCATTCGATGGATACGATTTAGTACTATTAGGTGATATTCACGTACCAAATCAATCACTAAACGATGAGGGTACGATTAAGTATTGTGGTTCTACAATTATGCAGAATCATGCTGAAGCTAAGTATCCTGAGCATGGAATCTTAGTATGGGATGTTCAAACCAAAGAATCGGAATTCGTTCCAATTCACAACGATTATGGGTATGTGACCATTGATGTTGAGGATGGTAAGGTAATTGGTAATCCAAAGATACCAAACAAATCTCGAATGAGAATTAGAGCAAAAGATACATCTCAATCTCAATTAAAAAAAATATTATCTGAGTTAAAATCTAAAACAAAAGTACAAGAAGTATCAATACAGAAGGTATTAGCTGATACAAAGGATAGTTCTCAAACATCATCTATAGTTCTTCAGAATGTAAGAGATATCGCATTTCAAAACCAACTTATAGAAGGTTATCTATCGGATAGATATGTGGTTGGTAAAGAAGAATTAGAGATTATTGGTGGTATTAATCAAGATATCAACAATAAGTTAGGAGCTCGACCAGGTCTGAAGAATATTATATGGAAACCAAAAACATTTGAGTTCTCTAATATGTTTTCATATGGTGAAAATAATGTAATAGATTTCAGTCAAATGAAAGGTGCTTATGGAATCTTCGCTCCAAATGCAAGTGGTAAATCATCATTGTGGGATGCTCTATCATTCTGTTTATTTGATAAGTGTTCTCGTACAAATAAAGCATTGGATGTACTAAACTATTCTAAATCAAAGTTTAATTGTAAGATAAATTTTGAAATAAACGGCGTTGATTACTTTATTGAAAGGATTGGTAAGAAATCACCTAAGAGGGGAACTGTAAAGGTTGATGTTGATTTTTATTGTATTGTAGATGGTGTTACTCATTCATTGAATGGTGAAGAGAGAAGAGATACTAACTCTATAATTAGACAATATGTTGGTTCATATGAAGATTTTATACTAACCGCAATGTCTAACCAATCTAACAGTAGTGGGTTCATTGAGAAATCACAGAAAGAAAAAAAAGAACTACTTGCCCAATTCTTAGATATGAATATATTTGAAGAATTGTATCAAATCGCCAACGAAGAGATTAGAGAGTTAAGTGCTCTACTAAAAGATTATAAGAACCAAAACTTTACTGATAAGTTGGTAGATGCTAAGAAAGAATTAAAAGAGAATACTATTATACTAAAATCTACAAAAAATAGATTTGAGGAATATAACGATAAGAGAGTTAAAACTCGTTCTAATATTTATGACTTAACATCAAAGTTAAAATCGGTAGATAATACAGTAATAGATACAGAATCTCTGATACAATTACAAAATGAATTAACCACTAAGATATCAGAAAAATCAGAAGAATGTGTTGGATATGCGGGTGAGTTAAGTAATTTAACCGATGAACTCAACGAAGTAGAATTTAAATATAATTCGTATGATTTGTTGGAATTGAAAACAAAACACTTACAATATGAGACTATTGTAAATAGAGTAGAGGTGATTGATTCTGAGATAAAGGTACTTAATTCTGATTTAGAACACGCTACAGAACATTTAGATGGAATTGGTTCGTTATCATTTGATGATGATTGTGAACATTGTGTAAAGAATCAAAATACACCATTTGCAAAAAAAGCCCAATCTTTAGAATCAGAAATAATTACTTTAAAAAACTCAATTATATCTAAAAATAACGAAATAGAAACATTAAATTTAGATAAATTTAAATATGATGTTACGAGTGTATTAAATACTATACAGGATTTAAAAACAAAAAAAGACTCACTACAGATTAAAAAAGATAAGTTAGAACTAACTAATAAATCTTGTAATTTAGAACATACTGAGTTAAAAACAAAACTAAAATCCGTTGTAGATGATATAGATAAATCTTTAGAACAAAAGGAATCTGTAGAGCATAATGAAAAAATACAAAATCAAATTATTAAATATAAAGAAGATTTAGATGAAATTGATTCTGTAATATTTGAAATAAATGATGAAATAATTGATATTAATGGTAATATACGAATTGCTGAAAATACTATTCAAACTGTAAATGATTCTATTGATAAGTTGGAAGGTATGGAAAAAAAATATGAAGGATATGAATATTATCTACAATGTGTAAAGAGAGATGGAATACCATATCAGTTGATTTCAGACATACTTCCTAAGTTAGAAGTAGAGATAAATAATATATTACAACCTATTGTAGATTTTCAAATCATACTAAGTACAGATGGTAGAAATATAAATTCATCTATTGCATACGGAACGGATGAATTTTGGCCATTAGAGTTAACAAGTGGTATGGAGAAATTTATTTCATCGGTGGCCATCAGAACTGCATTAGTAAACGTATCAAATTTACCACGTCCAAACTTCATAGCAATTGATGAAGGATTTGGTTCTTTAGATACGGATAACTTTAATTCTCTATATTTATTATTCGATTACCTAAAGAATCAATTTGATTTTATAGTTACAATTTCCCATATCGATAAAACAAGAGATATGGTAGACCAAATTATTGATATCACAAAAGTTGATGGATTTTCATCAATTAGATATTTATAGTTATAAAAAGAATAGATGGAGATTGAATGCCTTTAGTTTTTAAAAAATCTTTTAGAGATAGAGTTGATAACATAGCAGTATTAGTTGATGATAAGACATCATCATCGCCTAATTATTTTAGAGTATCAGATGTACCACAAATACTTACAAAGGGTAAGAACCTTATTAAGATTTCAGGTCACCCTACTAACCTAAAAGAAGACACACAAATATTTATAGATGTTAGGGATTCTAACGGAAACCCTATATATTATGAAATACCCGATTATATCGAAGATGATAAGAGTAGGGTAATTTCTATTTGGGTATATCATGATAAAGGTGATGATAATACTCCAAACGGTGAGGCTACTATTACATTAGTTGGTGTTGCTAATAATGATGTAGATGGGTTACCAGTACCAGCTTCTTACAAAAACAAACTTAATGTAAGATGGCAGACTAAAGTAAACGTTGATAGAGATAGAAGTAGTACAACTCCTATTATCTTTAATTCAAATGGGATAACTCCATCACTAATATTATCTGAAAGTATTGAAAGTTATCAAAATCAACCACAGAGTGGTAATGATTTAGATTTAACCGTTCAAGAAGGTAAAGTTAGATACATATTTAAAGGTAAGACTCCAATCGTACAGATAACAGATGGCACTACTTTCAATCAAGAGATGCAAGATAGTTCTATTATTTTATCAAACTTTACAACTCCAGCTACTCCTAAATCAAAAGAAGAACCTACTAATTTAAATTTCTTTAGTGGTTCTATTAAGAGAGTAACTAACACAACAACAGTTCAGTTAAATAACCCATACACCGCTTCTTTTCAAAATAGAGAGGGGTTAAAACATACTTATGATTCTGTAGAAGAGTCTGACTATAAGATAGAGTATTTTAGAACTAGCTCAAACGTAGCTACAGAAAATCAACGTTCTTTTGTAAACATTTCGTTTAACAATGTAGACCCGATAGCTGGTGTGGTTGATAAAATAAAAGTACTTCAAAAATCAGATGGGTTACCGGGTGAGTTTGAATTATTAAACGAAGTGGCAGTACCATTTAGTTCTTCATTTAGTGTGAAGATACCAATGCCATCTGAAAACTTACAAGACCCTAAATTATTAAAAATACAATATCTTAACTCAATTGGTGAGATATCAAGAACAGAAACTAATATAGGCCCATTTGTATTTCAAGGTGGTAATTCCTATATTGGTGGTTCACAAAACTTAATTAGTGGTTCTATCTTCGTATCTAATACTGTAGGAACTGGTATAGAACTTGGTGGTGCGAGTAGTGGGTTTATGCGTTCTGTGGGATTTGAAGGACAAACATCAGCATCTTTAGGAAAAGCTCCAGGTGGATTTGTAATCTATAGTGGTTCTGGTAATCTACAAATGGGTGTGGATACCTTAGAAGGTGTTGGTATGCAATTCATCGGTGATAACGATGAAAGACACCTTATATTCACAACTGCAAATGGTGGTTTGTTAGATGTTAAAACAGATAAGTTTTTCATTGGTACAGAAAACTCACAATTTATAAGTGGTTCTGATTCTAACATAGAAATTAGTTCATCATTATTTCACTTAGACCCTAAGAACAATTTATTAACAATTGGGGCCGATGCCGTAATTAAAGCGGGATTATCTGCCGATAGAATATTTACTCCTGCAATCATTGATGGAGCTCCATCAAACATAAATAATGCATCCTCATCTATAACACAAGATGGTTTTGCTAAGTTTACATCTGCTTCTATAGCAGGGTTTACGGTAAACGAATCAGAAATTAAATCAGCTGATGAATCATTAAGATTAAAGGCCGATGGTAACATAACAGCATCAAAAGTATTATTACAAGGTGGTACTATTACTGATAATGTAACTATATTAGGTTCAGTATCTGCTAACAGTATCCAAACTCCAGCAACAATTGGTGGTAACCCATCAACATTAACAAACGCCAGTTCATCTATTACAGACCAAGGGTTTGCATCGTTTAAATCAGCATCTATAGGTGGATGGGATATTACACCAAATACTATACAAGGTAGTAATTTAGTAATGAGACCAGAAGGTATCTTACAGACAAGAGATTTCGCAAGTGGTGTAAAGGGATGGAAGATTTCATCTGAAGGAAATGGAACGGCAGAGTTTGAGAATATTAGAATTAGAGGTACATTAAGAACAACTACCTTTGAAAAAGAATCCGTAAACGCCGTTGGTGGACAATTATGGGTTACTAATGCTACAACCCTAACAGGTTCAAATATCACATCAACTCAAACTACAATGTCTGTTAAGAATGCGAGTGGTTTTGCTGTAGGTGAAATCTTATTAGCTAAAAAAGTAGATGGAACTGGATTTCAAACAGAATATCTACTAATCGAATCAGCATCTATTGATGGTGATAATTCGGGAGCCGAAGAAGTACATGGTAGGATATATGTTCAAAGAGCATATGGTAGTGGTCAACAAGGTGAGTTTGTAGGTGATTTAGCATCATCAGCTCAAACATATGATGAAGGACAAGTTATTGTATCAACAGGTCTAAGTGGTAGTGGTTATATTAAAATGAACGCTAACCCAAAAGATACTGCAACTCCTTATATGGATATTGTTGAGAGAACAGGTAGTGGATTGTTTGATGCACAATTAAAAGTAAGATTAGGTGATTTAAGTGGATTGGCTAATTCCGATTATGTATTTGGAAATCCAAATCCAGGTTTTGGTTTAGCAACAGATAATGTATTCTTACAAGGTGGTATAATCGCTAACACAGGTTCTATTGCTGGTATTAAAATGACCGATGGTAAGTTATTTACAGGTAATGGTTCATATGGAAACTCAAATACAGGATTTTATGTTGATTCCGATTCTCAATTTTCATTGGGTAATAAATTAGTTTGGAATCCAACAACAGAGGCCTTAGTAATTAGAGGACAATTACAATTATCAGATGGTAGTGATGTAGGTTCTGCTCTTGCAGAGGCAACTTCATCTAATACTTCTAAAACAGTATCATTGGGTGCTAGTAATTATGTTATTACGTTTAACTCATTAGGTAACCAAGACCCAGCGGGACAGAGTATAACTTTAACCGCAACCGAACAAAATCACGCTGGAACTGTATATTACGAATTTTACAAAGGAGCTTCACTACAAGGAAGTAGAGGAACAACAAATACATTTGTAGCAGACCAATCTTCCGAACAACCATCTGCAACAACACCTGTTACATACGAAGTAAAAACATTCGAAGTGGCATCTGGTGGTTCTCAAATCGCAAGTGATTCATTAACATTATTTGGAGTTCAGGCAGGAGCGAGTGGAAGTGATGGAACATCAGGACAAGATGGGGTAGATGCGGTAACTGCTTTCTTAACTAATGAAGCTCATACATTTGCCGCTAATCCTGATAAGAGTATTGTATCTCTAACTGGTGGTTCAACAGATATGATTGTGTTTGAAGGGGTAACTGATAAAACAACATCTTATTCATATAGTAGAAGTTCAACTACATCAGTAAGTTCATCTATAGATGCAAACACAATTACAGTAACATCGATGGCTCACGATAGTGGTTCTATTATAATTACAGCAACCTCAGCAAGTACATCATTATCAAAAACAATGTCTTTATCCAAAGCAATTGCTGGACAGACTGGTTCTGATGGAGCAGATGGTGCTGCTGGGTTAGATGGTACTTCGGCAAAAACTTTAGTTGCTAGTATTGATTCACAAGTAATGGCATTTGATGATTCATCGGATACTTCGGCAACACCGACTGAGGTTATATTCTCATTCAATCAACAAAACTTAAACGCTGCTATTGGTAGTTCTGATATCACAATCTCAACTGCGGGTGGTAATGTAACGAATTTTGATTTTGATAATAATAGTGTAACAAATAGTAGTGGTAAACATAGTGGTATATCATCAGGTAGTATATCATTTACAGGTGCATTAAATAGTGGTGGATTAAATTCTACTAAATCTAACTTCCCAGTAACCATTTCGGTAACTAAAGATGGGTTGAGTGATTCAATCAAACTCTTTAAAGTAGAAGGTGGAGCAGATGGTACAGCTGGTGCAGATGGTACTGATGCCGTAACAACATTCCTTACTAATGAATCCCATACCTTTACCGCAGAAAGTGATGGTACTATTATTTCTTTCATTGGTGGTTCAACCGACATGGAAGTATTTGAGGGAGTAACAAACTCAACGGCCAATTATACAATATCCTCATCAAGAGGATTGGGTGTAACCGCCACAGATAGTGGAAAGACAGTAACTATAAGTGGTATGACACACGATAGTGGTTCGGTTACAATAACCGCAACATCTGCAAGTGTATCACTTTCTAAATCGATGTCATTAACTAAATCTAAACAAGGAACAGCTGGTTTAGCAGGTTCTGATGCTAAGATTCTTACAGTTTCATCTGATTCACAGGTATTCTCATTCCCATCGGCATCTTCATCAACTGCGATTGATGATGATATTTTAATCACAATTAATCAACAAAACCTAAGTGGTACTGTAGGTGGTGGTGATTTTACAATCGTAGATGCGAATGGTAGTACTCTATCAGACCCAACACTCTCAGCAAGTGTAACAGATGGAAGTGGGCAAGTTACTGGTACTATTACATTTAGTGGAACTGTTAGTGGAGATAAAACAAAACTTCCTTTAACAATTACAGTATCTAAGGATTCTTTAGAAGATTCAATAAAAATATTTGGAATAGATGGTGGTAATGAAGGACAAGATGGTGCTGCTGGTGCTGATGCGGTAACTACTTTCTTAACTAATGAATCTCATACATTCCCTGCAGACTCAAGTGGAAGTATAGCATCTTTTGTAGGTGGTAGTACTAATATGGAAATTTTTGAGGGTATAACAAACAAAACATCTCTATATACAATTTCATCATCTGTTAGTTTAGGTGTTACTGCAACAGATAATAGTAATACTGTTACTATTGGTGGGATGAATCATGATAGTGGTAGTGTAACAATCACCGCAACATCTGCAAGTGTTAGTTTATCTAAGATAATGTCTTTAACAAAAGCACGACAGGGTTCTGATGGTTCTGATGGAACATCTGCTAAATTATTAATTGGTAGTTTAGATTCTCAGGTATTCGCATTTACTGATTCTACAGATACAACATCCGAACCAGAAAAAGTATTCTTTAGTTACCAACAACAAAATTTATCAGCAGCAATTGTAGCAGGTGATTTAACAATTACAACTGCTGGTGGTTCTAATATTACCAATTTTGATTTTAATAATGCTGATGTTAGTAATGGTACAGGTATCGTAAGTGGTTCTATTGTATTCTCACAAGCATTAAATAATGGTGGAGTTGCGGCAACTAAATCAAACTTACCAATAACTGTATCTGCTACCAAAGATGGATTACAAGATTCAGTTAGGGTATTTAAGGTAGAGGGTGGTTCTGATGGTACAGATGGGGAATCTGCAAGAACAATGATTCTTACAAACGAATCTCATACATTCGCCGCTCAACCAAATGGAACAATAATTTCATTCACAGGTGGTGATACAGATGTAGAAGTTTTTACAGGTACATCAAACACAACATCTGATTATTCTATAAGTGCGGCATCTACAACATCTGTTAGTTCATCTGTTAGTTCAAATACGGTTACAGTAACCTCTATGGGACATGACAGTGGTTCTGTTGTTGTAACCGCCACTTCGGCAAGTGTTAACTTACAAAAGTTATTTTCATTAACAAAAGCTAAACAAGGTGCTGATGGTGAAGATGGGGCATCTGGTGATAAGTTTGCCGATACATCTATTTCAACTACAATAAATTTATCAACATTAAATATAAATGATACAATAACATTTACGGCAGATACTGGATTAGCTTGGACGGCTGGTTTAACTGCAGTGGTTGCATATGATGGTAGTAACTCTATTACAGGTACAGTAAACTCATACAACTCATCCAACGGTTCAATGAGTATAAATGTTGATTCTATAGTTGGTACTTCTACTCAAACAACATGGACATTAAATTTAGGTGGAACTGCTGGCCCACAAGGTGTTAGTGGTGTAAGTGCTAAATCATTAGTAGCGAGTACAGATTCTCAAGTATTCTCATTCCTAAGTGCGAGTGATTCTACGGCAGAACCAACATCAATCATATTCTCATTTAACCAACAAAATTTAAATGATTCAATTGGAAGTTCGGATGTTACAATAACCGCAGGTGATGGTACTAATATTACTGGATTTGGATTTGATAACAATTCGGTTACCGATGGAACGGGTATCGCAAGTGGTAGTATTTCATTTAGTGGTGGTACATCTGCTGGTGGTTTAAATTCAGATAAAACTAAATTACCTGTAACTATATCTGTTACTAATGATTCTTTAACAGATTCTATAAAAGTATTTAAAGTAGAAGGCGGAACATCTGGAACAGATGGAACAGATGGTTCTGATGCGGTTACAACATTCTTAACAAATGAAGCTCATACGTTTGCATCACAAAACGATGGTACAATTGTATCATTCTCAGGTGCTCAAACAGATATGGAAGTATTTGAAGGGGTTACGAATAAAACATCTGTATATACTTTTTCAAAATCAGATGGATTAGGAGTTACTTCATCTATAACTGGTAAGACGGTTACTGTTAGTGGAATGACACATGATTCAGGTTCCGTAACTATTACAGCGGTATCTGCAAGTACATCATTAAGTAAAACAATGAGTTTAGTTAAATCTAAACAAGGAACTGCTGGTTTGGCTGGAGCTGATGCTAAGTTATTAACTATTACTTCGGATTCTCAAGTATTTGCATTCCCATCAGCATCTTCATCAACTCCTGAAGATAATGATATCTTACTTATTATTAACCAACAAAACCTAAGTGGTACTATAGGTGGTAGTGATGTAACGATTAAAGATGTAAGTGGTAATACCTTAACAGACCCAACATTTGTTTCAAGTGTAACAGATGGAACTGGGCAGGTAAGTGGTTCAATAACGTTTAGTGGAATGGGTTCAACTGTTGGTGGTGTAAAAACAAAACTTCCTTTAACAATTGAAGTCACTAAAGATGGATTAGAGGATAGTTTAAAAATATTTAAGGTTGAGGGTGGGACATCCGGAACGGATGGAACTGATGGTTCTGATGCAGTAACTGCTTTCTTAACCAATGAATCTCATACCTTCCCCGCTGATTCGACTGGTGCTATCGCATCCTTTGTGGGTGGTAGTACTGAAATGGAAGTTTTCGAAGGAGTAACAAACAAAACATCTCTATATACAATTTCATCCTCAAGAGGATTGGGAGTTGTTGCAACAGATAGTGGTAATACCGTTACTGTAAGTGCTTTAGGACACGATAGTGGTTCATTAACAATCACCGCTACTTCTGCGAGTGTATCACTTTCTAAAACGATGAGTTTAACCAAAGCACGACAAGGTGCAGATGGTGATGATGGTACATCGGCTAAGTTATTAGCAGGTTCGTTAGAATCACAAGTGTTCTCATTCCTAAGTGCAAGTGATAATACTTCAGACCCATCAGAAATTATATTTACATTTAATCAACAGAACCTTAATGGTACAATAGGTAGTGGTGATATTACAATCTCAACCGCTGGTGGTAATGTTACTAACTTTGATTTTGATAACAATGATGTTAGTAATGGTACTGGTGTTGTTAGTGGTAGTATCACATTTGCTGGTGCATTAAATAGTGGTGGGTTGAATTCTACTAAATCTAATTTACCTGTTACAATTACAGCAACTAAAGATGGATTGAGTGATGCTGTAAAAATATTTAAGGTTGAGGGTGGGACATCTGGAACAGATGGTACTCCTGGTACTGATGGTGTTTCGGCCGTTACCGCATTCCTAACAAATGATTCTCATACTTTACCATTAAGTTCATCTAATACAATTATATCACTTACAGGAGCAAGTACTGAGATAGAAGTATTTGAAGGAACATCAAACAAAACTTCATTATATACCGTTACTCAAAATACACCATCTCACTTTACAACTACATTGAGTGGTAATGAATTAACAATTACAAGTGGTTCATTCCCACATACAGGTTCTATTGTATTAACTGCAACTTCCGCATCTGTAAGTTTGGCAAAAACAATGTCAATCTCTGTTGCAAGACAGGGTGATGATGGAACAGATGGTAATGATGGGGCTCCTGGTGTAAACGGAACATCTGCAAAAATATTAACAATCACATCCGATTCTCAAGTATTCGGATTTGATAATTCGGTTGATACAACCGCAACTCCATCATCAATTGTATTTACAGTAGCTCAACAAAATTTAGCTCATACAATAGATACAGGTGATATTACAATTACAAAAGCTGGTAGTAGTACACTTACTACTCCATCTTTAAGTGGTACAGTTAGTGGTGGAACAGGACAACAAACATTTACACTTCCATTCTCATCTCTAACAAAATCCGATTTACCATTAACGGTATCGGTATCAAATAACGCAAATAATTTATCTGATTCAACTAAGATATTTAAAGTAGTCGGTGGTGATACAGGTTCAGATGGGGCCGCAGGTTCGGATGCAGTAACCACATTCCTTACGAATGAAGCCCATACATTTGCCGCTCAAAATGATGGAACAATTGTATCGTTTGTTGGGGCAACTACGGATATGGAAGTATTCGAAGGTGTAACTAACTCAACTGATAATTATACATTTACACGAACAAATGGCACTGGTGTAAGTTCAACAATCTCAACAAACACTATTACTGTTACTGCGATGACTCACGATAGTGGTTCTGTTGATATTACGGCAACAAGTGGGAGTACATCATTAACTAAAACAATGAGTTTAGTTAAATCTAAACAAGGTACTGCAGGTTTAGCTGGAGCTGATGCCAAATCAGTTTCATTAATAGCTGATTCTCAAACATTCGCATTTGATAACTCTGTTGATACAACGGCAACACCTTCATCTATAAACTTTACAGTTAATCAACAAAATTTAAGTGGTACGATTGGAACATCAGATATCACAATTACAAAAGCAGGTGGTTCTGCATTTACAACTCCAACATTAGGTGGTTCTGTAACTGATGGAAGTGGTACAAGAACATTCACATTACCATTCTCATCATTCAGTAAATCTGATTTACCACTTAGTATTTCGGTATCTAAAGATTCACTAAGTGATTCAGCTAAGGTATTTAAAATTGTAGGTGGTGATACTGGTTCTGATGGTTCTCCTGGAACAGATGCAGTAACGGCATTCCTTACTAACGAATCTCATACATTTGCAGCTGATTTTAGTGGTAGTATTGCATCCTTTGTGGGTGGTTCAACAGATATGGAAGTATTTGAAGGAGTTGCTAATAAAACTTCCGAATACACATTCACCAGAACATCAACCACTTCAGTAAGTTCTTCTATTAGTTCTAATACAGTTACTATAACCTCTATGGGACATGATAGCGGTTCAGTAGTAATTACTGCAACTAAGGGAGCTACATCACTTAGTAAAACAATGAGTGTTGTAAAATCCAGACAAGGTGGTGTTGGGGCAAAAGGAGATACAGGAGCTGCCGGAACTAATGCGAAGGTAGTATCATTACTTGCCAATAAATCCGTAATTACATATAATGGTTCTGATGTTGAAACTCCATCATCTCAAACTATTACATTAACCGCTACAGACCAAAATCATAGTGGTACGGTATATTACGAATTCTTAAAAGATGGTTCATCACAACAAAATTCAACAACGGCCACATTTACGATTAACACAACTGCTGAAAAACCTACATCTACTGGAAACGTATCGTATGTAGTAAAGACAAGAGAAGGTGGGACAAGTGGAACTGTTATAGCAGAAGATAGTGTATCCATATTTGGTGTAAAATCTGGATTAGATGGTACGGCAGGAACTGATGGAACATCTGCCATTACCGCATTCTTAACATCCGATGGAGATATAGTTCCAGCCGCAAGTGATGGTACAGTATCATCGTTTGTTGGTAGTGGAACTGAAATGATAATCTTTCAAGGAGCTACTGATGTATCTTCAGATTATACAGTAACTAGAACAAACTCTACAGGTCTTTCATCAACACTAAGTACGAGAGTACTAACAATAACGGCATTAACACCAGATAGTGGTTCTGTAATACTTACTGCAACTTCTGCAAGTGGTAATGTTGGACAAGTACAAATTTCCAAAACATATTCAATTGGTAAATCAAAACAAGGTGATACTGGAGATACAGGAGCCGCTGGTTCAAATGCAAAAACTGTTACTCTAACCGCTGCCTCTAATATATTTGTAAAAGCACAAACGGGTACAGTAACTCCATCATCAATTGTTATTACAGCAAATGGACAAAACTTAACTCAAGCGGGTACTTTTAGTACAACTGCTGGAACATTAACATCTACATCTACAACAACCTCTGGTGGTTCTACTACTGTTACAAGTGGTAACTTTGTAGATGGTATGGTAATAACATATACCGCACATTCAAATGATGGTAGTATATCGGATAGTGTAACATTAAAGGAATTAGATGAAGGTAGTGGTAACATAACCGCAATCTTAGAAAATGAAGCTCACGTACTTCCTGCTAATGCAAGTGGAGTTGTATCTTCTTACTCAAATAGTGGAACTAAGATAAGTGTATTCGAAGGTGCTACTGCATTGGATTATGATGCAAGTGGAACTACGAATGGACATTGGACTGTTTCTACATCACAATCACCTTCATCAACAATTACAATTGGTAGTATTTCAGATTCAACAAATGATGCAGTGGTTGGAAATCATTCATCTATGGATAATAGTACTGATTCTGTAACGATAACATACGCAATTAGTGGTAAAACATTAAATGGAACTGCATTTAGTTTTAATAAAACCCAAACATTAGGAAAAGCGAAAACAGGAGCAACAGGACCACAAGGTGATAATAATCAAGACTTCTCATTCTTAGGTGCAAGTTTAACTGGTATCGGACCAATTAGTTCTGCAGGTTTATTAATGACTTCTAATGTATTTGGATTCCACAATGGAATAAGTGGAACAAATGGAGCACTAACAGATTTTACATCATTCTTAGATAGTAGTGGTAATTTTTATTTAGGTGGGAATGCTAGTGGAGCTAGTAATCCAACAGATGGTTACTTCGCATGGAACAATACCGATAAATCATTATTGATTAGTGGTTCTAAAGCAACAATAGCTGTAGATAAATTTTTCGTAGGTACTAAAACTTCACAATTCCTTAGTGGTTCAAATGGTAACATAGAAATATCATCTTCTAAATTCCATATTAAACCTGATGGGGATGTTATTGTAAGAAAGGTTTCAGCAGATGAAGGAACAATTGGTGGTTTCGAACTAACTGATACTCAGATTAATTCTTCAAATGATAATCTAATCCTAAAGGCATCAGGACAAGTTACGGCATCTACTTTATTATTGACTGGTGGTACTGTTGCAGGAATGCCAGTTAGTTCAGATGAAATTGCCGTAGGTGAAGTTCTTAAACTAAAACAATCAGGTCAAATCACAGGTTCATCTGTATTATTTAGTGGTGGTAACATCGGTGGATTCCAATTAGAAGATAGTTCATTATATCAAAATCCAACCGCATTACCTTTATTAAGTGCTAGTTTTCAATTAAAACAATCATTTGGTGATTACGGTAATGTTCCACCGTTTGAATATTCAATTAAATTCGGAAGTCAAAACTTCTATATAGATGATTTAGAAACAAATTGTCCTCCTGAGTATTTGGGAGAACTTATAAAATCAGGTTCTATTTTATCATCTTCTAATTTTAGTACTTATTCACAAGGTCTTTTCCAATACGGTACAAGTTACTATAATGAAACTAAATTTGTAGTTGTTGAATCATTTGACCCTAAGTCTGGATTTATAAAATTGGGACATGATTACAGACTTAGCTACTATAGTGTATTTGGTGGTGGTCCTGGAACAACAAGAGTTCATGTAGTACAAGGTGTAGGGTTTAATGCACAATATACAAACGGAACTAATGATGGTGGAGTTTCAACAAGTAATTATACTGCATTTAATAAATTAAATGAAACTAAAAACTTAACTTTAGATGATAAAGTAACAACTAAATTAATATTAAGTTCATCTGCAGAAATTAAATCAGAAATAGGTAAAATTGGTAGTTTTACAATAACAGGTAGTAATGTAGTTGTTACCGATGATGTTTTAGATAGAGAGCCGATTTATGACTTTAGAGTATATGTAGAGGATGCTACTTTACCAAACGCCGCTCTATCCGCTCCTAGAGCTGACTTAAATAACGGTACACCGTTACAACTTTATATTGGTGATGAGTTTTGGGATATTGCGGATATAACAAATGTTGGTTCTAATGGTTCTACGAATGAAGGGTATGGTTATTATTTAGCAATATCTTCATCCGCTAGAAGTTCAAGTAATTTAGTTTATGACCAATCACAGCTAAATGGATTAGGAATGTTTACAGGTTCGGCAGCTGCTCAATCTGGACAAAGTATTAGTGGTTGGCCAAGAGGTGGAAATGCTGGTGGTAGTACAACACTTTTAGACCATAGAGGCTTTTCTTATATCCCACGTACTACTAATAGTTTAGGACAAAATGAAAATTGGTATCTTAAATATTTTGATATCACTACATTACAATCAGGTGATACAGATGATTTCATTAACGCTAGAGTAACATTCTTATCAGAATCTATCAACAATACATTTAACAAATTTACTGTATTTGCTCAAACAGCTTCTGTTGTTGGAAATTATTCAGATAGAGATACTCATGAAGGTGCTTTAAGTTTACAATTTGCATCTACAACTACTTCACCAATTGGTGAGGAATTACCATCAGAAGGTTTTTACGCTCAAGCTCTTTTGATAGACGGTGGTGGTGCGAAGATGAGTCAGGTGGCAACAACTTCTTCAGCGGCAAGTTCTTATCATTCCTCTCAGTTTGTTTCATTTGTTACAAATGAATCAAAAGCTAACTTCTATGAATCACAAACAATAGAAAGAGGATTACCAGTTGCAACTCAAGATTTAATAACAAAACTTACAATAGATGGTAAATATATTCAACAAATTATTAACCAAACAACGGCATCATCAATTTATGCCGGTAATAGTGTTGCTAACTATTGGGGTCATTCATCACAAGATGGAATAACTCTTGAAGAATTAATAAGAGAATCTCCATTTTTATATAATTCAACCTTGGCCAATAATGGAATAACCGATAGAGATTACGCGGCATTACAAGATGCGTGTGTAACTATTGCTGGAGATTATACAAATACAGATTTAGAAAATACGTTTTTAGAAACAGCTGGTTTTGAGATGGTTGGTTCTGCATCAATGCATTTTATGCCATACTATGATATTGACCAATTTGATAGACAGTCCACTGGAAGATTCACATCAGGACAAGATGGATTTTTACCTTATTATGGTACACCAGAGTATTCTTTTCCAAATTTCATCACTTCAGCTGAAAGTGAGGGTGGTAGTAACATAAGTTACACTATGCGTAATCCAGGTGGTGGTAAGCATATGTTGGTGTTAGATAAAGGATATATTTTAAACCCATTGGTAAATATTGCAATATCAAACTTAAACAAACTCTTACTAGGCTCACCTACTACAGGTTTTAACGGCCAGCTGACTGAAGGTGAAGGTGAAGGTGAAGGTGAAGGTAACAATACTTTACTTACTTGGGATAAGTATGGTGTTGATGCAGCTGGAACGTATAATGATACCGGCCGAACTAGATTTGGAATTCCATTTGAAGTATCACATACATATGTAACTGGTTCTGCCTCTAGAGGTACTAAGATGATATTGAAAAATGCAATCTATCCAGAAAATGTAGCGGTTAGAGGTACTATTGATTCTGAAAATTTACGAAGTAGAGTTATTGAAGGAATTGAAATAAGTGTAAATGACCTTTTAGATGAATCTGGTGATGATAGCTTCGATATAACAGAAAGAATTTCCGATAATGTAGTAGAAACAAATGCGAGTAGTGAGTTACGAACTTTATTAGAAGCAAATGGTGGTATAGATGGTTCACAAGAAGAGTTCTTTGTAAAACTATCATTCGCAGAGGAAAGTAAATTTGGTGAAGGTACTATTAGAATGGGAACTACATCTGGTTCACTAAGAAATTCTACTGTATTATCTATTAGTAGTAGTGGTGAGATATCATCATCAAATTATATTCAAAAACCAGATGGACAAGTAACGGGTTCTAAAATTAACTTTACAGGTGGTAAAATATCTGGTTCTGATATGTCTATATTCGCAAATGAGTTTGAATTTAAAGATGATAACAATAATGGAATTATAAAAGGTAATAAAACTACATTTGAAATTAGTTCTTCATTATTTAATTTAAAACCAACATCATTAGATGTAAAAGGTAATATACAGGCAGAACAGGTTTATGGGCAAGATACATTCTTAGCTGGTAAGGTAGTTAATACAGGTGTAAGAAACCCAAATAGTATTACTGTAAAATATAATTTACCATTTGTCGAAGCTTATTCACAAGATTCTAATGATACGAGGTTAACCGAGTCTACAGTTGAAAGTGGATTTATAATGAGTGGTTCATCTACTATATTGAACCAAACAGGTTCTAGGATTCAAGGTAACCACGTTAGATTTACTTTATCTTCTAACTTACAAAGTACTCCACAATTTTTAACACCAATAACTGCTGATGGTGTTGGGTATCCTGAAGAATTTAAGAGTTGGAAAGATATTAGTGGTGTAAATAATGATTATGTATTTGTTTCAAATACTTCCGCAAGAACGGCCGCCGATGCATCCGCATCTTTATCTTCAAACCTAATTGGAAATCAGTTAGTATTTAACGAAGCTACTTCTTCTGCATTATTATTCCAATCATCATCAAATAGTTTCCAATCAATAACAACGGATACTATTAACTTATTTGATGTTTTAAAAGAAGATAGAAGGAATGTACACTTACAATTTGCAGTTAGAGGAACAGCTCACCCATCTACAGGTTCATTTAATGGATACAATCCTGAATACCAAGTACAAGTTTTAGATACATCAGGTTCTAACGTAGTTTGGGAAAAAACTTATAAAGATACAAAAGCAACTCATAAAAATTGGGCAGTGTTTGATGTACCAATGACAGATATTGCAACATTCTATAAACAAAATATAGAATTCAACAAATCTACAGGTTCATTTGATGAAGGAACTTATTTGGGTAATCCACAATCATCTGGTCTGAAAGTAAAAATAAATATGAGATATAGTGGTTCACGTTTGATGAGCCAAAGATTAACTGAGGGTACTAGATTCGGTGGAAAAAATACCGCAAATGAATCATTTACTTTAGGATTCGCACTTACTGAAATGAGAATGGTAGAACCTGTTAGAGCTACTTCTATTGATACTCAAACAGTTCACTTTAAAGATACTTATATGACTTGGCATGATAATCCTGCAACTACTGGTCATTATGGAAACTTTGTTCCTGAATTTACTTCATCTGCAACAACTTCTAGTTTTGCATTAGGTGCTCCAACGGAGAAGTGGGAATCGATATATTTAGATTTAAAAGAAGATAATCAATATCCTGTTGAAACACTTGTAGGTGATGTTTCTCAATCAAATAAATTTGTAAGAATAAACACACATACAGGTAAACTAACATTTACATCTGCATCTGCAGGTAGTGGTGGCGGTGGTGGTGGAAGTTCATACTCTTTACCAACGGCGGCAGCTAATACATTAGGTGGTATAAAGGTAGGAACTAATTTAAGTATTTCAAATGGTGTTTTATCTGCAACTGATACTAACACAACGTATTCTGTTGGAGATGGTGGGTTAACTCAGAAGAATTTTACCTCAACATTAAAAACTAAGTTGGATGGTATTGCCACAAATGCAAACAACTATAGTTTCCCTTACACAGTTTCAGCCGCGGCCGGTAATAGTACGGTAGTTCAACGAAATGGTAGTGGTTACATATTTGGTAACTTCTTAAATATGACAGGCACTTTTGCTACAAGTGCTCAGACCTCTGGTATGGCCAGATTTACTGGTACAAATGGAACTGATACTTATGGTCGTTCTTACACTGCGGCCGCTGCAAGAACATTACTAAATGTAGCTGATGGTGCTAATGTTGGTCTACCACTATCTGGTGGTACTATGACTGGTGCTATTGCGATGGGTAATCAGAACATTACAGGTATTAATAATCTTGTTATAAACGACCCTGGTCCAACTGAAGGTATAAGTTGGAATGGTGGTAATACAAAAATAGTTGAATCACCAAATGATTTAACAACAAACTCTGCGGGTAACTTACAATTTGTATATGGTTCAACTCGAAGAATGAGTATCACCAACACAGGTGCTGAAGTCAATGGAGCATTTACAGTTTCAGGTTTGAGTGGAAGTGGAAACAGAATGGTTATTGCCAACGCTAGTGGTGTATTATCAACACAAGCAATACCATCTGGTGGTGGTGGAAGTGATATTTCAATGGATGGTAGTACTACTAATGGGTTAGTAACTTATGGTGGAACTGATAACATTGATGTGGAAACAAACCTAACTTTTGATGGTACTAATTTAGTAACTTCATCTGGCCCTACAGGTGGTAGACTTAGGTTTGGAGATGGAACTTATTCTTCACCAACATATGCATTTGCTGGAGATACGGATACAGGTATGTGGTTGGGTGGAGCAGCTGATTTGAGGTTTTCAGTCGGTGGTACTACGAGAATGCAATTAAATGCTAACGGACTTAGAGTTGATGATGCGATTGGTGTAAATGTTGCAGCTTCTTCAACCGATGGTAGAATTGATGCTGGTAACGATATTGTTGCATACTCTACTTCAGATGAGAGATTAAAAGAAAATGTTAAAACCATTGATAGTTCTTTATCTAAAGTTTTACAAATCAGAGGTGTTGAATTTGATTGGAAAGAACTTACAGAAGAAGAAAAGAAAACTATACATGGAAACGAAGGACATGATGTAGGGGTTATCGCACAAGAGATAGAAAAAGTACTACCAGAGGTGGTTACTGAAAGAGAAAATGGATACAAAGCCGTTAAGTACGAAAAGATAGTTCCACTACTAATTGAAGCTATAAAAGAACAATCAGATACGATTGAAAAATTAACCGAAAGAATTAATAAATTAGAAAAAGGTTCTAATAATTAATTAAACTATATTTATTACTATGGGAAAACTAATTAAAGAGTGGGTTAAGGGAATCTTAACTGAAGGAATAGAAAAAAAGGTAGTAGTTTACGCTGGTAGATTCCAACCCTTTCATAAAGGACATAATGCCACTTACGAACATTTAGTAAAACAGTTTGGTAGAGATAATGTTTACATTGGTACATCCAATAAAACAGATAATCTTAAATCACCATTTAAGTTTAACGAAAAGAAAATGATTATGATGAAGATGTTTGGAATATCATCATCTAAAATCGTTCAAATAAAAAACCCATACGCTCCTAAAGAAATTATAGGTAAATTTAATAAAGATACTACAGCATTTGTAACTGTTGTTGGTGAAAAAGATAGATATAGATTAAAAGGTAAGTATTTCGAACCATATCATCCTGATAGAATTGAAAAAGGATACGAAGAAACAGGATATGTTTATGTAGCACCAGCTCAAAGTGGTGGTATTAGTGGGACTGAGGTTAGAAAATTATTATCGTTAGGTAATGATGATTCTAAAAAGAAAGGTTTCAAAAAAGCATACGATGGTAAATTTAATCCAAAAATATATAAGTTTATAACTACTAAATTAGGTAAAATAACTAATCAAATGGAAAGTTTTCTATCTACGTTTGATTTTAATAAACTATTATCCGAATCCACCTCAACTATAGTTGGTGTAGATGATGGACCAGGTTTTTCTTATGGTAATTCTAAATCATATAAAGCGGTTGGTGAAGAAACTGCTAAAAGATTGGGATGGCAAGTAGTTGATTATATATTAGATGATGATAGTGATACCGTATATGCTGATGATGAAAGAAGTTTAGAAGATAAATACCCAGTATCATTTTTTCCAGCAGGTATCGATGGATTAGATGCACAATCACAAAGATATATTGATTTAAAAGGTTCACAGGCATACAAGACTTGGGCAAAACATATTACAAATGTAGCAACTACAGTTGGATATAAATTAATTGATTTCTTAGATGCAGAAGAATCTATTGAGGATACGAAAGATGCATCTGTAACAACACCATCACCAGAAGAAAGATTAAAAGATGGTGATGATAAAACAACTAAGATTCAAGAAGGATTGATTACCGAAGGTGGAGCATATGGACATATGGCTCACCCATTCGATACCGATATGAATCTAACTTTTGGTGATTTAAAAACAATCATATCAAACGCATTAAATGGTAAGTTAGAGTTCACAAGAGAAAAAACAGATGGACAAGCACTTGCTATTAGTTATAGAGATGATAAAGGTTTAATCGCCGCTCGTAATGGTGGACACTTAAAGAATAGTGGTGAAAACGCATTGGATATTAGTGGAGTAGCATCTAAGTTTCAAGGTAGAGGTGGATTAACAGATGCATACAACTTCGCTATGAAAGATTTATCTAAAGCAATCAAATCATTATCAAAAGCACAAAGAGATAAAGTATTCAATCAAGGTTCATCCTTTATGAATATAGAAGTTATATTCCCAACATC
>VMHT01101350.1_pt1 | contig 47874 bp, 65 predicted proteins | sample 4693611 | NCBI WGS metagenome assembly VMHT01 (sample SAMN12280063, study PRJNA550983) | marine metagenome | isolation source: seawater sampled from same location over 5 years 0.02-0.2 micron viral filtrate | place: USA: collected off the coast of southern California halfway between the port... ... | reverse complement strand
TTTGTTGGTTCTAGAAGTGAAAGTAATGACCGTAGTAAGCGTCTATTCGGCTATAAATTAACAGTAGAAACAAAAAGATTCGCATTAACACTCCCTTAGTAAGTTTGTAAAGGAAAGGAGAGAGATAACATGTCAGCAGAAGATATATTTTTAGGAAGCCAAGCCAGTTTAACCATGATTCCCGAAGTGGATTTGTATATACCATTAGACCACTCAAGTAGTACAACAACTACATTAAGAGCGCATGATGATTGGGAAGCACATTTTTTAATGGTTACTAATTTATACACAGGTTGTATAATTGAATTATATGACGCTAGTGGCGCAACAACTGTTATTTCTACTCATACTGTTACTTCAAATACCGAAAAAGATTTAATTATAAGTCCTGCACATTCTCATACTTTAGCAGATGGTGATTTTATTCATGTTAGGGGATATGGTGCGCCTTGTGTTGGAGAAAAAAATTCAACAGTTAAAAGGTTAAATGCCGACAATTGGATTGGGCTTCTTGAAACTTCTTCTTTTCCTAATTTAGAAGTAGAAATGAAACAATTAAATCTTTCTCTTGGTGGTTCCCGAAACTTTACCCACCAATACAAAGGTATTGAAACTGCATCCGGTGGAAACTTAGCACTGATTTCAAATCATGGTGCTTTCTTATATTATGCTTTAGGAAAATGCACACAAATTGTAGCCACTTTTGAGGCACAACCCGCAACTGATTTATTAAACGGTCATGGTGCATTAAGTAACGCCGATGATAGAAGGTATGTTTATCTTGATACTACTAATGGTGGTGCAGAAACAGGAACAATTACTTCAAGTGAATTTTTAGAACAAGGCCCAATTTTCTATAAAACTTCTAGAGGCTCAAATACTTTAACTCCGCCTTTACTTCATGGATTCGATGTAGCATCAAATACAGAACTTTTACAAAGGCCAACATCAACTGCCACAGCAGTAACAAATCCAATTACTTATACTTTTGGTGAAGCAAATGGGGAAAAACTACCCTCTTTTGCTTTGGAACAAACAATGGCTAAATCTACCACATTGACTACTAATACTGCAAGTGCTTCCGAAGATACTACTTTTGTTCGTATTGCTAGAGGAAACCGTGTCAATACTTTAACAATGACCGCTAATGAAAATGAAGAAGTTAAAATGACTTTGGATTTAAATACAAGAGCAGTTCATTCTTTAGACCAAGATGAATCTTATGAAGCAAGAGGCGGTATTTCTGACAATCGCCAATTGTTTAATTTTGAACATGCTAATGATACTAGTGCAACAGACAGCGATGCTGAATTTTTAGAACCTTTCTTCTTTTCAAGTGGTTTATTTAGTGTTTTTGGACAACAGTTCTTGAAAGTCACAAACTTAACTCTTACTATTAACAATAACTTACAGGATAAAAGATTTATTGGTGTAGGTAATAAGTCAATAAAAGAAGGTATTCCTGCACAAAGAACTTATGAAGTTGCTTTTACTGCTATGGTTACTGATGATAAGTTATTTGAACAATTATTAAACCAAACAGAAGTAGATGATACCGCTTCAACTTTGCTTACTTTACAATTTGATAAGGCAAATGGTGAACAAATTCTTATTAAGTTGCAAGATTATTACTTAAGTTCTGCTAACTTTACTATTCCTGATGATAAAGGGCCAATTACAGTAGAAGGAACTGTAATGCCAAGAACATTAAATTCATGCACAGTTAAAACACATTGGGTTTTACAGGGGTGATTATATGGTTTCAAAGAGCGAAAAAGGAATTTTGATTCAAGAAAGATTAAAAGCGGCTTCTAAAAAGAAACCGGCTAAGAAAGATACTCCGAAGGTGACTCCAAAAAAGGATTCTAAATTAGAGTAATCATATTCCACCAACACACCGTTTGTTTGTTTGTTGGTTTTTGAAGGTGGATAATATGTTAAACAGTAAAAAAATTGTTAAAGAAAAGAGTGCTTTATTTGCACTTGTAGAAGCGAAGGAACACTATGTTAAAGTGTCTCCCGAATCAGATGAATATTTAAAAGTCTGGATTAAGGAACCTACTTGGCTAGAAGCCGAAAAAGCCCTTAATGCAGTTATGAAGATAGACCAAAGAACTCAATCTTTTGATATTGATTTACAGGCCATGTATAGATACATGGTTGAAAACTTTATTGAAAAGACTGAGCCATCACTTTCAACTCTCGACATGCTACGATTAAGCCCATATGTCGGTAATCAATTAAAAGAAATCCTGCCTAATCCAATGGCTATGATGCAGGAGGATGAAGTAAAAAAGGAAGAATAAGGGATTGTATGAGAGGGAAGGATTCTTCTCCTGATATAATGTCCTTAATCACCGTTTATACTTTATCTAAAGCCTTAGCGATAAGCCCCTTAGAAGTTTATAAAATGCCAGTAAATTTAGTAAAAGACCTATTACAAGTTCATATGACTTTTGAAACTATAAAATCAGAAGAAATGGAAAAAATGCAAAAAGAAATGGAGCGTAAGAGTAGGAGTAGGTAAAATGGTTAATGATGTTATTAATTCTTTAGAAACTCTTAGAACTGGAACAATTAGCGCAGGTATTGAGTTTAAGGGATTAACCAAGACTCTTACTTCTGCGGCGGCTAGTACAGAAGGCGCAGGAAAGGCTTGGACTACATTTAGTCGTTTAGTCTCCGGTACTCCTTTATGGAGTACACAAAATAAAATAAGAGCATATCTTTCTATTTTGGCTGGTTTTGAAACTCGGTCAAAAGCAAATATGAAAGCCCAATCTGAGGCAGCAAAGTCACTTTTAGATAAAATAAAAGGCTATGAGAAATTAAATGAAGTAATGGTAGAAATTAATGACAGTCAATATGAATTAATTAAAGGAACAAAAAAATTGGCTGACACCGACCAAAAAGCATTAGTATTTTCGGAAGCATATCAAAGTGTATTTCAAGCCACTGGTGATAGAGAAAAATCTATGTTAAGAGCGATAAAATTTATGAAGAATCGCAACTCTTTATTAGACGAAGAAAAATTACAGATACAAAAAACTGCTAAAATTCAATATGCTTTTGACAAGAATAGAATAAAAGATGCTGTACTGTTAGCAAAAATGAAAGCAAAGAATGAAGGAAAGGGAGATTTTCGTAGAGTAGGTGCAGCATTAGCAGCAGATATTAAAGAAAGATTTGCTCAAAAAAGAGACCAATTAAAAGCAGGTAGAGCAGTAAGAAAGGATGCTGCAAGAGCAAATGCAAAGGGAGTTACTGATAATTTAAAAAGTGCTAAAATGTTATTGTTTCCTCTTTTAGGAATAACTAAAACAGTTAAGTTATTTTATGCTGGATTTAATCCTTTTTCAAAAGATGCAATAGCGTTTAGAATGAAAATGAGAAAATTTACTATGAAACTACAGCCTCTTATGTCAATGCTATTTAAATATTTAATTCTTGGAATGGTTGCTATAGTAGCAATATTTATTATAGTTAAATTCTTAGAAAGATATTTTAAAATATTGAAAGAGTTTGGGGTGATAGACGACATAAAGGAGTTAGGCTTAATGGTCTTCGATTTCTTAAAAGTTGGTTGGAAAATGGTTTCTGCTTTTATCAACGGTGATTATACAAAAGCCTTAGACTATGCTGGAAAATTTGTAGACAAAGGGATTCAAGTTCTTAAGAAAACTGGAAGAATACTTTTAGAAGCAGGTTTCTTAGCGTTAGTAGCCGGATTTGATTTGCTTATGGATGCTGTCTATAAATTCTACAAAGACCCTGACTTTAGAAGAAAAGTTACTAGTATTATAATGAAAGTAGCATTAGTAGTAGTGGCTTTAATTGTTGTCCAATTTTTAATTGGATTAGCGTTGTCAATTGCTGCTACTTTTGCATTACCTGTTCTTATTGGAGTTGCTGTTCTAGCGGCTTTATTTAGTGTAGCGTATTGGTTAAATGATAACTTTGATGAAAAATTTCAACATATAGAGGATTATATAAATGATTTCCTTGCTGGAATACAACATTACTTTACTACATTGTATAATGATGCTATAAATTTCTTAATAAAAACAAAGAATGATATTATTTTTGGTTTTACTGAGTTCTTTGCAGAACTTAAAAACTCATTTAGTATAGAAGTAAGAAAAGAACAACTACTTACTTCTATTAAAAATGCGGGTGGAAAATTGATAGGTTTGTCCGTTCAAATAAGAGATTTCTTAAATCCAGTAAAAAAGATAAAAGGTGGTTATAACTCAATAAAAGATAGTCTAAAAGAAGAAGGAGTATTTGGAACCATAAAAGGAAAGTTTGCTAATGGCGGTACTTCTCATGGTGGCTTATCATTAGTAGGAGAAAGAGGGCCTGAACTTTTAAATTTAAATGCTGGTTCAAGGGTGTATTCTAATTCCCAATCTAAAAGAATGGTTGGTGGAGATACTAATGTTTTTAATATCACTATCAATGCTAAAGATACTTCCGATGCCGAAATGAGAAGAGTTGCAGAACAATTAGGTAAAATGATTGGCAATAAAATAAATAGAAGAGTTCCTTTCGGTAATTTAATTTGAGGTGAAAAAATGACTTATGTATATCTTAAAACCCAAAATTTTACTGGTACTGATTTAACAGTAGATACAATACCTTTAGATGTAAGCACCGTAGGAATAAGTGTAACTAAAACACAACCTGCATTACCTGTTCCTTTTACGACATTTTTTACTGGTGAATCTGAACAAGTTGCTTTAGATATAGGGGTTGCAAATAAAACAATTTCTCTTAGTGGTTTTATTAGCGATACAGTTATTAAAAAAACTATTGCCGGAGTAGCAACATCAAGAACATTTACTGCCCATGAAGTTGCACAAATGATTGCTTCCGGTGTTGACGCTACAAGTTTTGCAAGAAACCAAGCCTTCTCCGAATTGCTAATATTAATGCCTTCTTTTGTAGGAAATGACTATGCTACTAGGAGTGGAGTCGATGTTAATGATAGAAGTACGGGAGTTTTAGTACCGCTAACATTTCATTCAAGAGGTTCTGCAAATACTCTTGAAAATGAATTAGTTCCTATTCCTTTAGAAGGATTTCCTGAAACTTCAACCGATACTGGTTTGCTTGGGTTTGTTCGTAGTTTCACTTGTAATTTTGAAGCAGAATCACATGACCTTTCTTTCTCATTAGAATTTGAATTAGCAAGAGTCTTTCCTTGAGGTGTTATTTTGTATAAAATTTTAACTGGAAAACAAAGGGGTTTGGTTTTTCCCGTTATGTGTAATGGTCATTTAAAGATTGATTATAGCGATAATGTTCCCAACTCTACATATGATTTGGGATATGGTTTATTTTCGCACGAAGATTCTTTCACACTTGAAACTGTTTTGACTCCATTTGATGTAAATGGTGATGGACAAGCAACTAAGTCAGCAGAATTTGGTGGAAAGGATAGGCCCAGTGAAATAATTGATGATACTTGTGATTATACAACAAGTGCTAGAACTATCATTGATATGGATTCAACTGCTAAATTAAAGGTGGGTATGAGAGTTGTGAACAATTCAGATTTTGGAGAAGAAACTTTTATTAGTGAAATAACAAGTGCTACAAGAATAACAATTTCTAGGGATAGCATTACAAGTAGTAATAGAACAAACGCAAGAGTTTATTTTGTTACTCCATCATCACATAAAATTATGCCTTCTCCACCAACTTCTTCTCTAGATGGAACTTCTTCTGCGCCAACCCAAACAGATTATCAATCTTCAAAATATTTAACAAACGCAGCAAGAATAACACACGAAATGATGGTGTTTAATAGTTCGGGATTAAGTCTTTCATTATTAAATAATACAAGCACCAATGTTAATCAACCTGCGGAATATAAATTAAAAGTAGCAATAACAATTGGAACAACCACGACAACCTTAACAAGTAATAATATAATTACTGCTAATAGTGGTAGGCAATTTTTCTATAATGATGCTAGTGATAAAGTAGGTTTCGATTCTAACGGTTTATTACAATATAAAAAAATTGCTACTTTTGATAATTTTAATGGTAGTGATGCACATAGTCCTTTAGTAAATCAAATTAGTAGTGGTGGAACAGCCATAGTTTCAGTCGGTGAAGTTGTTTATGTCAAAGATGGCTTTGACTTCGTTTCCTTGGGCCGTGTTACTGCTGTTAATGCAAGTAGTTTAGGGGTCACAGGTGGCTCGCATACTGCTTCTATTAGTAGTACGACAACTGACTTATACCTCCCGATTGAGAGAGATGCAGCATACATAAACCAACAGTTTCACATAGGTTGTTCTTTCAACTCTTCAAATAAAAGCATAGAATTATTTTTAAATGGTAAAAAATTAAAACTATTTGATTCCGGCGGTAGCCAAACGAATGCAATTTCTGGAACAGGAACCTTCTCCTTTGGAGCAAGTGATATTTATATTGGAGCAACAGGTGGTTCTGTTGGGGCAGGTAGTTCTACTACAAATAAACAATTTATGGGAATTTTACATGAATTGTCTGTTGTAAATAAACCAAGAAAATCATTCAGCATTAGAAATTTATTACCTAATTATGACGATACTTTACTTTATCTAAGATTTGAGGAGATAGACATATGACAATAGTTGCCATTTCTAAAAATCCATCTGTTTTAACTTTATCTTGTACTACTGGTGGTAATACAACTTTAACTTTAGCGAACACTACTGTATTTAATCAAGTTTATCGTGGTATGTTTGTTACTGGCGATGGTATTCCTTCTTTAACAACGATTACCGCCAAATCAACTGACGGTTCAAGACAAGTAACATTAAGTGCTTCTGCAACAGATTCAACTACTGCGGATAGAACCTTTGAAGAAGTCGCCTATAATTGTCCAACTAACCCTAAACTTAAAGTTACTACTGCTTCTACTTTAAAACAAAACTTTACCGCTATTTATCCTAATGTACTAACTGATAGTGGAAATGATATTCCCTCATCTACAAGAACTTTTACTGCTTTAGGAGTTACTTCTTTAAATAGTGCGACTACCGCAAATGAAAGTACATCAGTCACAGTTAGTTCAACTAGTGGCTTATTTGTAGGGCAATCAATACAAAGCACAGACCTTAGTTTTCCTGATAATACGGTTATAAACTTCATTACTAATTCTACTAATATTGTTGTGAGTAACCCTGCTACTTCTACCGGCACTAAAAACTTAAGGCTTGGACAACAAATGTCTAATTTGGAAACAACTAGTGGTTTTAGGATAAAGTGCCATGATAATAACAATAGCACTGGTTTTGCTTTTAGTCCAACTCAAATAGGGCATGTTGAAAATATTACCGATAATTATTACTTTGTTTTAATTCACTCCGATGATTATAAAAAACACCACTTTGCTAGAATTACTGAAATTCATAGCGATGATTCAACTGGTGACTCTTTTGACTTTGAGCCAAAATTAGGTAATGAAATTCCTATTGGTACTAAGTTCAAACTTTATTCTTTTCCTATACCTACTTTTAATCATCCACATGCAATTTCGGCAGGAATAAGTCCTTCCTTAAGTGACTCTTTAATATGCTCAAGACCTTTATTTTACTTTTTTGACGAATACTTAGATAAGAAAGGAGAACTGAATCACAACGAAAAATACGGTATTAAATTCAATACTGGTTTGGAATCTACTATAATAGACGAAAGAAGTTTTTTTACTACTATTCCTGAGTTCGGTACTAGCGTTGTAGATATTAGTAAGTTTTCTATGAATGTGCAATTGGTTGATAAGTTAAAAGAACAAGATGACCCATTAGTACATACTAGTAACGAAGGAGTTACTAATACTGCATTTAACCCCTTTGATAGAGATTCTTGTTTTGTAAATGCTAGAAGGGATTCCGAAGGAGAAGACGATGAATCACATGGAGCCCAATATGGAAATCATAGCGGTGGTGCAGACTACACTGGGCCAAAAAGATATTTACACTATGACTTTTCTCCGACAATATCTAATTCAACAGAAAACACAATTGATTGTTTTATAGAAGAATCAATAGGGGCTAGGGGTGGATATGGTGAAGTTAAAATTGTCGATAGTTCTAGAATGTTATCTTCTAAAATACCGGAGTTTTCACCAATAAGAATAAGACACCAAGTACATCGAGCAAATTTCTTTGATTGGATTGCTTTACCCGTTAAGGTTACAGCAGTAAGTTCTCATCCAGAATATACAATTAAAACTGATTTTGATATTTCTTCTTTTATAAATGTTGGAGATGAAGTAAGAGTAGGGGAAAGAATATTAATTGTTAAAACCATAGATTCATTTTCTACATTTTCACAAGATATAACCTTTGAAGACTTTACAAGACTAGAAACAGAATCCGCATTCACAACTACCACATATGCTCTTACAGAAAATGATGTTATTTATAGAAGAGCATATAATCAAACAGATAAAACACTATTAACAGATTATCCAATAATAGATAATCGTAGTTCTGTTTTATATGTTGTTTTAGGTAATTCTAAATTAGAGTCACTTGAAGCAACTGTAACTTCCTCCGATGCTAAAAAGAAATTATTAACTCTTGATTTTAATAATTCTTCGTATAGTTTAACTAATCAATTAATTTATGCATCGGGTAATTATACAATTGAAATAGAAAGATTAAACGGTGAAATAGAAAGCATAGAAAACTCAATAGAAAATGGAACTAACTTAATGACAATTGTTGCTAACAGCCAATCTAGAAAATTAATTTCAAATATAATTGATAAAAATACTTTATTTTCAAAAGATATGATTTATTCTAGTGATAGTCCATACAATAAATTAACTACTCTCTTAGATGATTCGGATAATGGAGTACAGGCGGCAATTACTTATGATTTAGGAAGTAAAACTATTGCTTTAAAAACAGCAGCAGATATCTCAGTAGCAGCAACAGTTTCAATATCGGCTGGAACATCTTTATTTGGCGAATATAATAATGGAATGATGAGTTATATTGGTAGAACCACTACCGCTACATCAGGTGCAAATACAGTAGTTTTAGAAGACTTTCCTAGAGCAGAAGGAACTATGACTCTTTACACCTCATCTACAAAAAATTATATATTCAATAAAGCCCTTGCTTCTAATTCACTAGTTGAGTCGGTTTCTAGTTTAGATGGAGTATCAAATAAAGGACTATATTTTGACAGTGGAACTATTATTGCCCATTCCGGCGCAGGTACAGGAACAACCATAGATGGTCAAGAAAGTAGTAAGTTAATTGGAACATCTATTTCTAGCGATTCCGAAGCAAGAGGTTACTATTTAAGTTCTGCAACTAAAATGAAAAGCGATTCAGCATTTCAAGCAAGATTAGATAATAATGCACATAGTAGTTTTTCAACCTTTGAAACAATAAATACATTAATGGATTTTACAGTAATAGGTATTAAGCGTGGTAAATTTGATACTACAGTTTTAGTTGCTCCTTATGTGCCATTAACTTTAGGTAGGGTTGATATAAACTATGCAAATCAGTTAGATACTCTTTTAACGGGAAGAAATAGATTTTTTAAATGTGCTGCTGTTTCTTCCGAACAAAACTTTTTACAAGATGTTGCGTCAAGCGGAACTGCTTTAGGTACATTAACTTCACCTAGAGAACAGTATGGGAAATCTATCTATGTTGCGGGTACTTTTGTTGGTTTCTTTGTTGGTTCGGAACACGACGGTACAAATCAAAAAATTTACTTAGATAGAAATGTTAATAATATTGCAGTAAATTCAGTAGTTGAATCATTAGATTTTGGTGAGCGAACCAATTCTGGGAGTTCTAAACAAAATTATGAATTGAATTTCTTAAATGGCGGTCATTTACATACAGGAAAAATGGTTGGTTTATTACATCCTACAATTGGTGCTGCTAATTCTGCAACTTCTACAACTGTTCCCGATAATACATTAAGCCTTTTTGATTATCCATTAGCATATAATTCAGATTTAGCGAGAACTTCTTATGCACATAAGTTTGGTAGTCCTTATTATAGATTAATGAACATAGAAAAAGGTAATTTTAACTTAGTTAATTCTAGTATTACTGGCTACACAAGTTCGGAAGAATTTAATTTCTACGGAGAAAAATTAAGCAAAGTTAAATATTATTCTACAGCATATAGATTTAATCCGGGTTTTTATATTGATGGAGTATTAGAAGATAATATTATAGGAACTGATATTACCTGCCCTGATTTTCAAGGTTCAATAGGACATAGTTTAATAGAATCGAGAGGTTTTGATTCACCAACTGGTTCTAGATTCCTTAATCAACTTAGATTCAGCGCAAATATTTATCCTTATTCAAATAGTTTCTATATTCCCTCTAATCCAACTCTTTATAATTCTACACCATTAGGAAGAAGCCCATACATAGCACAAGATGTTTTAGACAACAAAGACCCGAAAGCATCAAGGATGTTTTTGTTTTCTAATTGTGATTTACTACCCTATTCTGGAAGTAGGATAGATAGTTTATTCAATCCTAATAATACTAGGGATTTGACTAAATATAGCATAATGTTTATGGATGAAAATTTATTAGTAGATTCTGCCGACACTAAAACTAATGTTCTCGGAGAAACAAAAAGAATTACTTCTAAAGATTCAGCATATTCTTTTGGTGCAATAAAATCATCAAGTAAATCTGTAGGTTCAGCAAACCCTACATTTAAAAACTTTTCAATAATGAGACTAACAGAAGTTGTTTTTGATTTTTGCTTTAATCAATTCGACCCAGAAAATCCACCAAGTAACAATAGAGTAGTTCCTTCATTTCAATATACAATGCATGGAAAGAGCGCAGTATTAGATGCTTCTACTAATGCCATATATGCTCGTTCTATACCTTCTTCAAAAGTAATTAGATGTAGTGGAAATCCAGTTGTTTCTGCTAATGATGTTATTGTTGATTCCGCAGGTAAATTTATGGGAGTTGTTGCTAGTGTCTCAACTACTGATATTACTTGTGATGAGAATATATTTAAAACAATCCATGATGGTAGCGGTGGAGCAGATTATTATGTTGCTGCAAGTGGAACAGATACGCCATTATTCATCATACCAGCAGTAAGATTGACAAATGCAGATAGTGGGTATGGGCCAATTAAAGGCCATGGAAAACAAGATACTTTTATTAATTTTGATGACGACATACATTTGCTTAAAAGTGCAATTATGACAAATACTACTTCAAGTAAGTATGGGAAATCCGGTAGTGACTTTCATACTAAATATAGCAGTAATACTCTAGCAGGAACAATAAATGCAAGTGCAAGACAACCTAATTTATGGTTGCCTATTGATATTGATTCGGATTCTGCTGCTGTAAAATTAGCAGGTAGTGGACAACCTTCTTTAGTATTAAATACTTTTAGAAGCGGATTCACTGAATTATTACAAACAAGTAATGGATTTGGAACAAGTAGCACTCTATTAGGAGAAAGGCTATATAAACACCATATGCCAATAATTTTTGATAGATTTAATATCGAAGAAGGAACAACTGCTAATGCAGATATTGGGATGTGCTGCCCAAGGGTTCTAGGAATGAGTTTAAGAACAGTAGAAGACGAATTTGGAATATACGGTATTTCTTTAGATGGAGACTATGCTAGTAGAAAAGACACAGGAACTTCGAGAACAAATGAATCTACTGATGCAGATGGTGTGATATTTGGCTTCAAAGCGTTAGTTAAAATAAATAGCGCAGCAGATGTATTATCTACTGACAAAGGACCAAATAATACAACAGTTGTCCGAATAGTATTAGGTTCCTCAAATTTCCCTTGGTTAGACATGGTAGATTTAACGGGTTGTTATTTAGCACCCGAAAATGGAAAATATATTGTAAATGATGAAGATAGCATATCTTTAGGTACTCACTCAGATGGAGAGAGTTTAAATGGTGTAACTCCCGACAAGTTAATTTATGTTATGTCTCATGAAATAGATATAACAAACGCTATAGAAAATATTCATATTATTACATTAGATGATACTGTTGCTTCCGGAGATATTTTTTATAGAATACTTCAACCTAATCATACTTGCTTTTATGATTTTAGCCCTAATGATATAAAACTAAATGAACTTTCGTCAAGGTACACAAAACAACCTTACAGTGAAAAAATGTATGATACTCCAAATAGTTATTTTGTTCAAGGAGGTTCCGGTAAAAGAACATTAGCAGGTGAAGGAGAAGCAGTTTTATCTATGTATGTAGTTGCTGACCCTAATGATGTTTCGACAGCAGACCATGTAGTAATAAGAACACCGGATAAATTAACAAATATCTGGAATCTAAATGACGATGGATTATCAAAAGAAACAATATGCATTGCAGATGGAGAAAATACTAATGTTACTGGAATTACATTTAGTAAAGACAGCACATCAATTGGTTATTATATGTCAATTGGAGAACAAAAAGAAATGCTAGGCATTCCTTCTGTTTCGGAAATTATAGAATTGAAAGTTGAAGGAAGAATACCTAACAGTGTTAAAAGAGCGACCATAGGTACAGGTGTTAGCATCTGTAGGGAAGCAGAAGACCTTATTGAAGAAATGCTTCAAGAAAATAATATTAATTTTTCTTTAACAAAGAATACAGTATATCCTTTCTTTTTAGCACCCGATTTTAAAGGAGTGAATCTATTTCAAGCAATCAGTTTTATCATGAGTAAAAAGAATAAAGTATTGACGGAAGTAAATGGAGTTTTAACGATTGTTGATAAAACTAGCGTTGATAACTTTTCGGGAGTTAATATAAGTACTGAAAATACTAACATTGATGTTTTTAGAGTAGAAAAATTAAATACAATGTATAACTTTAGCAATAGCGTAACTGTTGTTGGTAATGAACACAAAAGCACAAAGAAAAACTTAAGAAGCATAAATAAAATAGGTGTAAAGTCTTTAAGAGAATATGATGCTCAATTAGTAACACAGGAAGAAGTTAATAAAAGAGCAAATGAACTGTTGAAACTACATGGTGAATTTAATTCTAAACTTAAAGTTGAAGTTGGGCATAAGGGATTAGGCCAATTAAAAGCAGGAGATATTGTGTCTTTAGAATTGCCTAGAGAAAATATAAAGTTTGCAGAATATTTAGTATTGCAAATAACTCATACTATGAGAGGAATGTTAATTCTAGAGTTGGGTAGATATAGCAAACAGTTAGAAGATAGGTTTGCCGAAATACAAATAACTCAACAACAAGCATTAGCAGAAACAGCAGGTGATGTTCCTGATAAAATAGAATTAAATTTCTTAGATGATGTTAATTTAAAATTGATTAAGTTTGTTGCTCAAAAAAGAGCATCCACAGCAGGAACAAAACTAGGATTTAGCGGGGCTTTAAATACGGGAACCTTCACACTTGGGTTTGTAGGGGCTGGCACAACAACGACAGATTTATTGGAGGAAGAATTTTGATAACTGATAAAATGAAAGAATTGATTGCAACTCACATACAAGGCACATTAGTAAATAATGGTAAAATTGGAGTTGGCGGTAATTCAACATATTCTACACAAACTGCTTTGGATGTTGATTTGGGAACATCAGTTTCTTTAGCAGCAACTAAGTCGGATGAAAATACTATTGAGGTTCATTTGAGTATTTCTGGAAATGCTGCTGGAATGTCAAGTTCAGTTATTAGAGAAGCAGGAATATTTGATTCTTCGGGTAACTTATTGATTCGACATAATTTTGATGGACTTGGCCCATTCGGAACAAGTGAAACACTAGAACTCTTTTTCTTTTTGGAGGTAGAATAAAATGGTTAATAATCCTTATTTTTACAGCACCCTTTCCGGTACGCCAACAACACAAATAACTGACTCAATAGATTTTCCTCATACTGGATTAGTAAAAGCATTAAGTCAAGCACTTAGAGGAAACTATGCAGTTAAGACCGCAAGTGATTTTAATATTACTTTTGCTGATGGTGGTAGTTTTACAACTATTGCTGTTACTGCCGGTAAAGTATATAGAGATGGCAAATTACACACAGTAGATGCTTTATCTGCAACTAACATGAATACTTCATATAATTCGGGAACTGGTGCAGTAGATATTACTCCAGTTTCTTCTGACATGTATTTGTTTTTAGTTGCTATTGATGGTGGTGGAAGTAATGACACTATGGTATTAAGAGGTGTTAATACAACAACTAATGCTGTTCCTGCTTTTGTTGACGGTGATGTTCCTATCGCTTTGATTAAAATTGTTGGGGGTTCTGCCGATGATGATACTTCAACATCAACAAGAATGGTTCAATACTTCACAACAAGTAAAAAAGAGAATACATTAAGTGTAGGATATGATTCTTCGGGCTACACTGAAACTTTATCTATTGCTTCAAATAGTGGCGATACAGAAATTACTTCTGCTGTCTCAGATAAAGATATTATTTTTAAAGGAAACGATGGTGGTAGTGGAATAACTGCATTAACATTAGATATGTCCGAAGCGGGTAAAGCAATCTTTAATAATGCTATTGCTGCTACTGGTGCTAATTTTAGTGGTTTAACTGCAAGTAAAGCAGTTGCTACTGATGCTAGTAAAAACCTAGTTTCTTCTAATATTACTTTTGATGGTGATAGTATTGGTATTGGAACTTCATCTCCTAGTGAAATGCTTCATCTAGCGTCTACTGCGGCGTCTAAACCTACTATCTTAATAGAAAACACTGGAACAGATGCTAATGAACCTGAACTTGTTTTTCTTAGAAGTGCCACCCCTACAGGTAGTTCTTTAGATATAGGACATATTAAGTGGAAAGGAAAAGATGATGGAGGAAATGTCCACAGTTACGCTAGTATTTTTGCTGATATGTTAGATGAAACAGGAGGTACAGAAGATGGAAGAATGTTGTTTAGTCTTGCTAGAGCAGGAACAGATTTAGTTGAATATATGCGAATGGGTGGTAGTGAAGTAAGTATAAATGAAGGGCAAATAGATATTGATTTCCGTGTTGAAGGCGGAACTAAATCTCATGCCTTTTTTGTTCAAGGTTCATCCGGTAATGTAGGAATTGGCAATACTTCTCCTTCAGCGACATTACACATTCAAAGTTCAAGTGCTTCAACTGCCCAAATACTAATAGAATCAACCGAAAGTGGGAGTTCTGCTGCACCCGATGTTGTATTCTTTAGAGATTCACCTTCTCCTGCAAATGGTGATGATTTAGGACATTTAAAATTTCAAGGTAAAAATGATAATGGTTCGGGAACTCTTGCTACTTTTACTTATGCAGACATATTCACCGAAGCGCAGACTGTAACTACAGGTTCCGAAGACGGAAAATTACACATAAGAACAGCAAAAAACAACACAGTGAATAAAAGAATTTCTATTGTAGCAGGAGAAACTGTAATAAATGAAGATTCTAAAGATGTTGATTTTAGAGTAGAAGGTAATGGTGATGCAGAACTTCTTATTTGTGATGCAGGAGAAGATAAGGTTGGAATTGGAGTTACTCCTACTTCTGCCCATACTTCTAAATTATCTCTTGAAGGTTCAATGATGTTTAAAGAACAATCGGCGGCTACTGCTGACTTAGACTCTTATGGACAACTTTGGGTTAAAGACGCTACGCCAAATCAATTATATTTTACTAATGACGCTGGTAATGATATCCGTTTAGATGAAGAAGTATTTATTATTTCCTTGTCGGATGAAAGCACTAACTTAGCAACTGGAACTTCAAAGGCTACTTTTAATATGCCTTTTGCTATGACATTAACATCAGTTAAGGCTACTGTAAATACTGCCCCAGTGGGTTCAACAATAGTTGTAGATATTAATGAAGCAGGTTCTACTATTTTAACTACTAAACTATCAATAGATGCAGGTGAAAAAACTTCTTTAACTGCTGCAACTGCCGCAGTTATTGGTGGTGCTGGCCCCGCTTTAGCGAATGATGCTTTAATTACTTTTGATATAGACCAAATAGGCTCTTCGACAGCCGGTAAAGGTTTAAAGGTCACACTTTATGGATATAGGACATGATACTATGGGAACTATAATTATTAATTCTTATGCTTATGGTGCATCGGTTTCGGCAGTTAGTGACTTATTTAGTAAAGATGATTCGGGTAATGGAGCAGCAGGAGATGATTTCGGAGCAACTAATAGTAGAATAACTGTAACTATTGGTGGATTCGCAGAAGACGATGTTCCCCCAGAACTTGTACCTGTATCGGCAGGAGATAGTGTAACATTAGGTTTCAATGGTAATTGGACAGGAACAGAAACTTCTATTGCTTGGTCTTTGACAGAAGGAAGTAACCCTGATAATTTAGTTACTGCCTTTTCCCCTACTAGTGGGACAAGTGCAGGATTTGACCCTGTTTTTACAATAAATGGTAGTGGTCAAGCATCTCATCAATCCACTTACGAAATTGAATTGGCAGTAACTAATACAGCAGGAACAACGACAACTCTATTCATAGTAGATATAGCAATATTGTGATTATTTTTAAGGTTGTTTTAAAATGATACCTTTATCTATTGCTTTTATAATTAGTCTTATTTTTGGCTTTATTACGACTTGGTTTTTATCTGAAGATGTATTTTAAATGCAAATGAAATAACTATTAAATTTTAAAGACCAAAAAAAATCACAAAAAAAAGTGAGCCGACTCAAAAGAGCCGACCCACTATTTAATTTATTTTGTTTTAACACTCCAAATACTAAAGCATTCTCTACATTCCCACAATTTAACTTGGTCACTAGAACCAACATAAAAACCTAAGATACGCTTCGCTAGAGTACCTTCTCCGCAATACTTACAAGTTTGTTTTAAACTCATTTGTTTTCGCCTTCTTTATCTTCTCCAAGTAGTCTCTTAATATATTCATCGACGCTTTGTTCGGTGATATTAGAACCACCGAATGCGGCAAAGAATAGTAGAGAAACTACTATTAAGAAAATAAAGAGTCCGAACCATTCTGCTGTAGACATTACCATTCAACTCCTAAATCTATAAATTCTTCTTTTTCAATAGAGAATGCTTTAACAATACCATTCTCTTTTCCATATCCCCACAAGTCATATACTAACTGTGTGTCTTTCATACAATATTCTACTACTTCGTCATATTTACCCATTTTCCATAACCTAGGAGCATCTGCACTATCCATGAGTTTGAAATCATCCATCGTACATTTAACTAAGTTTTTTAGTTGAAATCTTTCACCGTGTCCCTTTAATAAGTCTTTACTAGTATCAATGTATTGTTTATTGTTTAAATATTTATGAATACAGTATATATCCATTGAGTCTCTAAGAATGGGTAAATCAAACGCTACTATATTATGACCTAGTAATTTTCCACCCTTTTGAAAATGGTCATCTAAATCATATTTTAATTCTTGTAATGATTTAACTATATGCCCACTTTTAGCAAAAGAACCAACCGGCTCATCAACATAAACCGTTCCTGTGTTTCCATCCCAAGTAGCGACTGTTGAAACTTGAAACATATGAGTATTGGCAAATCCACCAATTTCATGTGACATGTTTTTAGTTTCAATATCTAGTGCTAATACTGACATAAACATCACGAACCGTTAGACCAAAGTTTAGAAATCTTTGCGCTTTCTTCATCGACATGTTCTTCTCCGCCAATTTTGCGCTTTAGGAATGCTACAATATTAGTATTTGCTACTGATAGCATACTGCAACATTCCCAACCCTCATCACCATAAGTATCGAGAGTTTCTATTATTACCTTCGGGCCTTTCGTTATGTCAAAAACGACATATGTATTTTCGTATTTCATATTTTCACTTCCTTTAGTTTAATATATTGACCTCTACCAATATATTTTATTTCAAATTTAGATGCTACATGTTGATTAAATATTTCATGTGTTCTTGTAGCCCCTTTCTTAATTATAGTTCTCATTTCTGCTAAATATAATTTTCTATTCACCCAACCATCTTCTGTCTTTTTAGCCATCTCTTCGTATTTTTCTTTAAATGGCTTTGTATTGAAAACGGGAGAGGCCATACGCTTCTCCTTTAGGCTCCGTTCAAGCCATTCTACCAATGACATATAACATTGTCGGGTGATGGCCCCTGCCTGTCTAACATTTTGACTTGTTACTTGAAATCTCTTTGATTCATCTTTAATATAAGGTGCTTGGGCCACTGAACACAATACTGCTAATTTGCAAGTAATGATATATAGCCTGTTAATAAACAGGTTTGATACTTCTCTCACAAACAATCCACAGTCATTTATGTAACCAATCATATTTTCATATTCCAAATCAAGATAGTCATTTGCATCTTTAGTATAAACCATCATATTACATTTTGTTTCAATATCTGAGTTTCCTTCCTTTTTCATTTCTTCATATCTTTCTAATACTAAGTCATACATTTCTATAAACTTATCTGAAAAATTATCCATAGCCCCTTGTCTATCTTTAAACTTTCCAAACTTGCTAATTTTCTTCTTTCGTATATTATGTTGAATTGATTCGGGAACTTCTCGAATATAACAAAGCATTCTTTGGAGCAAACCTGTTTCTGTCATAATTCTATTTAATTCAGTTGGAGGATAAGTCATGGCTAATACTGAACGCTCTCCGAATGTTTCAACTGTATCTCCTTCTTTAAGTTGTTTTTTCATGACCCAAGAATCACCATGTAATGTATTTAGCATAGTATTTAAAAATACAACCATATCCACTTGATGAGAATTAGGGCTAAAAATACCAGACCTTTCAAACTCATCCCAATGAGCCAAGCCACTTCCTTCTAAAGCACCATTCATTTTAACTTGGATTTTTTGTCCGGTAAATCTAGAGTTACCATTATCGTCTGTTTCCATTTCATCTTGAATAGCGTAATGTCCAACAAGTGCGGCGGATGTTGCTACTTGAACAGAAAAAACATCAAACCTTTTTCTTTCATAGTGCATTATAGGATTACCGTTAGCATCTTTTTCAATGTTACCATTTTCATTTTTTAGAGGAACTTCTACATTCATATTAAATGGATGCTTTTGTTTTTCGTTTATTTTTTCAAAGACATTTCTAGCAATTGGTTGAACAAAATTAGACAATGTTGTTTTACCTGTACCCGAAGTTTGAATGTGAAGAAAATGTATTCTAGTATCTTCATATTCTTCTTCAAAAGGTATTGCAATAAAATCTTTACATATTTGCCCTAATATTGTAAAGAAACTAATCACAGCAGGAGTTTCATTAAAGTGCGATATATTCATCGCTTTTTCTTGAAAGTCTTTTACTACCTCCGGTAGGCTTTGTTTAAAAACAGCACTCGCCTGTTTATAATCTTCATAAATTTCATTTCCATATTCTTCATCATATTCATCATTATTCATATTTTCACCTTCTTTTCAGAATTTAGAGTATTTAAAATGCGTGTTGCTAAAACTTGCCCTACGCCATCGAGGTACTGCAATTCCTCTTCTGTTTGTTCTCCTATTTCCATAATAGAACCATACTCTTTTATTAAGAGTTTGGCTTTTTTGATTGATACTCCTTTAATACTTGTGAGAACATCAAGTCTTAAATCATCAGTCGAAATCCGCTTAAATATTTCAGGTCTTATTACATCCCTTTGTATAGGTTTCATTTTACATATTGCTGTAATAATTAGTGACGCTTCTTCTTCAGTGGGAACCCAAAAAGCCTTTATGTCTGTATCTAATGTTATTCTACCTATTGCACCTAAGAATTTATTATTTAACATAATACTTCTTGCAGGTTCTTGAATATTAGATTTTGAATACTTCTTTACATCAAAGATTGCATCTTCAATCGTGCCATAAATAATAACTACATTTGTTTTGTAATGCCTATCCATGTTATCTATTTGTGTCCAAAGTCTTTTACTTATTACTGAACCTAGGAAATCAGTTGTTGACTTTGCTTCAAAACAAACATCATCAAATACATAATCACCTATTTCAAGCCACTTTTTTTCTGTTTGAATATTTAGGGCCTTCGCTTTATTCTCGACTAGTTTTACTAATCTAGAACCTTCTTTTTCTCTACTGTCTATAATTAACATATTATTCCTCCTTATCTAAAAAGGTTGGATATCGCCAACACTTCCCCACGCAATATCCATCGGGGATTAGCACAGTTTTACAGAAAGGGGTTTTGTAATTCCCAAACACTGTAAATCGTGCATGTTTTCTTGTTTCGTTTTCATTCCAGTCTAGCCATATTCCTTCGTTATTATCTACTAAGTTTTTAATTTCTGATACTATTATCTCTAATACTTTTTTCTTTTGTTCGGTTGTTATTAATTTTCTTCTTTGTGTCAACAAATCTCTATACCAAGAAACGAGGTACGCTCTTGCCATATGAGAGGGATTTTCTACCATGATAGCATTGTGCAAACATGGTAGTATCGGTAATTTTCCATTGTGGGAGGGTACAGAAATCTCGCCTTCAACCTCTTCGATGGGGGGTGCATTGGGAAACTTGACCTTGTTTTTGCCACCTTTTTTGAATGGTAAAAGGCGCATAGTTGATGCTAAAGAAAGAATGTGGTTTATGTCTTTTGAAAGGTCTTTTTCAAGTAGAGGTATGCAATAGTAAGGATTGCCGTTATTATCAGAAGATGCCATATTTACAGTATTCGGTACTCTTCTTAATCGAGTCTTTTGTCCGACCCTATCATCAAGAGTGATATCATTACCCACCTTTGAAATCAAATATGTTTTTATTTCCCTAAAGAAATATTGAATACTTCTCATGTCCTCAACTTCTTCACCAAAAATAAACATATGAAAACCACGACCTGAGAAAAATAATGTATATTCAAATTCTTGTTCTAAAACTAATTCCATAACTACTTTAACATCACGAAATGCTTTTTCGATTCTTTCTCCATGTGCATCAAAATCTAGAAAAATTCTATCTAATATTACTGACGAATCTATTTTTGCAGTTTCCGAAAAGTGTTCAAAATCATATACAGTAGTATATACATTAGTCCTATTGTTTTGTGCATTTACAAAATCAATGTAATCATTCTTCGAGAATGCTATTCTTCTTTTCATTTGTGGTGCGTTCTTTATGTGGCTCCCCGCCCATACTTCCCTCGGATATTTCATTTTTATTCCCTCCAAAATCTACTGTTGCTGTATCTAGCATATCTCTAATTACTCCGGCAATTTCACCGGAGAGTTTAATTTTTATTGCATCCCGCATTACATCTTCAAAAGTATGCCCTACGAAACCTTCGTTTATTTTTACCTCTCGGATAAGTTCAAATCTTTCAATGAGTTTTGATTCGCTATATATTTCATTACATAAAGAATCAATTGTCTTTTTGAGATTTGATATTTCGCTAAATGTCCAAGACCTAGCCAATACCTTTATTTTAATTATTTCATTGTTCATACTTTATCGCCTCGAATCTATTTAGAAGTGCTTCTGCATATCCTTGTATATCTTCATCATGTTTGCCAAGATGTAATAAAATTGTTATTGCATCTTTAGCAACTTTATGCATATTGTCCATATAATCACACCCATGTATCTTCTTGTGCTGCATCACATATTCCAAAGAAACTACAAAAAGAACATGTTTTCCAAAAGAACTTAGTAGGAAACTGCTTCTGTTCATAGGCCCAAATTAGTTTTGCTATATTATTCATAACAGAAGTCATAGACCTAGACTTTACAGGTTGTGCAAAGACATAATTAGAAACAGGATAGTACCAACCCCAATGAGTTACAGGCACATTTGGTTGTAATCCATTCTTAATCAATACTTCCGGTTCTGCATTCTCAATCAGTAATTGATAAAATGCCATTTCTTTACGCATTCCTGTTGCTTTATAATCCTTCCAAGGCCCAGTTTTGTATTCAAAAGGTACATAGCCACCATTCTCCATAAAAATCCTATCAATAATACCTTGAATATGTATCTTGTAGTCTCTAGTCAAAGGAAATTTAGGGTTTGTATTTGCATCAATAGTTATTTCGGCATCAAACATACCTTCATTACAAACCGGCAAATACTCATCTGTCTTATTTTCTGCTCTTGATTCTAAGTACCTCTTAGTTTCAAAGGATGCTACATTTAGTGAGATATCATAATACTCATCAATGGGAGTTAAAGCATTAACATATTGTTCAACCTCAAGAGGTGTCATGCTTTCTGCTTTCTTAATATCAAAGTCATTAAAAAAGTCCTCTCTATGGTTGTGTAAAACCGTTCCTTTACGCATAGCCTCCGTTTGGTCTTGAGGTAATCTTTGAATGTAAGAAAAGTCGTACTTTTTATTACACCAATCGAATGACCCAAGAGAAGACTTAGTTATTTTTAATATAGGTTTAGTCGGGTCATCATAATTCTCCGGTTTCCAGTCATAGGTGTATTCGCTCATAGCAGAAATTACTGCATTATATTTTTCATCATTATTCATTTAAAACCACTCATCCAATTTTGTTTGTAATTTTCCTGTTCTTATGCTTGATAAGTCCCAATCCATAGCCCTATAAACGGGCTCTGCCTTTTTCAAGACCTGTTCTGCGTAGTGAAGCCAATCCGGTTCATAATCATTGAAGTCTTCATAGGTTGTGCCGGATATATACTGTACTGCTTTTTCCTCCTTAGTCAACGGGTTGATAAATGTATCGTCGTGGTTGACTTTTAGAAATAAATATGAATCATCAAATGTCATATCTAACTTTTGTTTAGCATACAAAACACCGGCAATACCTGAACCTACGCTAGGTCTTTTGTTTTGTAAGGTAACAAATCTACTTGTTTCGGTGCCGCATTTTTTACACCATTTAAAATTAATACAATCTTCTAAGTTATATTTAGAATTACATTCTACACACTTTACTTTAAATCTCTCACTTTTTAATCTGCTTCGTTTTACTAAGGAAGAAATGGGTATTTCTCCATTCTTAACAGAACGATATATTTCAAATAAATGAATATTTATTTTACCTAATGGTTCTTTTGTAACCCACTTTTTTAGAATAGATAATTGTATTTCTTTAGCAAAAGGAGTTTCACTTACTCTCTTAGCAGTAAATCCAGTCATTGTAAATTTTGGTTTTTCTAACCATTCTCCATCATCCCAAGTAATCATACCGGCATTTCTATTCTTTGTTGCTCCGACACCCAATGCGGAATAATACTTTTCAAATTCCAAAACAACAGGATGTTTTTCAAGACCCATTACATTAGGAAAATGTTCTCTCACTGAAGATTCTATTTCTTTTATAGCCGCTTGTGCTTCTTCAACTGAATCTATTTGAACATAAATAGAATCAGTATGTCCATATACTACTTTCATTTTTGAGCCTCCACACCTTCACTAATAATCATAATTACTCCATTATAGAATGTTTTCAAATCGTTAATAATAAAGCGTACTAGTATTTTAATAAGTAAAAACATTTTATCACTCCAAATAATATATAAATTTCATAGCGGGAGAGTCAAACTGGTCTTGTAGTTCCTGTATTGCTTTATACATCTTTAATAGTTTTTTATTTATAGAGTACAAATCCTCCACTTCCTCTTCTAGCATCTTTATTTTCTTTTCCATTTTCTCTAGTTTATTCATATTACCACCGTAATTATTGTTATAATGGTTGCTATGTTCACGATATTTACCATCATCAATATCTTATTTGACCTTGCTATCATAGCGAGCAATTCTTCTAATAACTGATTAGTCCTGTCCATCATCATTCTTATTCACACCTTGTTCTATATTTACAATGATAGCGTGACGCTTCAAGTTATTCATCATTTGAAATATTTCTTTTACTTCTTGTAAAGTAATATCCCAAGTCTCTTCTGTATCATATGATACTTTAACTGTTACAAATTTAGTTCTCATTTTTCTCTTCTCCAATATAAATTTTTTTCTTTTGTTTTTTTCTTTTCGCATATTTGACTCAAGTAAGCACCAACAGAATATACGCTAGTAATATACATACTATTGCCCCTGTCTTCTAAAATCTTTGAATATATCTCACTTGCAGTAAATGGTTCTTCTTGGTTTTGAATTGCTTCTTTAACCCATTTTTTCATTCGCCCATTTATCTTTGTCATGTTATTTCCTCCTGTATGTTCTAGGAGCAACAAGCGTACCGTACTTTTTACAATAAGATGCAATTTGTGTATTGCTTCCAATATAAATACTATTGCCTTTCTTTGCTACAATTTTGTCTCTTAATTCGTCAACGGTAAATATTCCATTAAATTCAAACATCGCTTCATATATCCATCTTTCTAATAATTTCATTCTTTCAACTCCTTAAGCAACAAAAAAGACGCTCTTCCCTTTTTCTTATTTATAAAAAATTCACTTCTATACTCTTTCATATATTTATAAACTTGTGAACGACTTAAGTTAAGTTCTTTACAAAGCCAAGTCACTATGACTTTTGTAGCAATCTGTTCATTTTTAGGAATAAGTTTTTCCTTGTAAAACTTACTAACTGCCAAACTAAACGACTCTTTTCTTGAACTAAGAACTTCTTCATCTATTGGGTGGCTATAATATTGTTTATGCCATTTAACTATGTCAGTCACTTCTTTTGGAGTTAACCTTTCTTTAATTAAGAAAGCCCTAAGTATTTGAAGAGAATTTATATTTATTGTGCTATGTTCTTTAAGAATAGATTTTACCTCTTCTTCAGAAATATCAAACCATTCACCTTTTGTTCTAAAAGAATCATATTTTTCATGTAGTTCTACTTCTAGTTTTTTAGCATTATTTGTTTCAATAAAGCCCAATAATTCAATTCCAAAAGGACTACCTGTTTCCATAGTAGCAATTCTATCTAAGGGTGTGTCTTTTTCGGTATAACCTATCTTAATAGGTTTAGTAGTCTTATGTCTAATAAAATATACGCAACTCATACTTTCATCTCCTTTGCTTCTCTTTCACATTGTTTGCAGTTAATCTTTCCTTCAAATTGAGGGTTGTGTTTTATTGGTTTTTTACATTTCATACTTTCACCTCTATCAAATACCTAATTAGTAAATAAATTAATTCGTCTTTAGAAAGGGGGTCTAGGTTTTTCTTGATTACTTTAGAAAGTTTATAGTATTCTTCATCAAGAACTGTTTGGGTAACATATTTCATATTTTCATCTCCTTATAGCACTGTAAGCAATAATTACCCAATTTATTCATTTTCTTTGATACTTTATATTTATCACATTTCCAACATCTAAATTTTGGATTAGGAGGATTTAGCGACCAACCTCCGTTAAGAATATTAGTTCTCATACTTTCATCTCCTTTGCCTTAAACGCCGCTAATCTAATTGCTTCTCTTGCACTCGCAGTAATGCTTGCGGCCAAATTAACATCGGCCCAACCAAACCCTTGAAATGCAACAATGCCATAAAAAGATGCCATTAAACGCTTTACAGCCATTTGATTATTATGCCACTTAACTGCTTCTAAATCATCCCCGCTTTCTCTTGCATCTCGCATAAGACGCTTATATTCATTTCGCAACTCTTTCAATTCAAGAACTGCTCTCGGCAATAGTCCTAATTTATCTGTTTTATAATACAACATGTGCTTTCTTTCTACAGGGCTAAAGTCTCTTGGAGTTGCAATATTAACTGCAAATTCAGTCTGTTCTTCACTTTTAGTTTCCCAAGAAATATTTCTAGCAATCATCATTGATGGGTACAATCCGGCAAAATCAAAAGCCGCTACATTAAGATGTAATCCATTTGTACCTTCACTAAGAGGGTCGTATATCATAGCACCTTCATATTCTTCTCTTTTATCGACTTTACTTCCAGTCTTACAAATCCAATCTGCATTACGCATAAAGTAAATAGAACCCATATGGCTTGCATAAAAACACGCTTCAAACGGTGCTTTGAGCAATCTTTGTAAAGCAATAATAGCCTCACTACAGAAGTTTGTTTCATCTATTCTTACAAGTAATTCAACATCTATTATAGCATATTTTAAATATGCTTCTGTATCTTCAAGCCAACCCCTACGATAAAATTCATTGGGGTCTTCAAAAATAGTTTCCTTTGATTTGCCTTCACCGAATAATGTTTGAGAAACATATTCAAGACTCATTGAGGGTAATGTTCCTCTTTGTGAATCATTCCACTGTCTCTCAAAGGCTAGGTCTAAATTGAGGGTTATGCGGCCCCCTAATGGTTGTTGTATGGGCGAGAATCCACTTTCACCCTTACTGAAAACAAACCCATTTCCGGCTTTCTTAACGCCTTCTATTCGGTTAATTGGAGACATAAGCATAGGGTTGATGTCCAATGCACAACACCTTTCAAGCAATTTAGGCAAATCGAATTTCAATCCAAACCATGCTATTAACATATCAGGGTCTTTATCTACCATAACTCGAATAAAGGATTCAATCATTTCTTTTTCATTATCAAAGTGTAAATACTCTTCTCCTTCATAATTAGGAAACCAAGCCCACTGATAATACTCTTTATCATAATTATCATACATTACAATAGTAGTAATCTTATCATGATGTTCTCCACCTTGTTGCCATTCCATATCCCAGTACCATTTACGCAGTTTATATTCCGGCATGTTATCTACCTTATCAATGGCATATCGAAAGCCAAAAGGTACATCTGCTTCATAAGTAGTATTCCACATTTTACGAGCCTTGTAAATATCACTGGCTTTTTCTACTATTACTTTTTTCAATGGCTTTCCTTTTAAAGAAACCCAATCACCCTTTTCATATTTAAAGGGCCTAGTAATATGCTTACTAGCAGAATATTTCTCATGTTCAAACTCACTATCTTCAATAAAGAAATAAGGGTCAAACGCTTCTAAGTTAAACTTACGCTCTCCGTTTTCTCTCCATGCAGAATAAATATGTTTATCATCTATACATTTACTAATTATCATTTTAATTACCACCCGAATACGGGGCTTTCAATATTTTTCTATCGTTTGCTACAATAAGTAAAGGAAATTCATCCTTAATATAAAAGTTTAAGATTTGTTCTTTATCAAAGAAATTGTGCAAAGGCCCCGAATACTCAAGGGTTGCATCTTCTCCCATCGCTAATGCTAATTGAATTGTTTGTTCATATTGATTTGAAGCAGTTGTTCTACTTGAAAAGGTTACATTACCACCAAGATAATTTAATTTATAAACACCACTCTTCACTAATTCACAAAGCCCTAATGCTTCTTTAAATGTTTCACTACTCAGTTTAAATGCACCTTCAAAATTATGCGCTCCAAAAGACCAAAGTTTATCTAATTCTTCTTCATAGGATATGTGCTTCACCATTTCCCTAATACGGGAAATAGATTCCATATTTGGATGATTAACTACCATTGGCAAAGAAGCCTTTCTATTACCCGAAGTAAGTTTCAAAAAGTCACCAACATCAAACAATACATCTTCACCAAACTTTTTGAGATAAGGTATAATTAATGCGGCATCGCCAATAAAAGCACCGTTTCTTATTCCAGTTACTTCAACTGTAATGTTTAATCCAAATGTCATATCTCCGTTCCATATTTCCAGTACATTGTCTGTTAATGTCATATAGAAGTATGTTCCCATTTTTGATGAACTTAGCCCACCATTACCTAGATACTTTCCTTTACCTTGTATGTCCGAAAGTGCTTTCTCCATTTGTTTATTATTTACTACGAATTTCATTTTATCTCTTCCATTTGCATTATGTTGTTATTTTTAATTATTATTGTAATTCCTTCTATTTTATCAACAAAGAAAAAATTAGGAGAAATATAGTCAGTTAGTTGTAGTTTTCTCCTTGAAAAAACTTCTCCTACTTTAGACGCTATTACAAAACTTTTACCGACTTGTTGTTTCCACATTGGGTTCAAATCTTTCCCTCCCTTAATTCAGGAATACCATTCCATTGAATATTAGGGGGAGTTCCTTCACGCACAGTCCATTTCTTTCCAACCAAGTTACCGTTAGTTCTTGAACCAATCAATTCAGCAAAGAAATGTAATTCATTCTTTACCTTCTTCTTTGAGCAGTAAATCTCTTGTTCTAGTTTTCCGCCCCAATCTTTCCAAGCAGGTTGAACACCAACAGGTGAATTATCAATATACTTTTCAGTTTCATGAGTAATATAAATTACATCACAATTTAATTGATAAATTACTTCCAATAGGAAATAGAAAGTCTTGTTTCTATTACCATACTGAAATGGCATAATCTTTGTAACTACTCTTGGATTAGGATTAACCTTTAGAATACAACTGTCAAGCCAAGTATCAACACCATCCATAACGAATACAATGTCTTCACCCGCTTCCATTTGTTCTTTAGCAAAGTTAATGAAGTCAAGAGAGTTTTGTTCACTCTTATCAATATCCAAAATGTTATCCTTTCGCATTACAATAGGACAATACACATTAATTCGGTCGGTTGCATCGTGATGTTCAAACCATGTTGATTCAACACCTCTATCCCAATCAAGAACATAAATATTCTTATCGGGGAAGTCTAATGCAATTCCGGTTTTTCCGGTCTTGGGTTCTCCCCAAATACCTAAAACTTTTCGTGCTTTTCGTTGCGCTCTTTTTTGAGCCATCAATTCTTTAAAATTTACTTTTTCTTTCTTAGTCCCTAGCAAGCCAATCACCTATGTTATTTTCATTTATATCTATATTTTTACCTTTGACAGAACACCATGCTTTAATAATGTTCAGTAATTCTTTTTTACTTGAGCAAATATACCTTACTTCTTTTTGTCCCATATGAAACTTTACAAAGTAGGTTTCCGCTATTTTATCGTTTTCATTCCAAGTGAGAAAATCTACCTTTTCTAAATCGGCAATATAACTTTCTCCCTTAAGAATGAATCTTTCTTCTATAATATCATTCATTTATTTTTCCTCCTTTAAGGATGGGCTTTGCACCCAAATGGCCTACATTCATTGGAGTAAGACTACACACGAACTTTAATTTAATATCAGAACCAATCGTATGATTCTTCTACCGGAGCATCTACTTCAACCGGAGAGCCCCTTTTATCTGTAACTAACACTGATGAAACATTGATAGTAACTGGGTCTGCAACTCCATCAATCAATCGTTGAGAAGTTCGACCAATAACAACAATTGTTGAACCTATTCCAAAGTCAATGCTGATATGTTCGGGAATCCAGCATGTTGTCATGTTAGACTCATTATCATAATCAAACTCGGCATTTAGGTCAGTAATGTTAAGAATGCGATTTCCATTAGATGTTGGCATCATATTCATATTACAAACAGTACCGCTTGTAACAACAAATCTATCCTTTGCAGGAAGAGTTTGTCGAGTAATATGCGCTCTATCAATTTCTACCAATTCTACCATATGACTTTCAAAGTTTTCGTTTAGAACATTAAGCCAATCAACATCTCCCATATCTCTATAATCAGAATTTTCTGGGTCTAAGTCAGCATTACGAATAAGACTTTGTTTTGTTGTCATTGTCATTCCATAGATGTTATTTCCATCTTCGGAAGGAATACCAACAAAATGTACAAAGTCAAAACAATCGGGAGTAAATTCTACTCCACCTTGATTCTTGTAAGAGAACTGATAAGGTTTCATTTCTGCCCCATCAACACTTCCATAGAAAACACCACTTCTTCGCATTTGCTCCAAAGGCAAAGGCTTTCCATAGTTTCTGTTTTCTCCACCATTCATGTATGTTTTAGTATTATCCAAAGGAATAGCCATTACACCATCGGACATTTCTTCTGCACCTTCAGGTATTTTAGAAACCATTCTCTCTTGATATTCACCATTATGATATCGGCTAATCATCCACTTACCTAAAGCGTTTTGTGTAGCAATTGCCACATGGCCTTCATTCAAAGCATTATCCGAATCACGGTTATATTCTTCTTTAGCCTTATTTCGATTCCAAGACATCATATCTCTTGGTGCTTCTAAAGCAACAAAGAAACCAAAACATTGTTTTGTTAAAGAATTACTACCAGTATTTGCTGTTTCTCCTTGCTTTTCTCGACGCTTTACTTGTGCCGCAAAGTTTCGCCAAAGACCAACTCCTAGTTCATCATTGGCTTCAATATTGTTCTCGGAACAAATTGCCTTATATTTTTCTGTTGCTTCCTCTACCGTCATATTCAGGTATTGTGCGCTTCTTTTCAATTCAGTTTGCATAATTTCGCTTACCATATTTTCACTTCCTTTTTCATATTAATTGTCCAACCATCCATGATATTAACACTTTAGGGGTCATGGTTGTTGAACGATATTCGCTTTCCCCTACTGTTCTTAACAGTTTATACTTGGTCGTGTTATCCAAGCCAATTGAAGCAATAATAGCATTATGCAAACCTAAACAGATTTGCTTTACGCTTCTACCTTCATAAACTAATTTATGAAGGTCTATCAATGCTTTATTTGGATTTTTATTCAAAATTTCTATTAGTATTTCATTGTATTCTTTATGAGATGATTCTATTTGTTTCGATAATGAGAAACCGGAGGACTTGGCCGCCTGTATTTCAGTAATCGCCCTACGCAAGTCACCATCCACCTCATATATCAATGTTGCTAATTCATCTTCTGCAAATACATTTACTTGCTCTTTTTGAAGTATTGATTTGATTACTTCTAAAATGACCTCATTAGTAAGCGGCTTAAAATGATAATTAGCACACCTACTTTGAAGTGGATGAATAATTCTACTTCTATCATTACAAGTAATAATAAAACGAACATTATTAGCATATCTCTCAATGATTCTTTTTAGAGCCGATTGTGCATCATTAGTCATGCCGCCCATTTCATCAAGCAATATAATTCTAAACGGAACATCACCTATAGTTCCACTTTGAGCAATATTCTTAATAGTAGTTCTAACTACTTCAAGTCGTCTATCATCCGAAGCATTTATCTCTACAAAGTTATCGTTAAAACTATCACCTAATATATTCTTTGCTAAAGAAACACCTGCCGCAGTTTTACCTGTACCTGCATTTCCAAATAGCAATACATTTGGCATATTACCTTCTTCAATCCATGTAGAAGCATCCATAACAAAATGCTCTTGCCCTACTATATCTCCTATTTTATTTGGTCTATATTTTTCTGTCCATAACATATTTATTCCTCCGTAATTACTCCATCCTTTACATTGATGTTCTTGATTACAATGTTTGGAGTTTCTTGTGTGGTTTCATTTACCTTTTCAATTGGTAAATTCGGCATGGGTAAATACCGAATCTCTTGTTCTTTGCTGTTCTTCAAAAGATTAGTATAGTCTTGAATGAACTTCAATGGATAAAAGAATATCCAATAAACAAGAGGAAAAGCCACTGTATATATTAAAGGTAATAAAAAGAGTTCGGGAAAGTTTCTTTGTTCGGAATCACAGTAAGTATTACCGCTACTATTGCTTGTCCAACAATCTACTCTCAAACCATCATCATAAATCATAAAATATGAAAACATAATCCAAATGTTTGCTGCAAAAAATAGCCCTAATGAAATCCTTCTAATTTTTATGTATTCGTCATTCATGCTACCACTTCGCTTTCTTTAGAAGCCCAAATTACTTGCCTAGTTGATAGACAAAACCCATCTTTCTTAGCAACACTTCTCATTATATTATTTAGTTGATTCATTGTAGGGGTATCAATCCTTCGATTGCTTCTTTTTACTTTCTTATAACCTACTATCTTTCCATTTTTAATTATCTTTTGTGTGCCTCTAGTCGTTTTATCTGTTTTTAATCTATTAAGAATTTCCCCTGTTGTGTGGGGGCCATCCATCAAAATTTTCTTTATTCTTTCTTTATTATTTTTATTTCTACTCATAAGTAATCACCTAATGTTTTTTGCTGAACCTTTACGGGGTCAGTCTTTCTTCTTCTTCTTTTCTCTCCAAGTCCAAGTATTCGACAATCTCCGTTATTTAACTTAGATTTTGCATACTCGACAAACTCTTCATCTTTTTTGAATTGATGAAGTAATCTTTCTTCTCCTGTTTTAATCCCAACTCTTTTTATTAACTTTGGCTTTTGCGAATATTTCCCACGCTTAGGCATTTTAACTTGCCCTAAATGTTTTCCGGCGTGGTTATACGCAAGCATTTCATAAAAATAGTCTTGAGGCCATTTTCTTTTTACTACTCCATCTACAAATAATAATTTGTTTGGGTGTATGTTTTCTACAAGCCAAGAAACTATTTGAGTATCAGACGGTTTGTTGTGTTTCAATATTTTTGCTACTAAATCTCTATCTGTTTCTTTTAGATACAAAGAAACTAAAGAATATGTGTCTTGTTCAAGAGATAGTGGCTCAATTGAATGAGGTGCTAATTCTTTAATTTCCTCTAATAAATACTTAAAAGAACCTGCTCTTTTTATTTGGCACATTGACTTTATTTCTTTTGGTACACTTTTTTCATTTATTGATGTAATAATAATCTGCCCTTTATATTTTCTAAGGACATTGAGTATTTCATCTTTCTTTGGGTTGAGATGTATGTCTTCTATTATAATGCCATTGTCTTTTGATAATGAGCCCAAATCTTTTATTGCCATTTCATTAGCATAATAAATAGGAGCGTTAGGTAGTAGTTCTTTAGCCTTTGTTGTTTTTCCTGTTCCGGTCTTTCCTGTTAAAAGAAAGGGTCTTTTAATCTCCATATTTGTAAATCCCATATCAAACACCTTTTAATTCAAAAAGTCTTTCTATTCCCTCTAATTGTAAATGCCTATCATTAGCAACTATATCTACTGCTTCTCTTAAAACAACCCATTCATCCTTTGAATCTGGTAAATTACTAGGAATTAGTTCGCATAGTTTATATAGGTTTTTTATGCCACCAATTCTAAGAATTGGTTTCTGCCTACTACTATGTTCGACATCTCTATATGTTGTTTCAATTTGATGTTGTTCGAGAGTTCTTTGAACTGCTTTCAGAAAAATACTGTTTGCTCTCAAATTAACTCTCAATCTAACTCTATAACCTATTTGTGCTTTATCGTTTCTATCCAAATGAATATCTGTTTTTGATAGGCCAAGAATAATTCCAATTAACATATCTTTACTAAACACATCTAATCCTCCTTTTTAACATAATCTAACTGAGTAGGCCAATAGCCTTCTACTTGCATATTCGTTTCCATCCAAAAAATATGGGCGGCAGTAATAGTATTATTACCTCTTAGAATTGCATTCTTCTGTGCATTTATAGCCATATTTCTTATTGCTGTATCTGCCCATTCTGCTATTAGTTTAACTGCCGAATTACTTAATGGCATTTCGATTTCTTCTTTTGCTATTTTTCTTATGCTAAGTTTAGTTTTAATCTTATGCTTTTCGAGGGGCTCCTGTTCGGGAGTAATAAATTCTCCATTTTCAAAATAAGGAACAAGTGTTGCTCTCATTTTCTTTGGTCTTCCTTGGGCAGTAGTAACATCTTTTAGGTGTGCCATTCCCTCTTCGTCAATTTCAAGACAAGTATATGTTTTAAAATCTATTACCGTTAATCCTCCAACTTCTATCATTTTAATCTCTCCACATCTTCAATAGTGTTAATGTCTGCTACGAACTTATCATTTCTAATTCGTGTTTTTCTAGGGAAACGCAGACCTAAATTTCCTTTTGCATCTTGACTTACTAAGTCAGCCTTTACTTCTAAAACGACTCTTGGCAAAAATACATACCGGCCATCTTTATATTCTTCAACAATTGTTCTTAATTTATTAGTAAGTGAAATCAAATCATCATCTGAAAAGCCAGTACCTACAGAACCAACATTAACAAATCCATTATCCGATTTAACGCCTATTTCAAATGTACCGAATACATTTGACCTACGACCTTCACCATAAGAAGCCGCAAGAATAACTACATCTAATTCAATTTGTGGTGGTTTGTATTTAGCCCAACCAACACTACGCTTTCCTGCTTGATAAGGTAATGAAGGGTCTTTTACAATTATGCCTTCAAAACCATCATTTATTGCATTATTATAAAATGCAAGAATGTCGCCACCCTTACTCATTCTATGTGCTTGGTCGGGATTATTCTTGAAAGTATCAAGTCTTTGTAAATATGTTAAATCCATAATAGTCTGTTCCTCCCACTTTAAACAATCAAAAATTACCCACCGAACCGGCACTCTTTCCATAGCATCGGCATGGTCTTTAGAGTGTACTCTAGTACCCATTTTCTTATGCTCATCGGGCGTTCCGTCTTGCTTTATCGGATAAATTTCACCATCGAATATAGCCTTTACAACCTCATAGTTTCTAACAAGTTCTGCGACATCCGAAAATTGGGGCGTTACAATTTTACCCTTTCTATTAAAAATAATAACGCTATCTTTATCCTTGTGTATTTGATAACGATTACCGTCATACTTATAATCAACAATAGCATTACTAGGCCAATTCTTCATGGGTATTTCTTTAGCAAGCATTGGTGAAATAAACTTTCCGTGTGTTAAATTACATGGTGGTACTTCATTACGCTCATAGTAAGATACTACATCTTTGATAGAATTGAAATTACAATGCTTCTTAACCACTGAAATTTTCTTATTATAATGTTTGGCTATAATCTTTTTAACCACACCATCACGCAAACCATTACGAGTTGTCTTCAACCAAAATCGAACAAACCATTTTGCTTCTAAAGCAGAAAGGTCAGTCAAAAAAGCATCTATTGACCTATAAGCATTTGAATCTACGCCACCACAATCTAAGGAAAGTATTCTAAGAAATGTAGATAGGCTATGTTCAGTTTGTGTTTTAGCAGATACATCTAAGAAATAAACAGCATCTCCTAAATCATCATGCACATTATATTTTTGTTCAATTTCATCATCAAAACAGTTATACATTTTAGTAAGCCATTTCTTAGCCTTTGCTAATCCAATATTGTTTGATGGGTACTCTTGTGCTAGAATAGCAAAGAAAGTTTCTTTTTCTTCAAAATTCTCCAGTTCCCTCGAAATCAGTGTTACTTGTTGTGTTGGGTTCAAATCCTGTGTTGCTTCCATTAATCTTGTCATCTTTATCATAGTCATCTATAATTCCTCCTTTATTTTCATTTATTGTTTTTACCAGTTCTTTTAACAGCCTACTGATACGCTGATTCAGCCTTTCGTTGTTTTCTGCATATACCCACATTAATCGTGAGATATATACCCAGTCCTTATGCTTCATCTAATCCCTCATTTTCTTCTTGGGAATGTGCAAGTAGTCTAGTGAAGTTAATCATCATTTGATGAGCCGCATTCGCTTCTTGCATTTTATTAAATGCAATAAAATTATCTGCTAGAGTTAACAAGGTTGCTTGTGTAATATATGTAGCGTGTTCTGCTAATCCATCGTCTGTTTTTAGTTCCCAGAATATAACAAAAGAGCCACGAATAAAATTATTCGCTTTATACATTGTAGGCATTTGCTCATTAAATGAATCCAAATATCTACCGTCTAGTTTCTTTCGCATAGCCTTTGCCCACTTATTTAGTTCTTTATCTGTTTTCCAGTAATCTTTATAATTCATTCTTCTTCCTCCAATGCTAATTTTACATCGTTCATTAATTTTCTTTCTTTTTCCATGTATTCAATAATTACTTGTTGTAATTTATGGTTTGCTGTTTCTATGTGGTGTTCTGTAACTCTACAACCGTGTCCAGTATTGGGGGCTTTAATCATTTGTTCTTCAACAAATAAAGCAAATAAGTCAATTATTTGACTTGATTTTGTTCTAAACCTACCAACAGCATTACTGTTGTATTGTCTTTTGTTATTTGCCTTTCTTAAAGCCTTTCTTGCTTGTAATTGAGACAATCTTCTTTCTTGAAATATAGTTTCTTCACTCATCCATAACCCTCTTTAATACATTTAATAGTTTTTTTGCTTCTTCCATATTCAACCGAATACCTTTTCTTGTTGGCTTGTTGTTCGAGTGCCAACGGATATCCAAGACTTTGATATTGTAATACTCTCCTGTTTTAATTAGAATCTCATCTGTTGAGTTTCTCGCAATCGTTCCTTGTGTTTCAAATTCATCACTCATTAAACCACCCCTGCTTAAACTTATCTAATTCTTTTCTAGATGTATAATATTTAGGCGTATCTAGTTCATCTAATCTATTTACAACCCAACAAGCACCACCTAGAGAAGAAACTTGAACAATTTCATATTGCCCTTCATTTACATTAATGACTTCAATTGTGTGCATTTCAGGTACTAGTCCATAGATTTTAGTAATTTCATTTGCTACTTCGTGGATATTATCTACAACATATTTAATTATGTGCGCTCTTTGAATAGGTATCTTAGGTGCTACCTTTATAGATAATTTACCTTTTTTCCCACATACTTTACATTTGTTTCCTTCACAAATAGGACATGGTATTTCCGCATTATGTGGTGCAGGTAGTGTTACGGTAACTGCTCTTTTTTTCATTTTTATTCCTCCAATAACACAGCAACTTCAGTAGTTAAGAACAATGAAGCAATTGAGATTGCCGCATTAAAACTACTCTTTGTTACCTTTACTGGGTCAATAACTCCTGCTTCAAATAAATCCTCATATTTTTCAGTAAGAGCATTATAACCATAATGAGGATTGCCGTTTTGAAAAGACACTCCACTTTTACCGCTATTCCGCAGTAAAGCAAGGGCAGGTTCAGATAAAGCATCATAAACAATCTTATGTCCTGTCTTTTCAATTGCTAGGTTCTTTCTAGCACTTATCAAACCATATCCACCACCAACAATAATACCTTCAGCAAGAGCGGCTTTAGTTGCATTTAGAGCATCATCCAACCGTTCTTTCTTTTCACGCATTTCAAGAGATGAAGATGCACCAATTTGAATTGTAGCAATACCTCCACTCAATCGAGAGATACGCTTCTTCAGACGCTTCTTATCAAAATCATCATCAATTGTTTCAAAAACTGATTTGAGTGTGTTTATTCTATCTTCCGCAGAATTACCACCAATAATCGTCGTTGATTCTTTTGTAATAATAATTTTTTCACAACTACCTAGTTCGGCAAGCGTTACTATTTCTGGGTCATCTTTACTTTCATCAGTATATAATCTACCACCAACAATAGAAACAATATCTCCAAGTTCATCTAGTTGAGCATCACCAAAATTAGGAGCAGTTACAACTGCAACTTCAATTGTATTTTGGAGGATGTTCATGATGATGTTATTCAATGCTGTTCCATCCATACCTTTTACAAATAAAACCAAAGGTCTTTTCTCGACCACAGCCATTTCTAGCATCGGCAATATCTCGGAGAAATTCTTAAGTGCTAAGTTAGATGTAAAAATCAAAGGATTATTGAATGTTGTTTTGCCATCATCACCGTTTGCCATCAAATGACTCAAATATCCTTCATCAACTTCTAGTCCTTTACGAACAACCATACTAGTTTTGTGACTATTTGATTCTTCAACAGTAATAATTCCATCCCTACCAACTTCTTTCAATGCTGTATCAATCAAAGCACCCAAAAGACTATCGTTATTTGCGGCAATTGTAGCGACCGAAATAATATCTGCATCTCCAATATCAGTCGATGACATCTCAAGGCTTTCAATAATAATATTTTGAGCCTCTTTAATCTCTTTACTAAGAGTATGTAAGTTAGAAACATCTGCCCCATTAATTCTTTCACACAATGCTCTCGCTATAATACACGCAGTTGTTGTTCCATCACCGGAACTATCTTGTGCTTTACTCGCTAAGTTTTGTACCATTTGAACGCCCATTTGAACATACGGGTCATCATGAGATACATACTTAGTAATGGTAACACCATCGTTAATAATAACTGGTGGATTCCCTTGAAGAATTACTGTCTTGGCTTGTGGGCCAAGAGTCGGTAATACTGTATCTGCTACTAAATTAATTCCTTGTAATAATTTTTCTTTTACTTCTTTTCCGTGTATAATCATTTCAATTGCCCCTTGAAGAACTTTTCATATTTTTCCATTATTTCTCTTGCCCTTAATGGTGGGCCATCATTCATTTCCTTATAGAATAACTTAATTAACTCAATCAAGTATTCTGCATCTTTGTTATGTTTATCTGTCATATTAACACCTCAAAAACTTTTACCATGCATATATTCTCTATTTTGGTTATATTCAATTTTAGCAAGAATTGCTCCTGCAATATCTAAATCTTTGCCAAAAGAATAATCCATAATTCTTATTATAACATCTGCCAATTCTTCTTCAAGAGAAGAAAACTCTATAATCTTATTAGATGAAGGATTTCCATCCCTAAGTGCTTCAAGTGCTTCACTAACTTCTGCATGAATCAATGCTATTCTTTCACCATCATTCGGCATTTCTTTCCAAAATCCGTGATTAACAGCATTAGTATAAACTTTCTTTGCTATCTTATTCCAATTTTTTTCAAATGTCATACTTAAACCCCCGTTGGATATAGAATATTACTAATACATTTGTCACAAATAGTATCATATCTTACATGATTATTGCATTTTTCAATTTCGCATTCAATTGCTATTGCTCCACACATCTATAGCACCTCATATCCGTAAATTCTACTAAAAGGAACTACAGTCAAGTTTCCAATAGTTTGATATTTTGTTCCTGTATTGTCAAAATAAACTATTTTGCCAATTAAATATTTGTAGTCGGCACTTGCACTCAAACACTTGCCTTTGTTGTCTGATTTAATAACAATACCGCTTCTGCTTGTGTGTTCGGTTTCAATCAGAATCCATTCTCCACAACCTTTCAACATCATTCTTCTTCCTCCTTATTTCCTGCAATTCTAATCCAAGCACGATTCATGTCTTTATCAATATAAGTATAGATATGTGTTTTATAAAATTCATCCAACTTCTTTGATGCTTTTCCTGCTTTACCCCATGTGATACCTTTATTTTTGGGCACACCACCATCATTAGGATGGCGGGCTTTATGTGCATCGTTTCTGTCTTTTGTTTGCATAGGCTCTTTATTAGCCATAGGTATTCCTTTTCTCATAAAAGTACAACTATCTCCTTTTTTCATTCTTCTTCACTCCTTTGTTGTTTTTGTATTCGTTCTCTTCCGTCTTTCTCTCTAATTCTTAGAATGTTTGGGGCGGAATATTCCCAGAAACCATAATGTTCATCACCACCGATAACATACGCTGTCTTCATTCTACTTTGCCAAGTATTTACAGTATTCCAATCTGTGCCACTAAAATAAGCAGAACCGAAAGGATGTGTATGATACCAGCACTTAATAGGTAAAGTCAAACCCTTTGGTGGCATAGGGAAATCTACATATCCGGCAGTACCCGAAGAAATATGCGCTCTATTATTAGCATCAATAACAACCTGTACTTCTAAATTAGGCAGAACTTCAGTAGAAGCGTACCAAATAGAATACATCCATGTCATTGAATGAATCGCATCTTCTCCGTTGTGTGCAAACTCATGTGACCAGTTTTTTTGCAAGAAAGAAATAATTTCATTTCTTGCACCTTCAACTTGCAAATGCCACTCAAATGCAGAATCATCATCAAAATCATACTTTTCTTGGTTTTCAATATCTTTATCACTCATTTTTCCCATTTTAAACACCTCTTAACTTATTAAGTTTATTTTCAAGTTTTGCAGCCTTCTTATCAAGTTTCTTCTGCTTTCGTAATTCTCTTCGTTGCTTACGATTTAGTTTAGTTGGTTCTTGGCTTGCCTTCTTTCGAGCCTTAATTATAATAGATGCTTCTAGAAGCATTGCTTTTACTTCAGGCTTATCACTATCTACCAACTTTTCTAGTCTAGCAGCAATAGTACCATATGAGCGACCTTTGAAGCGGAATTTTGCTTGGTCAATAGATAATTCATAAAAATTACAAACTAAATCAAAATCTTCTTCTTTTGTCCACATTTTATATTGCTTCTTTTTATTTAACTCCGTCTTAGGTTTTTTCTTAGAAGCCTTAGTTTTCTTCTTCGGAAATATTTCCAACTTTGGTATCTCCCTTGTAGATTTTTTATTTACATAATACCTTTGGCGTATTGATGTCAAGGTTCGACCTATCTCTTTTGAAAGAGCAAGTAAATCTTGACCGTTTTTGCAATTCATAAGAAGTTCATCTTCTTTCTTTGTCCATCTTCGCTTAATAACGCCCTTTCTATTATTAGATTGAGGCTTTTCCTCTACTTCTTTGGTTATATTTTCCAAAGAATTAATTTGTCCACTAGCCATTTGCTTAGTTAAGTTACCACTAATTGACTGAGCAAAAAGAGCATCTTCTATTCCTTTCTTTATTGCTTTACTTGCATTTGGTTGCGTTAAGTTCGCAATATATTTGCATTGTTTTCTTGTTGCTGGTTCATGTTTCCAATTCATATTTTCACTTTCCTTTTTATTTGTATTTTTTGCTTTTTGCTTTTTTCGCCAATATTGAGTCTGTAAGTTCTTGCTAGTAGTTGTAATGTTATAGTGTTGTTTAAGCCGACGAACAATTTGTCGCCAGTCTGCATTTTTAGCATCTCTTTGTTCTCTAACAAATTCAATTACTTCTTTTGTCCAAATAGTCTTTTTATTATTCATACATTCACCACCATAAAATCTTTCACTTCTTCTTCATTAAAAAATCTTTGAATCCATTGTGCGCCAATTCCTGCTATTACTACTTGCATAAAATGAACATTCTTATTTGTTCCATCCCATGAATCTCCTTGACAACTAAACGAACCGTCTTTTCCTGCTAAAAGAGTGTCATACATTTTCGGGTCTGCTAAATGGCTAACCATAGCAGCATTCCTACCTTGAGCCCGTAAGTCTAACCATTTAATACTTGTGTTGTATAAGGTTCGACGAACACTCAAATTATCAACACAGCATATTACTAATTCATAACCTTGCATTTGCTTTTCTGTAAGAATAGGAAACTTAGAGTAATGATTAACTGATTCATATTCATTCATCATTACACTGGCCTTATTCTGCCCAACATGACCTCTCTTGAAGTTTTGATAGGTTAAGTTTTTAGTTTCAACTGAATCGGGGTCTGCAACAGTAATGTTGTATAGTCCGACTTTATCTAAGTATTGAGTCAAGAATGACCCAATACCACCTGTTCCAATTATTAGTATTTTTCTCATATTTATTCTCTCCTTTCTAATTCACTTAGTTGTTTGCCTTTTACTTGGGCGCAAGTTTTTAAACCAATTAAACCTAAAAGGTCTTTGGTTTGTTTTTGTATAGCAGACCATGACGCATCAGCGTTTTCTGCAATCTGTTTCAATGTTATTGATGGATGAACAAAAATATTTTTTGTTATCCAACAAATGCTTTCATAATAAGCATTACGCTTATTATAATCCATTTTAATTACAATTGGTTCAAAGAACTCTAATACTTCCATACATTGAGAAATGTAAAGTAAGTCATCTGTAATCTTATTGGCTGTTTTCTTTAAAAGAAATTGTGGGTCTGGTTGTAGTTTTTTCATTCTATTACCGTAATGTTTGTTAACTTTCCTAATTAAACGATTAAGTCTTTTACCGTAACAATTAAACTCAACACACGCTTCTTTAATTGTGATGGGCGTTTTGTTTTCTTTCATGACATAATAAACAACTGCTGTTGCTCTTATTTCTAATGACTGTGAGTTATTGAAAATATTCTTTGAATATAATTCTCGATATACTTCATCTACTCTATCTCTTAAAGATGTACTGCTAGATACATTTGATAAAACCATGTGTGAGAAAACAATTGCTTTTTTAATATGGCTATCTTTAGAACTATACCTAAGTTGAGTCTTCTTCAACTTGCTATTAGTTTCGATAATTGTACCTAAAGTCGTTTCTTTACTATGTATTTCGCCGGAAGAGTCTATGCTTCTAACAGTTTCTTCAAACAATTCTGTTTGAACTATCAAACCACATTCCTTACATGCGGTTTCACCCATTACTTCATCGTACTCAAATTCATTCGTCTTGCACTCTAAGCATCTCATAATTCTCAATCCTATTTGTATTTTCAGGGGCTATCAAATATCTTTTGATAGTGCTTACTATTTGTATTGTGTGAGTATCGTTAATTAAAGCCAAGGCTCTTGTAGCGAACTGGTCGCCAAGTGAAGAACCCTTAGCCATATTATCTATACATATCGGGCCTTTCCATGTCCAATCACATTCTGCAAGGGGCAACGATATTCCTTCTTCATCGAATTGTGGTTTTGGTTGATAAACATAAGTAGAAACCATCTGTATGTCTGACTTAAATTGGCTGTTCTGTAGTTTCCAATCATATCCTGCACCTTTGATATACAGAATGCTAGGAATGTTTTCTTCCATTACTAATTTTAGTTTAGTTGGATGTTGATTTACCATTTCGTGTAGTAATTCTAATGCTCTTGTTTCTACAATATCCTGTTGTCTGTTTTGTCTTAAAAACTCTTTCATCAAATGAAGTTCATGTTTTGATGGTTCATGACCAATTAAATAAGTAAATAGTTTTTTAATTCCCATGAACTTAAATTTGCCCATCTTTTTTCCATGTAGGAAGAATGTACAAAACTTATCTAAATCTTTATTTGATATATTTGCCCAAAGACCATCGCTTATTTCAATAGCACATTCCTTTTCGGAAATCTGTTGAACATTTAAACGAACTTCTATTTTTTCAAAATCTATAAAATAATGAAATGGTGCTCTATTTTCTAGACAATACTTAACATCCTCAGAAAGGCTCAAAACTTTCATTAGGCTTGTCATTAATTTTACTGGGTTATTTTCTCTCATAGCAGTAACAGTTACTCTAGCAAAAGCATTTGCAATAGTGGCTATTGATTCGGTTTTACCATTTAATCTGAATCTGCCATTCTGTCTAGATAAAGCCAAAGGCAACTCACCTATATACAATAGAACTGGTTCATTCTCAGGGAAATTCAAATTTGCATAATTTCGCCATTGTGAAAATTTCATACTAAGTGTCTTTTTCCACCAACTAAATAAAGCATCGTGTATTGGGTCTTTTGCGCTTCTATTATAGTTTATTTTATAAACAGTGCCATTATATCTTCTAGCACCGAAAGCATCACTCGAAACCTCAATTTCTGGATAATATTCTCCACTATCATCTGGTTTTTTAACCTCTAAATAAATATTTATTTTTCTTTTTTCTTCCATATTTTCACATCATATATATATTGTCATTTTTATTAATACAATCATTATGTATCTCTTTTTTTATTTCTTCTGGTAATAGCAGTTGTTGGCCGCAAATGCGGCAAGAAGTTGCTATTCTCTTCTTATAAGTCCTATGACTAGTAACATATTTTGGGTCTTTTTCTTTCATGATTTCCACCTAAATGATATTTTACAAACCTCGCAATCTCCATCACATTCATCTTTATTTTCTTCGTGATATTTAATTGCTTCGCATCTCATTAAGAAATTCTGTGTTTTCCATTTTTCAAACCCTATAGAAACTGCTTCGTCGAAATCCCATAAACATAAATTTATTGTTTGTTCTAACCGAAACCTTTTGTCTTGTGGGTCTAAATCTTCACAAACTTCTAATGCTAGAAGTATTCTCTTTCTTGATTCCTTACTGAAATCATTCAATAGTGATAATACCGCCTTCCTAAGTTCCTCGAATGACAAGGAACGGTAGGATTTGACGGATAACAAAAAATCACCTCAAATCTCACAAAGCCCACCGGCACAAGCCAGTTCACCCGAAAGGTCAGTATTGTCTTCGGATTCGATTACTTTAGTCAAATCAATTGAACCTAAAAGCGAATACATGTTATTGTATTCTTCTTTGGTAATCGTTTCAAAGGGTGCTTGTTTGTATGTTCCTCCGTCATACGGCAATACAGCAAGACCGTTGTAATAGTGTCTATTGAACCACATCCATTCTGCAACATCATCCCATTCATCATCTTTGATTGAAATTGTTGCCGATACATTGTGGGTATTCATTCCATCAATATGTCCATTATTAACCCAACGAATACTGAATTGCTTTACTCTTTCAAGCAAATCAAATACGCTTTCGCTCCGAGTAATTGCATTTTCTGGTGCTTTTTGAGGAATACTAATTACCGCTTGTTCATCAGGATTAAAGTATTCATCTTCTACTAATTCTGGGTGATTATTCAATAAATATCCATATATTGCTTCGTTCTTTCCAACTCGAACACGACGAATATAATAATTATCATGCCAAGCATGTATTCCACTACTTGTTCCTAAAACTAAAGAAGTTGTTCCTGCTGGTTTAACACAAGTAATTCTACTTGCTTCATTAATTCCTATTATCTTAGCAACTCTATGGTTTTCAAGTTTGGCTTGAAGAGAAGCAGATTCGATGTCTAACTTCTCAACAACATTAGAAGCAATACCTGTCATAGAAACTCCAAGTAAAGAATCTTTTTCTGTTGTCTTTCTCCAAATATCACGCAAATAATGAAAATCAGTATATCCTGCTTGTAATGTTCCAATAAATGTTGCCGCTTTAACTCTATCTTCTAAGTCTTTTTGTCCTTCAATAGTAGAAGCATTTACTTCTGTTAAATTACAAAATTGAAAAGGTCGTAGTGCTATTTCACAACAAGGATTAGTTCCCCAATCTTTATCATTACTGAAATAAATTCCGGGCTCTCCCGAACCACTTGCTTGTATTCTTTCCCAAACTGACATAAAAAATTCTTTATCTATTCTATGTCGCAATAAAACAGCAGAATTGTTTGCTCTACCTCTTTGAGGGTTATTTTCCCACCAGTTACCTGCTTTACAAGCAAGCATTTTTGAATCATCTGCACTAAATAAACTAATCATGGCGGCACGACGAATACCTCCGGCTAATACAGCATCGGCTAAATGGCACATAATATCGTGTGCTTGAACAGAATCAAGTTTTGAGCCATTAGGCATGTTTTGTAGAATACCTTCTACCTTTACTAAACATTCACGCAAAGGTTGAGGTCCCGGCGCTTTTCCACCAGATGTCTTTAAAATAGAACCTTTAGGTCTAATATCAGAATAATCAAATTTAGGGCTATCTTTCTTAATTCCCATATAACATTCCATCAATACTTTAACAGCATCAGCCCACCCTTCAATAGAATCATTAATAAGATAACGACGCTTTCTGCTGTCATTAGGTTGTTGGATTTCGGGTAATTGTTCGATATGATGTCTTTGTACTGAAAAGCCAACCCCCGTTCCACCGAGAAGTAAAAACATAGATTCACTAAAAGCAACATAAGAGTCAATAGGCATATAAGCGCAGTTATACACACGGTTCGGACTGATTTCCACAGGCTTTCCGCCAAATTGCATAGAACGCATTGACGGGAGAACTTTTCTTGTTCTGATAAAATTTGTATAGATTTCATTTATTTCATCTCTTAATTGGGGGTATGCTTTAATGTGCATTTCTTCATTTCGGGAGACTATCTCATCCCATGTTTCTCTTCTTTCTTTATCGGGTAAAAACCTAGCATATTTCATATGCACCGTTATATCCGATAGTATTTCTATTGTTTTATTTTTTGTCATATTAACACCTATATTTACTTGCTTTTGGTAATTCTAAAAGACTAGAAAAGAAAAATAACCAATTGTTTTCATTTTTGAGAACAACCCACTCTTTTTCTTCAATAAACTTCCAGTTATCAAAATCTTTTATAGCGTCTTCTCCGCATTTTTCGAGAAGCAAAGAAACACTTTCAAAAGTATTACCTCGATAATTTATAATTGAATGTCCTTTTGCACATATTCGACCATATCGGCCATGTGCTATAATATAATTTTCTTCATAAAAGTCAGGCTTAAAAACAGCCTGTTCATTTATAACTATTGGGTCTAGTAATTTCCACCCTTTAGTTTCAAGAAACAACTTTAATGCTTCTTTAGAAATAAAGTTGCGTAAGTCCATAGTAGCCACACTCAAAAAAGGGGCAGGGATGCCGCTATGCGGCACACCCCACCCCAAATTCGCAACTTATGTACGGCTTATCAATGTATTTATCCGCCAACGATAGCAGGTGTTAAATCCACAGATGTTACTTCATCCCAGTTGATTTCTGCTATGTTTTCTCTTGTTACCATTACACTATCAACAAATACCCAATGGGTAGGGTGAGAGTCTATTTGGTCAAGAATGCCTTCGCTTTCCATTACTAAGTCGGTGTGTCCTGTTTCATTCAAAATCCTTAATTTAATCATTCGTATTCCTCCGTTACAATATTGCTATCTCCTACACCCCTATAAAGGGATGTCGTAGGGCCTGTTTTTCTATTTTCTTTCATTTCTGTTTTATTCATTATTTCACTTCCTTTAAAATTCCTGTTCATAAATCCTGTCTTCTTTTTCAAAGTTTCTTTGCTCCAATAGGTAGCCATCTAAAATGGCATCCATCTTTTCTTGTAAATTTACTGTAATTCCAGCAATAACTTTTCTATTATAACTTATCCATACTCTATGGTAAGTATTGACAATAACCTTCGGTTCATCATCAGTATTCATAGTAATTACTATTGGTGGTAATTCACTGTCATCAACAATCCTAAATTCAACTTTCTTTTCTTTTTCTGTAATATTCATTGGTATTCCTCCATATCAAAATTTGGTAGAACTTTGGCAACTACCTCTCCATTTTCGTCATATTCTTCTTGCATTATTTGTTCCAAAACCCACTTAGCATCTGGGTGTAAATCAAACTTCTTTGGTTCTTTATTGAAAGGAACAAATAATGGTACTTCTACATTTTCTACAAATCTTTGATGTAATTCCATTAGTATTTGCTTACAAAACATATCAAGTTCATCTTCATCAATAAAGTATTCGACAACTGCATATTCATTGGTAGATTTTCTCATTCCCTCGATAACATCTTCTTTAGTTATAAAGCCACAACTAAACAGTTTATTTAGTAATATTCTATCAACTTTACCTAACATATCATAATCCTCATGTGTGATACTCATACCATCACCTGTAGCCATGCAACGAGAGAGTCTTTGTTCTTTGTGGTTATTAGTGCGCTTAGTCTATCAAAATCTGGGTTTATTTCATTATCCATAATTGAAATCATAACATCTGCGAGTAATTTAGCCAAATGAGTTGTACTTAATTGAACGAATACCTTAGATAAGTCTTTGCTCAATAACATCTTCATATTATCGTGCGCCAAACAATCTGCACATCTAACTCTCATCATAACATCATGTTGATAATCTGCAACTAATAAATAACCATTATCACATTTCTCACAATTCATTCCTCTTCACCTATCCCTAGATGTCTGTTTATCTCTCTTAATTCCTGTAGTATTAAATACAATACTTGTTCATTTATAGTCATTTTTATTCCTCCATTTTAGCATTATATGTTTCGTTGAATGCTGCAACTTTTCTTGCCATCATATTATTATAATGGTCTTTAGGCCACCAATTAGGCGGTGATGTTTTCCATGATGCAAACTCCCATTTACCTTGAAGGTAATAGTGTTTGTAAGAAGCAATTACAAAATCCCAATCTTTAGCATTAGGGTTACGATTGTAATACTCTTTTTCATCTAATCTATATTTATCAAACATAGCAATAGTTACAGGAGTTAATCCGCTATTGGGGAAAGAATAATTTATTCTATCTCTTCGCCTCATACCTATAATTATTCTATCATGTGAACGATGTCTTTTACCATAGCGAAGGGTATATTCTTCGCAAAGGGCCAAACCATGTTGATAAAGCCAATGAAAATTGGCGATAGATTGCCTTGCCCAAATGGTTGAGGGGTGGTTTAGCATAGCGGGCTTCATCAATTTCGACTCTGTTTGTTTGTGAAAACGCTTA
>VMHT01150456.1_pt1 | contig 47968 bp, 12 predicted proteins | sample 4693611 | NCBI WGS metagenome assembly VMHT01 (sample SAMN12280063, study PRJNA550983) | marine metagenome | isolation source: seawater sampled from same location over 5 years 0.02-0.2 micron viral filtrate | place: USA: collected off the coast of southern California halfway between the port... ... | reverse complement strand
TTTCAAGGATACACAGGTTTCCAGGGATTTCAGGGATACACAGGTTTCCAAGGATACACGGGTTTCCAAGGATTCCAAGGATACACAGGATTTCAAGGATACATAGGGTTCCAAGGATTTCAAGGGTACACAGGTTTCCAAGGATTTCAAGGATACACGGGTTTCCAAGGATTTCAAGGATACACAGGTTTCCAAGGATTTCAAGGATACACAGGGTTCCAAGGATTTCAAGGGTACACAGGTTTCCAAGGATTTCAAGGATACACGGGTTTCCAAGGATTTCAAGGATACACAGGTTTCCAAGGATACACGGGTTTCCAAGGATTTCAAGGATACACAGGTTTCCAAGGATTTCAAGGATACACCGGTTTCCAAGGATTTAAGGGTGACCAAGGAGAACAGGGTCCAATAGGTGGTCAAGGTTTTGTAGGAGAAAAAGGAAGTCAAGGTGATATAGGAGCACAAGGAAATGATGGTAATTTTGGTGGAGCAACATTTGATTACACATTTGGTGGAGCAGATGCTAGTAATACATCAGCGGCAACAAAGGGTCTAGTTGTATTTAATGATTCAACAGAGAAAGATTCTAATAAATTATTTATTCATGAAGAAGATGATAATGGAAATGATATAAGTAGTTTTATGGAAACAATAAAATCAATAACATCAGAAATTAAAGGTTTTGTTAGAATATCAAATAAATTTGATACTTCACAATTTTTATTATTTCAAATAACAGATATATCAAACAATGAAAATAATAACGTTTATTGGTCTTTAGATATAACAAATCAGGCATATTCGCATGATTCACCATTTAGTGGAAGTGAAGATATAATAGTAAGTTTTGTAACAAATGGTAATAAAGGAGACCAGGGTTTCAGAGGATTCCAGGGATATACGGGTTTCCAAGGATTCCAAGGATATACTGGTTTCCAAGGATTTCAAGGATACACTGGTTTCCAAGGATTTCAAGGATATACGGGCTTTCAAGGATTCCAGGGATATACGGGTTTCCAAGGATTCCAGGGATATACGGGTTTCCAAGGATTCCAAGGATATACGGGCTTTCAAGGATTTCAGGGATATACAGGATTCCAAGGATTCCAAGGATATACGGGCTTTCAAGGATTTCAAGGATATACGGGCTTTCAAGGATTTCAGGGATATACGGGTTTCCAAGGATTTCAAGGGTACACAGGATTCCAAGGATTCCAAGGATACACCGGATTCCAAGGTCATAAAGGAGACCAAGGAGACCAAGGTGAGCAAGGTTCTATAGGAGACCAAGGACCAATAGGAGACCAAGGTTTTAGAGGATTCCAGGGATTCCAGGGATACACAGGATTCCAGGGATTTACAGGATTTCAAGGATTCCAAGGATACACGGGTTTCCAAGGATTCCAGGGATACACGGGTTTCCAAGGATATACAGGTTTTCAAGGATTCACAGGTTTCCAAGGATTTCAAGGATACACAGGTTTCCAAGGCTTCCAGGGATACACAGGTTTCCAAGGCTTCCAGGGATACACAGGGTTCCAAGGATTTCAAGGATACACTGGTTTCCAAGGATACACAGGTTTCCAAGGATTTCAAGGATACACAGGTTTCCAAGGATTTCAAGGATACACGGGTTTCCAAGGATTTACTGGTTTCCAGGGTTATACAGGATTTCAAGGTTTCCAGGGTTATACTGGATTCCAAGGATTTACTGGTTTCCAAGGATATACAGGATTTCAGGGATTCCAAGGATATACAGGTTTCCAAGGATTTACCGGTTTCCAAGGATACACGGGTTTCCAGGGATACACCGGTTTCCAGGGTTTCCAAGGATATACAGGATTCCAAGGATTTACAGGTTTCCAAGGATATACAGGTTTCCAGGGTTACACCGGATTTCAAGGTTTCCAAGGATATACTGGTTTCCAAGGATTTACAGGATTCCAGGGATACACCGGTTTTCAGGGATACACCGGTTTCCAGGGTTTCCAAGGATATACAGGATTCCAAGGATTCACAGGATTCCAGGGATACACCGGTTTCCAAGGATTTCAAGGATATACTGGATTTCAAGGATTCACGGGATTTCAAGGATTCACAGGATTCCAGGGATACACAGGTTTCCAAGGATTTCAAGGATATACTGGATTTCAAGGGTTTACAGGATTTCAGGGATATACAGGTTTCCAGGGATTTACAGGTTTCCAGGGATTCCAGGGTTATACGGGTTTCCAAGGATTTACAGGTTTCCAAGGATACACTGGTTTTCAAGGTTACACGGGTTTCCAAGGTTATACGGGATTCCAGGGGTTCCAGGGATACACAGGATTTCAGGGATTTACTGGATTCCAAGGATATACAGGATTTCAGGGATTCCAAGGTTATACAGGATTTCAAGGTTTTCAAGGATACACAGGATTCCAGGGATTCCAGGGAAGAGATGGTAATTTTGGTGGAGCAACATACGATTATTCATTTAATTCTATGACTGGAACTACTAGTGGAGGAGCAGGAAAGGTTTCTTTTAACAATTCAACTACAAGTAGTATAACAAAAATGTATATTAATGAAGTAACCGATAATGGAATTTCTATTGAAAGTTTTTTAAGAACAGTAGATTCTGTAAGTTCAACAATTAAGGGATTTATAAGAATTGCTAAGAAGTTTGATTCTCAAACATTTATAGTTTTTGAAATAACAGATTTAACTGAGAGTGGCAGTGAATGGACAATAGATGTAGATTCAATATCAACTTCATCAGCATCAAATGTATTTTCATTAAATGATGATGTTATTATTAGTTTTGTAACAAATGGTAATAAGGGAGACCAAGGTTTTAGAGGATTCCAAGGTTTCCAAGGATACACAGGTTTTCAGGGATACACCGGTTTCCAGGGTTTCCAAGGATATACAGGATTCCAAGGATTCACAGGATTCCAAGGATATACAGGTTTTCAAGGATATACAGGATTTCAGGGATTCCAAGGATATACTGGTTACACAGGTTTCCAGGGATACACAGGTTTCCAAGGATACACAGGGTTTCAGGGATTCCAGGGATATACAGGTTTCCAGGGATTCACAGGATTCCAAGGATACACGGGTTTCCAGGGATACACGGGATTCCAGGGATTCCAGGGATATACAGGATTCCAGGGATTCACAGGATTCCAAGGATACACAGGATTCCAAGGATTTCAAGGTTATACTGGTTTCCAAGGATTTACAGGATTCCAAGGATTTACTGGTTTCCAAGGATACACAGGATTCCAAGGTTTCCAAGGATACACAGGTTTCCAAGGATTCACAGGTTTCCAAGGATACACAGGTTTCCAAGGATTCACAGGTTTCCAAGGATTCCAAGGATACACAGGCTTCCAGGGATTTACAGGATTTCAAGGTTATACTGGTTTCCAGGGATTTACAGGATTCCAAGGATTTACAGGATTCCAAGGATTTACAGGATTCCAAGGATATACAGGATTTCAGGGTTACACAGGTTTCCAGGGATTTACAGGTTTCCAAGGTTACACCGGTTTCCAGGGATTTACAGGTTTCCAGGGTTACACAGGTTTCCAGGGATTCACCGGTTTCCAGGGATTCACCGGTTTCCAAGGATTCACAGGTTTCCAGGGATTCCAAGGATACACAGGTTTCCAAGGATTCACAGGTTTCCAGGGATTTACAGGATTCCAAGGTTTCACAGGATACCAGGGAAGCACATTAGCTTGGTGGAATTCTTATCAGTTGAAATATGACAATTCCGTTTCAAGCGGAACAGGCATATCTGATGGATATTGGAGAGCAGGAACAGATTTGTCTGTTATAAGTTCAACACCATATGTATTCTCAAACTCTGCTGGAAATTATAATAAGATAAATTTGGATGGTTTAGCAGAGTTAGGATTATTGAAAAAACAAATAGATGTTCCTTCTAGTGGTTTTACAACATATAAACTCATTAGAGATATTACAATTGATTGTACAATACCTGAATTTTTGGGAAGTTGGTGGGAAAATGTTCCTAATCCTTATGTTTCTGAAGTAATTAATGATATAGGATATGCTGCTGATGGTGGAATCATTTCTGAAGAGTGGTCATCATTATCTGAAGCACAAAAAACTCAATATGGATATGAGCATTATGCTATGGTGAATTATGGAGTTACTCAAAATAATTATTTACACCTTAAAGCGGGAGATATATTTGACGGTAATGGTCATACAATTTTAGTAAATCATGATATTTGTTATAATGAAGTAACAGGAAAATATGATATGCCATTAGGTTCATCTGGTATAACTTATAACGGTGGTTATATTCATCCACTAAATTATTCAATGAGTGGTTTATTCCGTGTAGAAGAATTTTATGCTGATGGTAGCGAAGATCCTACAGAAAGTGCGGGTGCCTGGACAAAAAATCCAATAGAGATAAAAAATTTAACTTATGGAGGAACAGCAATAAGTGGTAGAAAAGGAGGTTTTTTCTGGAATGAACATTTTGGTCATCTGTCAACTCCTGAACTAACACAAGGTTATACTAGATTGGAATATAGAGAAAATAATGGTGCGACTAACGAAAATTATCGTAATGTTTACATTGGCGTAAATGTTAAAATGGAAAATATTATATTGACACCAAGAAGAACATATTTTGGTGTTACAAGAAATTCAAAATGGGGAGGTGTTTTAACACCATCACATCCAAGTAGACATGCGGTATGGCCAGGTAAATATGGAAATTTTGAGGTTAAAAATCTTTATCATAAAGTTTATGACCCATCATATGAAGATGTAACACAAGTAGGATTACTAGGTATAGGAACAAATATGTATGCGCCATCTGGAAATGGTCATTGGAACAAATGTAATTATGAAAATATTATTGTAGATTGGCAAATACCATCAGATAAGTATAACACTTTTACCGGTAGATTGTGGGATTCAGCAGGAAGTTCAGGTGATGGTGAGATAGGATATGTATTTGGAGGATATTTAGCAAACGAAAATGATGCGGATGAAAGAGATAGAAGAACATTTAAAAACATTTATGCTATAGACGAAAGTGGAAATATAGTAACTGATATTTATTCAAGTGATGCTAATAAACCATCACTAGGATTAGCAAGTAGATGGGGTTCAATTAATATAGATGCTAATGGTGCGGATGGTGAGAGACACATATTATTCACAGAACACGATGGTTCATCATTAATACCAGGATTCTCAACAGCACCTTGGACTTCTAATTATACCGATATATCTAATTCATCATATCTTCCAACAATGCAATCTTTAAGTAGCACCTCTTGGTTTAGTTTATCACAAATACATGTAGAATATGATGATGTTTATGGTATGAATTTGAAACAGTTTTTAACAGATTTGAATGGAGCAACTTCACATGTAAAAGGATTTATTACAATAGGATCAAAGGTTGATAAAGGTAGAAATGTTCTTTTAGAGTTTAAGGGAAGAACAGACCATACATCATATGCAACAATAGATGTAGGTGTAGTAAGTGTAGAATCAGGAGCATTAAATGGAGCAGGGGATATATTCAGTAACGATGAATTATGTTTATTAGAGTTTACAAGGTCAGGTGATAGAGGAGATAAAGGTTCTCAAGGATTTACAGGATATCAGGGATTTAAAGGTGTTCAAGGATTTACAGGTTTCCAAGGAGTTCAGGGAAGCACTCTAGCTTGGTGGAATTCATTTAAATTAAATTATGATAACACATCATATTCTGGAAGTGGTATATCTACAGGTGAATGGAGACCAGGAGATAATTTGACAACTTTAGCAAATGAGCCTTATTTATTCTCTGAATCTTCAAATAATTATCACAAAATTAGTTTAGAAGGTTTGGTAGAGTTAGGTATTCTTAGAAAAACAGTAAATGATCCAGCTGTAGGAAGAACAACCTATAAGATGGTTAGAGATGTTACTATAGACGCAACAAAATCAGCATCTTTAGGACCTTGGTGGGATAGTGTTCCAGATCCATATGCTTCATCTGTAGACAGCAACAACACTGCTTACGCTCCAGATGGAGGTATAATTTACTCTGGTAATTGGGGAAACTTAAGTGCGAGTAATAAGAGAAGGTATGAATACGAATATTATTGGTTGTCAAATTTTGATATTACATATAAAAACCGTATTTATTTACAGGAAGGAGATGTTTTTGATGGTAATGGACATACAATTTTACTCAATCATGATATATGTTATAATGAAATTACGGGAGTATACGATAAAATCATCGGCAGCAACTCTACCTCTTTGGTGTATGATAAGACAAATTTTTCACAACATGGTTTATTTAAAGTGCAAGAATGGAACACAAATGCTGTTAATGATAAAACACAAGGTGCTTGGTCAAAAACCCCAGTAACAATTAAGAATTTGAAATATGGTGGTTCAGCCCCAACGAATCGGAACGGAGGTTTTTATTGGAATCAACCTATGGGTCATGGTCAAAATAATAGTATTGAAGGGTGGGTGAGAGACGCAGAAGGCCGTCCAGAAAATAGCGGATCAGGGTATGGAGTGAATGTAGTAAATGAAAATTTATATATGATGCCGAGACGCCAGTTCAACAATTATCCCGCGACTGAAGAAGCATATAGTGCGATATTATTACCAGGCTATCATGATTTAAGAGGTAAATGGCCAGGGAGAAATGGAAATTATGTTGGAAAAAATATTTATTGGAAAATGTTTGACCCTTCTTATGTTGATTGTACGGTTGCAACTTTGTTTGGCACCGGAGTGGGTTCTGATGACGGAAGTGGTAATAGTATGTTTACATTTGAAAATATAATAGCTGATTGGCGAATTCCTGTAGATATAAGTATGAGTTTTGAACCGAGATTATGGGATCGTTCGGGTGTCCAGCCGAATACGCCCGCTGGAAGGCATAGAGGATATATGTTCTCAGGAGCATTAGCATATGGTCAGGACAGCAGCTCAAAAGCAGACAGGATATTTAAAAATAATTATGCAGTAAATGAGTTAGGAAATATAATTACAGCACTTTCAAATACATCAAGTGCAGTTAATTTGGGAGGAGGAGGAGGGGAGTATTACAATCATCAAAATTCTCCAAATGAAGCAGCTATTACAATAACATTGCACGATGGTTCAACATTAACACCTGGATTCACAACATCTCCTTGGACTTCTAATTACACAGATATATCTACAAATCTACCAACAATGACTTATATGACAGTAGGAGGTTCTTGGTATTCTGCTACAAAAATTCATGTGAATTTTACAGATTTAGTAGGACAAAATACACAACAATTCTTAACAGATTTAAATCAAGCAACTTCACACGTGAAAGCTTATATGCATGTAGCAGCTGAAGCAGATAAAACAAGATATGTTTTGATGGAATTTTTATCAATGGATAATTATACAACATATGGAACAATAAATGTAAATACATTGGTAGTTTCAGCAGGTTCTTATGGAAATTCAGGAGATATATTTGATTATGGAGAGAGTTGTATAATAGAATTCACAAGAATAGGTCAAAGAGGAAGTCAGGGATACACAGGTTTTCAGGGATTCACAGGTTTTCAAGGATTTAGAGGAGATGATTCAGATTTTACGGGATTAAATGTAAAGTCAGGAGGAGCATCAGAAGCAGATTTAAGAAATATAGTAGGTCAAATAATACCTCATTCAGGTGCTATAAAAATATATACTGCGAAGGAATTAATAGAAGGAGGTCAAGTAGTATGTATAGATATATCTCCAAGTGGTCCAGTAACAGTAAAAGGATGTAGTAATACAACAGCAAAAGAGGATATAATAGGTATATCAGTTCAAAGAACAGTTGCAGGTGGAAATTGTAGAGTTTTAACTAATGGATATACAACAGTAAGATTTGGAGAAAGTACGACAACGGTAGGTTCAATAGGTCAAAGAGTTTACTTGGCAGCAAATGATTATTCAAAAGTAACAGATACAGCTGGTGAGGCAACTATAGGATTTTTAGCATCAACAAAATTAGATAATAGTGGAGCTTATATTCGCACAATGGATTTCTCATTTACGGATGCGGCGGCTGATGGAGCACGTGGATTCCAGGGAATAGCTGGAGCAACAGGAGTTCAGGGATTTACAGGATATCAGGGACGTGCCTTATCCTGGTGGCATAATTATGTATATAATTACGATACTGCTTTATCAGGAACACCATCTACAGGTAAGGCACAAGCAATAATAACACCAGATTTAGGTCCATATGAAATATCTGAAGCAAATAAAACAGATTTCAACTTAGAAAGATTAGTAAATTTAAGTGTTTTAAGAAAAGAAATAAATAAACCTTCTGTAGGTTACACAACTTACACTTTATTAAGAGATATATCAATGAATTGTGAAATAAATGGATGGAGAAATATGGCTGATATAAACAACAGCAACTATGAGGAGTGGCCAAGTTCTTCTAACAGGCTCAATTGGGCGAATTATGATTTTACATATTACAATTATTTACAACTTGAAGATGGTTATATTTTTGATGGTAATGGATATGAAATTAAAATGGACCACTCTATTTTATGGAATGATACGAGCGGTAACCATTGGGATGCATATGAATATTATGGATGGAATGCTTTAAGCGCAAAGACTCAATGGGGACAGAGAGGACCATTTAGACTAACAAACTACTGGAGAAGTCCATTCTCCGACGGCAAACCGCAGCTTTACAAAATGAATACAATTAAAAATTTAAAACTAACAGGAACGGCGCCAGTAGGTAATAGTCAAAGTGCTCTATTTTGGCAACAGAGTTATACAAATAGTAATACTTATTATCACGACTCAAGTAGCACTGGCACCACTCCTAGATCATCTGGAACGGCAACGTACGGTAGTTTTGGAGTAATTTTGGAGAATTTATATATAGATAGAACAAGAATACTATCAACACACTATGATTTTGCAAGTCAAGTATTTACCTGCTCCCGTGGGGATAGTTCTAATTATTGGAAAGCGACAAATATTTATGTAGTAAAGAGATTTAGGATTAGTAATCCATTTTTATGTGGAAAACATGAAATGGAGATTGCTGGCAAGAACGAAAGCGGAACAGATTACGCAGCTTATTATACTTTTGAAAATATAGTATTTGATCAAAGTGGAAATAATAGTAGCCAATTTTCCCAGACGGGCGTACAATCTCCCCACGATTACGGAGATTATAATTCTAATAGTGGACTTAATGGTGGATATTTTGGAAGGGAAATAGGTAAAAATGATATGTATGCATGGAATAATGGTTCGAGCTCAAGTCCGGTGATAGAACCGATAAATATGATGTGGAAAAATTGTTATGCTATTGACCCAAGTGGAAATGTAATAACAGATAGGAGAAGATTATTTAATGTTGGTCTTGCCGGTCACGCCAGACCACAAGGAACTCAACAAGGCAGTACGTATGGTATATACGCAGGTATAAACTTTTTTGAACATAATACTCAACAGTTATATGGATTTAATGACTGGTTAGGATATGTATCATTAGCAGGTCCTACAAGACCCAGTTTATTGAAAAATTTAGAATGGCAAAATGTTTCTGGAATTTTAGTAAGTTATACAGATGCGAATGGTCAAAATGTAAAGCCTTATTTAGATGATTTAGATACTGGAACATCTTCAGTAAAAGCTCATATAACAGTATCCAATGAAACAAATAAAGCAGAATATGTTACATTTAATTTGGTTGATATTTCAAATGTTAATAATAATTACGCTGAATTAGTTGTTCAATCAATAAGAGCAAATGCTATTGGGTCAAAACCTTTTCCTAATGGAGCAAGTATAGGTTTTGAATTTACCAGATCAGGTGAAAAAGGTCAAAAAGGAGCACAAGGATTTACAGGATTCCAAGGAGTTAAAGGAGTTCAAGGAGTTCAGGGATTTACAGGATATCAAGGACGGTCATTATCTTGGTGGCATAATTATGTATATAGTTATGATATAGCAACAACTGGAACACCATCAACCGGTAAGGCTCAAAGACTTTTAGATTCTGGAGTGTTTTCTATAAGTGAAAGTAATAAAACAGATTTTAATTTAGCAGTATTAGTAACTTTGGGTGTAGTTAGGAAACAAACTGATACACCAGAATTAGGATATACGACATACACACTGCTTAGAGATATTTCTATGAATTGTGAAATAGCTGGTTGGGAAAATTACTCAGGTCAAGATAAGGATTGGTGGGAACCGTATGATTTTACATATACTAATAATTTAGTATTGCGGGCTGCGGATATATTTGATGGAAATGGTCACGAAATAAGAATGGATCATTCTATTTCAACAGGTGCTAGGTTAACGGGTAACGAAAGATTTTTTGGTCAAGCAGGACCTTTTCAAATAGTAGCTCGCGACGGTCTTGGAAATTACGCGGGGGGACAACCAACAACCATTAAAAATTTAAAAATTACAGGAACAGCTCCATTGGGTATGGGTCAATGTAGTTGGACTTGGGAAGCTGCAACGAACGTCTCTGATGGTTATTATAACTACAGTGACTCTCCTTATGCCATAGGTACTCCGAGCAGCAGTTATACTTACGAGAATGCGAATGATGTTAGATTAGAAAATATGTATATTGATAGAACAAGAGCTATTGCTGATTATTATAACGCATTATTAGTACCCTCAAGATTTCACGGCCGTAATCCAGGATGTACATTTGAAGCAAAAAATATTTATTTTGTAAATAAATATCCATATTCGGTTAAAGCCCTTACTATCAGTGATGCAGGGAATATCGATCCACCGAAAGTATACAATCAGAGCAGACAACAAGGCTCCTCCTACAAGTTTGAAAATATAGTATGGGATATGAGTGGAAATATTCCAGCCGCTGACGAAGGATATGATTATGGTGGTTATACTCCTGGAAGCAGTCCATCAAACTTAGGATTTTTTGGAACTCATTTTGCTAAGGCCCATGGTGCTCTAACCACATATTATGATGTTAATAAAGATTTAATAATAGTAAAAAATTGTTATGTGATTGATACGAGTGGAAATATTAGGACCAGTAGAAGATATTTATATGGTAATAATAATTTTCCTGCTGATAATGCTACTGAACTTGCAAACAATGACCGTTTAGCCGTTCCAGGTGTAAGTTTCTTTGAGCATGATGGAACAACATTGGTAGGATTTGATGATTGGGAAAATTACACCAGTCTTGCTGGTCCAACACGACCAAATTTGATAGATAATTTGGGTTGGCAAAACGTAAAAGGTTTATTACTTAGTTATACAGATTCCCTTTCTCAAAATACTAAGTCTTATTTTGATGATTTGAAACTTGGCACTTCAAGTGTAAAAGGACACTTAACAGTATCAAATGAAGCAGATAAAGGAGAATTTGTAACATTTAATGTAACAGATATTTCTAATATAAATAATAATTATGTTGAATTGGTAGTTCAAGCATTAAATTCTAATATTGTAAATGGAAAACCATTTGCCAATGGAGCAAATATAGGATTTGAATTTACAAGAAATGGTGAAAAGGGTCAAAAGGGAGCACAAGGATATCAAGGATATACAGGTTTTCAAGGTTACACAGGTTTCCAAGGATTTACTGGTTATCAAGGAAATACAGTTTCTTGGTGGAATGCTTACAAAACAAGATATAGTGCATCTTCAGGTACAACACCTGCTTCACAAACATTTAAAATGAGTATAATGGGTAGATTTGAAATTAAAGAAGGAAATTTTGGAGATATGAATTTAGATGTATTAGTTTCAAAAGGAGTTATAAGAAAAGAAACCGATACTCCATCAACTGGATTTACTACATATACCCTTTTAAGAGATATTTATATGGATACAACTAAAACTGGATGGGAAGATTTTTTAACAACTACTACTCCTGCTTACACATGGCCATCACCTGGAACACCAGGGGCATGGGGGCAACCTTGGTTGGCCCAGGATATAGAATGGCATTGGCATAAACATTTCAATATAACTTTTTATAATTATATTAACCTGCCAGATGGTTCTATTTTTGATGGTAATGGTCATACAATAACTGTTGACCATATACAAGGTTATAATTCAGCTACTGGTGTTTACGAACATTATTTATATGATACTGGTGTAACTTTATCAATATTAGGAACTGATTATAATTCTGGAAATCATCCAGGAGCGATGCAAAATGGTATTTTCAGAATTCCAGAATTTTCTTCTACAACTGTTCAAACTTCAAAGGGTATAATAATTAAAAATTTGAAAATGGATGGAACAGCTCCTACAAGAAATCACAGTGATAGATTTTTCTGGAATTCACAATTTGGTGACTATGGAGAAGATGGAACAAGTTCATATGGAGTAGGTGCTATTCCTTCCTTTAATATATTTAAGTATAGAAGTGAAGATGGATTTGGTAGAACAAATAGGGCAGTAAATATAAAATTAGAGAATTTATATATAAATGCTTGGAGACCAGTATCAACAACAGCTTATACAAAAACAAGTATGTCATCAACAGTTGCTTTTGCAAATGGTTATTGGCCAGGTCCAAATGGAACATTTGAAGCAAAAAATATTTATTGTAGAATGAGAGATCCATTATTTAATACTTGGACAGCCTTACCAGTAGCGGATAGATTTGGAGGAAAAGTTTCGACTGCTAATGCAGACCCTTCCAGTGTAAAATTAGAAAATATGATAATAGATTACAGAGGGGCTGGAGAAATGTCTGATCCAGCACAGTTTTCTGTTCATTATGGAAGAGATGACCAATGTTGGTTAATGTACCGATGGCCAGGAAGAAGTGTATCTTCAAGTAGTAAATATACATTATTGAAAAATATTTACGGTATTAAATATGATGGAACATATTTTGTAAATGAATCTACTAATCCCACAAGAGCATTTTTCGATACGGATAATACTGCTAGATATATTTGGGAAAGTTATGCTGATAATGAAACACCTAATATCAGTAATCATTCAGGATTTACTTCAAGTAAATGGACAGGATATACAGCAATTAATTCAACTAATGTTGCACTTGTTAAAGATGTAACAGGATTAAGTATAGGAAAAGTTTATTTACATTATACTGATTCTGAAAATCAAGATATGAAACAATATATAACTGATATTAGTAATGGAACATCAGCCATTAAAGCTTATATGCAGATTGCTCAAGAAACAAATAAATCTAAATTTGTTCTATTTTCATTTAAAAGTATGACAGACCATACAACTTACGCGGAAATAGATGTGACTGCTCTAACAACTGGATTTAGTAGTAATTCTATGTTTAGTGATAGTACAGATTGTGTTGTTGAATTTACTAAGATGGGAGATAGAGGTTCTCAAGGTTACACAGGATTCCAAGGATTTACAGGATTCCAAGGATTTACAGGATTCCAAGGATTCCAGGGATATCAGGGTGATGTTGTGAATTTTTACAATAATTATGACTATAATTTCAGTGATATTAGCAGCAATAATGGTATAGCAAATTCAAAATCATTCAGTATTTTGACCAACAATCAGGATGAATATTTAATTGATATATCAAATGCCGGTGTTACAAGTGGTGATGCTGGAAAATTAGCAGAAGCCTCAAAAATAAATTTAGATTATTTGGTAACACAAGGAATAATTGTAAAACAACCAGATACTCCATCAACTGGTTATACTACATATTTATTACAGCAAAGTATAAGAATAGAAATTGGTAGAGATGGGTATGATTATATAAAAGATAACCATTTGTTCCTACCTGTAAAAACAATATTTGATGGACAAGCATATACAATTACTATTAATAGTGAATTAGGTCTTAAATCAAACTGGGAATCATTGTACGACCCAGATAACCCTTTTGATAATGAGCTCGAAGATTTTAATAGTACTGAATATACAAATAACGCTGAAAAAGGACAATCTGGTTTATTTAAAATAGGTAGAACACGTTCAAGTTTATCTTTCTACTCGGGGGGTGCGCAGGCAGATTTTAAAAATTTAGTTAAAGAAAATTACGTTTGGATTAGAAATTTGAAATATATTGGAACTGCTCCAACAAAGACAGAGCTCCCTTCCGGGTGGCAATTTGGGTTTACTGGTAGTGCTTTAATACAAAAAGAATTAAAAAGCTCGGCAGGTTACCCGGAAGCAGCAAACGGTGCGGTGGATACATGGACGGGAGAACAACAAGTCAATCAGATACGGGGTTTGAATACACAACCACCAGTTGATGTTCCTGATGCTCACACTTCTCACATTAAAATAACAAATATTTTCTCAGATAGAACGCGAAATATGGGAGGAACATTATTTAGTAACTATTATGACCAGTGGAATTCGGGTTTTAATCATGGTGTAATTATTCCATGCTGGGAACCCGGACCAAGAGGAATGATAGATGTATCAGGCGTAATAGTTGAATGGAGTAGATGGCGCAACAAATGTGTAAGTATGAATGGTGTTTGTATAAACACACCTAATATAGCATTTAATGATGCCACCACCAGTCCGCACAGTTACTCAACTGGTGGCTATAATGCAAATATGTGTCAATTTAGAGATATAATAATTGATAAAGAAAAAAGTTTTTTTCACAAACTATGTGGAAGTAATACGACTGGATCAAATCTAGTATCATCAGGAACAGTTGGAACTTGTGGATATGCCAGTCATCACAACTCCACAGCCGGCTTTAATAGACCCTCCGACGCTCGATATCAACACGGAGATTTATTTGGTGCTTCACATGGAATGACATACGCACGTTGGACTAATGGGACTAATCTCAACACTCCTAGTGGTGGCTATGGGTATGGAGATTTTTACAAAGGTTTAACAAGTGTTAAATACTATTCAATACATTTCCGGGATCCTGCGTCATTCACGACCAACAGCGGGAACGGGAATGATGTGTATGATTACTATACTAATCCATATGGTGGCACTTTATGGACAACACTATCAACCTATAATTACTATAATCATCTTCAAGATAATATGGTGCCGAAATTGAAGGCTGGTCAAATATATTCTCAAGGAGGGTTTATAAGTGGCATAACGACAGGAAGTCCATGCAACCTTATCTCTGGCATTAGCAACCCGAGTGAAGTCGCACAATATGCAGCTGGAAGGGGAATACCGATGGACACCGAGGGACAATTTTCAATAACAGGTAGTAACGGTGGTATATGGACTAATAGTTCTGGAGGAGATTTGACGACAGATGGTGCGCAATATTTCTGGGGACATCGGTACTGGTTGGGTGGTTATGGTAATCCTTATAACCCCATATTTAATAATAATATTAGGGGTCCTAGAATCATCAAAACACCTCAACAAGCTTCGGTTATTTTATTTGATAATAGTGATAATAACCTTTTGTATTCAAACGCATATTTACAACAAATAGTTTCTGGAAATACTTCTGTTACAAAGGGATTTTTACAGATGGTAAGCACAACAACAAATACATTTGTTATTTATCAAATATTAAGCTTTAAACAAAAAACCGATTATTATGAGTTAGGTGTGAAGTATTTAGCAGACGATAATAAAGATACTTCAACTTTTATAAATAATGAAAACTTTAAAATTCAACTTGTTCCAAGAGGACAAAGAGGTTCTCAGGGATATCAAGGATTTCAAGGATACACAGGATTCCAAGGTTTCACAGGTCATCAAGGATACACAGGTTTCCAAGGATTTCAAGGATTCACAGGATACCAAGGATTCACCGGATTTCAAGGTTTCCAAGGTTATCAAGGAGATATAGTTAATTGGTGGAATACTTATGAATATAAATTCTCTGATATTGGTAGTAATAGTCCAACTATCGCTAATACTAAAACTTTTAGATTAACTTCCGATAATCTTTATGTGATAGATATTTCAAATGCTGGAGTTACAAGTGGAGATTCTGGAAAAATAGCGGAAGCTTCCAAAATTAGTTTTACCGAATTGATAAATGCGGGTGTTATAACGAAAACAACAGACGGGAACGGACGTGTAACATATAAATTACTAATGAATTTAACGATTGAAATGGGTAGTGATCCATTTGATTATTTGGAATTATATTACTTTGAATTAAAAGAAGGAGAGATATTTGATGGTAATTATTATACTATTACCATTAACAATTCATTAGGATTACAGTCTGATGGAACTTGTGAAACATTAGATACAAATACAACTTATTTGGGTAAGGGACAATCTGGTTTATTCAAAATACCATTTTATAAATTCTTTGATTTATCTGGAAATAATAATTATTTGCCTATTCATTATTATCGACAATCTTATGTTGATAGTGGCTCCTATAAATTTGATAGTAATAAGCACGTTGAAATAAAAAATTTCAAATATACAGGAACAGCAGCAATAAAAACACATAATCCAACACAAGCGACTGCTGCTGCGGTCGCAGCAGGTGTGGGTAATGGTGTTTATGAAGTATTAGGTTCAGCTTTAATTCAAAGAAAAGTATATGTTTCATATGGCGAGAAAGACCCATCTACTATGGGTAATTTATATAATGGTGATATGAGAGACTATGGTTTATATAAAGGTTCTAATACATGTTATTTTAAAATACAGCAAATATGGTCAGATAGAGTTCGTATTTTACAGTATTGGGATGGTTCAAACTTCAATTGGTACCACACACAGGGACAGCCTTTTATGATGAGTCCTGCTGTTATTGTTCCAAATTTTGCCCCTGGTCCAGCTGGTAGATATGTGTGTGATGAAATATATATAAAAAAGCATACATATAAATATGCAACAACAAGTTGTCTTATAGCTAATGGTTGTGGTATGCCAACACGTGCTTATGGTGATGTAACTGACCTTCGCCAAGGAGCTTCAGCGCCGGCGTTAAACTATCAGGGAGGTAAGCTTCAAGCGTGGTATATGTCTGGATTTTCCAGCACGCACACGCCAACGACGCTTGATAATGAAATAACTAATGTAATAGTGGATGTCCAAGATATGGTACTTCCTCCTGGAACAAGTAACAACAGCAGTAATAATACAGGCGCTAATAAATATTTACTAACAATGGAAAATTTTAGCGGCAGCGATACAAATCGAAAGACTTATAGAATGTTTGGCGATATTGCTGGTATGTACTGTGTTGGTAATCAGATTTGGGGGGGCGATGGTCCAGATGGAGGAGGTGATCCAGGCTCTCAGACGAGCAACAGCTACCATCACAATAATAATGAATGGTGTGAATGGGCTTGGATAAATTATAACAACATCGGAGTAGTTACATCGCATGCCACCAACACTGGTTCGGGATATAGTAGGCATTTCCACGATATGAGTAATCTTATAACGGAACACACTCATATAGTATCTAAACACACTGGTACAGTTCAGAAATATAAGGACTGGTTGTGGGGATATCCACAGAGGCACCATAATTATGGAGGAGGGTACTCAACGAAGTACTTGGGTACATACTCGAGTGATTGGTGTTCCAACCTTCCCCAATCTGGAGAAGGTTTAATAGATATAGCTAACAATGATGGCGTTGGAGGAATTGATTGGAGTGGTAATAATGTTTTGCTGACTCACTCAACAACAACTGGATTACTATTTGATAATAGTGATAATAATCTTATATATTCTAATTCATTTATGAATGATATAATAAGTGGAACAAAGAGTGTTAGGTCTATACTAAACATTATAGATATTGATACGAATCAATATATGATTTATAGAATTGCGGGTTTTAATCAGTTCACAGATTATTACAGTATTATAGTTCAATATTTATACGGAACTTTATCATCATTAACAAATAATAGGAATTATAAGATTCAATTAATTCAATCAGGAGAAAGAGGTGTTCAAGGATATCAAGGATTTATAGGAGTTCAAGGATATCAAGGATATACTGGTTATACTGGATTCCAAGGATTTACTGGTTTCCAAGGATTTACGGGATTTCGGGGATACGCAGGATTTCAAGGATTCACAGGATTTCAAGGAGATACTGTTGATTGGTGGAATAGTTATGTAAGTTCTTTTTCATCTACTGTTGGGGGTGTTCCAGCAGATAAAACCTTTAGAATGGGAGAGGTTGGACCATATGTCATAAATATAGATTTAGCAGGAAATAAAGCACAGGAAGCAAAAAAAATAAACTTAGAGTATTTAGTTACAGAAGCAGTTATTTTTAAAAATGGAGGTATTTATGAATTAGCCAGAGATTTAGTTATTGAAATAGGAAATGATGAAAATGATTACTTGTATGATAACTATTTTGATATGAGTACTGGTGGTATTTTTGATGGTTGTGGAAATTCAATAACAATAAATCAAAGTTATGGTATGGTTAATGGAGTTGAGGTAAATCCAGCAACATTATCAAATACAAGGTGTGTTGGTCAAAGTCCCTTATTCCTAATAAGGACAGGGAGCGGCTCAAGCTCTATATCGACTAATACTATTAAGAATCTGGGTTGGCATGGAACAGCCCCAGTTGGAGTAATTTATAACAGAGGAAGCTCAGATTCTACTTGGGTATATCATTATAATAGTCTTATTAAAGGAGATAACGATGGCAAAGCAAGATTCACTTCGAGTTACAACGATACAAAATGGTGCAAGGTTGTATTTGAAAATATTTACTTTACAAGAACCAGAACCTTATATTATCAAACCATTGCGAATATTCCAACATTAAATTATCAGTACCCGATGTCGCCAGGCGATTGGAATAAGAACAAAATGGTTGCTTTTGCTCCAGATCACTTTCCAGGAGGAAAACCGGATGGACACGGAGGGACAGGAAACACCAATTATGCTCAAACCGTCGCCTCGTTAATTGTAAAGAACTGTGTAATGAAGAGAACCTATGATTATAATATCTCAAGATTAATTGGTGACGAAATCGGCACGGACGGAGTCCCCACCAGCCAATATATTGGTTGGTCAAGCCAGACGAGTAATGTGTCCAGACGTACATTTTGGCTTCCAACAATAGAAATTAAAAATAATTTTGTTAATACACAAAACAAACCACAATATAAACAAAATCAGGATGGTTCTTTATCAACAGATTACAATATGAAAATTGTGGAAGGGTGGTCCCTGACTAATAATCTGTCTATGAATTCAGTAAGCCATCAGGGGCAAACTATGGCGACCTTTACTTGGTCTCCAACATATGCTAATAATTTTATATTAGTTTCCAATCAAAATGGTGCGTTTGAACCAGCAGGTATTGCATCGGGAGATTTTGGTGCAAATCAATCAGTAGGTTATCCACATGATGGTGCTGGGGCAAATGTTTGGAATAGTTCTATTTGGAGTTATGATATATCACAAAATTTAGGAGGAGACCCTGTAGTTTATCAACCAGATTGGTCAAATAATATCTTAGTTGATATTAATTTAGTTCGACAAGGATTATTACTTAATCCTACTACATCAATTGTTTCAAATTATCTAATAGATTATACAGATTATAATAATAAAAACATTAAGGAATGGCTTACCACTATTACCGAAGAAACAACAGGAATAGCAGGATACCTTCATATAGTAGATATTAGTAATACTGATAACTTTGCTGTTTATACATTAAATAGTCATACACCATTGACAAATGATTATGGTAATGTAGGAGTTACATTTGTATCAGGGAATACATCATACGCCTTAACAAATAATAAAAAATATAGACTTCAGTTAGTATCAGGCGGTTCTCGAGGTGCTCAAGGACATCAAGGAGCTCAAGGTCACCAAGGATTCACAGGATTCCAGGGTTATAAAGGATATCAGGGAGATATAGTTAATTGGTGGGATACTTATGAGTCAAAGTATGATATCACTAATGGTTCAATACCTAACAATAAAACATTTCAGGTAGTCTATAATAGTGATTATATAATAGATATTTCTGGAATATCAAGTCTTGATGACAATTCAACTAGATTACTTAGAGAAGCGGAAGCAGCAAAATTTAGATTACCTTCTCTAGTAGCCTCAGGAGTTGTAAAAGAAGAGTTAGATACACCTAGTGTCGGTTATAAAACATATACACTATTGAAAAACATACATATAATAGTTCATCCAGACACACATGATTGGTTATGGAATAATTATATTTATTTAGATGAAGGATGTATTTTTGATGGTAATGGTAATTCTATTACAGTTGACCAAGATGATTCTGGTTCAATAATATCAAATGGTCTTTCAGGATTATTTAGAGTTTTTAATCATCAGAAAGTAGCCAATCCTACAATGGCAGACTATATGAGTTGGTCACCTGATACATCTTTGCGAAATGAGATTAAAAATTTAGGAATACACGGAACAGCAGTAGGACATAGTATGACTAATAGTAAGTTATCATCAGGTCTGTACTTTACAGGAGGGGAACGGGGTCGTGGTGCTATTCTTTTGAAATCACCTTTTGGTGCGACCAGGTACCCGGATGTTAATGATGTTTTCCTGAACGATTACCAGCACTACAACTCGCGTCCGAATAAAGAGTATACTATTGGGACTTGGACTAGTTCTAATAGCGTCGTTGGACTCCATGGGAATCTTAACAATAGTATTAGATATGTTGACCCCCTTTGGGAGGAAGTGGAAGGTGTTGCCGGGAGTAACCAGAAAAATGTGTATCTTAAGGACGATTTATTGCAACGATTAAATTTACTAGTTAAAAATATATATGTAACAAGAACAAGAGCAAATTTGTCAAATGGTCAGGGCACAACGAATCAACAATATTGGTATGATGTAGTTCCTTACATTATACCTAGTGGTATGCCTGGTGCAAGAAGTTATCTTAAAGTAGAAAATATATATGTAAAACTTAGTTACTCTGTGAATAGTATAGGTGGTATTGCTGGACATTGTATTTGTAATGAGAATTTTTTGAACACTCAAGGTGGTTGGGGAGAGTACCAGTATACTAGTGGAGGTCACGAAAAATTTAGAGTCCATACTTGTATTTTTAAAGATTGTATTTACGACTATAATGGACATGAATATGCATCAGAATCAATGAATAATAATGATAGAACATTACTTTGGGATAGGGTATGGAAAACAAAGACTACAGTTCCATTTGCGATTAACGGTCATATTATGGGCACAGATTGTTTCATAAGTGCCAGGAATATGCAGGATGCTGACGGAACATGGACTGCTGGTGGTGTATATGGTCCTATGACTGGTGGTTATGCATCTTGGGAAAATTCGGGTTCGGGTATTTCGATGAGGTCAGATATTTGTGGTAATGTAGGAATACAAAATTGTTATGTTATTTTAGCTTATGATGTAACTGGATACTTTAACAACAGTAATTCGCAATTAAAGCACGAGGATTTGTCAAAGCCTTTTGGGGATATTTCAAAAAATATTATAACAAATCCAAGATTTATGGTTGGTGGTAATAGTTGGTGTTATGGTACTGATGTAGCAACACAATCGGGTACAAGAACATGGCCTTTTGGTAATAACTCCAGTAATCAGAGTTGGCATTTGAATTCATATTCTTCTACATACTTTAAGTGGCAACAAGCATCAGCTACAATGTATCAATACTCAAGTGCTCATGATGGATTAACATTGACTCCTGGATTTACGTCATCTCCTTGGATAAATTATACTGATATAAGTAGTAATCCAGATTTATCTATGAACGAAGCTATTATGAATCCAGTTTTATCTAATGTAACAACATTATATTTAGATTATACTGATAATTATGAATTAGATATGCGTCCATATTTACAATCTTTGAATAATGGAACATCTTCTATTAAAGCTCTATTATATATCATAAATACTCAAAATAAAGAACAATTTGCAATATATAGATTTAAGAATTTAACTGATAATGTAACATATGGTAATATTGAAGTTGATTATGTAAGTGATTCAAGCAATAATGATGTTGAGTTACTTAATAATAACAATTATAAAATTCAATTTCATAAAAATGGTGATAGAGGGTCACGAGGATATCAAGGAGCGATTGGTTATCAAGGATTTCAAGGAACTCCTGGCTCTTTTGGAGGAGCATCATTTGATTACACATTCAATAGTATTTTTACAAAACAAGATTTTGTGGGTAATTTACAAGGTATTCCACTTGGAGGAGGTGGTTTCGGTGATGAATTTACTCCAGCACTATTGGGAAATGCTCTGGGAACAGCTCAAAAAGTATCATTAAGTGATGATGGTAAAACATTAGCAGCAGCAGATTATTATTATGATGTAAATGGAAGTTCATCTTATAAAGGAAATGTAAAAATATGGAAATATGCAGTAGCTGATAATAGTTGGAATTTACTGTCACATTTTGAAACAAGTCCCTCCACACCGTCGATGAGTTGGGGATACAGTATTGAATTAACAGGTGATGGAAATAAAATAGTAATAGGAGCCCGCTCCACGAGCTCCACTTATCGTCCATTTTTTGAGGTATATGATATTAGTTCTTCTACACCATTAAGAATAGGTAATAGATTCACTAATACAGAAACAACATATTTTGGAAAGAGTGTATCTATAAATAACGCAGGAACAAGAGTAATAATTGGAGTTGGTCAATCAAGTCAAACACGAGGAGCTTATGTTTATGAGTATGTTGAATCATCAAATACTTGGACACAATTAGGAAATACTATTATAACAGGGTCTACTCAGTACGGTGGGTCACATGTCAAAATGAATGGAACAGGTAATAGAATAGCAGTAACAGATGAAAAGTATTCAAGTGATAGGGGGCGAGTTTTAGTATATGATTATAATGCTACTTCAAATACTTGGGAAATAGTTGGAAATGGAACTGAAATGATAGGTGACTTTAATGATGATTCGGATGGCATGGGATTGGCAATGAATAATATAGGAAATATAGTAGCAATGGGAACCGCATATGCTGATGATACGGGCACTAGTTCGGGAGAGGTAAAATTTTATAAATTTGATGATAGTGAAGGAATATGGAAAGGATATGGTGAAATAGAAGGGGAGACAGCCGGAGATTTGTTAGCTCGTGTATCATTAAATAATGCCGGAGACGTAACAGTAGTAGGTTATCGTAATGGTTCGTCGTCACACGGTAAAGGAATGATGACTTTTAAACATAATAATATAACTAATCAATGGGAAAAAATAACTGATTTATCAGGAACTACTAATGGAAATGGTTACTTTGGTGATGATGTAGTTATAAGTGGAGATGGAACAACGGTAGCGGGTGCTTCGAAGGGATATTCAACAAGTCAAACAGCATACGCAGGTTATAGGGTATATAAGATAATGGATTTAATTAGTCCCAATCCTAATTCTAATGGAGTATTCTTTACACCAGGAACACACACAAGTCAAAAAGATGCGTCTGGAATTGATATTAATTATTTGGATGACAATTTAAATGATATTGATAATTTTATGAATACAATAAGTTCTGTAACATCAACACCAAAAGGATTTGTAAGACTATCAGATAAAAATGATATATCCAAATTTTTACTATACCAAGTAACAGGATTGAGCAAGGTAAGTGCCTATTGGAGATTAAACGTAACAAATCAAGCTTATTCTTCTAATTATCCTTTTAGTGATAGCGATGATGTATTAGTAAGTTTTTCATTAAATGGAAACAGAGGAGATAAAGGTGAAAAAGGAGAACATGGAGGAGCAGGTGTGGATGGAACACCAGGAGCAGTAGGTTCAAAGGGACAAAAGGGAGAAGCAAATGGTCCTCAAGGATTTACGGGATTCCAAGGATTTACTGGATTTCAAGGAATAGCTGGTGCAGGATTTCAAGGATATACTGGATACACAGGATTCCAAGGATTCACTGGAGCTCAAGGATTTACTGGAAGAGGATTCCAAGGATATACTGGTTACACAGGATTCCAAGGATTCACTGGAGCTCAAGGATTTACGGGTAGAGGATTTCAGGGATTTACAGGATGGCAAGGTTATACTGGATATACAGGATTCCAAGGATTCCGTGGATTTACAGGTTTCCAGGGATTTACCGGTTTCCGTGGATTTACAGGTTTCCAGGGATTTACAGGTTTCCAGGGATTTACCGGTTTCCGTGGATTTACAGGTTTCCAGGGATTTACAGGTTTCCAAGGATTTACAGGTTTCCAAGGATTTACAGGTTTCCAGGGATATACAGGTTTCCAGGGATATACAGGTTTCCAAGGATTTACAGGTTTCCAAGGATTTACAGGTTTCCAAGGATATACAGGTTTCCAGGGATTAGCAGGTGGTCCAATGACATATAGTTTTACATTTGATTCAAATATATCTGGAAATTCTGTATCAGATGGAAATATTAAACTGAATGATGGAAGTAGTAATAATGGTCAAAAGGCTAGTTCAACAGTATATGTTTCTACAAAAACAATAAATAATGTGGATGTAAAGAGTATTTATGATAGTTTAGTAGGTAGAAATGGATTAGTTCGATTGACGAAGTTAAATGAAATAACAGATTATTTACTATTTTCATTTTCATCAGTAACTGTAGATACGGAAAAAATAACAATATCAATAGTAAATACAGGTTCTTCTTCAGCAAATCCATTCAATAGTGGAGATACAATAGTATTTAGCATAGATTTGAATGGAGATATTGGTCCAACAGGTTTTCAGGGATATACAGGTTTCCAAGGTTTTACAGGATTCCAAGGAACTCAAGGAGCAGGATTTCAGGGAGCAACAGGTCCAACAGGTGTCCAGGGTTATACAGGCTTCCAAGGTTTCAAGGGATACACGGGTTTCCAAGGTTTCCAGGGATACACAGGTGTTCAAGGTTACACTGGATTCCAAGGAAGAGATGGTGCTGGATTGACAATAAATAGAGACCAACAATTGTTGGAGATAGTATCAGGAGTATGTGATGGTAGGTCACTAACAGCTGTAAGTGGAACATATACATTACCGAATGTTACAGCAGTACAAGAAATAGAGGCTAGTTCATTACCTAGTTATAATTGGTTAGAAGCATGGTATAATGTAGATAGTTATTTCTCAGACATAAATGGAAGTTCCATATCTTATACACCACCATCAGGAACCAAACAAGTAATATATACATTTACATTTAATGTGAATGAACATAGTAATAATGGTTCTGGTGGTTTATGGTTTAGATTCTTTATCGATGGAGATGAAGTAGAATGCTTGAGAAGAAGTACCTCAAATTATAGCTGGGGTTCAAATGTAATAACATTGAAGTATGTATTAGATATTGATAGTAGTTTAGTATCAAATGATATTTCAAATGCTAAGATTAAAACTTGGAGTTCTAGTAAAACTATGAAATTAGATGTAGCAATATATTTGAATAAAATGGTTTTCCATACAGCAAATTGGAATGATGATGCGGTTGTCCTATCAAAACCAACAATAAAGATAGAAGCTATAGGTTCTTCTAATGTTGCTTTACAGGGAGAAAAAGGAATTCCAGGTGGTACAGGACCAACAGGAGCTCAAGGATTTACTGGAAGAGGATATCAGGGATTTACAGGAGTTCAGGGTTATACAGGAGTTCAAGGTTATACAGGATTTCAGGGTATAAGAGGAGGTTATAATTCTAGAAACTATAAATGGGCAGGAATAGGATTAGGTTCTAGTTTATCAGATAAATCCTTACAAACAAGTAGTTCTTGGACAGCAACTACATCAGCAGTATATTTACATAATAATGATACATTTGGAAATGTAGAAGGATGGTTGAATAGTTTCTTACAAGTAGGTTCTGATGGAAATTATGGAATATTATATTTATCAGTTGACCAATCAGCAAATATTTATGTAATATTTACAGTGAATGGAATGATAGATAATGGTTCATATAAAACAATAGATGTCACTCAAATAGGAAATGGAACAAGTTCTCCATCAACAGGCGATAATATATTAGTAACATTTTATCCAGCAGGTAGTGCGGGACCAAAGGGTGCGCAGGGATTTACAGGATTCCAGGGATTCCAAGGATATACTGGAGCACAAGGATTTACAGGATTCCAAGGATTAGCTGGTTCAGCTGGAGTTTCTGGAACAAAAGGAGAAAAGGGTGAAGCAAATGGTCCTCAAGGATTTACAGGATTCCAGGGATTCACAGGAGTTCAAGGATTCACAGGATTTCAGGGAAGTGTAGGTTCAGGAGAAAAAGGAGCTCAAGGATTTACAGGTTTCCAAGGATTCACAGGATTTCAGGGAAGTATAGGTTCAGGTGAAAAAGGAGCTCAGGGATTTACTGGTTTCCAGGGTTCAGCAGGTTCAGCAGGAGAAAAAGGAGAACCAGGTTCTGATGGAGCAGCAGGAGCAGCAGGAGCTCAAGGAGCTCAAGGAGCAAAAGGAATTCTAACAAATCAAAAGATAGGATTAAATAGTGGTGCCTATGTATGGAATGATGATACAACAGTAAATTATCCAACTATTACTTTAGTAAGAGGATTTACTTATTACATTACAATAGATGGTTTATCATCACATCCTGTAAGACTACAAACAGTAGGTGGTAATACTTCTGGAACATTATATGGAGACGGATTAAGTCATAGTGGTGGAGATACAGGAACAAATGCTGCTTCTAATAAAACAAGTGGAACATGGACTTTTACAGTTCCAACCGATGCCCCTGATTCACTGTACTATCAGTGTCAATACCACTCAAATATGAATGGTAGATTTAATATAGTTAATCTTGCCTTCTATAATGGTTCTACTGACTTAAGTTGTAATAATTTGACAGTATTTGGTGATATAAGTGCGAATGATGCTTCATTTAATGTCTTAGAAGCAGATAAAATTAAAGCATTTAGAATGGATGGTCATATAATTCCAACATCAAATGCTGATTATGATTTAGGTTCAGCAGAATTTAAAATTAGACATTTATTCTTAAGTGATAATTCATTATGGATTGGAGACGATCATAAGATAGATGTAAGTGGAGGTAAAATGAAATTTAAGAAACGTAAAAAGGATGGTGTTCCGCAAAGTATTATTGATGCTGGAGGTGACGCAGCAGGAGCAACTGCCCATGCTGGAGTAACGTTATTAAGTGAAATGACATTGAATCACTGGAAACAATATGCTCTAACAAAAAATGTAAAAAATAAAGGAATTGGCAACGCAAGAATTGAAGATATTTTTGGACCTAATCCATCAGATTTTGATGTGGATAGAGACTCATCATCCATAGAAGAAGCTAGTTCTACTCCTTCAAATGGTGATAATGGCAGAAAAGGAGAAATGAGATTTACATCGACTCATTTATACATTTGTATTTCAGGTACAGGAAATAACAATTCTACTTGGAAAAAAGTTCAATTAAATGATTTGTAAAAAAAATAATAAAGTTACAATAATATAATTTGTAAATTAAATTATATTATTTTATATGGTTTAGTATATAGAATGTCCTTTAACCGAATGACATATTTCGGCGATGACCTCTCAGGAGTTTCACTTGGTGTTTATGATAATAAGGCTACAATAACAGCATTAGATAAAAATAATTCAAGTTTTTCAAAATTATCAATAAACTCTGAGAGTATAGATTTGAGTAGTAATTCAGGAACAAATCTATATGGTAATTTAAATGTTGATATAATAAATGAAAATACAGATTCATCTGGAGTAAAAATAGAACAAGTTTTATTAAAAGATAATAATGTTACTGCTCATACTGTTAGTGCTCAAAACTATGCTGTTGGTTCTGTTAATTTTATATCAGCATCAAGACAAGGAAACTTCAGAGATTTGGAAGTAAAAAACAGTAGCAATAACGCAACTGTATTAATTCAGGGTGACGGAGGAATATTAAGTATTGATACAATTAACGAAATAACTAATGCTGCGGGTGTAACAATTGAGCAAGTTTTATTGAAAGACCAGAATGTTACAGCTCATACTGTAAGTGCTCAGAATTATAGTGTTGGTGGAACAAATTTTGTATCAGCATCAAGACAAGGAAATTTCAGAGATTTGGAAATAAAAAGTGGTAGTAATAAAGTTACAGTATTAATTGATGGTGACACTGGAGATATTAGTTCAAATGGTTTATTTAAGTCTCATTCTATGAAAACAGGAAATACTACAATACAAGGAACATTAGATGTTTCAGGAAATGCTACTTTTGATGATAAAGTAATAATAAATGGTGAATTAATATTCAACGAAACAGCAACAAAGATTAAATCTACAAATATTGATGTTAGTGATAATCTTATAGTGCTTAATTCTGGGTTTTCTGGAAATAATATAAATGATAGTGGTATTATTATAGATAGAGGAGATTTAGAAAACGCTTTTATAGGATGGGATGAAAGTAATGATAAATTTATATTAGCAACTACTTCAGCTGATGGAAGTCAAACAGGGAATCTAACCTTTAATAGTGCTGATTTAAGCGCTAATGATGCTAGTTTTAATTCAGTGGATGTAAAATCTTTAAAAGTAAATGGAACAGATGTTACAGGAGATTTAAATGGTATTAGTGAAGGAACTTTTTCTAGATATACACCACTAGTAGATGGAAATGGTGATTTATTAGAACCAACTCAATGGAGTACAGCATCTACTGAAAATGGTTTAGTTTTTTCTAAGCATATTGTTCCTTCACAAAATGACACATATGATATTGGTGCTACAGGAGGAGCTAGATGGAATGCTTTATATGTTAAGGAAATTTTTTTATCTGGTAATTCCTTAATAGCAGGTCCAGTAAAAGCTATAAGTGTTGGTGATGATGGAAATATGGAAATGCCATCTGGAGCTAAAATAGGAGGTGTTAATCCAGGAACAATTGTAATTAAAGGAACTGTCAATTCTACTAGTGATTTACCAACAGGTGCTACAGGTGACGGTTATGTAATAGGTGGAAATTTACACGTTTTAACAACAACTCCTTCAACATATACTGATGTTGGAACAATTAGAGGTCCCCAGGGAGTAAGAGGACATCAAGGTTACACTGGATTTCAAGGCTTTCAAGGAACAATACCAACCGCATTTACTTTTAATATTACAGCATCCGGTGGTAATTTTTATATTGATGGAATTCAAAACGATACTATTTATTTGATTAAGGGTAATAAATATATTTTCGATCAAACAAATAGTAATAACGGTAGTCATCCATTAGCTTTATCTACTGTAAATGATGGAACTCATAATTCAGGAAGTAAATATACATCTGGATGGTCTTATTCTGGAACATCAGGAAGTGATGGGGTCGCAACATTTATAGTTCCTCAAAATTCTCCTGATACTTTGTATTATTATTGTGAAAATCATTCAGGTATGGGAGGAAGTATTACCCTAAGAGTTTTAACTGGAGATTCGTTAAGAGGATATACTGGATTTCAAGGGTATACAGGATTTCAGGGATTTACAGGATTCCAAGGATTTCAGGGATATACTGGATTTCAAGGATATACTGGTTTTCAGGGATATACTGGATTTCAAGGATTACCTGGTGTAGCTGCCAACAGAGGATACACTGGTTTTCAAGGGTATACTGGCTTTCAAGGGTATACTGGCTTTCAAGGTCTACCTGGTGCTGGTGTTCATAGAGGTTATACAGGATTTCAGGGTTTTCAAGGTTTTCAAGGAACTTTACCAACCGCTTATACTTTTAATATCACAGCATCTGGTGGTAATTTTTATATTGATGGTGTTCAAAATGATACAATCTATTTAATTAAAGGAAATCAATATATTTTTGACCAGACAAATAGTAATAATGGTAGTCATCCACTAGCTTTATCTACTGTAAATGATGGAACTCATAATTCAGGAAGTAAATATACATCTGGATGGTCTTATTCTGGAACAGCTGGAAGTGATGGAGTTGCTACATTTATAGTTCCTCATAATTCTCCTGCTACTTTGTATTATTATTGTGAAAATCACTCAGGTATGGGAGGAAGTATTACTATAAGAGTTTTAACTGGAGATTCATTAAGAGGGTTGACTGGTTTCCAAGGTTTTACTGGTTTCCAAGGATTCACTGGTTTCCAAGGATATACTGGTTTCCAAGGATCCCAAGGATATACAGGTTTCCAAGGTTTTACTGGTTTCCAAGGATTCACAGGTTTTCAAGGATTTCAAGGATACACTGGTTTCCAAGGTTATACTGGTTTCCAAGGATTTCAAGGATATACAGGTTTTCAAGGCTATACAGGTTTTCAAGGCTATACTGGTTTTCAAGGTTATACAGGAGCTCAAGGATTTACTGGATTCCAGGGACAAATATATGATTCTACAGTAGATTTAACTTGTAAAGATATTAGTTCAAATGATGCTAGTTTCAATAATATTGATGTTAATTCGATAGGAGCTTTTACACTCAAAGGACATATTATACCTGACGTAGCTGATACATATACCATTGGTTCTTCAACTCACCCTATTAAGGATTTATATTTAGGTGCTAATTCACTATATGTAAATAATAAAAAAATTATAGAAGATGATAGTGATACTATTATTATTTCTACTGATGCTGACCAACATTTATCTCTTAAAACTATTGGAACAGGTAATACTACTTTACAATCAGGTAAACAAATAAATATTACTACTACTGCTAATGATGGACATGTAATAGTAACTACAAATGGAAGTGGTGATATTGAATTAAATACAAATACTGGAAATATAAAATTAATGGGTAATATTCTTATTGAAGATACTAAAAATATATCTAATAATTCAAGTGGTAATAGTATCAGATTTAATGATAGTATTCAAATGGTTGGCTCTAATAAATTAATTGGAGATGTTACGGGTAATGTTAGTGGAACAGCCGCAACAGTTACTAGCGCTGCACAATCCAATATTACTTCTGTAGGAACTCTTACTGCTCTGCAAGTTGATAATGTAAATATTGATGGAAATACTGTTAAAAGTACAACAGGCAATTTAAAACTTAATCCTACTGCTGGTTCAGCAGTTATTATAGATGAAACTATTAATATTGATGCTGGAGTTGTTACAGGAGCAACTTCTATTACTTCAACTACATTTGTTGGGGCTTTATCAGGTAATGCTACTACTGCTACTAATCTTTCTGGTTCCAAAACAGCTAATCATATATATGCTGCTCCAAATGGAAGTAATGGTTCAGCTACATTTAGAGCTTTAGTTGCTGCTGATATTCCTACTTTAGATCAAGATACTACTGGAGAAGCTGGCTCTGTTGTCAATGGTGTTTATACAATTGGTAATCAAACAATTGCCGGTGATAAAACATTTTCTGATACGTTAACCATTAATGGTAGTCTTGTATTTAATGGAACTGCTACTCAAATTAATTCAACAAATACTGATATTAGTGATAATTTATTTGTGTTAAATTCTGGTATATCTGGTTCTAATTCCAACGATAGTGGCATTCTTATTGATAGAGGAAGTGCTAATAATGCTTTTATGGGTTGGGACGAAAATAATGATAAGTTTATTTTTGGAACAACTACCGCCTCTGGAGATAGTACAGGAGATATTTCTGTTACACTTGGAACAGTAAAAGCTACTACATTCGAAGGAGCTTTATCAGGTAATGCTACTACAGCTACTAATCTTTCTGGTTCCAAAACAGCTAATTATATTTATGCCGCACCAAATGGAAGTAATGGCACTGCTTCATTTAGAGCTTTAGTTGCTGCTGATATTCCTACATTAGATCAAAATACTACTGGAACTGCTGCTACCGTTACAGGTGCTGCTCAAACTGCTATTACATCTGTTGGAACTCTTACTACTTTACAAGTTGATAATGTAAATATTGATGCAAATACTGTTTCATGTTCAAGTGCCAGTTTTGATTTGAAATTATCGGCTCAAAGTGGTAAAAAAGTTCACATTGATAATGAATTATATGTAAATGGTAATGTTGGTATTGGAACAGATAGTCCAGAAAGTGCATTACAGGTATCAGGAACGTTATATGGCTCTCCATATACAAAAGGCGTTCATATGGGTATGGAAAATACGTCGTATGCAGCAATAAAAGTAGTATCAACTGCGACAGGAACTGCTTCAATAGATTTCAATGCTGTGGGTGATACTTTTAATGGAAGTATCTATTATAGTAATAATACGGATAAAATGGAATTTTGGACAGGCAAATCTCGTAGAATGACTTTGACTTCAACAGGATTAGGCATCGGTACGAGTACTACTTCGCCCAGTTATTCTTTAGATGTAACGGGAAGTATTAGAGCAACAGATCATATATGGCTTGGGTGGTATATTAAACATGATGGTGACAACTCATATTTTGGATTTCCTTCTAATGACGCAATTAATTTTGTTACTGCTGGTAATGAAGCAATGAGAATTGATAGTGCTGGCAACGTGGGCATCGGCGATACTTCGCCCAGTTATAAATTAGATGTTACTGGTCAAGTAAGAGCAACAAGCGGATTCATCGGGGATGTATCAGGAAATGCTTCTACAGCTACAACACTTCAAAACGCAAGAACTATTGGTGGAGTTAGTTTTAATGGTTCTGCGAATATTAATCTTCCGGGTGTAAATACCGCAGGTAATCAAGATACTTCAGGAAATGCTCATACTGCTACTAAAATAGAATCCATTACTAATGAAAATATTGTTCAATTAACATCAACGCAAACACTCACTAATAAAACTTTGACATCTTTTACCGGTGGAAGTAGTTCTACTATTACAACACCCACTACATCAGGAACTTTAGCATTAACATCACAATTACCGTCTGGTAATCAAATAATAGACTGGACCGCAGCAAATGCTGGAACTATTGATTCTACTAATATTAATATTTCTGGTGTAACAGTAACTGATAGCACCTCTAATACTGCTTTCCCCATTGTTTTTCATGATGAAAGTAATGGATTGTTAGATGATAATGGAGGTTATGGTTTAACTTGGAATCCATATGATAAATATTTATCTGTTAATGGTGATGCTGTTGGAATTAAAGCACGATTTGGTAGAATTCATATGTGGGGAGAAAATGACCAATATGGTGATTGGTGGAAAATTGCTCACACACATCGTGTTTCAACCGCAGGACAGTATGCTTTCAGCCAACATATAAATGGAAATACATATGTAAATAGTAATGTTAATATTACTTTACGACATAATGATTCTACTAAAATGACTATAGACACAAATGGTGTAGGTATAGGAGGAAGTACCAGTTCATCTTACATATTAAATGTAACTGGAACTGTAAATGCTACAGCCTTTAATGGTGCTCTCACAGGAAATGCTTCTACAGCTACAACACTTCAAAACGCAAGAACTATTGGTGGAGTTAGTTTTAATGGTTCTGCGAATATTAATCTTCCGGGTGTAAATACCGCAGGTGATCAAAATACAAGTGGAAGTTCTGGTTCTTGTACAGGTGGAGTTAAGGTTCAGGCATCAACTGTAAGTTCAAACACATACTACATACCATATAGTTCATCATCTGGAAGTCCTACACAATTGTATAATAATTCAACTCTTTCATATGTTGGAAACACAAATACAATAAATTGTAATGTAACAGGAAACGCAGGAAAAGCAGGAACGGTGACATTTACTAGTAACACATCAAATGGTGGATATTATGTTCCTTTTGTAGGACAAAGTGGTTCAACTGGCACCTTATATTATAATTCAACAGCATCAAATTCAATATATTTTAATCCAAGTACAGGTAGATTGGGCATCGGCACGAATTCGCCCGGAGAAAAATTAGAAGTAAATGGCAATATAAAGTTAGGTGATTCAAATGGAACTATTATATCTGATAATCAAATTTATAGACCGGGTAGTAATGATTTTCATATTCAGTATGCGGGTTCTGGAGATACAAGTATATGTGTTGGTGGCGGCAACGTGGGCATCGGCACAAGTTCGCCCGCTTGTCCTCTTGATGTTAGAGGAGAATCTGGTGCGAACTTCCTCGGGTACGCGTATCGTCGCTATCTCTCTCTCAGCGGTACCGGAGCGGGTAATGGACACTCCGGAGACACAGTAACTATAGATGCATATCGAGATATACACACGGGAGGGGCTTTGTTAGTAACAAGTGACGCAAGAATAAAAGAAAATATTGAGAATATTGATGATGGGATTTCATTACAGAAAGTAAGAGATATAAGTTGTGTTTGGTATAACTATAAAGATAATTTGACAAGAGGAAATGTAAGAGTCGCCGGATTTTTAGCACAGCAAGTGAAAGAACATTTCCCAGAGGCAGTCGGTATTAAAACTGGATATATTCCAAATGAAATGAGAAATTTGGATGTTTCTTGGAATGGATTAGATATGAGTAGCGATTTACAAGATGTTAGTGGTGTTAAATATAAATTTTATGTTAGTAATGATATAAGTAATAATGAAAAAATGAAAGAAATTGTAGGAAATGAAGATAATTCCTTCACTTTTGATGCTTCTTACAACAATATTTTCTGTTACGGAAAAGAAATAGACGATTTTCATATTTTAGATAAACAAAAATTATTCGCTTTGAATTTCTCAGCCACACAAGAAATAGATAGAAGACAACAAGAAGAAAAAACAAAATTAGAGGCGGCGGAAGCAAAAATAGTAGCATTAGAATCAGAGAATGTGACCTTAAAAGCAAGATTAGATGCGATAGAAGCAAGATTAAATGCGGGTGGTTTATAATTAAATTAATATAGAAACTAATTTAAAACTTAATTAATTTCTATAGATATATGAGTCATAAAAAGAAAAAGAATAATCAAATGCAGAAACCAGATTTGAGTCAATTTAAGAAATTCGTTGGAAAAGGAGATAAGGATTTACCTATTCCTGAACCTGATTTAACAGTCAGGAAAAATATTCTAAATACTTCAGAACATCCACCATCTTGTACAGCAATTATAATTGATAATTTCTATAATAATCCAATGCAAACAAGAATGCAAGTATTACAACAAGATTTTAAAATAAGAGGAAATTATCCTGGACCCCGAACAAAAAGTTTTGCTACTCCGGAATTACGTGATATTATTCAAAGATATGTTCGACCATTTGGAGGAAAAATTACAATGTTTCCTATGGAAAAGCACGATAAAAATTATAACGGGGCTTTTCAGCTTACAACATGTCGTGATAGATCGTGGTTTCATGTAGATAGTTGGAATAATTGGGCAGGAGTTCTTTATTTAACTCCAAATGCTCCTCCAAGTGGTGGAACTGGATTATATAGATTCGAAGATGGAACAAGATTTGATTTTGAACAAAAAATTAGAAATAATGAAGACAAAATTAATAATGCTACAACTGATTTTACGAAATGGGAATTAATTGACCAAGTAGGTAATGTATTTAATAGATTAGTACTTTTTAATGCTCATCATTTTCATACGAGTATGGATTATTTTGGTTCAAATCCCGGAGATGGTAGATTATTCCAAGTATTTTTCTTTTCTACTGAAAGAGAATTTTGTTAAATAATAATTTTTTAATTATATTATTATTTAATTAGTCATTAATAATTTTTTATATTGATTAAAATCAGTATTGTAATCAAATTTTTCTATTTCTTCTATCATAGTTGGAGAGATTTCTATATTATCTTTAACCTCTAATTTTAATACTCCTCTATAATTTTGATGAGTAAATACTTTATGATTTAATTTATCACCTTTATTTTTAAGCAAGTAATATACAAATTTCCATACATCTCCGGTCCAAGGTTCTCTGTATTTCAAAATGCCATTTTCATAAGCGTGTTTAATAGGAATTTTATTTTGTTCTCTTTCATTTATAGGTAATACATCGTCTAAAAATATTAATCCTCCTTTATTTAAACATTTAACTGAATTATTAAAATCTCTTAATACATATTCAGCTTGATGCATACCATCTATGAATATAACATCATACCCTTTATTATTATCTACAAAAAATTCATCGCTTGTTTTTTTTATAATTCGTGGGTCAGGAGTTTTTGGGTCAGGATCTACACCAACTTTATTTTGCATTTGTATATTTTCAAAAGTTTGACCATATTCAACACCTATTTCAAGATAATCCTTAAAATTGTATAATTTTGAAAACTTATTTATAATACTAAATCTGCTATCCAGTTCTCTTTTTTCAGTAGATATAGTTTCTGGATTAGTGTTCAAACTAAATGATAATCCTCCATTATTAATAGGTTCGTGATATTCTTCTACCTCTTTATAATTGGATGATAATCTTCCAATTTCATTAATACTATTACCATTTACTTCGAAAGATATTTCTGGCTCCTCTTCTTTTTCATATTCCCCAATTAATTCATAATTTTCTGTATATTTACAAATCAACTCAAAATATCTTACCATTTCACTATCAGTTGTTCCTTCTGATAATCCAAAACATTTCATTCTATCATATCCTCTCTTTTCTAATTCTTTAATCAAATCTTCACTAGACATTTTATTGGATAATAACATAAAATCATTTCTATTATTTTCATATAATTTTTTTATTTTTTCATTATTTAAACTTTCAATTCCTAATAAACAATATTGTTTATCATAATCAGGATTTGAAACAATACTACATACCTTATGTTCGTAATTTTTTCTTTTCCATATTTGACTCATTTCTTTTTCAATATATTTTTCATTTTCATAAGCATTTTTTTGTTTAAATAAATCATTTACTTTATACATTTCATAAAACATAGGTCTAATCCAATATGGACCTATTCTATTAATTTCATTATTACGAATTAATGAAAAATTATTATTATTGTCATTCATAAACTGAATATATCCAACTTTATGAATTTTTGCCACTTTAGTATGAGACATTGTTCTTAATAATATTTCAAAATCATCGCAAATTGGTAAAAATTCACTATAATTTCCTAACTCAAGTAATACTTTTCTTCTCCACATTCTAGGATGATTTGGTAAACATATTAAATGACTTGTTGTAATATTATTAATACCTGGACAAGAACAAACATCTAACCATTTTCCATCATATTTATGTTTATAATAACAAACATTACCTTTACCTAAATGCTCTCCATAATTAAAGTTTCTCCAATCTTCATATACATTCGCAAAATCTGTAAATACAAAACCTATTTCTTTATCTGATTCAAATACTTTAAAAGCATCTTTTAATAAATAAGGTAAAATTATATCATCGTGGTCTAATTCTAATACATATTTACCTCTACATAAAGAAACTGCTTCATTTTTTACATGTCCTATATTACCACTATTTCCATCTCTATTATATAAACGAATTCTTTTATCTTTTTTAGATAATTCCTTTAAAAATTTAAAATGTTTATCTTCAGGAGAATCATCTAATATTACCCACTCCCAATCTCTTAATTCTTGATTTTTTAAACCATCATAAGCTCTATAAATCTTATCATATGAATTATAACAAGTTGTAAATATTGAAAATTTAGGTCTTACATCTTCTCTATTCATTATAGCATTAAATGTATAACAACAATTTACATTTCTATTAAAATCAGAAATATCATCTATCGACTTTCTATGGAACCATCTATTACGCATTCTATCTACTAATCTTGGCATTATTAAAGGAATATATTCCTTATCTGATTCTCCAAATGTTACTAATATATGATATTTACTAGTATCAAACAAATTATTTAATTTATCTAAGTCATTTTCTCCTATTGTTTCAATAGTGCATTCTAATTTTTCTTTATTTACCTCTAAAAAATTGTCTATATCTTTATATTTTTCTGTTCTTAAAAAATATACAAAAGGATATTTACTCATTTTATAGATATTCTTATAATTTATATTTAAATTATATTTTACTTATAATATTTCTCATAAAATTAAGTTTGTTTAAAAATATTTGGAGAGAATATTACCTTTTTTCTTGTTTTATATTTTATAAATTTTAAATATTAAAAATTATTATGTTTAATAAATTATAATATGAACATTAATTTATTACAAGTATATAATTTTGATAAAAAAATTAGACTTGGTTCTAATTGGGATGGTGGATATGTTATATGTGATATAAGTGATAATTATGATTGTTATATTTCATGTGGAGTAGCATATGAAGCTAGTTTTGATAGAGATTTTTTAAATAAATATAAAAATATTGGCAAAAATAATAGTTTTGCATTCGATGGAACTATTATTGATTATCCATATCATTTCACTAAGAATATTACATTTATTAAAAAAAATATAAATACTTTTAATGATGATAAAAATACAAATTTATTCGATATTATTGAAAAATATGATAATATATTTTTAAGTTTAGATATTGAAGGTAATGAATATCCTTGGTTATTATCCTTATCTGATAATCAATTAAAAAAATTTAAACAAATTTGCGTTGAATTTCATGGTGTTTGTAATAATTCTTGGTATGATAATTATCAAAACAAAATTAAATGTTTTGAAAAACTAAACAAATTCCATTATATTACACATGCTCACAATAATAATAATGGTGATATTATTAATGGTATTCCAAATGTTTTAGAATTAACATATTTAAATAAAAGTTTATTCAAAGAAAAACCAAAAAATAACAAAATTCCATTACCTATTTGTGGATTAGATTTTTCAAATACACCTTATAGACCGGATTTCCCATTATGTTATTTTCCTTTTACTTATAAAAATTTCTCAACTATTTTCATTGGAAAAAGCGCAACTAACACAAAAATTATTGTATTAAACAAAAAATATAGTGATGATACAAAATTATATTTTATTCATAGTTTCAAAGATACATTTGAATATGAATTTTATGATTATCAATTAAAAATTTCAAGGACTGACGAACATATAGGATGGGGACAAGATTTATTAGCATATGTATAAAAATTGATAGAAAATATATATATGTTTTATATTAATAATAAATATGCCTACTCGTTCTGGAAAAAGATATCTTATTTGGCGACCCGGCGACTTATGTGATTATTGTCCGGGCAATCCAAGGTTTTATTCTCACAAAAACTTTGATTATAAATGTAGCTCATGTTGGGAATATTGTGTAAAAAATGGTATAATGACAAGTAAAGAGTTTGGTGATAAATGTAGGCAATGGGCAAAGGATAATACAGTAGATGAAGATTTTCGAAAATTTATTTTGAAAAATAAAAATATTACAGACCAACATTTATTTAATTTATTGACTGGAATATTACAAAATCCTGGAAAATATATTTCTGCTGAAACTGGTTTAGAACTTTTCAAGGCAAATCCATCGAATAACCGGGGACATATACTTGGTTCATTTATTGCGGATTGGTGGGAGATTAAGTCATCAAAAGTAAGTGAAGATAAAAAGTGGCCTGGATATATGGATTGTTACTATGGATTTTGGAGTAATCCTATTGAATCTTGGTCGGGCATTAATTCTGCATCTATTCCACCAAAAATGCCACGTGGTCCTAAAAACCATTTTATTAATAATAAAATTATTTGTGGAATGAAAAATTTATTTAAATATTAATTAAATAATTTAAAACTTTAATTAATATAAAATATATTGATGAATGAATTAATTCCTTCTTTTTTTGTAGGAATTTCACAAACATTAATAGGTCATCCTTTTGATACAGTTAAAGTTTTAATTCAAAATAATAGAAAATGGTATGGATTACCATTTAAAAATTATTATAGTGGTTGGAAATCTCCTCTTATATCTAGCACTATATTTAATTGTACAGTTTTTCCAATTTTTGAAAAAAGCTTACAATATACAAATAATACTGTATTATCAGGAGCATTATCAGGAATTATTGTAACTCCTCCTGTTTATTTTTTTGATATGTTTAAAATTAAACAACAAATCAATAAACCTGTTGATTTATCAATATTTAAATCATCAAATTATGGATTATCAATGACATTAAATAGAGAAATAATAGCAATGGGCGGTTATTTTGGTTCTTATTATTACTTTAAAGATGAAAAAAAATATAATGTTTTGTTGTCTGGAGGTTTATCAGGATTAGTTAATTGGACTTTAACTTATCCAATAGATGTTATTAGAAATAGACAAATGGCACAAAATATATCTTACAAAAAAGCAATAGAACAGGGAAACTTATGGAAGGGATTTTCTACTTGTGCTACAAGAGCTGTAATTGTAAATTCTTCTAGTTTTTATGTTTATGAATTTTTAAAAAAATATTTACAAGAAAAAGATTAAAAATATATTCTCTCCATTTTATTTTTATGGGAGTTAAAAAATATATAAAAAAAATATAATATCGTTAAGAAATAACAATATTATATTCTTTTACATATTTTTTAAATTATAAATCGCAGATGATTTAATTTTTAATAATCTATTTTAATATACTTATATATATATGAAACTAACTGTTACAAATACAATAAATTTTTCTTTATATGTTCAAATTATAACAGGTATATTAACTCTTTATGGATTATTTATAAATATTCCAGAAAAAGACAAAATATTAATTGATGTTTTAGGTCTAGAAACATTAGTTCAGTTTATTGAAATTGTATTTTATATTTGGATTGCTTATGCTAGTGTAAAATTAACAAAAATGACATCAAGAAGATATATTGATTGGATGATTACAACACCAACAATGCTTATTTCAACAATATTATTTTTAAAATATCAAGAAAAAAAGGAAGAAGAAAAACTAGAAAAAGAACCAATAATATTTTGGGACTTTTTAAAAAATAATAAAAATCCAATAATATTAATAGTTTTATATAATTTTTTAATGTTAGTATTTGGATATATAGGAGAGGTAAATATAATTTCCAAATATTTATCAACACCAATAGGATTTTATTTTTTCTATAAATCGTTTAAAATAATTTATGATGATTTTGCCAAAAAATCAGAATTAGGAAAAAAATTATTTACATTTTTATTAAGTGTATGGAGTTTATATGGAGTAGCAGCATTAATGCCAATAAATGAAAAAAATATTAGTTATAATTTATTAGATATAGTTTCAAAAAATTTTTATGGATTATTTTTATTTTATAAAATATTAACATTAAGTAATTGAATAATATAAAATTTAATTTAATTTAATATTATTTAAAAATTTACATATTATAATTTTTTAATACATCTTTTATAGATTCTTTTATATGTTTTACATTAGGATATAACGTCTGTAATTTTGTTGTATCTAAATAATTATTACTTCTATCACTATCTAAAATTTTTGACTGTTCTTCTATTGTAAAATTTTTCCATTCAAAATTTGGGTCTATAATTTCTTTATACAATTCTAAAATTTCATTATGACTAATTAAACCTGGATTTGTTAAATTTATCGTTCCTTTTTGTTGTTTTTTCATTAAATCTAACATAATTGGAAGCATTTCTGGTAAAACTGTCATAGAATTTTTTATTGAACAAATCTTCTCATATTTTGTTATTTTAGTAATAAAATTTCTTGGATTATTAATATTTGTTATAGGCATTCTAATTCTTAAATTTAAACAATTATGACTAAATAATAATTTCATTAGTTTATCAGTTGTTCCCTTCATTATAGAATAGTTTGACCCAAAAAAATTTGGATTATCACTTTCCTTAAAACCATTTTTTTCTTCCTCAAATTTATGTTCATTATCATATTTAAATATACAACCTGTCCCTATATAAGTATAATGAACAAATCTATTTTGCTTGCTATAATTATTACAAGCTTGAGCAATTAATAAAGGACCATATAAATTATCATTAATATTTTCTTTTAGTTTTCCTGGTTGTTGTAAATAATCAATAGTTGAAAAATATTTACCATTATGAGTTCCGTGTGTTCTACCAATAAAAGAAATTACATGAGTTGGGGCATAATCTAATAAATCGTTATAAATATCATCATAATTATTAACACGTGTTTTTGATAAAATATGACAAATATTTTCATTTTTTATTATTTCCACAAATTGTTGTCCAATCCATCCATATCCGCCATAAATAAGAATATTCATATCCATTTAATTTATTATATATTGAATATTTTAAGTATATTGTTTTTTAATTCTTCAGGAACCCCAAATTTATTACTATATCTTATAAATTTTGTACAAAATTCATAATTATCTTTTTTAATATTTGGAACATAAAATTGTAAATTATGGTTTGTCATAGCAACATACATTGGTAATGGTTGTTCTGCCATAAATAATTTTTTTAATATTTCATCTGATTCATCCATTTTTTGAACATAATGATTAATTATAAACATTTCTGAATATAATGAATGTTCATAAATATGATTTACTATAAATAATTTATGAGGTTTATCATGTTCTTTCATAGGTCTTAACATTTTATATAATTTATAACCTAATTTAAATTCATTAGTTTCTCTACATTTTTTTATTAATTCATAAAATGCTTCTTGACGTTGGTCATCGTAATTATAAGACCTAAACCACCAATACCAAGCTTTCTCTTCCTCTCCTCTATCATTATACATATTTCCTAATTGATAACAACTCCAATATCTTTCTTGTTCCCAAGTTTTTCCACTATTTGCTGATAATTTATACCATTTCATTGATTCATCCCAGTTTTCTTTTCCTGAAAATCTAAAACATTCACCAGCATAAAAAGCATATCTATATTGTAAAACATCTTTTTTTTCATATGCTTTTTTTAATACAAGAGCATCTTCATAAAATTTATATTGACCTTTTTTATTTCTAGCACTAACTACTACATTTGTTGATACATGATAATCGCCATTTAATGGTCTCTCTACTTTAGGGTCTTTACATCCAATAATTTCATGCATAACTCCAGAATAATACCAATTTAAGTGATTATCTACTAAACACAATCTTTTCCAGGAAACTCCTGTTCCAAACTGTAAGTGATATCCAGAACCTTTTACCAAATGAGATAAATCTATATCTCCAACTATTCTATCATCGGCATCAAACATCAATAAAAAATCTGTTTTATCTTTTGCTAATTTTAATGCCTCTGTTCTATTATGAGCAAAATCAACCCAAGTACAATTATGTAATTCGCCATTTATATTTTTTTCTTTAAAAAAATTTTTAATTAATTCACATGTATTATCACTTGATCCTGTATCACAAATAACCCAATAAGAAAACTTTATTTTTTCTGTCAAATTTTCTAATGTATCAACTATTATATCTGCTTCATCTTTAACTATCATATTTAAGCATATTGTTGGATTTTTCATATAATCTTAATTATTATTCATTTTTTAAATAAAAATATATATTATTAATATAAATATGGCATTTACAAGATATAATTATGATGATTCTAGGACAAAAAAAAAATTACAAGAATCAACTGGACCTGGAAGATATATTATGAATGTTCCAGGTAATGGATCAAATCCATGTTTTTTTAATGACCCTCAAATAAGAATGCAAAAATGGGGAGCTAATTTACATTCAGTCATTAATGGTTCTGCTATTGATATTGATAGTGATTTAAAAGGCACCACAAGAAAACTATCCAAATATTGTAAAAATAAAAATTTTCCTTATAATGGTGTTCCTATATCAAAAAAAAATGAATATCCTAATTGTAAAGATGCTTTAACTGACCAATCTAGAGCTACTCATCCTGCCTGGCAATATAGAGCATTACCACAAAATAGAGAATATCCATTATTTTTTAATCCACAAGAAAATGTTTGTATGAGATTTCATAACAATTTAAATACAAGACTTTTAGAAAGAGATAATTTTGTTCCAAAAATTCCTTGTTTAAATAATTAAATATATATTTCAAGTTTTAAAATATATATTACTTATATATAAATGGCGGAAATTGCTATACCACTTGCTGTATTAGGAGGAATGTATATCATATCAAATAAAAATAATAATGATTCTAAAAAAGAATCATTTAAATCTAAAATAAATAATTATGTTAAACCACCTGATATTAATTATCCTGTTGAATCTAGAGATGACCTTTTAAATGAAACGAATGTTCAAACTTATCAGGGATATAAAAATCAAAATGATAATCTTTATCAACCTACTGGATATAAAAAAGCTTTAGAAAATAATGAAAGTAATATTGGTGAAATTAATTCATTAACAGGCAATACTATTATGGCTTCTGATTTTGAACACAATAATATGGTTCCTTTTTTTGGTTCTAAAATTACACAAAGTAGCACCGATAAAGGATATGAAGGAGTTTTAGACTTATACACTGGTGCTGGAAGTCAACAAAATAAAAAAGAAGGTATTTCTCCCTTATTTAAACCTGAAGCTAATATGAGTCATGTTCACGGAACTCCTGTTTATACTGATCAAATGAGAGAAAGACATAAAGCAAATATTACAAATAAAATGAATAATGTTAAACCATGGAAAGAAATACAAGTTGGACCAGGTTTAGGAAAAGGATTTTCTAGTGAAGGGACTGGTGGATTTAATGCTGGTATGCCACTTAGAGATAAAAATTCCTTACCTAAAACTGTTGATGAATTAAGAGCTTCTACTAATCCTAAAGTTACATATGCTGGACAAGTTTTAGGAGCATATGTTGGTAGCGGTGCTGCAGCTAGTGGTAATGATATGTTACAACACGCAAAAGCTCAAGGAAAACCAATTCAACAACAATTCAAAAATAGACCTGATACTTCATTTGAACACGGTGCTTCCAGATGGTTTACCACTACTGGAGCTGAAAAAGCACAAACTAATAGAAGTAAAGTTATTTTACAACCTGAAAATAGAACTACTACCACTAGAGAATATTTTGGTAATGCTGCTGATAGAGAAGCTGAAGGCACATATCAACCTGGTAAATTTAGACAATCACATAAACAACAATTAGCTTCCGAAAACATTGGCGTCGCTGATAAACAAGGAGCATGGGGAGCAACCAATAAAGATTATGGTAAAACCGGACACGTTTCTAGACCTAATGCTAGAACATTTACTAGTGAAAGAACTAAAATTCTTGGCGCTGGTTCTATTGTAAGTGCATTAACAGCTCCTATTTTAGATTTACTAAGACCTACCAGAAAACAAAATGTTGTTGGTAATATGAGACCTATGGGTAATGTTCAGGGTATTAATGGTAATCATGAAAGACCTGTATTTAATCCTAATGATACTCCAGCTCATACTATTAGAGAACAGACTGAAAACACTAAACATATGCTTATGGGTGGAGGAACTGAAAGTGATGGATACCTTACTGCTAAACCAAGACCTGTTCCACAGAACAGAGATAATACTAGTTACGCATATATTCCAAACGCTGCTGGGGCTCCTGGAACTACTAAACCTAGACCATATGATGCTGAATACAAAAGAAGAACCAATCCAAATAAAGAAATTGTTAGTAAAGTTGATAGATATAATATTGGTAATCAAAGTTTAGGTTCTAGAGCACAAAATATTACTACATATTCTAATACTGCTACAAATCCTTCTCAAATGTATAATAATATGCCAAAAGCTGCTCCTACTATGCAGACTCATGGTCAAATTTCTGGAAAAAACACTAGAGAAAGAGCTATTGATTGTCAAAGAAACAATCCTAATATGGTTGAAGCATTTAACAATAATCCTTATACTCAATCTTTACAAAGTTGGGCTTAAATAATTTTATTTAATATTTAATAAAATTATTTTCTTCTCTTTTTTGTTTTCCTTTTACATTTCTTAGTTTTTCTTTTCCGTTTTCTTCCTCCAAAATAATTGTTTTTTGTGCCGCGGAGTGACATTCTATAATTATTTATATTCGTTAAAATTTTACTTTCTGCATCAATTGGTTTTTGTTTTTTTCTATTTTTACGTAAATTTGTTGCTCTAAGTGTATAATTTGGTGATTTTTTATTCAACTTTTTTGTTTTACTTTTCCCAAATTTTTTTTGGCTCTTTTCTTTTTGAAATGTGTGAGCTGATTTTGGTAATTTAAATTCTTCGCCTCTTTTTTTCTCCTCACGAAGAGCCCTTTTGGCATAATATTCTTTCATAAGAGTCATATATTGATGTGCCTGTCCCTTTGTTAAAGCTTTGCCTGGTCCTCTATAAACTCGTTGATGTCTTCTACGAAATCCTTCCTGTTGTTCTCTTATTTTATCAATAAGTTGTTTTTTCCTTTTTTTATTGTCTTCTTGTCTTTGCTTTTCAATTAATATCGCATAATTTCCATAATACGACATATAAAATATATGTAGAGTTTATTTTTTTCTCTTAGTTCTTTTTTTTGAGTTTTTCTTTCTATTTTTTCTTTTTCTTTTTGTCTTTTTCTTTCTTTTTCCTCCTATCGTCTCCGGCTTCGGCTTCCTTCCAGTTAAACTAGAAATAAACTTTCCAAAACCATTTTTCATTTTTTTGACCTGACGTCTAGCGAGACTCGGCCTCCCCTCAGCAGCAGGAGCATCAGTAGTAGCAGCAGCAGCAGCATCAGGAGAAGTATCAACAGCAGCATCAGCAGTAGTATCAGCAGCAGGTACTACTTTAGTTGGAGAAACAGTAGTCGCGGCGTCCGAGGAGGGTTTTAATTTCAAAATTACCATACCATCAGGCTCATTGCTTGGCTCGAATTTATAAATTTGATTATTTTTCCATATATTACCGGGCACTCTCCTTTTTTTTATATTAAATTCAGTCACAATCGACTTTTCCACAAATTCACCATCAACCTTAAAAGGCTCGAAATCTTTTGTATTCGTCATCGTCTTTGAATTCGTCACATTTGTATCACCTACAACATATATGTTTCCACCCATTCTCTGGCATTTCTGCAGAAAATTTTCCCATTTTTTCGTCTCCCCCTTCTTTCCTACTACGTGATCATTCGCATGAACAATAACAACTTTAGCAACTTCGCTTCCTTCCTTCCTCACACTAAAAATACAATAATCTTCTTTTGTAATATCTTCTTTTGGCTTCTCTCCTGTGGATAGATCATTATTCAATACTTCTTCAACAGCAATTTCATCCCCCATCCAAATTGCTGAATATACTTTTTCATATTTTTCATCTTTATGAACTAAGATATGATTAATTTCTGTACCATCTAACATTTTTCCTTTATCTGAATTTCCGTTATAACCAAATATTAAAGCAGATTCACATAAAAATAATATTCCATTATTTGGAACTGCAGACTCGACGAGAAGCTCAACAGTTGGTGAATCAATAATGTTATTTTCTCCCATTTTTTCACCTTGAATATTTTGGTATAATGAATTTTCAGGTAATTCAAATCCTCCTAAATTTTGTGCGTCCCAAATTTTGTTACTACCCAAGGATTGTAATGCATAATATCTTTTTGAACCTGAAATATCTGTTTCGATTGCGTTAATCATATCGTCTTTAGTTGTCATTCCTGGCGGAAGACCAATTTCAAGTTCAATACGATCCATGAGTGATATTTTATTTTCGTCCTCCTTTCCATATCTTTTCTCTTTCAAAGCAGCTATAAGACCATCTTTAGAGAATTTCGATGCCAAGCTTTTCCATTGATTTTGAATATCTTTTATATCGTTATTTAAATCTTCCGTTCCTTCGTAACCTAAAATGTCTTTAACTATTTTAATAAATTCTTCAGTTAATTTACCTCCATTTTCATTAACGTTTTTCGATAATGTTTTTGCATTCGTTGTTGTATTTTTTTTCATTCCTTTTCCTGGGGCTGAAAGTGCCATTAAATTTCCAACTGTAAAATCTATTCCTTCCATGTTTCCCTTTAATAAAGCATGGTCAAATAACATTTGGGGGATGGGGCGTTGGTGCAAGGGGGTAAAAGCATTAATAACTCCTGAACTCATTATATAATTAATATATATTATAATAATTATACTAAAGTTTTCTAGTCTTTTTTTTTCTTTTATTTTTTTTTTGTTTTTTTTTACGTTTGGTTTTATTTTTTTTAAATAAATTGTAAATAG
>VMHT01183196.1_pt1 | contig 48030 bp, 60 predicted proteins | sample 4693611 | NCBI WGS metagenome assembly VMHT01 (sample SAMN12280063, study PRJNA550983) | marine metagenome | isolation source: seawater sampled from same location over 5 years 0.02-0.2 micron viral filtrate | place: USA: collected off the coast of southern California halfway between the port... ... | reverse complement strand
ATTACCTGTTAAGATCTTTGATATCGTATGCATGTTCCCTTACCTGGTCTGCTAGTTGTCTATATAAATTTTCTGCCATATCCCACGTTGCTTCTGCTGCAGATAATCTTGTAGCAATTTCGGTTAGTTTATCTTCTGCTACTTTTAAATCTCTTTCAATATTTACAAGAGTTGATTTGTTTGCTTCTATTGTATCCGTAAGATTAAGAACATATCTTACAGATGTAAATGTTCCTGCTAATATAGCTGCTACAACAGGAACAATTACAATATTCTTTTTTACCCATTCAAATCTGGATAATTTACTTTTAAGTTGTTTCTTTGCCATTACTTATAAAAACCTTTAAAAATCCATTTAACATACTTGTCCCATAGACTTTTAATTTTATCCCAAATTTTTTTAATCATGTTTTTTCTCCTCAATTTCGTAGAAGAACTTATCAGTATCTTCTGTTTTCCATTGACTTGTGTTTTCTACATTCCACTCAGAAGTTTGCACTTTCCAGTCTGGAATATTATCTTTTACTGTAAACGAAGGTATATCCCAAATGCATCTATTGTTAGGTTGTGCTGCATAGTTCCCGTCGTCAAGGGCTATGATGTGAGCACATTTGTGCTCATGCGGAATCTCTGAATGGTCCGTGTCAAGTATATTACTTTCAGGATGAGCAAAGTCAACCGTAAATAAGTACTTACCGTGGTGCCATTTTTTATCTTTTCCTATGTATTTACCAGCTTGTGCTTCTAAAATATCCCAAGAATGAACAGCAGGATAATAGCTGAAACAATTCCATAACTGAAGCTCATCAAGTCTGCGTCTAGGAACTTTTTCTGGATCAAAGCCTCTTTGAATAAACGCAGATATCGGTAGACGATAGTAGACAGCTCCATTTTCCATAATACAATGAAAAAGGATGGCACGGCCTGTAATAGCCGAAAGACCAAATATAATACAGTCTTCAACTTCACCAACATGTTTCTTAAGGTCATAAAGATACTCTTTTTTTATTTGTGCGTATTCCGGTGGTATGTTTGCATTTAAGTAAGCCATAATAAATCCTCATTTGATACTGCCCCAGTTGTCACCTTCTTCATAATCTACTTTATTAGGAACTTCAAGTGATACTGTTGACTCCATTATTTCTTTGATCTTATCAGCTTCTTTTTTATTTTGTATAGATATATCTAACTCATCGTGAACTTGTAGATGAGGCAGTATGCCTTCAGCATGTAAATCTATCATAGCCTTCTTTGTCATGTCGGCTGCAGACCCTTGTATCAATCTATTTAAAGCTTTGTATGTGTATGCTCTTTTTATCCCTGGTCCGTGTTCCGCGAGCGCATCATCGTGAGACAATGGCTTGTGAATACCGAACTGATTGGGCTCCCACAAATGGAACCTGCATAACCTACCAAGAAGAGTTCTTACCTTACCCTTACGTTGTGCTCTATTCATCACAGCATCCATAAGTTGTTTAACAAAAGGCACTTTACTGTGATATTGTTTAAACAATTCTTCAGCTTGTAATTTGTTTACACCTAGCTCTGCTTGTAATTTATTTTTACCCATACCGTAAAACAAACCAAGATTGATTGTTTTAGCTTGCGTTCTAGGTATGTTGGCCATATCTGCTACAATTTTGTGAAAGTCTGCATCACCATCTTTATAAGCATCGACAACATCTTCTACAGAATAGAATCCTTGTAACGCTGCGTAGTGCACAACTAGTCTAGGTTCTTGTTGATTGTAATCAAAACAACCCCACTTGCATCCTTCTTCAGGTATAAATAAACTTCTGATCCGTGGTCCAAGGTCTTTGTTTCTTGCTGGTATCTGCTGTAGGTTTGGATTGTTCATACTGAATCTACCTGTAACTGTACCACCACTGTCACCACGTAACTGGTTTATCTCTGCATGTATTCTACCTTTGCCAGAATACTTTAGTATCGTATCCAAGAACGTAGTGTGTGCTTTGTTAATCTCTCTTGCTTTTGCAATCGCTTGCACAATATTATGTGGATGATTAGCTAAAAAGTTTTTAGTAAAACTTGGTGCACCTGTTTTCTCTGTTCTATCATAAGGTAAACCTAATTTATCAAATACTTTAGCAATAGATCTTGCAGCCCATATTTGTACTTCTTGTCCAGTTTCTGCATATATACCACCCAACAGTCTATTCTCTTCTTCAACCATTTGTTTTTTCTCTTCTGCTGCACGTTCAACATCTACACGTACTCCTAAAAATCTCATATCAACAAGAACAGGAAACAACTTAGTTTCCATTTCAAAAATGTTTCCAATATCTTGATGCATTATTTCTTTTTTTAACTCCTGCCATAGCTCCAATGTCAGTTGGGCGTCACGCTCTGCGTAAGCACCAACGTACATAGCTGGCAGCTTATACATCTCTGCTTTTGGATCTACACCCCAAGACTTTGCAGCTTCATATAATGCAGATTCATCTTTACCTTTACCAACGTAATCTCTACCGCAACCATTTAAATCATATCTAAATCTATTCTCATCTATCAACGATGCAGCTATCATTGTATCTACAATCGTTCCGTTTATTTTTAAACCCAATGCTCTTAACCAACATACGTCATACATTGCGTTGTGAAATATTTTTGTAGCTGGTGTATTAAGCTGATCTTGCAACCATTTTAAAACTACTTTACGATCCATATTACCACCACCTTCGTGAGCTATTGGATAGTATGCACACCAATCGTGTGTTGCTAATGATACACCTACAACATCACCTTCGCCTACAACAGAACCAGATCCCATTCTTTTATTTAAGTTTGGATCTTTTGTTTCTAAGTCGATAGCAATCTCGTCATATTTACCTAGATCAGGAAAGTCTGTTGGTGGTATCCACTCTGTCTGTGGTTTAAAGATCGGTATCTGCATCATCGCCCTCGTGTTTACATTCACCGGCTATTGCCATGTACGCAGCTGCATCTACATAGGTGTCTGATGTTGGTTGACCAAATTTTGTTCTAGCTACTTTTAACAAAGCCATCATCACAGCAGCATCGTGTGCCGTTATCTCTTTATCTAAATATGCCGTCCATAGTTTTGCTATGTTTGCATGGTTTATTATTTTATCACCATAAGTTTTTGCTCTAGGTCCTATGATAAGTTCTCTCGCTAACTTTAACGCATCTTCTGTTTTCATATTTTGTATCCTTTATAATTATCTTTTGGTCTGATGATATGTAAATGAGTTTTAGTTCTAGTTGCACCAACATAGAATAGTCTGTTCTCATCATCAGGATTTTGTTCGTAGTTTCTTATCGTGTTTCTTGATAGATCTGTCAGGAGAACTACGTTATCCTGCTCACCACCTTTTACTCCGTGTATCGTTGATAAAATAATACGTGGAGTAGAATTTAATTTCTCATCATTCTCCCTCATTCTTCTTATATATCTTATTTTTTTTCTAGGTGCACTATCAAAAGCTTCATACCAAACCTTATCTGTCTTCAACCATAGTCTTTCTCTAAGTCCAGACAATTGATACATCGCATCCTTGTCCATATATTTTAAAGAATTCTTATCAAAATTATTTTCGGACATATACGAAGCTATCCTTACAAGTTGATCATAATTTATATCCACACCTTTACGAACATCTTCCCAATCTGTAATTGCTTTGTACAAATCTTGTTCTTTATTTGTTTTAAATTTGTTCTCAAAATACAATCCTTGCGAGTGTAATTTATCTTCAATATCATTTAACATAAATCTAGTTCTAGCTAACACTAGCCAATTACCTTTTTTCATGTTAACTTGTTCAAAGTCATCATAATATGAAAGTAAACCTCTTTGCGTTTTTGGTCTCCACTCTTTTGGTAATCTATGTTGTATTTTGCTTACTATCTTTGAAGCAACATCATGCACAACCTGTGGTATTCGGTATGACTGTGTTAATTGCATCACCTTACCCTTCTGTGCAATAAAACTATCTACGTCTGCACCAGCCCATCTAAATATAGCTTGATCATCATCGCCTGCAATAAATGTATCTTGAGTCTTATCCCATATAGATTTTGCCATCTGCCATTGTGATGTAGATAAATCTTGAGCCTCATCTATAAAAACAACATCAAATTTTGGAGACTTATCTAATTTAATAAATTCTGTAATCATGTCAGCAAAATCAATTAAACTATAATCTTTTTTGTATTTATTAAGATCATATATAAACTGTTTTAAATCGTTGACTGAAATATCTTGTGTGTGTTCTTTTAAATTGTATTGTCTCTCTGGAGTAATACCCCGTAGTTTAGCCATCTGCACTATACGAAGTAAATCACTTTTAGTTGTAAACAATCCAGTGTGTTCATTATCGTATTCATGATAATCTAAATTGTATTTAGTTTTTTTACCTAGATCTTCGTAGTGTCTACGTTGCATTACATCTTCTTTCTTAATACCAAGTCTTTTAAATGCTAATGAGTGTAGTGTTCTGAAATAAGGTAAGTCACCTTCAGTAAAATTAAATTTTGACATAGCTCTGTCTCTTGCTTCGTGTGCAGCTTTCTGTGTAAAAGAAAAGTAACCAATCTTATCTGGATCAGTTTGTTTTAAATACTTATCCACTTCATTAAGTAATGTAGTTGTTTTACCTGTACCTGGTGGTCCTAATACTATTGTTTTCATATATTCTTAGTTTTAAAAGCTAAAGTTAATCTAGTGGTATTATTAGTGGGTGGATTTCCTTTATGAAAATCTAAAGCGTTAAAATAAATTAATCTGTTAAATTTATATTCTACTCTTGGTTGATTAAATATTTCAAACTCTCCACCTTCTACGTTTTTTGAAGGCATATAAAGAAAAGTAGTGTCTCCATCATCTTGATGAAAGCTTCCTCCATGACAAGAGTAATGACAATTTACATAACTTCTTAATAGATTTACTTTTTTAACTTTATTAATTTTAGAATGCAAAAAAAGAATAATAGGATCGTGAATAGATAAATGAGACATTAAAAAACTAGACTCTGTTGTGTCAGGTCTACTGCTGTGATCTAAACTATATAAAATATTTTTTGTTAAATGAACAGAAAGAAATTCTGCTAAATCAGGCTCTAACCAGTTATCAATTATTTTTGTTTTCATAATAAATGTGTCATCAAGATAGTAGCAATACAAATCACAGTAATGATTGAAATATCGCTTTTGAATGATGGTCTTCTCCTCAAAATGCATCCTCCTTTTTAAATACTCTTTCTTTTATTTTAATATCTTCTTTTTCAAATTCTTTTAACTTGATAACAGATATTTTCTTTTTACCTATTGTCATCCTTGCAACCTCACAATTACAATGTTCGGTAAGTAAAAAATTTGTAACATCATATTTTTCTGACCACTTGTGTCGGTGTAAAAATTTATGAAAGAACTCACCAAATATAAAGTGATGATAACCGCCTTTATTCCATACATTACCAGATTCCATATCTTCTTTAGTCGAACCCTCTGCAGTCCTACTTGTACAATAGTTCTCTAAGTGCTGTGATAGTTGATCTAGTTTTGATGCACCTGCTGGAGCTTCTACTAACTCAGGGTTAGCCATCAAAGCTGTCACCATAATATCATAGTCTTTTGGTTTTAGTTTAGGTGGATACTTATGTATTTGATCCATACACGCTCTAACAAACAATCTCTGTTCTTGTAATTGTTCTGATTTTAATTCTACTCTTTCTCCATCCACATTTAATCTGTAAATAGGTGGATCTAATTTTACAATTTGTAAATCACTAAGTTGTGGAAATAGTAACTGTGAGCCAATACCAAACTTTCTCGTCTTACATAATTGTTTATCACAATGATTACACATAGGTTCTTCTGTGCATTTAAAACCATAATCTTTATTATCTTTCTTTTTTCTCTCTATGATGTCGTCTGTAAGTGGTGTTGTAAAATATTTATGGTTGAATGTGCTTAATTTGTTACGCCACTCTTCTGGCCATTTCTTTTTAGCATAGACCATGTACTGAAATAAAACTCTGTCTCTACCATCTTCTAATTTTTCCCTTGTCAAAGATTCTAAACAAGGTGGTCCATCATCAAATTCTGATGGTGGTCTTTGTATTTTTAAGTCTTGTAATTCTTTTGGAGATATCTTTACTATGTTTTCTAAAAAATCTGAAATTGTAACAGCTTTACCTGAAGTGTCATAAGCATATCTTGTTGTGTTCTTGCAATTAAAGTATGGTAAGTTTAAGAAATTTCCTGTATCATCTTGCGATTTTAATTCAATTTGTTTCGGAAAAACTTCAGCATTACCAAACCCAAGTATAGCACTGACAGAAATTAATTTATCTCGCATTAATTTTGCAGGTACAGATTCTGTTGTAAATAAAAATATATGTGCACCACCACTTTTTGATCTACATGTCATTAAAGGTAGTTTGTATGTGTTTATCTTTTTAATTATTTCTTTATGATCAAGAGTGTACTTGTCTACATCGATACAACCCCATCTACATTTATTTTCTTCATCAATAGGTATAATACCTAAACTAGGTTCAATACCGTTTAAATGATTTTGCCAAAGCTCTTCTGTTACTGGTTCTCTTTTTACAAAGGACTTGCCTTTTATTTTAAGTCCATCGGCACCTTTCTTGTCCACATAGGTGCAACCATGTGCTCGCTCTAATCCTTTAAATATCTTTCTAAAATCTTCCATAATTATTTTGCGGAGCCGGCTCCAGTCTCCCATCACCGGCCCCTATCTTCCTAGGAAGTTATTAGTACGGTGAATCGGATTTGGATTCTTGCTCTCCGTGTTTTACTTTAACATCACCCTTTGAAACGTTTGCTCCAAAGTCTTTTGCTATTTTGTAAATACCCGGATCACTAATAGGACCAACTCTCGCTACATCCCAACCAAACCAAGTGCCCTTGTCGTTAGACTGTTGCACTGTTTTTAGTTTATAAATGTGGCTATATGTTGGCGGTGTGAACATACCGTTTTTACCTTGCATCTTCAAACCCATCATCATTGAATTCCATTTTCTACTAACTTTTAATTGAGTAGCTTTCATAGATATCAACGCTGTAGTTGGACTATCACCAAGTATAACTACGAAGTGACTAGCTGTGTTTTCAAGATAGTTACCATTAGATAATCTATCTTTATTAAACTTGTCTCTTGTAGTTGACGGTAAGTCATCTCCAGCATCATATATTTTTACTGGAGCACCTTGACTCTCACCTCTATCCTGCCATTCGATGTGCTGTCTTTTATAGTGCACTGGCACGACATCTATCCCTTTAACGCCATCATAAACCTCGCCTGTAACGGTGTTTATAATCATGCCTGGTTCTGCCCCCTCGACATGTTTAGCATCTCGCTTATTGCATTCAGGAGATAGTTGGCCAAGAACTTTTAAGAACGGTAACGCAAGATCTTCTTGCGTCATGTTCAAACCTTGACCTGCATCAGCTTCAAATAAATTTGTGCTGATCTCGTTTTTCTTTTTTGTTTGTACTTCACTCATGGTTATTGTTTCCTTTTTATTGTTGTTTTATTTCCAACATAAATGTTGAAAATTTCCGTTGGCATTTCTTTACCCGCCTCCATACGCTCACGGACTAGCGCTTTCAGAGTCATGGGCTCGACTTTCAGCTTTTGCATCGGTTCGAGACCCTGACCCTTCGCAAGTTCGGCATAATCAGCCGCCTTGTTATCCTCGTTACGACCGAACGACACGGATATCTCATTTTTGATTATGTCGCCCAGGCCATTCTCACGAAGCCAGTTAAACGCCTTCTCTTTATTTGCTTGAGTAATAGTGGCGCTGTAATTTGTTTTAACTTCTATTGATGATCCATCCTGTAGTTTTAAAAAAGATAAACCCATTTCAGACAACATTGTAGGTATAATTTCACCAGACAAATGTTCTATGTCTTTTTTAGTTTTCTTTACAGAATCTTCTTGAAGTTCTAGTTGTGTTTGTTTAGCTTGCATCTCTTTAATTTTGTCTGCAAGTTTATTAATATTGGTTGTTTTATCCAATACTTGTTCCTGATCTTTCTCAAAATCAATCGTCATTCTTTGCTCCTGTTCCGTAAACATCAATCTCTATTGGGTAGTATCTTTTTTCTTGTCTATCCCACTTCAAGAGATTGAATCTACCGTTTGTTGTTTCTGATATCAAACAGCAGACTACACCTATTATAGCAGGATCACCTGTTAATAACAAGTAGTCTGTTGGTCTGAAATCTCTTATAAGATTTTTCAGTTTCATTATCAGTGGTCCAGGTGAAAAAATCATTTGTGATCTTTCATCTAACAAAAATTCTAGATCGCCATATTCGGCTGCACCTATAATATTAAATTTAGGGCGGCCTTCTCTTGTGCCTGCAATTTCTTGCACGACATAAACTTTAGGCACTCTATCTTTTTTTGCCTCTGAATAATTTATACTTTCTTTATCTTTCATACTTGACTTTTTATTATAATCCTATATCTATGTCAATAGAAAGTTATGAAATATAAATTTAAAATGAAGCCGTATGCGCATCAGTTAACTGCGTTAGAAAAATCTTGGAATAGAGATACATTTGCATATTTTATGGAAATGGGTACTGGTAAAACAAAAGTGTTAATTGATAATCTTGCTATGCTTTATGACAAAGGTATGGTAGATGGTGCCTTAATTGTTGCACCTAAAGGTGTAGTAGGCACTTGGTACAACCAGGAGTTGCCTGCGCATTTACCAGACCATATAGAGAATGTGACCGTTTTGTGGCAATCAAACATAAATAAAAAACAACAAGATAAACTAGATCAATTATTCAAAACAGGTCATGAACTGCACATATTAATTATGAATGTAGAGGCTTTTAGCACAGAAAAAGGTTTAAATTTTGCTAAGAAATTTTTAAGGTCTCATAAAGCTATGATGGCTATAGATGAGTCTACTACAATAAAAAATCCAAAAGCTAAAAGAACTAAAAACATATTAGACTTAACAGACTTATGTAAGTACAGAAGAATAATGACAGGTTCTCCTGTAACTAAAAATCCATTAGATCTTTTTACACAATGTTATTTTTTAGATCCTTTTCATTTAAATCACGAGTCTTATTATTCTTTTAGAATGAGATACGCTGTAATGAAAACAGCTCACATATCTGGCAGAGCTATACAACTAGTTGCCGGTTTTAAAAATTTACCAGAACTATCTGACAAATTAAAACCTTTTTCTTACAGAGTGTTAAAAGAAGATTGTTTAGATTTACCAGACAAAGTTTACATAAAAAGAGAAATACAACTTACACCAGAACAGCAGAAACTATACAAACAAATGAGACAAGAAGCTTTAGCTACATTAAATGGTAAAACAGTTACAACTATGACAGCTCTTACACAGTTGATGAGACTACATCAAATAACTTGTGGTCATTTTTCTGCTGATGATGGCAGCGTTCAAGAAGTGAAAAACAATAGACTAGCAGAACTGTTAGATGTGTTAGAAGAAACAGAAGGTAAAGCTATTATCTGGGCACACTATCAACACGATGTTAAAAATATATTTAAACTATTGGAAGAAAAGTATGGTCCGGGTTCCGCGGTTCATTATTATGGAAAGACGTTACCTGAAGAACGGGACTATGCAATCAAGAACTTTAAGACAAATGATAAGGTTAGATTCTTTATAGGTACTCCTGCTACAGGTGGTTATGGTATTACGTTAACACAGGCTAGCACAGTTATTTATTATTCTAATGGATATGATCTTGAAAAAAGAATGCAATCAGAAGACAGAGCACACAGAATAGGGCAAAAGAAAACAGTGACATACGTAGATATTATAGCAGAAGAAACTGTAGACACAAAGATTGTAAAATCTTTACGTAAAAAGATAAATATAGCTTCCAAAGTTATGGGAGAAGAGTTAAAGTCTTGGATATGAGATATCCTTATTATATAAGAATAGCAATCTTACTGTGTGTGGGTGCCTTTGCACCAATAGGAATTCATCACATTGTGTATAAACTTTGGGATGTTAGTGTTCTTAGAGCCGCAGAAATAACATTTATACTATGTATTCCGGTAGCTTACTGGATGGCTAGTAAGATCAACGAGCGTTGGCACGATGATCGCGAAGACTAAGTTATAAATCTTTCTAATAGAATTATGGCCACGGTCCCCACCGCAGCTAAAAGAACCCAGTAGATTTTATCTACTTTACCACCCAATTTGTGAATACCATTATGCATGTGAGCAATATCTTTTTTAACTCCCTTAACATGTCCGTAAAGGGATACAATATGTTCTCTAGTTGTTTTTGGGTCTATCGCCATTAAGTTCTAGTCCTTTGTCTTATAATTTGTTCTTCAGGAGACAATAACGCTGTTTCAGTTGGTGTCAATCCTTTTTGTGGCAGCACTTGGGCAGTTGGTTGTACTATTGGTTGAGCTGATGTTACTTGTTGAGGTAAAGAGGCCATTGGGTCTGGGCCTTCTTCATTAAGATCAAATGATGGAAAGTCATCGTCAAGATCTAAATTTCTTAATTCTCTTAATATCTCTCCTATTTGAATAGCTGTATTACTATCAAAAGGATTGTCATAATCATTTTCATTAGCATTTCTTATGTATGCTTCTTCTAATCCTTCTGGAATATTAAAAGGTTTAAATCTGTTTTGTGTTAAAGCTCTAAACTCACTTTTTAAATTACGTCTTTCAAATATCTCAGCTATCTCTCTTGTGTCATAACCAAGTTCTTCCATAGCCTCAATATCTTTTTTCATTTCTTTCATACCTCTTAATCTTGCTTTATTACCTTTTAAAAAACCATCTATGATCTCTTCTGGTTTTACATTACCGGCTGGTCTTGGTAAAAATGCTCTAGAGTCTCTAAGATTCTTATTATAGTCTGTAATTTTGTAACCAAGAGATTGTGGTATGTCTAATTTAATATTTCTAAAACCAAAGAATCCTCCAATTTCACCAGTAAGATCTAAATCTCTACCTGATTTAGGATCTTCACCAAATATTGCAGCTTGTGCTATTCTTGTAAACTGAGGAATAGAACCCGGTAACAGAGCTTCTGTTACATGTTTTAAAGCTTTGTAGTATTTATTACCTGCAGGTTCTTCATCATTGTAAAGTCTTTGTCCTGTATCAGTGACACCACCTCTTGAAAAGATGTCCTGTAAAGCTTCAAAATAAATAGACTCACTTATAAATGGTTCAACTAATCTAGATATACCTTTGGTTGTGCCTTCAAACAAACCTTTGATTAAAGGTTCTTCATCAAACGCTTCTACGTTTGCTATAACTGATTGCACAGGATTGATTACAGTATCGTATGCAAAACCATGACTAAAATCTGTGTAATATAAATTACCCTCTTTGTCTTTGTTTGGTATAATTGTAGACTCTCTAGACCACTCTGGTAAAAATCTTCTGATAGCTGCTAATTGTTCTCTGGATACACCATACATACCCCTAAATGCTTCAACAACTGTCGGTGGTATAATGGAAACAGCAGTTCCATAACCTATCAATCTTCTTGCTCCAATACTTCGTGTTGCAGGATTTTTTAATTCTTTGATACCTTGTTGCACAATATTGTGTGATGTTCTAATAATCTCTGCAGGGAAAGATACGAAATTACCTAGTGGAGATCTTCTTAAACCTTTTATAAAATCAGAAACATAAGAATAGTTTGGAACTGTATTTCTAACAATACTTGCTGCGTCTTTGGCTAATTTAGTTTTATTTGCTGTTGGAAACGCATTAATTAAATTATCATACTCAGCAAAATAATTATATATTTTATAGAAGTCATCTTCTGCAACATATAGATCTTGTGCACCTTTAAAAGTTTTATTCATTCGTTTACCAAGTTTACCGAACGTTCTTTCAATAACATCACCACCTTTTGCAATATCTTTTAATAATCCTTGAACATCTTGAAATGTAGAACTTGAATTAACAACACCTTCATCTAACAAAAATCTGTAGAAAGCTTGGTCCTCTGGTAAGTTTCTGTACAACAGCTGTGGTTGTATTGTGTTAAAAGATTTTTTAAAGTTATCTAAAATAAACTTAGGATTTTTAAACATGTTACCTGTGCCTAAACTAAATGCTACGGCACTTGTAAAGTTACGCATGTGTGTAAAAGGACTTAATACTGTCTTTGCAACTTGCGCTAAACCTTTGGGTATAGCAATTAAATATCTATACAAAGCACTTTTCATTAAACCCTCAAGAGGAAGTTGTTCAGCAAACTGTATGGCATCTGCAAACTCTTGTGATGTGAATTTACCGTTTAGTGGATTAGTGTAAACTTGTTCACCTAACGGTGATTTAATTTGTAAACCATTTCTACCTCTCATTATTTCTCTGTTTGGTAGTGCATTTCTTGCAGCTCCTGGTGTATCAAAAACTAATTTACCGTTCTTTAATATTGTATTATAGAATTCATCTCGTGCAGACACTCCAGCCAAAGCTTGCATATTGTTTACTACAGTTCTTCTGGCGTCTTTTATCTCACCAAATAATTCTCTAAATGCTTTAACATCTTTTTGTGACTTAACTAAATCTTTTGGATCAAATTTGTTTTGACTTATAGCTTCTGCCATATTTATTTCTTGAACTGCATTATCAGAAAGAGCGCTTTTATTTTCAAATCTAAATACTGGTGCTCTTGTAACCTTATCCATTTTTACATTTTCTAACATTTGATCAACCTCTAAAACTGCTTCTTGTTTATTAGTGTATGGTCTTTTGTTAGCTCTTGCATAGTTCATGAAGAGATCAACAACTTTATCTTTAGCGTCTTTGGTAGGAATATATTTATTTACTTTAAATAATTTTTTGTTTTCAAATATTTTATAGTCATTACTTAACGTGTATTTTAATCTATTACTAAAAAATTTATTTAGTTCGTTCTCACCTACACTTATATTTTTTCCTTGTAGTATTGATGATTTTAAAACATTAAAACTATTTCTTGCGTCTGTAAGCGTTCCTATTAAAGATTCTCTTTGTTGTTTTTTAACACCAATATTATCTAATGATTTATTAAAGTCATTTAATTTTTTCTTATTAAAGTATTGAAACTCAAATTTATTATTCTTTATCGAGTCTTTTCCTGATTTTAAAACATCATCCATTGCTTCAACTATTTTATCAGTGTTCTTAACTTTGCTAGCAACATCCACGGTTTTATCATAAACTGTTTTTAATACTTCGTCGGTATCTCTTAATAAATCTTTAGCCACAATTGCAGAAGATCCTTCTCTACCTTGAACTTTCATAGATGCCTCAAACAATTCTTGTGTCTTTTTACCTCTTGGTCTAAAAGGTGCACCTAAATATTTGTCAACTATTCTTTCAAATACAGAGTTACTGTAAGCTAGTTCTTTACCTTTTTTTGCAATAAGACTTGCAGCCTTACCTGCACCGTATGCAAAAGGTGAAATTAGTATACCTTCATAAAAAAATTTAGCTCTATTTTCTAATCTACGAATAGCATCATCTGAACTAGATGCTCTTTCATCTCTATCTAATTCTGTAGGTAAAGCAGAGATGTCTCCAAATGTTCCTATATCTTCTATATCATATACCAGTGCAGCTCCTGCTGATCCACCTGCAGCTACAGTTGCAAATCTTCCTACTTGAGATGCTCTTTTAGCAGCCTTAGATATATTTTTATTTTTTAATGAAACTCTTTTACCAGTTTGAATTGCTTTTACAGCTTTAGAAGCTATGCCTGCAGCTATTCTTGCACCAGCAGAAGCGGGTATACCAACTTGAACAAGTGCTTCTGTAATTCTACCTGCAGCAGTGTCTCTTGCTTTGTCTTCTAATCCTTGAACAACATCACCTACAACAGAGTCATCTAAAAATTGCTCTAGTCTTGCAACAGCACTATCTTCTATTTGTAAGTTTTCTCCCTGCACAGCATCATAAACTTCTGCTGCAACAGATGTTAGACCTAAAGGTATTTTTACTAATCCTGATCCAATACCTGCAGCTATAGATACAGCTAAATTTGTGTCGTTTTCTTTTTCGGGTTGTGCAAGATCGTAAGGGTCGTATTTCTTTACAGCCATGGTTTACTCCTACAGACTAGGTAGTTTAACCGTATCTGTTATATCTATAAATTGTTTAGTTTTAGCGTCGTATCTTTTTACTTTACCTTTTACAGGTTCAATGTAAACAGCTCCATCTGCATATTTTGATCTACCTTTATATGCATAAGGTTGTGAGATATCAAAAGGAACATCAGGGTTGTCTTCTATAATTTGAACTATCTTTGCTTGATAAGGCGCTGCAAACTCTGCAATGGTTGCAGGAACATTGTCATCTATTAATTGATCTTTAGCTGCTCTGATAGGGTTTCTTTCTTTTAAGAAAGGACTTGCATCTTTCATTCTAGCATCAAGAACTTTATTTAAAGCACCTTCATAGTTACCAAAAAATTCATTACCTTCTGTTTCACTCATAAGTTTTGCAACTTCTTCAGCGTCACTTCTATCTAATGATTTTAATTTAATTTGAAATTCTCTTTCGCTTTGAAGCTGTTCCTCTTGAGCTTTTTTAGCTTGCATTATTTGAAAAGGTTCTTTTGCTGCAGTTGCAGCTGTTTGAAATATATTTGCACCTGGTGTTTGCGACGCTAGATTTAAACCAAAGTTAATTAAAAAATCATTCATACTTGGTCTAAATAACATAGGATCTCTTTTAGGTTGTACACCCTGTGGGTCAGAATTTTTATATCTCTGACGCATACCGTCCATGATGCCAACGTTTTCAACGTCGCCACCCATTCTAAACATTGGTCTTTTTAATATTCTACTTTTCATTATATATTTTTAACCCTTACTGGTCCCATGACGTTACCGTAAATTCCAGATAACGTTGAAAGCACACCTAACGATGATTGTAACGGCGTTGGATTTGGAACAGAAGAAAACTGTTGTCTTCCAGGATAACCACTAATTAGTGATGTAACACCAGATCCAAATGTTCCTAATCTTTCGTACGGTTCAAACGCTTCTAATCTATTCGCTTCTCTTTGTGCATCTAGTACCGCTTGATTCTGTGCTTGTTGGACAGCGCCCACTGATCCTAAAGTACGTATGTCAGAAGATTGTAAACCTGGAACTAATGAAGCCAATCCTGTTTGAAATTGTCCACCTCTTAACTGATCACCAGCTAAAGCTCTTTGATTTAATAAATCTTGTTGTCTAGCAGATTGACCTTGTTGAAAACCTTGTTGTAATAATCCAGCTTGTAGTAATGCACGCTCTCTTGCCGCTCCCGTTCCGAACTCGGAAAGCTGAACGCCTGCTCTACCTGCACCAAGAGCACCAAGTTGTGCTTGTTGATCTTTTATTCTTTGTTCTTGTATCTGTTGTTGTCTGTCAAATTCTCCTAACGAAGCATCTATAACTTGTGATTGATATGGAGACATATAAGATGCAATAGATCCTGCACCTGTTCCTGCTCCGGTGCCTGTTAATGCTTGTGCTTGCGCAATACCAGTGCCAAAATCTGTAGCTGCTTGCTGTGCTCCTGTTACAAATGGTTGATAAGAACCTATACCTTGTTGAGCTAATGTAGCTGCTTGTGTTTGTAATGGGTCTTGTGCTGCAACTGAAGGTGCAATTCTAGATGTATCAATAGGTTGAGCCGTTAACGCTGCTAACTGCGTTCCATAATCTTTACCAAGATCTTCTATAAATTGTGCTGGTAATACTCGTGATTCTGTTATTGCCATTATGCTACCTTATTCTCCAGTTGTTTCATTGTTTTATACATTAAATCTGCTCCTCTATCAACACTTCCTCCACCTGCTGCCCTAACGGCATCAGCTGTGAAAACAAACTCATTTTTAGATAATCTTGCAGGTACATCGTCTTTTTTCTCATATTCTCCTAATGGTACAAATCCACCACCTCTAAGATCCATTTCATTACCACCTAGATTCATAAGACCACCTTCTTCAGCACCTATTCTACCACCCTCAGCTTTTGCTGCTTCTTCGGGTATTAAGAATGGATACTTAGATCTTAATCCTGATAAATCACCAGAGGCATAAGCTGCTTGAACTTCTTTTCTAATTGCTTCTACATCAATACCTGTTTGATTAGATATTCTACCGGTTAAACTTTCTACTTCTTGTTCTTGTTCAGGTGTTAGTACTCCTGCTAGTGCAGATGTTCCTAATATACCTACAGCTGCTTTACCTTTACCTGTTCCTAAAAATTGTGCAAATCTACTTGGACCGAATCCTTGAAACCCTGAATCCATAACTGCTGTTTTTAATGGATTAAAACTTCCTGGGCCAAAAAAACTTGCTCCTGGTAAATTACCTAAAGCAAAACCTTTTGTACCTAAACCTGCTCTTTGAAATGGCCCTATTGCTCCACCACCAGTGTAATATATAGCAGCTGCTGCTAACGCAGCTTTACCTACATCGCTTTTTAAAACTTTCTTAACTGGTTTTGTAATACTTTTAACTATACTTCCTAAACTATATGCTTGTCTAATTGGTCCGCCGTCTGCTAATTGAAATCTTTCAGGTAATGTAAATCTTTGTACAAATTCTTCATAATCACTTTTTTCAGGTTCTATGTCTGTTGGTAGTTTTGGAGCCATGGGCGCCATTGGTATAATAGGTCTTACAATTTGATCATCATTATCACCATCGTCATCATTACGATTTTTAGGACCTTTAGCATTAGGGTCAAAAGCAAAAGGATTCCTATCTATAAATCCCTGATTCTGTAAAGCATTTCCAATACCTTGAGCACTTCTTAAAAGATTATATGGAGGAAAAGCTAATCTTGCAGCTACATCAGCAGCGCTTGTAATTACATCTCTAGCTAAAGTTGATTTTCTTTGCATGGGTTGACCAATAGTAACTGCATCGGGAGCGTTATCTCCTCCTGTAGATGCAGAAGATTCTACACCAGATAAAGTGCCGTAAGAGTCATCTCTTGCAGCTAAATCACCTGATCTAAAAGGTATTCTAGATACTTCTCCACCCTCTGCAAATCTTTGATTGTAAAGCACTATTCCTAAATCATCTATAGCTTCTTGTTGTGACATATATCTTTTACCAGTAATTGGATCCTCTAAACCATCTGCTCTTTGTTGTGCTTCTTGTTCTGCTAAAACTCTATTTCTAACAGCATCTAGTTCTGCAATACCTTCAGGACCACTTGGTAATTTAACAAGAGGAGCATTTCTTTGTAAATCTAATGCTTCTTGTTTTTCTCGTGCAGCTCTTAATCCAGCTTCAGATTGGAGATATCTTTGTTGTGCTAGTTGACCCTGTCTTTGTCTATATATTTGATCTATTACACTGTCTTTCATAGCTCGCCTAGTTCCTACAAATGGACCTTGTGGATTTAACTCATCACCATACAGACCTCCATATGATGTCGCTCCACCTACTCCTATATTTTCTATTAAAAAATCTCTAAAGTTACCACCTCTACGAGCCTCACCCATCTCTCTTTGAATTTCATTTCTAGCACGGTTTTCATTATAAGACAGATTCATTCTAGGATCTATAAGGCTTGCTGTAGGTCTCTCATCTATACTAACTCCACCTTGCTGAAGTAATTGTCTCGCTATTTGTGATCTAGTTATTGCCATTTTATTACACTACTTTGTTTTAGGGAACAAATCAAGCGAAGGCATAATTACCTTAATATCCCTTCTAATCTCTGATTCTGGGATTCCTTTAGCCTTCCATTCGTCCTCTGTATTATATTTTTCTCCTGTTTTCAAGTTGGATATAGTTGTTATTATTTTCTCTGGTTTTATTGTTTGCATTATGTTGTTACCTCTCTTGGCTGTATTTCTAGTATTGAGGCTATGACGTGCAGCTCATTCGCGTCAGAAGCTTGAACTTTTATTATTTCACTTTCTTGAACTACAAGAGGTTGAGTTAAAAGTTCAGTAGTAGTATTTGAAGATATAGCCTTAGTTTTAAATAAACTAAAAATAGTGCCAGATGAGTTAACTAAAGTTATAGTTATATTCGCTCCTGATCCTGCATCTTCAGATACTAAAATTGATTTGACTACAGCCGTAGTAGCCGTTGGAACTGTGTACAGAGTTGTTAAATCTGTTGTAGTTAAGTCTACTTTTTTATTAATAAAACTATTAGCCATTATTGTAAAAAGAAGTTAAATGCTTCTACTTCATCCTTAAGTTCTTGTTGAAACGTTGTATTTAATTTTTCTATCACACCATCAAGATCTCTGACTTGTGAGTCAGCTACAGCTTGATTATATACTTTAGAAGGTCTGGTAAGTGACTGAACTATTTTTGCCATTATCTTCTTCCATCTGGTTGTGTATCTAATCTAAAAGTTCCTAACTTCCAATTTTGACCAGATCCTGTATTTTCTACTTTTAATGCTATGGCTCTTGCTCTTGCTCTAGTGTCCACCTTACTAGTTGATGATGTTATTGTAAAGGGACCAAGTGATGAGCTTGCTGCTGCATCATTAGAGAAATTTCTTAAATTTAAAGTTACTCTTGCGTCACCTGTTTGAGATAAAAAGTCTGGTATAAATCTTCTTATCTTCATTAAAAATTCACCATCACCCCTAAAATCAGCCACACCTGTTTGAGTGCCTCTAATAGTTCTTTGTGTAATATCAAAATCTCCAGATGTTATAGATGCGGTAACAGCTGTAGTCGTAGCGTCTTTAACTTGATCAGTTCCTGTTTCGTGTTCGTAATATGTTGTTCTACCTTCTGTATTACCAACAACATCAAAAGAAGTATCAGTGTCAGCGTCATACTCTAATGCATGGGGTTTACCAAATACTGCAGAGTCTTTCCACATTGTTCTAGATAATGTGCCGATAGTCCAAACTGGTCTTTGTGGCGATGAATCAAAATAATTATATGTAACAACTCTATTAACAACTGCTGAATTAGTTGTTGGATAGAACCAAGATATTTCACCAAACAAGTTATTTAAACCTGCTGATATCATTTGATTACCAGAGTCTAAGTTAATATCGTCAAACACATGATCTTCTACTAAACAAGGTAGTGATTCTAAATTACCAGAGTATTTAAAGAAACCATTTTCAGAAAACCAGTAAGCAGCTCCATCTACTTCGACTACTGCATTTTGTCCAGCTAGCCCACAGTTAGTGCCTGCTTGTGTAAAAGCAAATGTAAAAGGTTGACCAACAAAACGCATTAAGAATAATGCTGTATCTGTGTAAACATAAATTGCATCTCTACCTCTAATAGCTCCCATGATCCGTGATCCGTCGGCCAGTCTCTGTGTACCAGCGTCATTGGTTGCTGTAGGTGTATACGTATTAATATCTTCAATAGCAGAGAATCTTATAAACATATCATCTTGTGTATCGATATCACCTATCGTGGTTTCTGTACCAAAGAACACTAAGTGTCTATCCGGTGTAGATACGAGCATGTGTCTTGATGCAGTTGGTGCATTTGTAATAATAGCTGCTCTAGTTGTAGTTGCATTGGACAAAGATGAGTCCCAAGAAAAACATGCGTTGTTGTGAATTAAACAAATAGCTTTATCACCTAAATTATCTAACGACCACATACCAGGTTCTAATACTAAGTCACCAGATGCTGCTTCACCCCAAGCAACAAAATCAGTTGTATTGGTTATGGTAGCACCATCACTGTGAGATGCAGCTGTTGTGTTTCTAACTCCTCTTGTTACACCTGTTAAAGTATTAGTTGATACACCAGTGTAAGACATTTCTTCTGTGCCTATCTTTATAAAGTTTGTTCCTGTGCTTGGAAATAAACTAGCATCAGTTAATACAATTGTAGTCGTGGAGTCATTTATAGCCCCGTTTAGCGTTGTTGTGATAGCTCCGGCTGCTTCACCACCCCAAGAGCCTAGACCCCACCCAAAACCTCTCTCTTGGACAGCAGAGCCTACAGGATAGTAGTGTTGTACTCTTATACCACCAGATGTAGTGGCTCCTGAGCCCGTTTCGTTTGAAGGCATTGTTATAGTTAAAGTTGTAGTTGTTGGTGTTGTAGTCACCATAAATTTCTTGTCATCAAAATCAGATGACGAAAAATTAGAATCTGTAATCGTAGAGAAGTTATCTAATAATATAATGTCCCCAGGATTAATATTGTGACTCGATGAAAAAGTTATTGTAACAATTGCTGATCCATTAGTTGTACTGAATGCACTTGTAAGAGTTGTTGTAGATTTGATAGGGTGTATGTCATAAAACACACCTCCTGAATATGCGTATAAAATTCTGTTGGTCCCTATAATAGCATACTTTCTACCCAGACTGTTTACGAAATGATGTAACCCTCTGCCTGCACCAGTTAAATGGTTTGTCCCTAATTGACTCCAACCGCCTATTTTTTCAGGGCTACCATATCTAAAACGAACATTATCACAATCTATCCACTGTCCTTCAGCGGTAGTAGCTGTAATTTGTTTGTTGATTCCAGGTGCAAATCCTATTTTTTGTAGCATGCTGTGTTATCCTATTTAGACGAAAGGATTATATATTATAATTTTTTTGATTAAAAGCCTATTTTTTAGGCGGTTCTGATGAATCGTGGGTCTGTATTTGTTTAGTTTTATCGTCAAATCTTTTATGCCAATCGCTGACCATTTTAACCAACATGTTTGAAAAGTGTTTTAATCCAGCAGAATCAAATATTATTTTACCTTTTATAAACAGAGACCATCTCTCTTTCCAAGAAAACTCTATATTACATGATCCATCTTCTTTTTGTCTAAATATCATCTTAATTGACTTTTCCCTATCGCTGAAGGCATTCCATAAAAAGGTCTTTTGTCTCTAACAAAATCTCTGTTTGGTCCATTTTTATTAACGTAATGCAAGAAAACCTGAGCCTGCCAGTCTCCTTGAAACTCTTTTCTAGAGTGTGTTATATCACAACCTTTGTACACCACAGCTTGACCTGGTTTTAAATTTATAGGTTTTTTGTCCATATAAATAGGCCACTCAGTTCCACAAGAACCTATGCAAACCGTAACACTATACTCACATGATGGTCTATCTTTGTGAGCTTTAAGGTCTGCAAATTTAGTGTACATTCTCCAAAAAGAATAAGTTGGTAATAATTTAACACCAGTTATTTTTTCCATCGTGTTAACTTTATTTAACATTAAAGACTCCATTAGGTAATCTGCATAAAAATGAGAATCCATATTATTATTTTGAGCTTTTGGACTGGCAAAATCTGTCATATTAAATCTATGCTTTAATCTACAATAGTCGGTAAGAAGTTTTGTTTCCTCTATTGTTAAAAACTTTTCAACTAAACAATATTTTTTGTTTTTTAAAGAGCCCATCCTACTACTGAATACCTCGTTCCTTTTGTTATTGGTTTTACACCGTGTGGAAATAAAAAATTACTTGGCCACACTATTAATCTATTAGCTCTCACTGGCACTATTAATTCATCCGTGTAATCGGGATTTGCAAAACCCAAATCTCCGCCCTCATAATCATTGTTACAAAGAAGTATCATACTCATAGTTCTTGGTTGTGCAGCAAAATGATCTACGTGTAAATCATAGTGACCGCCTATTTCATATTTTAAAACCTCTATTGTATTTACTCTTTCAGCTCCTAAATCTTTTATCTTTGTATCTTTTGCATACGTCCTAATAGATTCAGAAAAATAATTATTTAATAAATTACACCAATGCGCTTCAGTTAAACTATCTCCAAGATTAACTAATGGTTTAGTTTGAACATTTCTTATATTTTTATCGAGAACACCTTGTCCCACTGAACCCGGTGTAAACCCACAGGTATTAAACCACCTAATCATATTACCCATTGTTTCATTTGGTAGAACATCGTCATAAACTTTTAAATACTTTCTTAGTTCCATGTTTTTTTACTCCATATCCTATCTTTGTATGATCTTATTATTTGAAGTTGATGACCAATCCAATCTCTAAATATTCCTTTTGCATTTGTAGTCCCAAATTTCATTTTCCAATCATCTCTTTTAAAAGGTATAACTTGAACATAAGGAGTTCCTCTTTTAATTGTAGTAGTTAGAGTTTCGTATTTATCGCCATTTACAACAAATGGGAAATTAACTTGTAAATTCCATTTATCTGTCTCCACTATGCCAGAAATAATTTCAAACCTATCATCAGCGTTATTTAAAGGTGGCACAAACAAACAAGAATATCCAGGAGGTGTTTTTATAACCCAAGGGTTTAATATTTTTAAAATATCAAAATCTTTATTTTTTTTAACAAAAGAAGATCCTTCTAATTGAAATCTGTGATGATATTGAGGTTTTTTTCCATTTAAATTCATCATTCTAACCTGCATCATATTATCTTCATTGCAAAGACCATATCTAAATTTATAGTCTTTCATTTTCTTTCCTGTCTCTTCATTCACCATTACTTTACCTGTTTCAGGATCAATCTTGTCTACGTTAAATTCAATATGTAGATCTTGAGGCATTTTTAAAACATAACCAGCTGTTAATGTGTCTAGAAAAGGCATACAACCTTTAATAGTTACTTCTTTTATAGTATGTTCTAATTTTTTGTACCAATCTGGAATATGTAATCTGACAGGCTCAGGTTTTTCTAAATCTGTATGAGCGTAATCTTCATGACATATGAACTCTATTTGCTTTCTAAACATAGAGGTAAATATACTAATTTGTAATTAAAAGTAAAGTACTATTATTTTGGAACCTGTAAACCAGGGTTTCTAGGTGTTCCACCAGCGTCTTCAACTAATTGTCCTGGTGTTTTATTAGTAGGGTATGTTAAATTTAACGCGTCTAAATCAATGTTTTGTAAAGTTTGTTTATAAGCTGTCCAAACTGGTCTTTCGCTGTGATCTGCTTTTCTGTTGCTAAGCCATCTATCAATAATACTTATGTCACCTTCTATCCAATCTTCTATTTGTGCTCTTGTGAAAGTTCCAACGTGATCATTATCATCTGAAGAATTATCGTGCACTACATAAGAGTTATCTGGATTAATGTAACCAAAAGTATGTGTTTCTTTTACTATTCCTGCATACTCTGCATCTGTAATTTCAATTCTATTGTAAGTTTCTGGATTTAAACCATTATCTCCCATCATAGCTAATATTTCTGTGTTTCCGCCATCTACTACTTTACATAATACTCCCTCGTTATTGAAATTTTCTGGTAAACAAATTGCGTATTTAGCCATGATTAACTTCCTGTGTTTTCGTAAATTAAGATTGCTCCGTGCATACCTTCACCAAGGTGTCCACCTCTAGGGTTTCCTTTACTTGATCCTGAACCCATAAAACGCATACCATTTTCTGAGACCCTAGGATTACCATTACCACTAGTAGCCGGGGTTTTCGACATTCCAGTCGAAAGCATACCGTAACCAAAACCACTATTATTAATGTCAGGTCCACTAGGAGCATCGAAACCTCCACCTGTGTTTGATTGGTATGATATTGCGTGTAAAGTTCCTATAGGTCCTGCCACAGCGTTACCAATAGATCCAGTCGCTGGCTGAGTTCCTCCGCCGCCTCCATTACCAGTTCCTATGTTTGTTAAATTAGTTGCAGTGCCTGCTGTACCGTTTCCGTTTGTACTATTTCCAGCTTCACCGATAGTATAAGGGCCTGAAAAAGGTGGACTAATTGGAGCTGTAAAATATCCAAAACCTCCAGCACCACCCTGACCATTTGCTGGTCCTTGTCCGCCACCTCCAGCACCTGTTATGTAGGCACCAACGAAGTTAGCATTATTTCCTGCAGTGTAAGTTCCAGTTCCTGGACCATATTCTGCAAAAGTAGGAACCATGTTTCCACCACCTGCAGTTCCAGATGAAGCAGAAAAAACTCTACCTGAAGAGTCAATACTTAAAGATGCTACTGTGAATGCACCTGTTGCTGGTTTAATTATTTTTGGCATTTAAATCCTCCATTAATCCACTAATTCAACATACGAAACATGATAGTCTAAATCGCTGGCAGCTCCCGCTGTAACGGCTATTAAATCAGTCTCGTCTAAATAAATCGGAGTATCAATAAGGCTTAAAGTTGAATCTGCTGGAATAGAAACTGTACTTAAAATTTTAAAGTAAGTTGAACCGTTGTCGTTACTGATTTCTACAGTAGCATCAACAGCGTTTGTTCCATCATCATTCGCTAAAAGTATTGTATCGATTCTAACTGCAGTATCTGCAGGAACATCGATCATAGTTGTTCTGTTAGTATCGCCCAAAGTACCCATAGCATTTTTGGGTGTGATGGTTGCTATATTAACAAGATTTGGTGTAGCCATATTTTTCTCCTATTTGTTTTCTACCCGAAAACCATGGAAAAGACAATACCTTTTCCATCAGTTGTTATTTTTTGTGTTGAACTAGTGCCATTAGCATTAGTTAATTTACCAACTCCTGAGCCTTTTGGCACCAAAGTAAGGTCAATATTAGTATCCCCACCAACTGCTGAAATAGTAGGACTATTACCAGTTGCCGCATTAGTTATGTCAAAATGGTTAACTGCAGAGGCTGTTGTTTGAAATTGTAATTGTTCGTTACCGTTTTCGTCTCTAATTCCATGGTCATCGTCAAAATCAACCATGAAAGAATTAGTGTCTAGATTACCACCTAATTGTGGTGTTGTATCATCGACTACATCAGAAATACCTGTTCCGATTGCAAGCGTTAAAATTTTTGGATTAGTTCCATCATCTGCAGAAGCAAAAACCATTTTATCGCCTTTGTCTGATGCTGAGAAAGTGAAAGAACTACCTGATCCTGACACATATTTAAATTGAACTGTATAAGATCCTGAAGTTGAATTTCTTAAAATATAAAAAGTTTGAACATCTAATGGAATAGTTACAATTTGATTACCTGTAATCGTACCAGTAAATTCTATCATTCTGTGTGCAAGTTCTGCACCAGTTGATCCATCTGATACTGACAGAGCAGTTGTTTGTGCACCACCAGCAATAGATTTTTGAATAAATCCACCAGATATTTGTTCTATAATTTCTAAATTGGTATTAGTTTTCGTGCCCCAAGTACCAGCGTTTTCACCTGTTGCTTGTTTTTCTATACCCAGAGGGGTGTATGTTGATGCCATATTTTTCTCCTATGCCGCGTCAGTATAACTTGTATTTGATCCCGTTGCAACATCAGAATAAGTATCATTCGATCCAGTGGAAACATTGCTATAAGAAGCATTCGATCCTGTACTTGGAGTAGAATAACTATTATTCGATCCAGTTGACGGTGTACTATAAGTATTATTTGAGCCGGTGTCAACATTTGAGTAAATAGGAATTGTTGTTATATTTCCAAGAGTTAGTGTGCCAGATAGACCCTCTAAACCTATTATTGTATCAGCAGGAGTTATTGATCCTACAGCAGAGGATATAGATTGTCCTGATATTCCTATAACATCAGCAGGAGTTATTGATCCCACAGACATTGTAGAAGATATACCTGTAGGTATTATTACAGGATTAGATGTTATTACAGCAGATCCTAGACTAGATGAGATAGATTGAGATTCCAAACCTACAGCTTGATCAGGTATTGTAGCAAAAGATCCAACACTAGATGTAGATTCTTGACCAGTTAGTCCTACTACAGCATCAGCAACTGTTAAAGAGCCAACACTAACCGTAAACTCTTGACCAGTTACTCCCATCACATCTCCAGGCACTAAAGAACCAACACTAGGTGTAGCTTCTTGACCAGTTAAACCCATTACATCCGCAGGAGTTATTGATCCAACACTAAAGCTAGAACTTACACCTGTAGGAGTTACTAGACTGTTTACAGATGAACCATAAGGTTCCTCACCCCATCCATTTCTACCCCAACCAACTAAAGTTCCAACACTTGTTATCTCACCTAAAGTTGATGTTATTTCACCAGGTGAAGATATACCAATTGCATCCGCTGGAGAAATCTCTCCAAGTGATGAAGTTATAGATTGACCTGTTAATTCTACTTGTTGAATATCACCTGCATCAACAGTGCCTAAAGATGATGATATAGATATTCCACCAACCTCTACAGTGTAAGCAACACCCCATCCTGAATTACCCCAAGCTTGTCTACCCCAACCAGCAAAGTTAAATCCGTCAGCATTTCCAAGTGAAGAAGTTATGGAGAATCCTGTTGTAGTAATTATAGTTTCTGCATTACCTGTTGCACTTCCTTGTAGTGCATCCATTTGTTGAGGCATTGAAACTTCAACAGTTGTAGTATCAAAAGCGTCTACAGATCCAACGGAAGATGACATGGATATTCCATCAAGTTCTTGAGCATATTGAACACCCCATCCTGAGTTATTCCATGCTTGTCTACCCCAACCTGATATATTAAATCCGTCTGCTGTTCCTAAAGAAGATGTAATTTCAAAACCAGTTACGTTAATAGCAGGATCATTACTCTCACCCCATGGTTCTTCACCCCATGCATCTCTACCCCAGCCTTGTTCTGCAAAAGCTCCTAACTCTCCAACAGATGCACTAAAAGAAATACCTGATAAAGTTACTGTAAAAGTTCCACTCCAACCGTCTTCACCCCAACCATCTGATCCCCATCCAGCTTCGTTAAAAGCGTCTACAGAACCAACTGATGATGTTATAGATTGACCTGTTAAAGAAACAGCTATTACTTCAGATTGCCATGTATTGGCGCCCCAAGTATTATTGCCCCAGGTTGATGCCATAAGGAAGGCCTCCTTATGCTAGTCTTATGATCGCGTTAGAAGCGTCTGCTGTAGGAAATTGAATTGTAAAAGTCCCACTGGTTACAGTTTTATCAGCACCAAATGCAATTATTGCAACAGAGTCAGTAGTACTTGAACCACCATCTGTTGTCGTGTTGTATATCATTGCACCATTAGCTGTGAAAGAAGCTGATGTAAATGATACATCAGAAAAATCTGTGAATGCTGTTGTTGAAGATAAAGAAACTCCAGAATTTGTTAAAGCAGCTCCACCTGCTGTGTAAGCAGTTCCTGATGAATTAGTTATTTCATTAGAAGTAGAATAATCTGTAGTAGCCGCACCTAAAGATGCTGAGCTAGTAAATAAAGCTATTTTAAAAGTATGTCCACCAGATGATTCAAAACTGTGTTTTCCTTTTAACAGATCTCTTTTAAAAGTTGAACATATTGCCGATGTAATTGCCATTTTTTATCTCCTATGGGTTTGCTGAGTTAATTGGTATTCTAACTGTGCCGTCAGTATAGTCGTCTCTTCTTCGTCTTCCAACTTGCTCATTAGCAAACTTCTGTACTTCTTGTTTATACTTTTGCTCGTATAATGTCAACATATCTGCGGGGCCTTTTAAAAAGCCATAAGTCTCTGCTAAACAGCAATATAATAAGCCATTTGGGAAGTTCATACTAATATAATTAGTAGTATTATCTGAGGCCAAAGTAGCCGGCATCTTATTAAAATGCACTTTGAATCTATAAGTAGTGTTAGGCACAGGAGCAACTATAATTCTTCCAGAGTTAGTTTCAGCGTCTCCAGTAGCTCCACCATACATAGCATAATACTTAGGTTTTCCTTGAGCAGCTGATGTGCCCGTAACATCTTGATATTCTTGTAAATATGTAAAATCTTTTTTTTCTAACCATCTGCTAGCTCCAGTAAGTTCTGTTCCAGCTGTATCGTAAACTTGTATTCCTCTTATAAAAAGAGCTCCAGCGGGTGTATTTATTGATTCTTGACCGGCAACAAAATTAGCAACTTGTTGTTGCCTATCAGCATCGATAGGAATATCTCGCATAATTCTATATTGCGCATTTAAAATAATATTTTCTAAAATATCTGTCGTTAACACATTAGAATCTGTTTCTGTGTAATTTCTAATTTGTGTAACTAATCCTGAATAACTTATTCCTGCCATTATGCTGCTATCCTTTTACAGAACTCACAGCTAACAGTGTAGCTATCGTGAATCCAACAATGTTGTTTTTTTCTTAATCTAAACCAAAAAATTTTTATGCACTCAATGTAATGGGTCCAACTGAACATCCTATTCCTCCTCCTGATACTCCACCCTTTGTAGCAGTATCTGTATCGACTGTAAAATGAAAAAAATTAGCAACGGAATAGTCACTTGTGTTTCTAGCATCATCAACATACAGACCTGTTGTTATAGCGTAGCCTACTGCCTTAGCTATGTTAGATCCTGTTATGCCATCAAAATCTTGTGGATTTGAAAACGCAAAAACAGAGTTACCATTAACACCTGTTACCGGATCAGGAGGCGTTCCTGTTCCTGGAGCTGTAGTGGGTTGACCTCTGAATCTATATGTTGTTCCGTTTGTTAAACCGTGTCCAGGAAAAGAAACATTAATAACTCTAGATCCTGATGCATAAGTTTCAAAACCATTTTCTGGTATCATACCTAAAACTGCAGGAGCCTCTCTATCTGGTCTAATATTTCTTAAAGAAATAGCGTCTCCGTTCATTGGTTTTGGTTCTAATTGTGGCTGTTTTGGTTCAAATTCAGATACATGAACAAAAGAACCATTCCATTCTCTAACCATTTCTGTATATGGAAACTCTAATCCTGATCTATCTGATATAGCTCTTGCATATTTACCTGTTGCAAATTTTGCCATTATGTTCCTGGGTAATAAGCTTTAGGCGTAATATATGTGCTTGAAGCTGACCCATCCTCCGCTAATGCTCTAGCTAATTCATCTTCATAAACTAGTTTCATAGCTTGAATTAATTCTGGTTTATATTTTTGTGCTAAATAATAAGATAGTCCTGATACCATGCAAGGCACGAATCTAAATGGTACGTCTGTTGCATTTGTATAGTCACCTACATCTTGTATTCTTTTAATGTAATAAAAGTGCATATCTTTTGATGCATTCGTTGAATCTGGTGTTGGATAAATATGTATTCTAACTTTGTCTATAAACCTCTCTACCCAATATTGATTAGGTGTTCCTTTTGATAGCTTGTTTGAAAAAGCAGCATAAGTAGATCTATCTACTTTTGTCATAGGTGAATCTGCTTGTGTTGTTTGTGTTCTATTTGCTCTTAGTTGTGCTTCTAAAACATCAGACATTCCGTAGACACCGTTTGAAGGCGTAGTTGTTGCACTTGTGCCATCATCGCTAGATCTAAAAAAATCATAGTCTGATTGTCCTTCTATCAGATCTATATTAGTCTCATCTATTTCCCAATAGTGAATACCTCTGTTTCCCCATTCTTGAAACAAAATATTAAGAGATCTTCTTGCTGATTTTAATTGGTAACCGGCTACGTTCTGTAATCCAATACGTTCAAAAGATTCCTCTACTATTTCATCAATAGCAAAAGTTTTGTCGAACGTAGCTGTTCCTGAAGTAGTATTAGCCATTTAAACTCCTAGTAAATCTTTAACCACTCACAAACTACTGTACCACTATCTCCGTCGGTACAAGCAGGTAGAACTATATTTACATCTCCAGTTACTCCGGTAGCATCAGTATTTTTTAAACCACCAAAACTAGAATAGTCATATTCCATTTCGCCATTTAAAGTTTGAAATACAACATCTGTGTCAGCATCCCATTGCATTCTGAGTGCATCAACTGGTGCTGTTACTGAAACGTTACAACTAACTTTTACAAGTCTAACTTTAGAACAAGCTGCGCCTGTTGCTGGGTTTGTAGATAATCCAGAAACATCAACAATTTTAGTTGTGCCTCCTGAACTATCAGAAACTACGTTGTAGTGAGTTATAAGTCTTTTTGCTCCGTCAAATACTGTAGTATTTAATACTGTATCCGCCATGTGTTTTTCCTCCTCATTTTAAAGAGCGCCTGCATTACCAGGCGCTCCGAGTTATTTATTATTACGCGTCTGCGTATGGTGTTACTATTGTACCTGATCCAAGCAATAAAGAATTGTGAACCAAATATGTAGCTGTATCAATCGCTGTGAAAGATACGACACTACCAACGATTCCACCTTTTGTAGAACCATTCATAGTTATAACATCGTTAGATGCACCTGGTATGAAAGCTTTTTTAGAGCCATCATCTACAGCTATCATGATACCGCCTTTAAATTTGTCAGTACCATCTGTTAAGATGTCCATATCAGTTGCAGCTGTTTCCACAAAAAAGTGAAAAGTTGCACCAATGTTGTTTAAGTTATTGAAGTCGGTATCACCTGCAGTAGCACCGTTACTATTTACATTGATACTTGGTAAAGTAAATTTACCGTCAGCATCATTTGTAAGTAAGATCTTACCTGCGTGTGTAGCAACTGTCAAAGTTGTGTCAGCTGTTAAGCTAACTGTCATGCCAGGTCCGAAGTTTTGAAATCCATTTTTGGAAATCACCGGTCCTGAAAACGTTGTTTTTGCCATATTTATATCCTCCTAGTTTATACGATCATAGTCTCTAGGCCGTCGACTATACGCGTCTATGATCTTTAAATTGTATAGTGGGTATTTTATATAGTAGATTATAGTAGAGTGCAAGAGATTGCGTAGTGAAAGTACGTTTTCAGCGATGTAGCTTTGACTAAGTAGCTACTGAAACTTCGGGTGCAGCGTCTTCGATTTTATTGACAAGATTAGCTACTTTAGCTTCTTCTTGTTTAATCTGATTGACAACTTCTCTAATTTTATTGTCAATCCTGACCATATCCAAAGTGTATCTTTGGTTATCACGCTGGTGCACCGCCCATTCTGTCTCCAGACCTCTCTTCGCTTTGTAAAGGTCCCTTACTTGCGTTTGCATTTATGATCTCCTCATAAGTTAGCCATAATTTAGATTTACTTATAAATCCATCTTTCTCCCATTTTATAGCATTTTTTCCTAGCTTGTCAACTAGTGCATTTTCAAAGGCTTCTGAACTGTCTTCGGATGCAAGCTCGAAGTCAGCATAGTAACCATATGCTCTTATCTGTACGCGAAATGTTTTCATGATTCTCTTCTTTCTACCATAAAAAAAGGGGGCCCGAAAGCCCCCTTCTTAATTAGTTATTACGCACCTGGTGACGCGAAAATACCTCTAGGGTCTGATACTCCAAATGAGTATCTTTCTCTAGCTTTGTATCTTACGTTGCCAGTGTCGAAATCACCTTCCATTGCAGTGTTTAATGGAGCTCTGTTGAACATTTTCATGCCATTTGGCACGTCTGTCAAGATATAGAACGCATCGTCATCTGTTAGGTAGTTGTTCACTCTATAACCTTGAGGAACCATACCCATTGATACGATTGCATTGATATCATTGTCAGCTGTTCCAGTTCTACCTTGAGATTTCATCAATCTCTCAGCTGTAAACTGAAGCTTCGAAGGAATAATCATTTTTACTCCTCTTGCTGCAACTCTTAGACCTCTTTCATCAGTCATAGCCGCGATGTCAATCATCGACTGTTCTAATGAAGTTTCGTTAAGATCCGCCGCTGTAGCTAACGTGTTTGAAAACGTTCCTGCTACTGTCGGGTGAGAACCACTAAATAAAGCAACTCCATCTCCAGTTTTGAAAGTTCCAAAACCGTTGATTAAAGGTTCAACTGCTTTTACTTGTTTAGCGTTACTCATAGATCTTGCTAAAGCTTTCGTGTATCTAGAAGCTAGTCTATCGTAGAGATTATCTTCGATAGCTTCTTCTGTGATAGCGAACGCTAGAGCTACGGTCTCGTGAGTGTATCTCGCTGTAAAAGTTTCTTGTGCTTCGTCAAAAGAGACTCCGCTACCTTCTGCTTTTACTTGCGCGTTTGCGAAACCAGATAACATTACTTCTTCTTCAAAAGCTCTGTCACTGTTTTCTGCAGTATAAATCTCAGCATGCTGATTTTCATACCTTTTGTATTCCAGGCCGAATAGTGCATTCAATCCTGGCTCTAGTTCTTTAACTAGTTGACTTCTTGATATTGCCATAATTTATCTCCTATTCTCCTATTATGATTGTAGTTCAATCAAGTTTGGAACAACGACCACAGAACATCTTGCTGCAGTAATATCCTCGTTCTCTGGATCTTCTGCAACTCTTAAGAGTCTGAAAGTGGCTGAGTCCGCACTTGTATCACCGATATCTAATGTAGCTGAAGACTTACCAGTGATATCGCTACCAGCTGAAGTGTTCATGTCGTACGTTTCTAGAAAACCCGCTTGGGTTACTGCGTCGTCCGTTGCTACAACATATTGCTGTGTTGGGCTATCGAATACAAAAGCGTCTATATCTTCTGAGTTCGCTGGAGTTACTTGTGTATAGAAATTCGCGAACGTCGGCTTCAAAGTTGTCGCCGCGTTGTAGAAGATTCCATTTAATACACCTATGATAGGCGCATCGGTCGTTTGACCGTCAACAATATAACCAGCAGCAGAAGCTACAGCTCCACCATTGTAGATCGTAGTAGCATAACCAGCATCGATTTTGTATTTACCTAAGCCTTGAGTAGCCGGAGTTTGTCCGAGCATACCAGCAGGAATAAGTCCAAAACCTTGTCCGTTTTTATTTGCCATGTTGTTTCTCCTTGTGTCTATGTTGCCATAGACTGATTAACGTTAAATCGATGATAGGGATTAACCCACGAAATAATTTTATTTCTTTGTACCACCGAAGGTTACACGAGATTGTCTATCAACGTTGATAGGCATTCTACTATCCTGCTCCTTCATAAGATCGTTTGCTACTGCTTCGCTTCTGTCTTTATGACGATTAGTCATATAGTCTTGACGTTGCTGCGCGATCTCGATCGGTACCTTCGCAAGTAGAAGGCCGCCAACCCCAATCACTCCCTTGTATTTCCCGTCTTCGAGAACTGGATAGTCACCTGCATTTTCAACTTCCTCGGCACGAACTAATTCATAACCTTCTCTTAATCGTCCAGTTACGTTTTTCGTATCTTGAAAGCCTCCTACTTCGGCTCTTATCCATCTGTACCTGAATCCATCAGGCGCAGGGGGTGCATCTAGAGATGATGGTGGAACCCACACTTTTGGTCTTTCAGACTTTGACCGTGTTTGGCTCGCACGAGATGTATTTTTTTCTTTTTCCATTTTACGCTCCTCCCGTGTTTTTTAATTGTTTTGCGTACTCTTCGAGTGGCACACCTAATTTTTTAGCGATTGCTACTTGTGAAGATGTGAGTTTCACAGTTTTGCGACCAGGTCTTACGCTTCTTTTTGCTGAAGCCACCGTCTGAACGGGGTCGGTCGTGTTTCTAACATCAGTTGTAGCAAATTTATGCGGAAAGTCAACACGGATTCTTTTATCGATTTCTGCATAATATTCATCTGAATTAGAGTCGTAACCTTCTTTTTCGACTAAATCCTTATGAATTTCGAACGCTGTATATGTCATAGCTCTATCTTTACCAAACCATGAGTTTTTACCAGCCCAAGCTTCTGCCATCGGATCACTAGGTTCAGCCGGTATTGTTGGCTGACTAGGAGCTTCTGAAGGTTTTGATATTTCTCCTCCAGTAGAAGCTGTTGTTCTAGCTTCTTTACTCTGCTCTAATTTTGCATTTTCAAATGCAAGTGTAGAGATTCTCTTCTGTGCATCAACTTGTGCTTTTGCATCACCAGCTTCAATAGCTACAGCTAATTCTTTTTGTGCAGCCTCTAAACCAGTTGAGATACTTGTCTCAAATTTTTTGAGATATTGAGCATCAGTTTTTTCAAACCTTGTTTCTAAGGCTTTTCTTTTTTCTTCTACAGATTTTGCATATTCAGTAGCTGCATCTCTTTGCCTTTCAGCTTCACGCATTTTACGTGTAAGTTTTGCAATTCTACTTTGAACACCTTTACTGTAGTCCTCTAGTTTTTCGTCGTCTTTTTTTGGTTCTTCTTTTACTTCTTCTTTCGTCTCTACTGGTTCTTCGCTAACGGTTTCTTTTTTAGGCGCTTCGGTTTCTATAACCGACTCGTCTTTTACCTCTTCAATAGATACTTCTGCATCAGGACCTGATGTATCTATATCTACTGTTTTTTCTTTTTCTTTTTCTTCATTTGGCATAGTTTACTCCTTCTATGATTTAATATTCATGCAAGATATCCTCTGGATTCTTGATGGTTGCTAAAACTTCGTCATCGTTTAGCAGACGTATTTCTCCACCTTCTATCTTTATTCTTGATCCAGCATAACGGGCAAACATTACCCATTCCCCTTCCTTGCACCAAGGACCTTCGGCGTAACGCTCTTTGTCCTTGTAACAATCTGGACCCATTCTTAAAACTAAACCACATTGCGACGCAACTTGTTGTCTCTCTAAGGCTGCTTCGGCAAGTATTAACCCGCCCTTAGTTTTCTCTTTCATTTTGAAAGGTAAAACTAACATCCTCCAACCAGTTGGCTGTGGTAGTTTAGTTGAATCTTCTTTTGTTAGATCTTTTTCTTTTTTGACTCCTACCAGTTTTTTATTCGGTAGTTTTATTGATTTCGATGACTGTTCCATGTTGCTCCTTATCTTCTAGCAGGTTAGAGAGTTCCTGTTTAGTTGCCTCTAGGGCTGTTATCTGTCCTATTATATAGTTATATTTTTCCATATTGTCAATGCCTCCGGACGTTACGGCTATTGATAACTCTTCTGTGCGTTTATCAATGTATCTAAGTAGTCTATTTATTGCTGTTTCTAATTGCATTTTTACCTTTCTTTGCTATCTGCACAACTTTACTTTTACCCATAACCTTAGCTCTTTGTTCCATGACTGTGAGTATTTGTATCTTTCGCGCAAATGGTTTGTTTACTCTTTTTACTTTTGCAACAGTTGCTCTTGCATCTGCAGGTGTTGCAAATTTTATTTTAACTGTATCTCTAGGATTCTCATCCGTATACAATCTTCTACCTGAACCTTTCGGTTTCTTACCTGTTCCTGTTTTTGGATCTTTCATTTAGCACTTCCATCTTCTCCGTGCCTGTCTAAGTCTTGAGTTTGGATCTTTCGCTGCTTTAGGAAATTTTTTCATTTGTCCTAGTGATCTTGCGCAGAATGATTTTCTACGTTTAGCAGCTTTTGATCCTGGCTTCACTTTTCCAGTCACGGCTGTTTTTAGTTTTGAACCGGGATTTGCTCTTCGATATGCAGCCACACCGGCTCTTGTCATGCCTGCACCTTTTTTCGTTGGACGAAAATTCTTTTTATTTCTTTTTGGCATTACGTCACCACCTCTAGCTAGAGCTTGTCTACCATCAGGTACGTTACCATAGTATTGTTGTGTTTCACCAAATTTTAATCCGTAGTCGTTTCTGCTCATGATATTTTTGGCATTTTAAAACCAGGGTTAGAATAATATTTTTTATATGATTTGTTTCCTACTTTAACTCCACCTAAATCACCTGAAACATAACTTCCAATATAATTTTTTTGCGCTTGACGAATCATATCATTACCGATTGATCCACCGCTTGATGCTCTTTTTCTTTTTGCAAAAGTTGCTGCTCTATCTGGTGTTGGACCTTGATTAGCTTTAGCTTGTTTTCTTGCTACGGCACCCGCACGTTGCCCTTTGGACATCGCTCTTGCTTTTGCAATGGGCACGCATTTTGGATAATTTTTTCTTTTTTCTCCACCACTTCGTCCACACTTCGGGTATGAGCCATCTGATTTTTTGTTGGCAATATCTACCCAGTTTTCCTTCACCCATGAACGTAATCCTTTTTTAGCCATTACGAATTCTTTCCGTAAGCTCTTCCTTTACCTTTCTTACAGATTCCTCCGCCTCTATACATGGCTCTTGGCATTTCCATCATACCACCACCCATCTTCTTGGCTCTATTTTTTTTACCGCCTGGTGTAATTTTACCAGAACATACACCTGATGCGTACATGTTTGCATATGCGCTTGGGTATACCTTAAATTTTCTTTTAGCAGCTGCTTTTCCTTTTGGACAAAGTTTTGCCATTAGATGACCTTCTTTTTAGATTTTGGTTTAGGTATTACGCCTTTTGCCATTAAAATATCTTTTTGAGTAATTTTGCCGTCACCAGAGTGATCAGGAAATCCACCGCCTTTTAAACCTATTCTTCCACCTGTTCTTTTAGGTGCTCTTAGATATTCTTTTCTAACTTTTTTCATATGTTTTTCTGATGTGTCTTTTTGAACTTTTTTAATTTGCTTATCTGTTACTAAAGATTTAGGGTTTTGCTTTTGAAATTGATCAGTTCCTTCTTTAACCCCTGATTTTACTCCAGCAACTCTGGCTTTAAATCTTTTACTCGCATCAGATGTAGCTTTAGGTTTGACACTTTTAATTGTAGGTCCTGTTTTTGAAAACTTTGATTTAATTATATTTCTTGCATGCGTAATTGGCGATGAAACAGTTTTTGCTATTTTTCCAATAGTTCTAATTTTGTTAAACATTATTTTTTGCCTCCGTTTCTAAATACTTGTGTACCCTTTATACCAAAAATTGAGGCAACTACAAGTATCCATAAGTTAGTAAACCAAGATGGTAGAGATTGAAAGTATTCAAAGAATAATTTTACCTTTTCCATCGCTGCAGGGTCATCTGACATGACTGCCCACATTAACACAATGATGGGCGCCGATATAATCACGAGTACAAATTCGTCCTTATAGTCGTTTTGCCTAGCTTCTAGCAATTTGCCCTGGTATTGCTCTTCACCCCGAGCCATTTTCTCTGCATGCATCAATTGTGCATCAGACATAGCCATCTTTGTCTTTTGGCGGTTCGAATAAATTTTTGAACCAGCCTGCAAAGCTATTTTTGCTAAACTGAACCAAGCCATTAGTACGCCTTTGATTTTCTTTTCTTGTCAGGTCTAACAGCGCCTTGACCTTGTACTTCAAGTTCAGGTCCGCCTGTACCAATATAGTTAAATGCAGCGTCAGCCGTTGTTTTAGATCTAGGATCTATTTCAACTTCTTGGTCTTGCACTGTAACTGGTTTAATTTTATCTAATTTTTCCATTTTTACTCCTTTTTTATTACTCTTCTACCTCAATAGCAGTTATACCTGGTTTATCAGCCTTTGCAAGCGATACTCCAGCTCTTAATTTAGCTAATTTTTCGTTTTGATCCATCTTTTCTTCCGAAATATCCTTGGCTTGCATTAATTTTGCTCTTGCAAGGTCATTTTTATCTTGATCTGCCTCTTTTTTACGTTCATTTTCCATAGCTCTAAGGTCAACTTCTCTTGCTTTTAGTTTTAAAAGCGGATCAGAGTCAAATTGTGATGTAATTTTTTTCTCTTCTCTCATAAAGTCTTCTGTCATCTCTGCAATCAACACAGCTTTCCTAGCTTCTATCTCTTGAGTTAACATTTGTAGCTGTTGTGCGACCTGTGGGTTGACTGGAGCTTGTTGTTGCATCATTTGAATCTGCATTAACTGCTCTCTGAACTCTAATTGTATCTGTTCTTGAGCCATTAAACTAATATGCTCTAAAATATTTTTTTGAATTAGACCCATAATCGCAGGATTGTTTCTAACCATGTTAGTAGACATAAAATTTAAGTGAGCTGTGATGTGTGCTCTATGATCCTGACCAGGAAAAGCTTGAAAAGATTTACCTGACATAGCCATAATGTGTTCCTGACTTGGATCCATTGGCTGCACAGGTTGTGGTGGTGGTAAAATACCATCAATATTTTTAACACCAATCGCTTCATACATTGTTCTATACGCTGCATACAAATTATGTATTTGTGGGTTTGATGTAGCAAGTTGTAACTGTGTTTGAGCCAAAGTAATTCTTTGTGACATAGAAAATATATTTGGATCTGCTACTGGTAAGATATCTATCCTGTCATCAAAGTCTGTTTGCTTAATAACTCTTGCACCACCTACAACATCATAAGGATATTCTGGTGGTAAATATGTAGATATAATTTTAGATAATAGTTTAAACTCACCTCTCATTGAGCTGTATAATCTTTTATGGATAGCCGACATAACTTTAGATCCTCTCTCTAAAAGAGCTATCGTTGTTCCTACAGCTGCGTTTTGTTGGCCTTCACCCATTTGTAATTCGGATATAGCCGCAAATCTTTGACCTGCTTGAACCACAATACCCATTAATTGTAATAAAGTTCCTGATGGTTCTTTGTATGGTAGAGGGAAGAAAGCTTCACGTAAATTACCGCCTGGTGCATCTACATCTTTAAACTCACCTGGTTGTATTGGTGATGCTTCGTCTCTAACTCTAACACCTCTTTGTTTAAATCCTGCAGGTAAATTCGATAACGTTCCTGCATCTAATAATTGGCGGAGAGCGACTGTTGCAGTTCTACTCAATCCGCCAATCATGTGTATCAATCCAAATCCGTAGAATCCTAGTCCTGGCAGAAATTTAAAGTGGACAAAATATTGGACTCTTTGTTTTTTTGGATCGTTGGGCGCATAGTTCCTTCTTATCGAAAGAACCGTTCCACTACCTTCTTCGATTGTAACGATGTAAGGTAGCTTGATGCCAGTCGGTTCCCCTTCTGGACCAAGATCTTCGAAGCCTTCTAAATCTAAATCTACATGACACTCTAACAAAGTGTACATAGGAATTTGTTTTCCAGATTTTTTAGTGCCTTCTAATTCTTTTTCTTTTTTTGAAACGTCGTCATTAACAGTCATACCTGGCGGTGATAATTCTACATCAGAATAAAATCCTGCCACTTGTTGTTTTCTTAAATCGTTTTCTGACATTTTCACAACGTGAATAATTGATTCAGCTTCTGCTAAACTGTTCGCTGTGTAAGGTACAATTAAATCATCAGCAGGAACAAACTTAGAAACTGCTCTGCCTAATAAATCATCGTAATAAACTTTTTTAAATGTAGATCCAGCTAAAGGTAAATGAAATAACATCGAATCAAATTCTGGTTCGTACTCTTTCATCTGATCCATAATTAAATAATTCATGAAATCTTTTACTCTATGTGCTTGTTGATCTTTCTGTGGAGTTTTAACTCCAAGAACTTGTGTTCTTACTGGACCGTCACTTGGTAATAATTCTTTGTATGCTGTGGCTTGAAACTGTGTGACAGCTTCTGCTAGTACAGGGTGCGTGGCACCCGAAGCACCTTGGAAAGGCTCTGTTCTATTTTCGTATTTAAAGCCTAATAGATCAAGTCCCTCAGTGTATGCTTTTTCCCATTCTTTTCTGGACATCTTATAGTCCATGTAATTATTTTTTAATTCAGAACCTAGAGGATTTAAAACATCGTCAGGTAAAATATCTCCAAGATTATCAAAATGAGATTCTGTGCCAGGTACATTTACTGCACTTGGATCAAAGTCAATTGTTGCACCACCATCTTCTTCGGGTAAAATTTCAACAGGTTGCTGTTCTTTAATCTCTTCCTTTATCTCGACCTCTTCGCCCGGAACTTTAATCTGAGTACGAGTGTTAGGAAGTCCTTTATCTATATCTGCCATTTAAACTCCTAGTATTTTCTACCACGTTTTAATAAAAAATCCAAGCCCTGTGGTGTGGGTCCTGATTCTGGTGGTCTGCCTGATGATTTACCAGCTAGTTTTGCTATACCGCCACCTGCTGCTGAAAACTCATTAAAAGAAAAAGCATCACTTTCTTGTCTAAGCCTGTCTCTTTCAACTGGGCTCATAGATCTTAATTGATTTATTCTATCTTTAGTAAATTTAGCTAAATCAACACCAGCTCCAGCAGCAGTAATTCCTAAACCAACTGGAGTTAAAGCTCTGCCAAACTTACCTAGAGTTAATAATTGTTGAACTCTTGGGTTACTAGTAATTTTAGATATATTCTCTCTAAATAATCCTGGAAAAGATAATTCTAAACCAACCAAAGGATCAACCACCGCATCAGCAATATTTTCACCTTTGCCTATATTACTAGCTACTTGTGTGCCAGCTAAAGCTGTTCCTGCAAGTGGAGTTCCTAGAGTTCTAAATGCTTTTCCTAAAAGTGATCTACCTGTTTTTGTTCCAACAGCCGCCGCGCCTGTGCCTGCTGCCGCTGCAGTTGGTAACACGCTTGTTGCTTCTTTAATTTCATTCCCTGTGTCTGCTGCAAGAGCAGTAGCTAAAAAAGGTAAACTGGCTCCCCCCGCTAAAAGCATAGTGCCTTTTCCTCCAGCTAAACTAGCTGTTCTTGTCAAAGCTTTAAAAAATATATTATCAGGATTTTTTTTATAAAAATCGTAGAACTGTTCTGGTCTTGTAAAATTATTTATTGCTTTTGCTGTTTTTTCAGCGTCGTTTTCTCTTATAAATTGATCGGGTCTTTTTTTTATTTCATCTCGTAAAGTTGCAAACGCAGGATCGTTTGGATTAGAATTAAAATTATCAAAAAGTGTATTGTGATAAACTGCATTTTTAAAAAAGTTTTTTAAACCTTTTGTTTTTTTACCTAAGTCACCTTCTCCTTTTAACAAAGATTCTTGTGGTGTAACAGCCGTGGCTTTACCATCAACAAAATCTACGTAACCTATTTTATATCCACCGGTCTTATCAGAAACTATTTTACTAATTCTTGCTACTTCTTTTTTATAATCGGGATAACTTATATTTCCTGCAGAATATTCCTTTGCTGCTTTTAATAATTGATTATCAAACTGTTTTTTAAATTGATTTAAAAATCTAGATGTTCTTTCTGCTGTCAATAAATATTTTTTAGGTAATTTAAATTCTTTAATTAAACTTTGAGGTAAAGCGTGTTCTAAATTTGATCCAGAGGATACAGCTTGTTTAGCTGCTTTTTCTACAGCTGTTACAGTATCTATAGTTTTTTTTCCAAAACCCTGTGCTTTCAAAGATTCTCTAAAAAATTTAGGATCAGGAAATCTACCTAAATCTTTTCTAAGTTGTTTAGAAATTTTAAATCTATCTGGCTGTGTTCTTATTCTACTAACATCTCCTAAAAACTCAGGAATAGTTTTATTTAATTTTGCGGCTAAGTTTTTTATAACTGTCTTATTACCATCAAGTTGTCCCTCTGGTAATTCTATGGATTCTATTGCATCCACAGTTTTTTGTAATCTTGTTGTTACTTTAGGATCTATTGGTTTCTTAAGCATTTTACCAAACTTTAAACCGTACTCGTTTTTTATTTCATTTAAAGTTGTGGTACTAATTTTATGTTTTTCTAAAACTTCTTTATTAGCCATCTTAGGTATGTCTTCTAATATAGCTTTAAGTTTTTTAGGATCTTTTTTAACCGGTGCAAACTGACCCCGACCTGCAATATCAGGACGTTTAGCTTTTTCAGTTTTTGTTAAATTTTCTTTTAAAACGTTTTCAAGTGTAGTGTTACTTTTATCCGCGTTTAAATATTTTTTACTTAAATCAGTTGTGCTTGTTCCTTTTAAATAATCTTTTTTAATTTTATCAATATTGTCTTCTACAAATTTTCTAGTCTCACTTTTAAACTTTCCTTTTTCTGATATATTTTTAATTTTATTTAAAGTTCTTTTTCCAAGTCCTCGTTCAACAGAATTTTTTACTGTTTCAAACATAACAGGCTTTCCTTTATTTAATTTAAGAACTTCTGGATGTCTTCTAATATCAGATAGTCTCATGTCTCCGTCTTTAGCAAGATCTAGTATTTTATTGTAAAGTGATGGGTTTCTACTTTTTAAAGATGAACGTAAAGCATAATCAGGTGAACCTCCTGTGTTAAACATTTCTCTAACCTCATCAGGATTCTCTAATGCATCTTTTACTTTTTCAAAGTTTTCTTTTTTTCTTTTCTTGACTTCTTTCTCTGGTTTCTTTTTTGGCTTTACAAAATTACCACCAACAGAACCACCGCCGTTAAACTTAGGACGCATGAGATACGCCATCATCTGTTGATATTGTGTTATCTTCATTATTCTCCTAGCATGTAAGCAAGACCACCGCCTGCTTTTTTAATTTTATCTTCGCCAACCTCTTTTAAAATATCATCATAAGAATCTAAACCGTCTTCTACATCTTTCATCTTACCGTCCATATCAGGTCTGACAGTTACTTCATCATACTTTGCAGCAACCTCAACAGGTTTATTATTTTTACCTATGATTGTTTCTGGTGGATCATAGGTCATATATTCTTCTGCGCCGTAATCAGCATCACCAAGTTTAATTTCTTTCCTCCCTGTATCTATCTCTTCGGTTAATTGATAGCCTTGGTATTGAGTAACTTTTTGTCTTTCAGCCGTAGCGGCAGTGTCAGTAATATCATCACCAAGCAACTTAATCTTTTCTACAAGTTTTGGAAAGTACGATGGAATACCTGTAGCTTCTTTTGCAGCTTCAACAGCTTTTGACGCAGGTTTTGCAAATTTAAAAAATTTACCAACAACAGGTAGTGCTGCTAGTCCACCCATAAGTTTTAAGAAATTTCTTCTATCCTTACTAGGCGGGCTGCCTTTTTCAAAACCTAATCTCATCAAACCACCTTCTGCTTTTTTATCAGGATCTGTTTCTTTTCTCTTTTTAATTCTTTCAATGCCTTCTTTATTCTGTTTATTCATTTTTTCTAAAAGTTCTTTTTCGCTTTTACCGCCTTGAATAACTTTAGGTTTAAAACCTTGAAATGCATCTAAGACACCTCCTGACTTGTCGTATTGATCGCTAGGATTTAGGGGTATGCCTTTTTCCATTTTATCCATAACTCTTGCAAGACGTTCGGAGTTTTCTTTTCTTTTTTTAATATCTGCAATCTCTTTTGAATCAATGGTGTTTAAAACTTTTCTTAGATCATCTTGATTCTTAATAGCTTTTTCTGCTGTAACAGCATTGTACCCACCAGACTTGAGTCGGTTAAAAATATCTTGCATAGAACTTACGATAGCTTGTTTATTTGGAAGCGAGGCGATGCCTTCTGAACTTTTAACTAACGCTCTACGAACGTAGTCATAAATAATAATTGGAACTTTGCTTGCCATTAATAATACCTCTTAGGTCTAGGGTCTTTCTTTTCATCGATATAATCTTCAGGGTGCTGAATCAATCCGCCCTGCCTGAAGCGCATGATAGCTTGTGTTGTAGAGTCCACAAGGTCGTCGTGATCGCCATTGGGGAATGCTGCACATTCCTCGATCACCTCCTCTGCAAATTTCTGATCTGGCGCCCATATCATTCCAGACTCGAAAAGCGGTGCAACGGCATTTACCCTAGCGTGTTTATCGTTACCTCTACTAGGCGTGAAATTAATCACTGGTATATCCATCTGTCTTAACTCATAAGTTAAGGGAAGTCCAGATGCTTTTGCCTCAACAATTACAGACTCAGGCTTCCAATACTCATATTGCTGTAAAGCTAAACGTCTAAGCTCTGGAAACTCGTACCTGCCTTTGATGGCGTCTAATAATATAAGATTAGCTGGACTATCTTCATTTGGATAAAATATACCCCATGTTGTAATAGCTGAATAATCAGCAGACTCCTTTTTAAGGAATGCTGTATCGTAAGATTGTATAACGTGATGAAGAGGTGGAATAGTATCTTTGTTATAAACTCTCCACCATTCTCGTTTTAATATAGCTCCTTCTTCACTTGTTGGTGATTGCATCCATTGTGCGTTCCATTTGCCAACAGGTAGTGAAGCTTTAACTTTCTCTAACTCTTCTAAGTTCCAATACTCTGGCCACACTGGTCCGTGTTCCATGATCGCCGGAAACTCGACCACGTGCCACTGATCAGACTTTGCCTCTTTCTGAGAAGCAACTAACTTAGCTGTTAGATCTTTGGTTGACCAACGTGTCATTACTAAAACAATTTTACCACCTGGTTGTAAACGCTGACGTGGTCCTGATGTATACCATTCATAGGCAGACTCTAATGCTGTTGGAGACAATGCATCTTGTTCCGAGTGTGGATCGTCAATAATCAATAAGTCCGCACCACGGCCCGTGATAGCTCCGCCAACACCAGCAGCAAAATATTCACCACCTTGTGCCGTCTCCCAACGACCTGCGGCTTTCGAATCTTCTTGTAAAGTTGTACTAAAAATTTTTCTATAATCTTCTGAGTCGATAAGATGTTTTGCCTTACGGCCGAACCGTACGGCTAGTTCGCCAGTGTGCGTGGCTTGTATAATTTTTAATTTTGGATTACGGCCCACCATCCACGATGGCAAGAGATAAGAAGCAAACTCAGACTTCGTGTGCCTTGGTGGCATGTTAACTATTAATCTAGTTATTTCACCTGTAGCTAGTTTATTAAATTTTTCTGCAATGTGTCTGTGATGTGAGCCTTCAACAAAATCAGGCCACATACATTTTACAAAAGATAGAAAATCACTCTTAGCTTTGTTCTGTATCTTTTTCTCAGCGTGTAGCAGTTGAAGTCTTTTAAAAGCCTTTCGTACGTCTGCGGGTAGTTTCTCTATATTGACGTTATTCAAATTCATAATTCATTTTAGCACTTTTTTTAGCATTTTCCATCCACCAAAGTGGCTGCAGATTATGCTTTCCAAAAGCTTTCTTTTGTATTTCTAAGTCATTTGCAAGATCAAAATTATCTTTATAGTATTTTAGAGGAATAACATGGTCAATAACCCAGCCATCTAAAACCCCATAGTTATCCCAAGACATTCCAGGTTTCCATAGAGACTCTAAATGCTGTTTAAGTTCTTTTCCGTTTTCAACACCTAAACGAGTATACACATCGGTCATGTGTGTGCTTCTTCTATAGCTTGCACCCAAAACTTTTTTAGTTCTAAGTCTCATTCTCCTTATTAGTTTATATGCAGGGTCATCTTTTTTTCTTTTTGTATCCCACTCAACATGTTTTCTATTATTAATAATTCTCCTTGTCTCAGCATCTGGTCTATGTTCCGTGCCCCACGCTGCAAGATTTCTTTGTCTCAAAGCTTCTGCTTGATTTGCCTCATGTGTTTTTTTACATTTATCATTACAAAAATTTCTTCTGTTATTTGAAATTCTGACATCAGAATTTTTAGTAATGTAAAAAGTCCAATGCTCGCATACTTTAGTTTTTTCAAGATAAAATTTATGGTACTTAAAATAAGTTCTTATTTTTCTGCAAAGTTTAAAAATTTTGAAAAAAAAATTTATAAAATTTTTTGGACCTGTTTTTAAAATCATTTTTTTATATTTACGGGGATAACTATGAACCCATAGGTAAATCTGATTCTCAGAGTAGAAACGCCACCACCACATTGGTAAAAATCTTTTTTCATATAGTCTATATTTTTCACCACAGCCATAACTACAATAGCTACGCTTTCTTCTTATTTGTTTTTTAGTTTTGTAAGTGACAAGACAATATCTACATGTATGGACCATAACCTCTTTTCTATGTTTTCCTTTAGGCCATCTAGGTAATAATAATATTTTTGCAGGAGCAGGCAATAAGAGAGGGGCAGTAGGTGGACCATAAAATTCTAGTTTATCTATATGTATATATTTTCCTCTAATCAAAACCATCTTCTTCCTTTTACCAGAAGAAAACAAAGGTCCTGGTTCTACAGGAGTATAATATTTTTTATGACGACCATTTGGATAAACGTACTTACCATTTATTTTATATAAATATTTCTTGGCTTTCATAACTTTATTAATCAAAACGTTTTTATCAAGGCTGTCTTTCTAAATCAAGGCATATATAGCAAAGTAGTGGGACCCCTTTTTTTGTGTTTCTTGGGGGTGGTTGCGATACAACCTATGATTGAGTTCCGATATGGGGCCCCGAGGCCCGAAGGGCCGAGGACCATGGCGCGCCCGCAGGGCGCGCCACAACCTATGGTTGTTAGTCTAGTAATACCATATAAGCTTTAGCATTCATCTTACTAAACTTACTTAATCCCTTTTGCATAGCGTCATACTTCTTGTCGATCTCATCTTGTTTAACTTGCATATATACTTTGTGTTCGTCCTCAGTTAGGTCAATACTTTGTCCTGAGAATGGGTTAGTTGTTTTAATCATAGTCCTATACTATCCTACTATTAATCGTTTGTCAAATGTTCATCTGACCTTAACCAGTTCCCCTCAGTTAAATGATACGTCTGCTCACTAAGCTTACGCTCACGATTAAATGTTATTGGTCGTTGAGCCACGATATTTTGTATGTTAGCATTAATCCAATCATTCTGACAACCAGTAGTACAAAAGATTGCAAATGTTCCATTACCATGGTCCATGGAAAAATATGCGTTACGTCCTTTGAGCCTTTTAGTTGATTTATTAAATCGGTCCTTGGTCGGTCGTGTATGACAATTCGGACCCTGACAAGGATATTTCATTTAGCCCTCACACTTATTAAGACAAGTACGATTATTGTTATCATAAAAGTAAATTCAATCATGATGACCTATACCCCTCTATTCCAATAGCAATGATACCCGCTATAAGAATAACGGAAAGCCCGATAGGGCTTTCCATAAATATTAAAGATAATAATTCAACCATTGTATATACTCCACATTCCAAAGATAAATGCCAAAGACATTATTATAATCCAAGTCATGCTAACCTCTCTCTAATCTTTGCATAATCTTTAAGAGCAATAGATGGGAATTTAATTTTTCTTTGTCCCGTTGCGTTTCTCCAACCATTTGCGTCTAAATCCCAATAGACTAAACATTGGTCGCCTTTTTTTGACACGAAACTTTTGCCTTTAGTTCCGTCTGGTTTATCCAACTGACCTTTACGTGTGATAAACTTTGCGTGTTTTTTTGCGAAGTAAGTTATATAAAACATTTCGTCCTTTCTGTTGTTAACCTATCCTACAATAAATAGGATAGGTTGTCAAGTGTTAATTAACGCTTTGTTTTTCGTATTGTATTCTTGCCTTAATTTTATCCTCTCTAGTTTGATTTTTGTTTTTCATACCTTTGATTAAGTTTGCAAGATTGCTTGGATTGTAGATTGTTAAACCAGTAGAGTTAGTTCTAACTAATTCTGCCTCATCAACCTTGATACCAAGTTCAGTTGCTAACTCAATACCCTCGCTTAGATATCTGTATGCTTTCAAACCAATCTTTAATTGGTCTGTTTGTTTTTGCAAACTATCTATCCAAGTTTGGTGTTTGGAAACAACATTAGCTTTCGCCTCTCGCCACATTAAAAAGATTTCATATTCTTTTTTTGTACAAGCTATTGCTCTACTTCTACAATGGCTAGTTCCAATGACATCAAGTTCAAATTGTTTATCAAACTTTGAAGTCATACCACTATGTTCATCATAACGACCTTTACCTAGAAACTTATTGTTAGCGTCAAGGTGTTTGGTCTTATGTGGGTTGTTATCTTTACCAGATTGTTGAGCTATAATATCTGGATTGCAACCACCCTCTTTTAGTTCCTCACGATAATAGGCATGGGCAAAATGATCGTTCTCCTCACCACCACCATACTCATTACCATTTAGATTGCCATACAATCCAAAGTCAAAGTGTGATGAAGTATCTTTGCTTTCGCCATCATCATCAACATCTTCATTGTGTGAGAAGTAAAAGCATTTATCTTTTGCCACTACATCACACGGATTGCCATACTTTTTCTTGAAAGTTCTTAGTGTGGCTACATCATCAGTAGGGTAAGACCTTTCCACTACTTGCTTGGCAAGTGTATGAGCTGATTGTTGAGCTATGTTAAAGTTCTCTCTACTTTCCATAAATGCTTGACGTTCCTGAGTATCTTCTTTTTCGAATACATCTTTAATTTTATTAAAGAGCTTGTTTCGATACTCGGTGTTCATTCTTATTTTTGACATATATGTCCTTTCTGTTAGTGTTTATAATTATCCCACATTATCCCTTGACAAAGAGTTTGTCAATCATTATATTAAGTTAGGATTAACCTATGTGAGAATATGCCAAACATAATCTAATACACGCATAGGTTGTCCTTTCAGGCTCCTGAGCATGAGCCTTGATAATAACTGCTCGGGCCTTGAGCCCTGATCCAAAGTTGGTTGACTGAAATCGCGTCCCTTTGGATCTGGGGTCAAGCGACTGTGAGTATAAACACTAGAACAGGGCGTGAGCATTACTGGATTGATCACCAGCGAGACGGCTAATCAGAAGATGCGCCGGCCCCCCGTGGCTCTTGGCCAAAGCTTCAAGCTGCAAGCTTCAAGCAGCAAGCCACAAGCTTGCCACAATCGTGTGGTAC